>JABLTR010084035.1_pt1 | contig 79903 bp, 63 predicted proteins | sample 7160071 | NCBI WGS metagenome assembly JABLTR01 (sample SAMN14651230, study PRJNA627086) | human gut metagenome | isolation source: feces | host: Homo sapiens | reverse complement strand
CGCTGGCGCTTGAGCATGATGGCCTGGGTCAGCGCCTGCTTGAACACCGGCAGGGTGATGATGAAGGCGGAGTTGATCTTCCGCACCAGATTCATATTGCTGAACTGCATGGTCTTGATCATGGGGATGGACTGCATGGCCACGTTCTCCGCCGTCCGCAGGTCCTGAGTCCGCTGCTCCAGCATCATCAGGGCCTGATTCAGGGTGGTCAGCTCGAACTGGATGGAGTTGTCCCCTGTGGCCTCCATATCCGCCTGGCGCTGGGCGATGTATGCCTCCAGCTCCCGGCACCCCTGCTCACCGGCCAGGATGTAACGCACCAGCTCGTGGTAGTAGTTCACATTGGCCTGGAACATCTCCTCCAGCTTCCGGTTGGACTGCTTGATGTCTGCCTCGTACTGCTTCAGCTGGACATAGATCTTGTCCACTTCATCGCCCATGGTGTGGTACTTGGCGAGGATTTTGTCCAGCTGCTTGCGGAGGTTTCCGAACAGCTTGCCGAAGAGGCCGGGGTTCTCCTTGATCTCTTCGATGTCGAACTTGTCCATGATCTTGGCCAGCGTGTTCAGCATCGCGCTGGAGTCATCCAGCTGGGACAGGTTCATGCTGTTGAGTACCACGTCGGAGCACTTGGAGATCTCGTCTGCTGCTCCGGCGCCGAAGGAGACAATGGACTCCAGGTTGTATACCTCGATCTGGCTGGCCAGGGCATCCACCTCCGGCGAGTTGACCAGCGTCTGGGTCATCATCTGCCGGTCGGCGGAGATGTCGTACTGCTGATAGCTCTCTTCTTCCTGGGGGGCGGCAGGTGCCTGTCCCTGAGAGGGCTGAGGCTGGGATGGGGTCGGTCTGCTGAGATTCAGGCCCATAAGTCATATACTCCTTCCAAATAGTTTTCTGTTGGAGTGCAGTCCGCTTTCCTGCACGGTGTTGAAATCAGGAATCCGCAGGTCGTAAAGATAGTCCCCGATCTGCGTCTCGCTGGCAAAGGGGCGCGTGAAGTGCTGCTCGATGCACTGGTAGCCGGTGGGGACGAAGAATAGCACGTCGAAGCCAACCAGGCTTAGAAACGCGGTGAGGATGCTGTCCTCCAGAGAGATCCTCTCCTCTGTGGGGTTGATGTAGATGAGCTTGGGGTTCTTCTTGGTGAAGTCGAACTTCTGGATCTTCCGCAGCAGGTCCTTGGGGAGATTCAGGGCGGTGGCGATCACCGTGTACTCCGTGCCGTTCTCAAAGGTGCCGCGGATCAGCTTCTGGTCCAGCAGCAGCTGCAATTTGTCCAACAGGTGCTCCTGCATCTCCGCCCGCAGGATGCCGTAGAGATAGGCGCTGTGGGACTTGATCTTGCCGCGCAGCAGCTTGCCGTTCTTCAAAAACTGCGTGGCGTACGGCTTCACGGGGTTGGGATCCGTGCCTTGGACCCAGGGGACGGACCGAATCACCTCCGTGTCCGGCGTGATGAGCTTCTTGATGTCCAGCCAGTACTGGGAGGCGTTGCCGTCCTTCACGCCGCAGATCTTCTGGCAGATCACCGGCAGGGTTACGGTGTCCCCCGCGGCGGAAAAGCTGGGACGGTATTTCATCTCCTGGTCCCACAGAATCGGGATCTCCTCGTACATGGTCTGCAGCAGGACCGTGGAGGCCTTGGCGTACTGCTGGTTCCGATACAGTCCCGTATCCTGGTACATCAGCCGGTCCAGATCCCGCTCCGCCTGATAGGCGGCGGTGGTGACCCGGGCCTGGTTCTGGTCCACCGGGAAGCGGTCCAGAGAGACGGATTGGGGACAGTGGACCTCCAGCAGATCCGGGGTGTGGAGGGCGCTGCCCTCATTCAGATTGGGGAGCAGCAACAGGACATCCACCGGCAGGCGGGCCAGCAGCCGCAGGAACAGGGCTCCGGTGTCCGACGCGCATCTGCCAAACTGGAGAAAGACCGCCACCTCCGGCGCCTTCCAGTCCGGAAAGAGGTCCTTCTGATACCGGTTCAGCCAGCACAGGAGGTACACCGCCCGGCTGGTGAGCTTGGAGACGCTGCCGCCGCACCGCTCCCCCTCCTCCAGCACCAGATCGATGAAAGCTCGGGTCATCAGGCGCTGGAGCTCCACATTGGCCGGATACCGGATGTTGGCGGCGAGACCCGCCGCCAGCTGCTCTGCGGAGGCGTAGTTGCCCCGCTTGACCGCGGCGATCTCCTCCGGCCCGGGGGGCGCGGGGTCTCCGTTGACCACGCAGATCCGGCGGCCGCCGCCCTGGAGGGACTGATAAAACGCGAAGAGGTCGTTGGTATAGGTGAGATTGTCCTCCACGCCGTACTGGCAGAGGAAGAGGTTGCAGAAAAAGCGGGGATCGTTTCCGCGGGCCTGCACAGCCGTCAGCGCCGCGTTCAGCTCTGCCTTCTGCACCCAGGCGTTGGTGCAGGGAGAGAGGGAGGGCGGCGTGCCGTAGAGCCGCTGGCGGCGCACCTCCCGCTCCAGCTCCGCCTGAAGCTGCTTGACACCGAAGCCCGCCGGGAAGGACCCCAGGCCAGGGGCCTGATACAGGTGCGACAGGGCCGACTGGGGGTCCACGGTGAGATATGCCTGGTCGCCGCCGCACTCCAGCAGGACGATATCCGCCCCCGCCCGGGAGAGGACCGTCAGCAGCTGCAGCTCATAATGGCTCACGTCCCCGGCATAGAGGATCTTGGGCAGCGTCTCGCCGCCCAGCACGTTGACGATCCGCTCGAACTTGTAGTAGAGCCAGCACATGTATTTCATGTAGGCATTGCGGAGCATATTGTCGTTTTTGCCCGCCCGGCGCATATCGTCCAGGGTGGCATACATGGCCGTCACCACAGCGTCCCGCTGCCCGTCCGTCATCCGGGGCAGCCATTTTTTCAGCCGCTGGGAGAGAAAATCCCGGTCCATCTGGAAACCGGACCCCATCATCTCATTGAAATAGGACAGGTTGTCGGGCGTGGGGTTGGGGATGCGCCCGTCGATGATGACGCCGGACCGGCGGGCCGCCTCATAGTAGCGGCGTAGAAAAGCGGCCACCGTCTCCCCGTACCCGGCGATCCGGCAGAAAAACACGCGGGACCCGCCCCGTTCCGAGAGCGGGCGGAAATAATCATTCAGTTGTGCCGTTCCCGCCTGTTGAAACATCGCAGCCCAGTCTCTTTCTCATCACAAGATTTGTGTTTCTCATTATAGCGGCTTTGGAGAGGATTTTCAACAGATGCATGGAGCATAGCTTGAGAATCCACAAAAATTTTACATTCGTCAGCATGGCGCGGGTATTTTCTTCTCCGGCGGGAAGTGCTATAATAGCGCCCATAAGTGCCCGGCCGAAGCCGGCCGCTGATCTGAAGGTAAAAGAGGATGAGCATGAGAAGCAAGTTGACTGGATATGACGTGGGAGCACTGCTCTACTGCCCTGCCAACGCCCACGGGTCGATTGTGGGCGCGATTGTGGAGCAGCGGTTTCCAACGCCGTATTCTCTGGCGTTCTGCCTGGAGGACACGGTGCGGGAGGACGCCGTGGCGGACGCGGAGCGGATGCTGCGGGGGACGCTGTCCCGGATCGCGTCCGCTGCGGAGGGCGGCTCCTTTTTTCTGCCGCCCATTTTTGTCCGGGTCCGGTCACCGGAGCAGTTGCTGCGGCTGGCGGAGGAGTACGCCCCGTTTTCCTCCATTCTCCGTGGATTCATCCTGCCCAAGTTTTTCCTGGAGAACTGCGGGGCCTATCTTGCAGCCATCCGCTCCATCGGCCGGACGGAGGAGTACTTCTATATGCCGGTGTTTGAGTCTGCGGCCATGATTCCCCCGCAGACTCGCCGGGAGGCTCTGACGGAGGTGCGGGCCCAGCTGGACACCGTGTCTGGCTCTATTTTAAACATCCGGGTGGGGGGGAACGACCTCTCCCACGCCTTCGGCCTGCGCCGTCCGGCAAATCGGACCATCTACGACCTGCGCCCGGTGGCGGATATCCTCATCGACATCGTGGCGGCTTTCGGCACTCAATACGTGGTGTCCGGCCCGGTATGGGAGTATTACTCCGGCGAGGGATGGGAAGAGGGGCTGCGCCGGGAGATGGAGCTGGATCTGCTGAATGGCTTCACCGGCAAGACCGTCATCCATCCCAATCAGATCCCCGTGGTGAACGAAATGCTCCGCGTCTCCCAGCAGGATTACGCGGACGCCCGGGCTATCCTGAACTGGGATACCGGCAGCGGCAGTCTGGTCTCTGCCAGTGAGGACGGCGGCCGGATGAACGAGTACAACACCCATAGCCGCTGGGCCCGGCGGATCCTCCTGCGTGCGGAGCGGTACGGCGTCAGGGCGTGAGAAAAAGGACTTGAATTTCGCTCCGACCTCCTGTATAATAAACCAGTATCCACCGGCCAGTGTGATGGAATTGGTAGACGTGACGGACTCAAAATCCGTTGGTGGCGACACCGTGTGGGTTCGAGTCCCACCACTGGCACCAGTTGAAAATACTCAGGTTTTTCATGAATTGAAAACCTGAGTATTTTCTTTTTGAAGCCCGGTTCTCTCCTGGAGTTCTCTCCTCCGGCTTGAATCGCGGCTGAGATGCCAGGGGTGATGCTGACTGTCTGGTTCATTTTCGTTGCAGGCTGTTTCTTGGAATCCGTGTCCAAGTGCGCGTAGATATTGGCGGTTGTAGCGTAGCTGCTGTGTCCCAGCCAATCCTGAATATCCTTCACCGCGACTCCGTTTTTCAGAAGCAGGGATGCGCACGTATATCTGGAATCGTGGAAACGAATCGGACGAAGGCCGTGCTGCTTCAGGACCCGCTTGAAATGGTGGACACAAAATTAGGCTTATATGGGATACCCAGCTCGTTGACATAGATGTACTCCGACTCCGTGTAGCAGTTTCCGCAGAACTCTTTACAAGCGGCTTTCCGTTCCTGCATCCGCAGCAGAAGTTCCCGGTACTGGGGAACCGGCGGCATCGTTCTGCAGCTGGATTTGTTTTTCATCCGGTTCTTGCTATCGGAACGATACTGGACCACAGTATGATCGACCGTGAGAGTATTTCCCTCAAAGTCGATTGCGCTCCACCGCAGTCCCATAATCCCACTTCTACGCAGACCGTAGAACGCAGCCATCAGGACCGGAAATTCTACCGGATCTCCTTACATAAAATGTCCATCAAAAATGACCAAATAAATAAAATGGTTGTCTTAATGCATGTGTATTCGCTCCATACGGAGCCGGCCTGTAAAAGTAAGTATGCGCTCGTGTTACATTTTTGTTTCTCCCAAAAGGGAAAACCGTTCACATCTTCAAATGGATCATTTGATAGAAAAGTCACACGGGTGTGGAGGAATTCGTATGCCTAAGATATTTTCAGATTGAGCATTTTCCCTTTTCTCAAAAAGAGCAGGCCCATAATCACCATGTAGCCCTCCTTGAGCACCATGAGACCAAACAGGACCCACATCTGGGGATAGCGGAAGGCCAGACAAAGAGTCAATGCACCGTGTGTCAGTTTGTCCGCGATCGGGTCAAGCGCCTTGCCCAAATTTGTGATCATGTTGAACTTTCTTGCGATCATCCCATCAAACAGATCCGTGAGACTGGAGAGGAGGACAACACCTGCGGCCCAATGGTACGCTTCTTTTGCCAGATAGAGGTAACAGAATACCGGAATGAGGAGGAGCCGAAAATATCCCATCAGGTTCGGAATAGAGAATCTCTCTTTTGTGTTGAATGGCTTCATTGAGGTTCTTCTCCCTCTCCTATATGCAGACAAGTCATGCGGAAGCAGAAGACTGGAAAAATTGCGACAACGCGTTTACAGCTTCGGCTTCGTCAGGGCCGTCTGCAGCGACCTGTACCTGCTGTCCCTGACGAAAGCCGAAGGAGACGACCCCGAGAAGACTTTTCGCATTGATGCTTCGCTCACCGGCGATTATGCGGATGGTGCTCTGAAAGACATTGGCATGGCTTACAAACAGTGCGGCTGTATGTGTGGTGAAATCCTCCTCCAACTGCAATGAAAGGGTCCGCGTTGTCATGGGAATCGTCCTCCCAATGATAGATTTTCATTTATAAATGCTCGATCCAGGGGCTTCGGAACATGTGCGCTTATGATGCGCGATATTTGCGCTCTCCTTTGCACAGCCAGCCCTTTCTTCTCCAACTCCGAAATTCCCAGCGGGCCAGCAGCAGGCAGAGCAGGAACGCAAGAGCATCGGCTATCGGTGCGGCCAGAAGTGCGCCGTCCAGCCCGAAGGAGCGGGATAGCAGAAGCGCCAGAGGGATCAGGAAGCAGCCCTGCCGGGCCAGAGGAATCAGCAGGGACTTACCAGGCCGGCCGATCCCCTGGAAGAAGGAGGCTGAGGTCATGTGAAGGCCATACAGGAAAAAGGCCAGCATATAGAGCCGGAAGCAGTGCTGTGCGCAATCCAGATAGAGCGCATTGTCCGATACAAAGCAGCTTGCGATCTGCCGCGGGAACACCATGAAAATGAGAAACCACACCACTGAAATGCCTACTGCAATAAGAGAAGCTATATGGAATGTCTTTTGGACCCGCGCATAGTGGTTGGCGCCGAAATTATAGCCGTTGATGGGCTGGATGGCAGAGGACACCCCGACGAACATGGAGTGAGCGATCTGGTAGACCTTCATCATCATGCCGTAGACGGATAAGGCAATGTCACTGCCATAGACTGTGGCGGCTCCATAGGCCCGCATCAGATTGTTCAGGGTAATCTGCACCAGAGCGGAGAGCATCTGCGTAAGCAAGCTGGGGAAGCCCAGTGCCAGAATACGACAGGTCAGCTTCCGTGTAGGGCGCAGGTCCTCCCGCCGGATATGAACGGTTTTGAGGCGGCGCAGGTAGAGCAGGGCCAGGCATCCAGCAGCCACCTGCCCGATCACCGTGGCGATCCCGGCGCCCACAACGCCCATCTTCAGCGGAAAGATAAAGATAGGGTCCAGGATCAGGTTGATGACCGCCCCTGTCATCATGCACTTCATCATGTACTGCGGGGAGCCGTCTGCCCGGATAATGGCGGTGAAGGCGGGACAAAGGAGCTGGAACGGGATCCCCCATGCGATGGCGCGCATATAGGACAGAGACTCTGCATAGGCAGTCGGCGTCGCGCCGAAAAGGACTACGATCTGCGGGGCGAAGATGCCGCAGGCCAGAGCGGCCAGCAGACCGCTGGCCAAGATCAGGGTGAGGGCGTGACTGATGGTGCTGTCCGCCTCCCGCTGCTCTTTCCGACCCAGGCACAGACTGATATTGGCGGCACATCCGTCTCCCAGCATCAATGCCACAGCATTGACCAGAATGGTCAGCGGGAACGCGATATTAGTGGCTGCCATTCCTGTAATGCCCACGCCCTGTCCGACAAAGATCTGATCCACGATGTTATAGAGGTAGTTGACCATCAGTGTCAGTGAGGTGGGAACGGCGTATCGAACGATCAGTTTGGGTATGGGATCCGTTTCCAATGGGTTTGGCTGCAGGTTTGGCTCCATAGCAAGGCTCCTTCCGTATTCATACTGGACGCTTCCGAGGGAGAAGCCGCCGGAAATAAAAAATCCCGGCGCCATTTCCCTGACGCAGAGAGATGGCTGTACCGGGTGCTTAGAGTATACACTTTTGCTTGAGGAGGATGGGCATCCGGCACGGCACCAGAAAGCCTTCTTCTCCCCTCCAGACCGAACCTGTTGGCTCCGGAATTCCACCGGATTAGCTGATCGCTCGCGGACTGTTACCGCCAGTAGAGAAATATCTCGTTTCCGAAGAAAACTTATATACCTAAATGTATCATTAAATAAAAGAACCGTCAAGGAAAATGTCCTTCCCGCCGTATCAACTTCTGCGCTTTCTGATCGATATCCTGTGTCTCGTACAAGGCATTCCATTTTGGCTTTTCCTGTGGTAAAATATCAAAATCGACAAAATCACAGGAGGCAGGACAGGGATGAAAACGGGCTTGGTCTTGGAGGGCGGCGCCATGCGCGGAATGTTTACCGCAGGCGTTCTGGACTCCTGGATGGATGAACAGATATCCTTTGATGGAATCGTCGGTGTGTCGGCCGGTGCGCTGTTTGGGATCAATGCTCCCGCCGGTCAGAAGGGACGCGCCATACGGTATAATTTGAAGTATATCCGGGATAAGCGGTACATGGGGCTGCGCTCGCTGCTGACCACGGGCAATCTGATCAACGCCGACTTCGCCTTCTATGAGGTGTCCTCCAAGCTGGATATATTTGATGAAGCGGCCTTTCAGAGATCGGGCGTTGACTTCTATGCCGCGGTCACCGATCTGCACACAGGCGCCCCGGAGTATATCCGGATCACAGAGCCGTTCCGTCAGATGGAGGTCCTGCGGGCCACCTCTGCCATGCCCTATGTCTCCCGGCCTGTGGAGTTGGATGGGAGGTTCTACCTGGATGGCGGGGTCAGCGACAGTATTCCAGTCCATTTCTGCAAGAGTCTGGGCTACGACAAGACCGTTCTCGTGCTCACACGTCCCTTGGAGTATCGGAAAGAGCGGCCCGCAGCATGGCTTCAGCGATTCAACCGCCTCTATTACCATCGCTATCCGGCCTTTGCGGAGAGTCTGAACCGGCGGTGGGAAGTCTATAACCGGCAGGTGGAGGAGATCATAGGGATGGAGCAGCGCGGGGAGCTCTTCGTGGTTCGGCCCAATGGCCCACTCCCAATCAGGCGTGTGGAAAAGGACCCCGCCAAGCTGCAGGCTGTTTATGACCTCGGGGCAGAGGCCGGCAGGGCGTCTCTCAGCGGACTGAAAGAGTATTTGCTGACGCATGAATGATGGTAGATGATATAGAAAATTGCGCATCCAGCAGGCAGGGGCTTGTATGGATGCGCAGTTTTTCTTTGTGCAGTATACAGCGTCCCTTGGTCCAGGTATCATGGTTGGCAAAACTGGCGGGATGGCATATATACTTTTTGAATAAAGAATTTCTGATACATATCGGACAAATTGACATTTTTTTCAAGTAACATTATAATGTTCATATATTCACTGCCACAAGAGGACGTGGTTAGAAGGGGTGAAGAATATGGATCAGGATCTGCCCTTATGGGTAGAGGGCTGCGCCGAAACATATATAATGTGGGTGTGAATGGAAGCAGACAGCTGCTGAAGATCTTGCCGGACAAAGGTATGCAGGTGCGGCCCTCTGGAGCAAACAAAGAAAAGGAGGGCATTTTTGATGGATCACAGCGTATTGACGATTTTGGATCTGGGAATCATTGCGGCATACCTTGTCATCATGGTCCTGGTGGGGGTCTATTCTGTCAGGCGGATCCAGAACACAAAGGATTATTATGTAGCGGGCCGGTCCTTTGGGCCGATGGTGCTGATGGCCACCGTCTGCGCGACGATCATCGGCGGCAGCGGTCTGATGGGCCGGGCAGGTGTGGCCTATACCGACGGCTTCAAGGCGGTCCTTACCGCAATTCCATACCTTCTGGGAATGTTCATTTTTTCCGGCATCGCCGGGAAGATCTCGGATATCGGGATGCAGTACGGGATCACCTCTATCCCGGAGCTGTTTGAACGGCGGTTTGGCCGGGCAGCCAAGATCACCCTCTCTGTGCTGATCGCGTTCGCCATGATGGGGACGGTGGCCTCCCAGGTCACCGCCACGGCCACGATCATCCGGATGCTGGGGGGAGAGTTCGGCCTCTCCTATGAGATGGGCGCGCTGATCGCAACAGTGGTCTTTATGGTCTACACAGCCACCTCCGGCCTGTTCGGCGTGGTATACACCGACGTGCTGCAGTTTTATATGTTGATCGTCTTCGTGTATATCCTGATCCCGGTGGCGGCCCTGTTCAACGTGGGCGGCTTTGCGAACTTTGCGGCCAACCTGGACCCGGCGCTGGTGGAGCCGCATATTGACGGCAGCATTTTGGGAGACATCATCACCTATCTGGTTTTCACCATGGCAGGTGCGGAAATGTGGCAGCGCGCATTTGCCGCCAAGAGCCGGAGGGCGGCAAAGCGCGGGATGTTCCTGGGTACGGCCGTATACGGCGTGACCATTGTGCTGGTCTACTTTATGGGTGTTGTGGGCCGTCAGATCCTCGGCGGCGACATCTTGGCGCAGTATGGCTCGACGGACGCTGTCGTTCCGGCCCTGGCGATCCGGATCCTTCCAGCCGGTCTGACGGGACTTGCGTTGGCCGGTATGCTCTCGGTCATCATGTCCACGGCGGACAGCTATCTGCTGGTATCTGTGCAGACCTGCGTCCACGACATCGGAAAGACCATCCGTCCCCAAATGCCGGAGCGGACCGAGATCTCCCTCTCCCGCATCTTCTCCATTGTCCTGCCCCTGGGCGCGCTGGTGATCGCGTTGTACATCCACAATGCATACAACATCCTCATGTTCGCCTGGAGCTTCTATGCCGCATCGGCTGGGATTCCCGCATTTGCAGCGCTGTTCTGGAAGAAGGCAACCAAGACCGGCGTCATGGCCGGGTTGCTGGGCGGGTTTGTTGTCTGCGTTGGCTGGAAGCTGGCAGGCCAGCCCTTCGGCCTTGGGGCGGCGGTGCCGGGCACGGTTGCCTGCGGTATCGCACTGGTCGTTGTGAGCCTTGCGACTTATAAGCGCGCACCGTCCGTATTCCTGAAAGCTGAAAAGCAGAGCTGATAGGGAGCTGCTGCATCCCCATATCGGAAAGCAATGGAGTGAACATTATAAGAGCCAGCCGGAAATTTTGAAGATCCCCGGCTGGCTTTGTTTTGGCGTATTACTGATAGATAAAAAGTCTCCGGTCAGGCAGCAGACCTCGCCACTGCTGTCTCTGCCCCAATGGCACACACCGCTTTTTCAGATCGCGTCACCAATGCGGCGGTCAGCGCTCCGTCCTCAGAGCTTCCGACAGCGTATGGCAGTTCTTCATCTTCTGCATCCCAAAATCCTGTCCTGCACGCATCAACTACATGGCGGGACGGTGGACTGCGCTTGTGCGCCTGGCCATGGACCATCTTTGCAACAACAAAGGTTACTGGATTTCTGCTGCGGAACCGGACGATGGCAAAGGCTGAGAAGTGATCCTGATCTGTCCGGAGCACAGCTTCAGCAGACCGATATCCTGCCGTGTGACGCGACATATCCCATGCGGATTTGTCAGCAGAGCGACATCTGCCTTCTCGCCATTCCAAGCCATTCTCAGAAAAGAAACTAATATCGTTCAGAAAGGCGAATTGCAGGAAGAAGTCATTGCAAAAATATAACAAGCACGCCCTGCGGAGCGATGGGGAGAAAGACCAAAACAAGGGAGGCACGCTTTTACAACCCGTATCCGTCATTGCGGGCCGCCCACCGCGCGGGACTTCTATACACCATGATATAAAACAGTTCTGCGGGCTTTTACGCCGTCACAGGGCACAGCCGGGCAGAGATCATTTGTGCCAGTGCGGACCGCAGCAAGACCAATGGACCTGATCGCCTGGAAACGCGTGCTGGATGGGCGTACGATGAGCGGGTATTCCAAACTACATTGAGTATCTGATCGAGCTTCAGAGCACCTTCGCCATGTGGAAATTTGCCGCCTGTGTCAGTGAGCTTCTGGTTTTCCGCCGATAGGATATTTTGGGATAAGGGCGCGCCTCCAGACAAGCGACCGTCGTCAAGGCAGACAAGGAGCATGATGCGTTCGACAAGACCCGGAAAATGGTCTCCGACTCTAACAAGGAAGTGCTCAGAATGCTGGAGTCAGGAGATGGAAAATAACTTCATTATATAATTGGCTTTTTCGTGATCTTATGGTATGATACCCTTACGCTGTCCAGAGCATAATTTCTAGAATGAATCCCCTCTGTAATGTGAGTGAATCACCGCAAAGTGGTACTGTTCGGCGCCGATGGGCGCTATCTTTTTGTCTGGGCGGATGTAGAAGCACGGATGAAGAAGAATTACAATATGCATTGTATGCCGATGGTTGTGCTGTTGAACCTCGGAGAGGATGCGCTGGTTGTCCGCCGCCAAGGATATGAAGGCGTGCCGCAAAATACGGGCCTGCCTGAATGGCTGACGGACGGAGAAAGGGGGCAAAGTGATGCGCACACTGATTAAACACGGACTGATTGTAGACCCGGCCAGTCATGTTCACTCCAAAAATAATCTGCTAGTGGAAGACGGGCGTATTCAGGGGCTGACTGCTGAAGAGCCGGAAGCTGATGTGATTTTGGATGCCGAAGGGATGGTGGTTTCACCTGGTTTTGTGGATATCCACATGCACGAGGATCCTTATGACCCAGAGGAGGGGCGACTGATTCCCAGCATTATGACCTCCATGCTTCGCATGGGAGTCACCACAGCGATTGGTGGAAACTGCGGTATCAATACGGTCTCGCCTCTGCGGTATTTAGAATTGATGGACCGTGATGGCGGCCCGATCAATATGGGACTACTAGCCGGCCATACCTTCCTGCGGGAGCAGGCCGGGCACCGGGACAAGTACAGTGCAATTCGGCCCGATGAACAACAACGGTTGTCAAGGCTGGCCAAAGAGGCTCTGGAAGCGGGTTGCTTTGGGGTGTCCTTCGGTATTCGCTATGTACCCGGTGTGACACGGGATGAGATGGTGAAAACCGCCTGCTTCTGCCAAAGCCATGGCCGTCTTGTGGCCGCCCATGTGCGAGATGACGCGGATAATGTATTCGGCGCGGTGGAGGAGTTGGTTTCCATAGGGCGGCAGCTGGATCTTCCGGTTCAAGTTTCCCATGTGGGAAGCATGGGGGGATTTGGGCAGATGGAACGACTGCTGGCCCTCATAGATAGATATCGCGCCTCCGGTATGGAACTGAGCGGAGATTGCTATCCGTATGACGCTTTCAGCACGCGAATAGGGGAAACAACCTACGATGAGGGATTTTTGGAGCGTTACTGCACACAGTATTCTGCGATAGAAATCTGCGAGGGTATGTACAAGGGACAACGATGCACGGAGAGATTGTTTCATGAACTGCGTCAGACAGCACCGGACACATTGACGGTCTGCCATGTTATGAAGCCGGAGGATGTAGCTTTGGCCCTGTCTCATCCGGCCATTATGCTGGCCAGTGATGGGCTGATGGATCGGGGGCAAGGACACCCGAGAGGTGCAGGGGCGTTTCCACGCCTGCTGTGCCGGTATGTTGCAGCCGGGAAGATGAACTTGGATGATGCGGTCGCCAAGATGAGTGCCATGCCGGCCCAAAAACTGGGGCTGACGAGAAAGGGGACCTTACGCAAGGGCGCAGATGCAGACATCGTAATTTTTGATATGGATCGGATCCGGGACTGTGCTACGTTTGAGCATCCCGACCGTCCTCCGGAAGGGATAGAATGGGTCTTGATTGGGGGAAAAATCGCTGTGGAACACGGAACAGTCAAGCAGTCAAGTCTAGGACGAGCCATTCGCGCTTAGCAATGGAGCAGGAGGGAGAGACGGCATGGACGAATATGTGAAGCGGCAGCTTTCCTCAGTTCCGGGGCATATCGGATTTTACTACAAAAACCTGGTCACGGGAGAAACGGACGGAAGCCGCCAAACGGAGTTGTTCCAAGCGGCCAGCGTAATTAAACTGCCAATTTTGGCGGCCATCCTGCTGGAGGAGCGGGAGCATCCCGGTGTGCTGCAGGAGCGGCTCTTGGTCCGGGACGGCGACAAAGTGCCCGGATGCGGCGCATTGCAGCATATCTCCGGTACGCAGGCGTATGACATAGAAAGCCTCTGTAAGCTGATGATTACTATCAGTGACAATACGGCTACGAATGTGTTAATCCGCCGCTTTGGCATTGAGTTCCTGAATGAGCGATTCCGGGTGCTCGGCCTTCAGGAAACCAAGATTTTTCGCTTTCTGTTTGACACGGAGGCCGCACGTCAGGGAAAGGAGAATTTATGTCAACCGAAGGAGATCGGTAGCCTTCTGGAGGAAATCTACCACGGACGCTGCGTGAGTGCCAATGCGTCTGAGCGAATGCGGGCGATGCTATCGCAACAGCAGATTAACCATAAAATCCCCAGCCTGCTTCCGCCCACCGTGCGGGTGGAGCACAAGACCGGCGAGGATGAGGGGATTACGAATGATGTGGGGATTCTATATGGGAGAGAACCCTGTGTTCTGGTATTTGTATCCAATGAAACTGATGTACCGGCCTTTGAGCAGGTAATCCGGACAGTGAGCCTGCACTATACACGAGTGTGATGACAGACATATAGAAAAAGGAGAAAACTTGTTATGGCCATTATTAAGACGATCTCGGACCTTCTGTGGGGAATGCCTCTCATCGTACTTATTCTGTTGGCTGGCATTATCTTTACGGTCGGCTCCAAATTCTTTCAAATCGCACACTTAAAGCATATTCTGAAAAACACCATTGGAACACTTTTTTCAAAAAAGGACAACGGTAAGGGCATGATGAAACCCTTGGAAGTAATCAGCATTGCCGTTGGCGGAGCAGTAGGTGTTGGCAATATCGGCGGCGTGGCGACCGCTATCGCGGTGGGCGGACCGGGTGCAGCCTTTTGGATTTGGGTTGCGGCCTTTTTGGGCATGATGATGAAAATGGCCGAAGTTTCCCTGGCGGTATACTACCGTTCAAAGGATGAAAAGGGCGGCTATTATGGCGGGCCTACATACTATATGGAGAAAGGGTTGGGACGGGATAAGGGCTTCAAATTCTGGGGCGTGCTGGCGGTTATCTTCGGGATCGGCATTTTTGGAAATGTCTTTTCCATGCAAAACTTCACGGTCGCACAGTCCGTCAACGCCACTTTTGGCATTCCCATGCTGGCGGTAGGTTTAGTCTATGTTGGTCTCACCTATTTGGCTACTGTCCGTGAGATTCCTTGGCTGGGCAAGCTGGCGGCGAAAGTAGTTCCCCCCATGTGCGTCTTTTACCTGGTAGGCGGAATCGTGATTATCATAGTAAATATCACACAATTGCCCGCAGCGCTTGGACTGATTATCAGCGATGCATTTACCGGGACCGCAGCCACCGGCGCTTTCATGGGAGCGGGCGTGGCTTTGATTATCCGAACCGGCTTATCCCGCGCCATGTTCTCCAGCGAGGCTGGCTGGGGTACATCGCCTATGATTCACGCCTCCGCCAAAACGGAGCATCCGGTGAAGCAGGGATTGTGGGGGGCATTTGAGGTTTTTGTCGGTACGATGTGTATCTGCACGGTTACCTCCTTGGTTATCGTCGTTACCGGCCTGTGGGATTCCGGCCTGGATGGTGCTCCATTGACCTTGGCGGCTTTCGAAACAGTGCTTGGGCCTGTTGGAACTATCATCATCACGGTGGCCATTTTCCTCTTTGCTCTTTCTACTACTACCGGATGGTGGGCTTATTTCGAAGTGCTGTTGCGCCATTTGTGCGGCACGAATGAAAAGCTCAAGCGGACCTTGATTAACGTATTTAAGGTAATCTACCCCATTCCCGGGTTCCTTGTAGTGCTTCTGGCTGCGGTGGGAAACGATATTTCTGGTGCGGATATTTGGGAAATCGCCAATTTGACAACGGGAATACCTGCCTTTGTAAACCTGATTGTCATTGTCATACTGAGCGGAAAGTTCTTCCAATTGCTTAAGGACTACAAGGCTCGTTATCTGGGAATCGGTACCGTTGATCCGAACTTCAGACTTTTTGATGAAGAGGAATAAACCGAGCCTGAAAATGGCGGATTGAGAAACCAAGAGGGGGGCGTGGCTCTGCCACGCCCTCCAGCGGCGGAAAATATCAGGACAGCGCATCCAACACCACATCGAACAGATGCATAGGGTTAAGCTGCCCTCTGTCATAACGCTGGCAAGTGAATCAACGAAGTCCCTGTCGCAGGAAACGGCTGGAATCAATGTCACATCGGTACAGACTCCATCCATCACTTCGGCCTGTATTCCATAAGACGGAAGTCAGCTGGACTGCAAGGGTACAGATCGGCCATGCGGCACACGATGCCAAATGGAGGGGCAGAGTTCCCTGCCTCATAGAACAAGTGTACGTACTTTGCTGCGGCCGTTTGGGTGTATCCGGCTTTCTCCCGGCTTGCTGGAACGGATTTTCAGGATGACCACCTTTTTTGGGTTCTGCGCATTTTGAATTCCTCCTGTCATTTTTCTAATACATTTGGGCCGCGCTCCCCGGAAATCCTTGTGTTTTCAAGGTTTCCGGGGATATTTTCTTGGCCATTTCCCTTGCTTTTTCCTTACGAGATGTCTGTAAGGGAAAGCTCTCAGCTTTCACCCGCCCCCTTATCCAGAAACCGGGCGGAAGAACCTGTGGTTTCTTTCTTTGCATGGGCGTAGATGTTCATGGTGGTGTTCACGCTGGAAAGGCCCAGCAGCTCTCGGACATCTTTAAAGACGCCCCGCCATAAATTATGTTGCTTGTGAAAGTGTGGCGAAGGACATGAAAGTGAAGGGCCTGGATATTATCGAATGTGATGTTGGCTCGTCTGCACGCCGTAGCTGCCCCCAGAGCGTACAAATGTCCCATCATTCCACAGGCAGACGAATGAGACCTCTGTAAAGCATTCCCGTGGTTCATCTGTGCGGGGCAGGGAAGAGAGCCCGTAATATGTACGGCTCGTTTTCTTCGGAGATCCTGTGTCAGCTCCTGATACTGCCGCTAAAGCGCGCCAAATCCATATAATGCTATTTGGGAATGAGTTTGTTTGTGCAGCAATAACAGGGGCCTACTGCTTAAGTCAAAATTGCAAAAAAAGACATGCAAAATTTGGGAATGATTCCAAAATAGTGTGGTTTGTCAAAAAAAGTGTTGACTTTTTTTGATGGCGGCTTTATGTTAAAAACATGTTAAGAAAAGAGGACGCGGCGATACTGGTTGTTTATTTTTCACAATAGAGTGCCAGTGTTTTTTTGACCTTAAAAATGAGAACGTTTTCAAGAGGGCGTGGGATACATACATGGCAGCAACAATCATTGACGTCGCACGGTTATGTGGTTACTCAAAGGCAACAGTTTCCAGAGCATATGCGTCTCCGGAAGCAGTCAGTGAGAAGGCGCGTGAAAAGATATATGCGGCAGCGAAGCAGTTGAACTATGCGCCTAATGCCATCGCAAGGGCGATGGTTCGGCAACAGACAGAAAATATTGCATTTATTATCCACGAAAAGCAGTATCCCGCTATTTTGAATCCTTTTTATTCTCCGATGCTGGAAGCAGCCATGCAGGAGGGAACCCGAAGGAATTACAGCCTGTTCGTAACGACCAGTCAGGATATCCACCTGCCCAATGGAGATATTTATATCAAAAAGCACATGGATGGAGTGATTTTTGCTGGCGAGGTTGATATCCGGGTCATTGAAGAGTTTCGTAAACAGAGCATTCCGGTAGTGTTGGTAAACAACTATTTGGATATGGATGGCTTAGTGTGCATTTCGGCAGATCACTATGGCGGTGCTGTGCAGGCTACGGAATATCTTTGCAAGCTGGGACATTGTAAAATCGGCCTGTTGTCCGGCCGGTTTTCACCACAAGTTAGTGAAGCTCGTATAGAGGGCTTCGTTAAAACTCTTGCTAAGTATGATATTCCCGTTGATGATCGTTTTATTGCTGATATTGAGCCGGCGCTGGAAGATGGCGAGGAAATCATGACCCGGATGCTGCGGGAGGTGGATCGCCCCACAGCTTTTTTCTGTACCAATGACACCATTGCCGCAGGCGCCATGAAGGCAGTTACCCGGGCAGGGCTGAGAGTGCCGGAAGATATAGCGATCATAGGGTTTGATGACAGCTATATCAGCCGTGTGGTGGAACCCGAGTTGACCACTGTTCGAATTGATGCTGCTAAGATGGGATGCCTTGCCATGCAAACGTTATTTGACTTAATTGCGGGGATGCCGGTAGAAAAGGCGCATATTCAAATTCCTACGGAGCTTATAGTGCGGGGAACCGCTTGATGCTATGTAGAAATTTGACACGCTCCTGATAGAGCGTTTTAAATGGTGAAGTCAAAGTGCGGAAGGATGTGATGCCATGTGTGTTACAGTCATCAATGTCGGTTACGGAGACGCAATCCTCTTTCAGTTAAAGAATGGGTATACTGCACTGCTGGATGGAGGAAGTGCCCTGGAGTCAGAATTTGAAGGCGATTCTTATCGCATTCGGTCAGCAGATTATCTTGCCAGACAGCAGATTGAGCATTTGAATGCTGTGATTATTTCGCATATCCATGAAGATCATGTATGCGGGCTGGAGGCGGTATTACAGCAGACAGTGGTAGATCATCTCTATGTTCCGTACCCGGTAGAGCCTTTCTTAAAAGGCTGTGAACTGACTCCAGCCAGTAACGCTCCCCGCAGTGTACCGCTATATGTTGCGGCCTTGAATGCGTATCGGAGGATTTTGCTTCATGCGAAGGAAAAAGGCATTCCTGTTACCGTGTTGAAAGCAGGACAGGTACTGAAATTTGGAATAGACACGAAGATGCGGATACTGGCACCCAAAAGCTGTGTTGTAGATGCATATATGGAGATCGTGGAACGGGCATACAGTCTTGAGGCGGATACAAATGCCGTGACTGAGTGCCTGATCCGGTTGGACGCTACATCCAATCACACCAGTATGCTGTTGCGCTTTGAACTGGGAGACATCGTTTTTCTCAGCGCGGCGGATAGCTGTCCATCTGAATGGGATGAGGTGCCTGAAATTTTTTTCAAAAATGTAAACGTTCTCAAATTGCCGCATCATGGACAAATGGATTCAATTTCGGAATCTTTTATGAAAAATATGCCGTTGGAGTATATTATTACGACCTCGGCATCTGATAGACGGTATCATAGCGCGAATCAGGCGGTATATCAGAAGCTGGCCGCAATCTTTCCGGCGGAGCATCCACCACACTTTTTGTTTTCGGATGAGCGAGAGTATCCGCCTTATTTCTCACAGCCCGAAGGCTTTCAGGCTATCAAACTTGTAATGGATTCCGGGATGGTTATACCGGAGTTTATTAGAATTCAATGAAAAGAGGAGAGAAAACAATGAAAAAACTCATGTCGCTGGTCCTCGCACTCGCTATGATTCTGAGTTTGGCTGCCTGCGGCGGCAAAACCACGGGAACGTCACCTGACAGCGCAGGCGATTCCCAGCAGGAAACTCCCGCGACTTCGGACGGCGCTTTCCCTGAAAAGCAGATCACTATTATTATGCCCTGGAGCCTTGGCGGCGGACCCGATACCATTGCCCGCCAGGTTGCCTCCTATGGTGAGAAGTATCTGGGTGTGCCCGTGATTGTGGAAAACCATACCGGTGGTTCCGGAACTATCGCCATGAACGATGCATTGCAGGCGGAGGATGACGGTTATACCATGGTGGTTGCCAACGGCCCCTTGTTCTCACTGACTCCCAGCTTCATTAATGTCAACTACACACTGGATGATATTACGCCTCTGATTGGTATGCGTATCACGGAGTTCGTTGTTCTGACTAACTCTAAGAGCGGCATCACCAATATCGACGAGCTGAAAGCCTATGCCGCAGAGGGGAACACAATCAAGTACGCTACCACAGGCGGCCCTGGCAACGACAGCTATACTATGATTTCCGTCCTGTTCAAGTTATTGGACATCCCCGCTGAGCCTGTTCCCTACGACGGCGGCCAGGAGGCCATCAATGCGTTGGTGGGCGGCCATGTTGACGTGGCTATCGGTTCTCCCCCGACTTACCGCGATTATGTGATCAACGGCGAATTGAACTGCCTGGGAACCTTCATTCCCGAGGGGCTGGAGGTGGAAGGCATTGGCCACATCAGTTCCTTTAGGGATCAGGGAGTCGACGTGGACTTCACCGGCATGGACTACTTTGCGGTCCGCTCCTCTGTGGATGACAGCAAGAAGGAAGTTTTGACCAACTTCATCGCGGAGGTTTATGCTGATCCCGAGTTCCAGGAATTTATGAAAGGCATGGGCATGGAAGCCTGGGAGGCCACTGAGAGCGAGATCGTTGATATGGTAGAAGCTCAGACCGAGGCGATGACCGAGTATATTCCTCTGGTGCAGTGACACTCTGCGGTGCCCCATATCGCCGAGATATGGGGCACCCATTTTAAAAAGAGGTATTGAATTATGAAAATCAGATATAACAGAGAAATAATATCGGGCGCTATTTTTGTGGTTCTGAGCGCAGTGCTGTGGTTCCTGATTCCCGTACAGGTCCAGACGCTGGAGAAAACGCCAATCAACGCACAGACCTTCCCCCGTATCGCCATTGGTGGTATGTTCCTCTGCTCTGTCGGTCTGCTGCTGGAGGGGATCTTCGTCCGGGAGAAGCAGGAGTTGTATGTGACGAAAGAGAGTTTTCGCTCCAATGCCTTTAAAAAAGAAATGCGTTCCGTAGTGTTCGCATTGCTTTTGATCGCCTACTGTTTCCTGATTGGACATCTGGGCTATATTGTCTCCACAATCCTGCTGGTACTGGCGGTCATGATGTTCTATAAAGCCAGAAAGTGGTACTACTATGCGATTCCTCTGGGGATGGTGGGCATCGTGTACTACGTATTCAAGGTGCTTCTTCATATTTCCCTGCCCTGATCGAAAAGGAGAATACTTATGGAACAATTTTTAGGCGGACTGCAAGTTCTGCTGCAGTGGCAGAACTTTTTGATTATTCCGGTGGGGCTGGCAATCGGCATTATTGTGGGTGCTATCCCCGGACTGACCTCCGATTTAGGTCTCATCCTTTGTATACCCTTGACCTATGGCATGGATCCCACGATGGCTATTTTAATGCTGCTGGCCATCTACTGCGGCGGTACCTACGGCGGTTCCATCACTGCGATTCTCATCAACACCCCGGGTACCTCGGCCAATGCGGCAACGCTGTTTGACGGTTATCCCATGACCCAAAGAGGACAAGCGTTCAAGGCACTGCAAATGGCACTGTACGCATCAACCATCGGTGGCCTTATAAGCGCATTTGCCCTACTGTTTCTGGCTCCCCAGATCGCAAAAATCACACTGCTGTTTGGCCCTGCCGAATATTTTGCTTTGGCAGTTTTTGGACTATCCGTGATTGCGGGCGTCTCTAACAACAGTATTTTCAAGGGACTGATCGGCGCTTGCATCGGCTTGTTCATGGCTACCATCGGCATGGACAATATCAGCGGCACCGCCCGCTTTACCTTTGGAAGCAATCGGCTCATGAGTGGTATCGACCTGATCATCGCCCTCATTGGACTGTTTGCTATCTCTGAGATTATGATGAAGTCCCAGTATGATCCAAGGACCGACCACAAGACTATCAGTTCTTCAGCCATCACCAGAGATAAAATCACGAAGGACGAGTATCGGCGATGCCGCAAACCAATCGGCATTGGCTCCCTGATCGGTGTCATTATCGGCGCAACCCCTGGAACTGGCGGTGGTTTGGCGGCGTTCATCTCTTATAACCAGGTGAAGCAGTCCTCCAGCCATCCCGAGACTTTTGGCCACGGCGAGATCGAGGGTGTGGCCGCCTCCGAGTCCGCCAACAATGGCGCCTGCGGCGCAACGATGATCCCCATGCTGACGCTGGGGGTCCCAGGGGACGGCGCCACCGCTATCTTGATGGGTGCATTCATGATCCACGGCATGATCCCCGGCCCCACGCTGTTTGAAGAGCAGGGCAGTATTCTATATGCCATTATGCTGGGCCTGATCGTGGTCAATGTGTTTATGTATATTCTGGGCAGTGGCTTTACCCGTTTTTACGCGCATATCACCCGTATTCCCTACGAGATTTTGGCGGCTATTGTATTGACCTTTTGCATTGCGGGTGCGTATTCCACCAATAACCGGATGTATGATATCTACATCATCCTGATCTTCGGCATTGTAGCGTATTTCCTGCGCCGGATGGATTTTCAGTTGGTTCCCATTCTGCTCGGCATTGTGCTGGGGCCTTTGGCTGAGAAAAACTTCCGCCGGGCACTGGTGCTGTCTGACGGGAGTCTGGACATTTTCTTTACCCGTCCTATCAGCTGTGCCTTTATCTTGATTGCTGTAGGTTCTATTTTGCTGTTTGCCTGGAAAAATCACAAGGCAAAGGTAAAAAACACACAGAAATAATACAGATCTGCGCAAGTACTGAGACATCTCCTTATTTGAGCATTGCCAAATTCATACAATTTGAAGAGCGACGGTGTTTGAGATGAAGAAAATTTTGAAAAGGCTTTTCTGCTTGGCTATCGCTGTTGTGATGTTAATGAGTACTGCGGGGGCAGAAGGAACCTCCACTTATATGGCTTACCGGTCAAATGCCGTTGCAATATCAGCAGCTGACGGACTTGGCATCGTAAGTGGAACATTCGTAATAAAGGATCTCAGTATTACAAACGGGCAAGATCCTGATGGTCGCAACTATGTTGGACAGGTGCATACACTTGAAAACGGGGAATTTACATTCAGCGTTGGGCGCAGTGCCTCTGAAAGCGTTGCATCATGGTTCAATTCAAAGATCTCAGGATATAATGATCCTTCTGTGAACGGAGATAGAACAACATTTGACCAGACTGCTGATGATTTGAATTTTGCCTTTGTCGGTGATTTGAATTTGGTTGTGGATACTGCCGATGATCCGCAGGGTCTAAGTGTTACATTTCCTGATGTTGTTATTGCTCAGGGGAGCACCTTGTTTAGAAATAATTGGTGGTTTGGTCAACGCTCTGGCCAGCATACAAGAGATAGTGACGGCCCCGACACTGTATTGGCAATTGGAAGTACGACAGAGGGAAGAACAGTTTATGCATCGTTTTTGAGAGGCGGCAACGAGGTTAATGAGATTTCTCTGGAAGCCATTCACGTGGTAGAAGCTGCTGCGGATAGTGCGAATAAAGTTGTCGATGTTAAAAATAAATTTGCTGCGCTTCCGATTGATGGTGTTCAAAGCAATTTGGAAGGTTTCCCCGGCAGCTATGACCCTACCGTAAATCATATCCAGGGATATGCGCAGTATGATAGTTGCGATCATACTCGATATTCTATTCTGACGCATAGTGTAGGAACTGCGCCCTATGCGCATATTGTCGCCGGCCCCAAAACGGGCAGTGACAAGTGGGGGTTCAAAACATACCTTCAGAATTGGAGACATCCTGGTGGCGTTCAAGTAATGGGAGATTATCTGTTGGTTCCCTCTGAACAAGATGCTTCCGCGCATATAGCTTTATATGATTTGCGTTCATTGGCCGTAAAAGAACTAAGAAGAGTTGAGACATTTGACTTAGCTGTAAGCCATAAGGCTGGTGCTTTGGGGATTACTTCTTATGAGGATAAAAACGGCATTGAGTATTACGTGATGATAGTTGCCCATTTAGATGGCGAGAATACTGTGTACCATGTCTATCGTGCATTGGCATCAAATGGCATTGAAAACGCCCGGTTCTCCGAAGTTGGAAGTTTTGAATCTGATAAGGACTTTCAAGGTTTTGGCTTGATTACTGAGGATGGGACAAATGATATTTATATGATAGGGCTTTGGTCGCCAAGCGAGGGTGTGACATTTGCGGATTATGCATACCTGTACCAGTTGAATACGGAAACATGGACCATTGGAGAAGCACTTCAGCAGATTCACATGGTCAGTGTTGGTGGAATGGCTGGTATGATGGGAGTTCATTTCCGTTATGGCGCAAATGTATATGTTGCAGACGATGGTACGCTAACTTTATCCGCTACAGAGCGGAACTCGGTTTTGGGCAGCTCTTTGGCAACAAATGATTGGATTCCTGCAATCGTAAACTAATATTTGACGATATCGTTATGTGAGGAAAGGGAACGGGCTGTGATCCGTTCCCTTTCTCCACAGTGAATATTCTATTGATAAACCGCATGATGGTGGATATCTTGTTTTGACTGACAATGAATAAACCAAAGCTGACCCGTAGTGCATAGCTGGGGGAGAACTACGGCGAATTGGCTCAAAGACATCTTCTTCGGTTTTTTAAGCAGTTGCGCTAAAGCTTGCATGAAGCAATCTTTCCTGTTCCTTTATGTAAATGCATGGCGTCGAGAAGGTGCCATCTCCCCCATAAAACAGACTGCATTTCGCAAGAGCCGATTGGAACGTCTCCTGACCGGCACGCTGGCAGATCTTCTGTTTATTCTCTTAAAAGATTTCTGCTGTGATTTGCTTTTCGGCTCTGCCGGGCGGGGCTTTAGAAGTTTTTGGCTTTCCGGCCCTTTAGAGTGAGCAGCAAACAAGAAACCGTCAAGCCTCTTTTGATGCTTGGCGGTTTCCTGTTTGACGCTTATATTGCTATAACAAATTTCAGGGAGGTGTCACGAATTTTGAGGACTTCAATCAAGCGGGAATGAGTCGCTTTTCGAGTTTAGAAGTGATCCGCCATGTCCTCACCCGAAAACATCTTAAAGGGAATCCGAGTTTTTAGGATCTGATCGGCTGCAATTTACAGCATACCGGCCATCACACCGGCCACCAAAATAGAGACCATTGCGGCCATACCGCCCACTACCAGGCGAGGCATGACCCGGCTCATCAGAAAGGCCTTTTCATCCTCATCCTCCGCCACAGCATTGCATACCTCCACAGAGATTAGGTAAGTGGAGGGGAACCCCAGCATCTGGCAGAAGCCTACGCCGAAGGCCATGGACTTATCCCCCAGAATCTTCCACACCGGCAGGACTTTCATCATAACAAAGATGGAAAGTACCGACACCGCGAACACAACCACCAGCGGGAGGATCAGGTCGATGAGGTCGGATATGGAGATGTTGGCCAGGGCGGGAATGATGGCAGCGAACACCACCATGTTGATAAAACCGCTGGCTTGGGCTTTCTGGAGGAGGTTCTTGGGCACCACACCCAGCTGGGTGAAGATCACGCCCAACACCAGTCCCAGGATGGCGTAGTTGATGTGGGTCAGCTCACCCAGCCATACAGAGAGCAGGCCGCCGACTACTGCCAGCAAAATGCACACATTGCTGGAATAAAAGCCGTCAAATTTCTCGGCCAATGTTATCCTCTTGGACGCTGTCTTTGCCTCGCTGTTCCGATTCTCGGATTTGCCCGCGGCGGCCATAAACTCGTCCAGGGTGCCGCTGGATTTGGCCTTCCGGTATTCGCCGATCAGGCCCTGGGCATAGCGGAGACTGGCGCTGGAGGCAAAGGGCGTACCCACGAACTTCTGCACGGCGAAGGTAATGGCAGCCAGCGCGGCGGCCAGAGGATAGCCAGCCTTGGTGGCAGCCTCCGTCATGATCTGCGTTGCGGGCAGAGCGCCGTTGACTACCGGGATGGCGCTGAGGGCCATCTCCTTGCCGATGATAGGGATGGTCAGAGAGACACCAATGATTACCGCCAGCATGCCGAACCAGCAAGTGACCACAGTCCGCCACTCATCCATGAACTGGCGCAGGTTAATCATGGACCCCATGGCGAAGAGCAGCATTGGCACGCTCCAGCTGGAAGCGGCGCTGAGACCGGCCTTTTCGATGATGTCGGCGGGCAATACGCCGGCGACGAACAGGACCAGGAACAGCATCAGCGTGGCGAACACCGAGGAGATCCGGGCTTTGGTCAGCTTGGCCACTACGTCGCCGACAGCGAAGAGAACCATCACCACTGCGAACCACAGCAACATATCAAACACTTGTCATTCATCCTTTCTCTATCTGTTTATTGAAAGGGCCGCCCGGCGCAGCCTTTTAGAGATACTGGTCGAACCAGTCGCACAGAGCGTTGAGCCGGATCAGACGGTTGACCGGCCGCCCGGACCGGTTGAGCTCGTGGCCCTCCTGATGAATCAGGACCACCTTGGAAGGAACACCCTGCTGACGCAGACTGGTGAACATCTGCAGGGGCTCGTCCATCCAGCAGCGGTAGTCGGTGTTGGAGTGGATAAACAGGGTGGGAGTGGTGACATTGCGGACGTACTTCAGGGGAGACTTGTCCCAGAGGATCTGGCTCTCGTCCCAGATGACGCCTTTCCGTTCCAGGGCATTGAGACCCATGTGCTCCAGCAGGAACAGATACCCCTTGTCACAGGTGGAGATGGAGGTGACAAAGTTGGAAATGCTCCGCATGGCACAGGCAGCCTTGAACCGCTGGGTGTGGCCGATGATCCAGTTGGTCATGTAGCCGCCATAGGACCCGCCGCACACGCCCAGCCGATCCGCGTCCACGTCCGGATAACGGCGAAGCACCTCATCGGTGAAGTCCATCAGATCCTGGTAATCGATGGTGCCCCACCGACCTACCAGATCGAAGTAATCCTGCCCCCGACCGTCGCTGCCGTGGGGATTGGTATAGAACACGAACCGACCGCCGGCGGCCAGCAGTTGCATCTCATGGTAGTACTGGGCACCGTAGGCTGCCTTGGGGCCGCCGTGAATGTTCAATACGCCGGGATACTTCTTCCCCGGCTCGTATCCGGAGGGGCGGATGACCCAGCCATCCACCTCCTGACCGTCCCGGCTGCGGAACGTGATGTGCTCCGGACGTGAGATCTGGCGGGTCTCCAGAAAGGCGTCGTGGAATTGGGTGAGCCTCTCCGGTTCCCCGCCGGAGAGGGGCTGGCGGTACAGCTCCTGAGGCCGGTGATCCCGGAAAGCTGCCAGATAGGCGTTCTCTCCAATGATATCAAAGCAGGCAATCCCCTCATAGGAGGCCACAGGAGCAAAGTTTCCCGCCTTGTCGAAGCGCAGCAGGGCGGTGACGTCGCGCTGGAGACGGACGGCATAGAGACTGTCTCCCTGGACGGCACAGACCTTGCCGCCGCCCAAAGACATATCCCCGATGGCGGAGGTACCCAAAAAACCGTCCGGGGCGCAGAAGGTCCGGCAGTCCCCGGTGGCCGGATTCAGCAGATAGAGCTTGGGGCTTCGGGAGACGCTGGTGTGCGGGTCGCCGCCCTCGAACCAGATATCCGTGCCCCACCAGCCCACCTGGGTGATCCGATATTTCCCATCGGGGACCAGTGACCGGGTTTGGCCGGTGGCCAGATCGTAGAGCATCAGCTGCCGGTAGTCGGGCCGGATTCCCTCAAAGCTCACACCCCAATAGAGGATCCGAGAGCCTTCCGGAGAGACTGCCGCTCCTTCCATGTCATAGGTGGGAGGGGTGATCTGGTTTACGGAGCCGTCGGCAGGATCGAAAATCCATCCGCTCATCCGGGTGCCGTTAATCATCCCCAGACCGTCGGCCCAGAAGGGCAGTTCGTCAAAAACCGTGTAGTCACGGCCGGGCTGAGGCTGGTCCGCAGGCAAGTCCTCCGGAGACGTCATGGGCCGCCGGGTCAGGATGAACCATCTCCCGTCGGGCAGGGGGTGAAACTGCTTTACCGACAGGGGAATGGTGAAAGCCCGTTCCGCCTCGCCGCCCCGGATGTCCAGCCGGTAAAAGGCGGTTTTGCCAGGCTGATCCCCGGTCCGGCAGGAGGGGAAAATCAGCGTAGTGGCATCCAGCCAGCGGAAAGAGGCCTCGTCACCGTTGCCGGTCAGGGGGCGAACGGCGCCGGTTGCGGTGTCCAGCAGATGGATGCAGGCGTAATAGCCTTTTCCATCATCTCTGGCCCGGCGGGACACAAAAGCTGCGTGAGCCCCGCCGGGAGCTGCCGCCACCTCGGAGAGGAACCGGTATGCGTACAAGTCATCTGCTTTGATGCGTTCCATAATTATGCCTCCTGTTTATTGAGATACCGCTGGTACCAGCGGAGCATTTCCTCCAGTCGCCGGAGCCGCTGACGGGGCCGGCCGGAGCGGGAGAGTTCGTGGTTTTCCCCTGGGAAAAGACACAGCCGGGAGGGAACTCCCCGCAGCTGGAGAGCGGTGAACATCTGGATCGCTTCCAGTTTCCAGCAGCGATAGTCCTCCTCACCGTGGAGGAACAATGTGGGCGTGGTCACATGATCGGCATAGCGAAGAGGGGACTGCTGCCACTGGAGATCCCGATCCTCCCGGTGGGAAGCGCCGGTTTGCCCCTTGGCGAAGTAGTAGCCGATGTCCGCCGTGCCCTCCATCCCGGTCCAGTTTGCGATGGACCGCTGGGAGCAGGCTGCCTGGAACCGGTCCGTGTGGCCGATGATCCAGTTGGTCATGAAACCGCCATAGGACCCGCCGCCAACGCCCAAACGGGTGGGATCGATGTCCGGCCAGCGGGCCAGGGCTCCGTCCAAGAAAGCCATGATATCCTGATAGTCGATGGTCCCGAACCGGCCCCGGATATCGGCAAAGTCATTTCCACGGCCCTCGCTTCCCCGGGGGTTGCAGAACAGAACGAAGTATCCGGCTCCCGCCAGGACCTGCATCTCGTGAAAGAACACCGAGCCGTAGCTCAGGCGGGGCCCGCCATGGATGGTCAAAATGGCTGGGTATTTTTTGCCGGGAACGTAGGCCACCGGCGGGAGTACCCACCCCTGGACCGGCAGCGGACCTCCGGTATCCACCTCCAGCGGCTGGGGCGTGGAGACGGCGCAGCGGTCATAGATCCCGTCGTTGGCGTGGGTCAGACGGATCTCCCGGCCATGCTCCAGAGTGTAGATCTCTCCGATCCGGTTTTCCCGAAACGCCAGGTACACCAGCCGGTCTGCCGCGGCATCCAAATACTCCACACTGCCCGGCCCGGTGAGGGGGCGGGCCTCGCCGGAGGTTAGATCCAAAGCCTCAATCCGGCTGTCCCGGTCCACGGTGGAGAGGAAATAGAGCGTGTCTCCGCAGACGCGCCAGGTCTCTCCGGCACCAAGGCGGCTGTCGGTGGCCACGGTGTTGCCCACACAGTGATGGCTGTGGCGGAGGAGCAGCTCCGGTTCTCCTCCGGAGAGAGGGATGGTGTAGAAATCGCCATTTTCCCCATTTCCATAGCCAAGCCCGTCGGTAAGACAGAGAACCGCCTGGTCCCGCCAAAGGGCAAAGAGCTTCACCAGATACCGGTCCTGTTCCAGGAGGCACCGGGTCTCTCCACTGGCCGCGTCCCAGATAAAAACACCGTGGCGCAGAGTCTGGACATCCGTGAAGCGATGACCGGTATAGAGGATCCGGCCATCTTCCACGGTAAAGCCTGTAACCTTGAAGGGCGGCGCGGTGAGGGGGGTGGTTACGCCGGACGCAGGGTCGTGGATATACAACTGGGACCGCTGCCCGCTGGTGAGGCCCAGGCCGTTGGCCCAGAAGGGAATGTCCTCCAGCACATCATAGGTGCGGTTTTTGTATTCCTCCAGGGCCGAAGCTTCCTCCGGGGGACTCAGACTGTCCAGATTTGGGCGGTTCATGTCCACGGTGGCGGTGAAAACGAACCGCCCATCCGTTAAGCGCCGGGCCCTGCCCGCCCGCATGGGGACGGTGAACAGGGGCTGCGCCTCGCCGCCATCCACCGGCAGCGCGTAATATGTAGTGGTATCCTGAGAAGCGGAACCGGCTGTGCCTCGCATCCCGGAAAAGAGGATGGTCCGGTTATCCATCCAAGAAAAAGCCCGCACCGGACTCAGGGAGCTGAGGGGGCGGTCCGCCCCCGTACTGTGGTCATAGACCCACAGCCGGGCGTCATAGCCATTGGAGGCCAAATTCGCCTGCTGGCGGATATAGGCGGTGTACCGACCGTCCGGCGAGAGACCCAGGTCGCTGAGATATCGGAATTGCAGGAATGTTTCGCAGATCATAGGCTCCATCATATTCACTCCATTTCGTCATTGACTACAAATTTCATCCTGTACCAGCGGCACCGCAGATGTGTCCTGCTGCCGGGAGAGGCGGCGTCTGGAAACTGGAAATAGCATCCTGATTTTAATTATTTATTTTTAATTAAAAATAAATAATTAAAAAATGGCCCCATCCTTACAACCGGCGAAGCACACCTTCGATATGCTGCTGTAAACAGTGCTGGGCCCTCGTGATATCTCCGGAACGGATGGACTCTACCAGGCGAACGTGATCTCTGGCTGTGCCGCTAAAGTCCCGGAGCCGCAAAGGGCAAAGCAGATAGTTGGACACTAGAAAGCGCCCCTGTACCCGGTCATACGTCTCCAGCAGAATCCTGTTCCCTGACGCTTCTACAAGCAACCGATGAAAGCGGCGGTCCAACATGGCGAATTCTTTTGGAGAAAAAGAACTGCCGGTGAGGCGGACACCCTCTTCACTGTAACGATTCAACTGGGCTAATACGGTTTCTGCCGACAGCCCAAGGCCGGACATAAACCGCTCCAGCGCATGTCCCTCTACCATTTGACGGACTTCACACATCTGGCGCACATGCTCCTGGTCATACTCCGGCACATAGATGCGGCCATTACCCATGATCTGAAGGATCCCGTCATTGGCCAGTAATTTAACGGCCTGAACCACCGGCGTTCGGCTGACCTCGAAGCGATGAGCCAGTTCGTCCAAGGTCAGGTTTTGTCCCATCTCATAATCACCATTAATGAGGCTCTCAACAATATGCTCATACAAAATTTCGTCCAGGCTGTTCTTTACTTTCATGGAATTCTTCCTCCAGTTAAAATAAGTGTAATCGAGAACAGAGAAAAAAACAATAGGGAATAGAAGTGTCATTTATTGGGCGGCGAAAATTCATGATAAATTCACAAGGGGTTACAAGAAATTATTGTTAAAAATGCCAACAAGATGCTATATGTGTTTGTTTCTGATTCTTATATCTACCATCTCGCTTCACATTAGATAGGCCTTATCAAATATCCTGTCCAGCCAGCAGCCAGTGTGATGAGGATGACCACAACATCCCCGCCGGGAAATTGTGCGAGGGAAGAGAAGGTGTCAGTCCAAACAGCATCAAAATCCATGCCAATACAAATGGAACGCTGTATAGCATCAGCGCAGCTTTTCCGACCTTTGCAAAAGGACGATGCAACAAGTTCAGCTTCCTTTCCGGCAGCGCCGCCGCCAGCAGGACCTTGCTCCCGCCTGTCCCGATCAGCATTCCAATCACGGCCCCCCGGACGGCATCCAATGCCAGCAGCCTGACAGCCGCGGGGGTAATTTTTCGTGTTGCCTTTTGATTCATGGGGACATCCTTGGTTTTTATCCCCTCTTGTTATCGGCGGCATTGTAGCATGAATGAAGAGCGATAGGCTGGATTTTGGCCCCAGATGTGCGTCCTCGGCTTTAAATGCGAGTTAGTCCTATGCGTTCAGGACAAATTGCATTTATTCAGGACAAAACCTTTCAATCTGATATACTGCGGGAAAAGATGGACAAGAAAGGATTCCGCCTATGGTACCGATCGTTCTTTGCGACGACGATCCCTTCACATTGCAGCTTCTGTCCGAGCTGCTGGAACGGGCGATCCGGCAAAGCAAAGCAGAGGCCAACTTGTCTGTCTGGCCTCTGCTGGTCAGGAGCCGCTCCAGTTTATCCGCAGCGGTGGAAGCTATCTCTATTTTCTCGATTATGACCTGGGAAGGGATTCCCCCCAACGGCGTGGACCTTGTCCGGCAGATCTACCACACGGACCCCGGCGGGAAAATCGTCTTTGTTACCGGCCATGGGGAGAAGGGCATGGATATTCTGCGCAGCGGCGTGCGGCCCTTTGGGTTTATTGAAAATGTGTGGATCAGAATGAGATGGTTCGGGAGTATATTCGATATTTGAAAATGGCGGTGCCGGAGCAGCAAAACAGCGCGGACGGGGACACCGTCGAACTGCCCATCGGGATCGATGAAACGGTACGGCTGCCGGTTTCTGAGATATTGTATGTGGATTCCGTCAAAACAGTGGCCCATTCTATTTGCTGTCATTTGACGGGTCAGGGGGTGACTGCGCGGGAGACGATCGAACACGCCCAGGAACAGCTGGAAGATCAGGTTATCCGCTGCCGTTGCTCTGTTTTAGTAAGGGACATTGCCGCCGCTGGGCAGTTCAACGTTTGCGATAAAATAATTTTTAAGACGCAGTGATAAAGGGGCTGCATATATACGCGCAAGATAGAACAGAATTTGTGAAGACAGCGCCTTTGCGTTCCTATAACCTTGGTCCGTGGAGATCGGAATTTACGAAAAAATACAGGAATTGTTCAGGATGCCGTTACAGCTGTTGACATTGATGATGAGCGAACCGCTCTGGTGCTTGTCAGTCTTACTCCTGACGGGAATATTTGCACAGAAAGAACTTATTATGCGATGATTTGCGAGATTGATGCGACGGCATGTAAAGTTACATTTCATGTTACTGACGACGTAGCGTAGCCCTCAATCAAATCCTGGTTTACGATTGAACCCTATGGGCCGCAGAGTGCTTGCGGCCTCATTCTGTTTAAAACCGGGTATGAAATTGCGGCATTAAAACGCATAGTCCAGCGAATAGAGTATGAAGAAGCCAGGGAACGGTGATCTTTTCAGATTGCTGCACCCTGGCTTTTTGTTGTCAATTGAAATTCAAAACCGGGATTTCAATTTTTGTAATATAGTCCTCGATTCTGTCGATCACCAGTTCATTGATCCCAATCTCATAGGCATAGCCGGAGAACTGTAAATGGTGCTGCTCTGCGTAGCGGAGGATCGCTTCATAGCGGGCAGGCAGCCTGTCCCAATTCCCAATGCAGAATGCCCGCAAATAGACCCCGCCGGGGCGCCTGTGGAGTCCCATCCTGTTCTGCGTGTCCGGCAGTTCGATAAACAGCTTGGAGTAGTCCTCAAACCTCCGGGCCAGGAGGTTTTCCACCGGGAGCATGGAGCCGTAGGGAGTCTGGTACATACGCGGAAGCTGATATTTCTTGGTCTGCTCAAGAATCAGCTCGATCTCCTCCTCCAGGGACTTTTCCGGTGATGTTTGCACCGTCGCCAGATACTGCGGTTCCCGCTCAATGAGGGAGATCTCGGAGAGGTCCAGGTCCAAAAGTTCGGTCATCTCCTGGCGGCGGCTGCACAGTTTTGACCGGACGGCCTTCAGCCCCTGGATCGTCCGGTCCAGTTCTGAGATTTTATCCCGAAGCAGGTCCGCCATGCTCCCAGCGGACCTGTTTTTCATAAATTCCTGAATATCCCGGATGGGCACGTTCATGTCCCGGAGCAGCAGGATCACCTCCAGCTCCGTACTCTGGTAATAGCTGTATAGCCGGTACCCATTTTCTTCGTGGATAAACGCAGGCTTGAACAGCCCGATCTCATCATACCACATGAGTGTCTTTTTGTTGATCCCATGCAGAGCGGCAAACTGGCCGATGGTAAACAGCTTCGGTTTTTCCCGCAGCATTTTCAAAAACCCCCTTGACCGTACAGTAACTGTAGGGATTATGATACTCCATGCCGGTAACTACCACAAGAAGCAGGAGGAATTTCCGTGCAGAATGAAATTGCATACAGCAGACCCGTCACCCTGACAAACATTCTTAGATTTGCAGTCCCCACCATCGCCATGAGCGTATTCATGTCCTTCTATACGATGGTGGACGGGCTGTTCGTCTCAAACCTGATCGGGACCAGCGCCCTGTCTGCCCTCAATCTGGTCTATCCCGTCATCGCGCTGGTGACGGCCATCTCCACCATGCTCGCAACCGGCGGCAGCGCGGCTATCATGAGAAAGATGGGAGAGGGAAAGCCCGATGAAGCAAAGCAGGACTTTACGTTTCTGATCCTGGTCAATGTCCTGACCGGCCTTGTGATGTGCGGGCTGGGCTATCTGTTCATGGGGAAGATCTTCGGCTCCATGTCCCTGTCCCCGGAGGTCTCCGCCTATTGCTGGGAATATCTGAGCCGTTACCTGCTGTTCACCGTCCCTATTCTTCTGATGAATAACTTCACCCTCTATATGATCGCAGCAGGCAAGGCGTCCCTTTCCCTGCTCTGCTCTGTCGCCGGCGGCGTGACCAATATCGTGCTGGACTACCTGTTTATCGCCGTTTTCCGCTGGGGGATCGGCGGGGCGGCGGTTGCCACCGGCCTGGGGTACTCCATCACAGCCATCGTGGGCCTGCTGGTGTTCTCCAACCGGAACAGTCTGCTCCATTTTGTCAGGCCGGTCTGCCGGCCCCAAACGCTCGGGAGAGCCGTCACAAACGGCTGCTCTGAAATGGCCACCGCGCTGGTCAACGGCATCATCACGCTGATGTTCAACTGGACGATGCTCAAATATGTAGGGGAGGACGGCGTTGCCGCAATCACCATCATCTCCTATGTGCTGGCCTTTGCCGGGTCCCTGTATGCCGGTTATGCCTACGGGGTGGCCCCCATGCTCAGCTTTTATTACGGGGAACAGAACCATGAGAAGCTCAGGAAGCTGGTCCGCACCAGCCTGAAAATCATCGGCGCGATTGCGGCGGCCACCGTGCTCGTCTCTCTGGCTGTCACAGAGCCGCTGGTGTCCATCTTCGCCCGGCCCGGAACACCTGTCTATGACCTGGCTGTGGCAGGAAACCGGATCTGTTCCCTGGCCCTGCTCTTTGTGGGCTTCAACATTTTTGCAAGCGGGATGTTCACCGCGCTTTCCAATGGGCTCATTTCGGCAGTGCTGGCGTTTTCCCGCACCTTTGTCTTTACACTGATCGCCATGCTGGTCCTCCCGGTCATTCTGGGTGTCACCGGGATCTGGCTGGCGACACCGGCCGCGGAGCTGGCGGCAGTCGTCCTGTCCGCCGTCATGCTCCTGAAATACCGGCGGCGCTACTGCTATTGATTCCAGGGGGAGTATTTTGAAGTTGGTGATTCTGCTGGCCGTAATCGCGGGAAAATGGCTTCTGTGCCTATGGAGCGGCCTGGGCCTGTTTTTCCTGCTCCTTTTACTGAAGGGGAAGCGGTTCGGGGTCAATACCGAAAAATGGGACGATTTCTTTCTCACCCTGCCGCCGCAAAAGGTGGAGCAGTACGCGATTGGTATTTATCTGGCCGCCGCGCTGCTCTCGTCCGGCATCAGCTATTGTGTCCTGAAATGGGCGGGCTTCCAGCACAGTCTTTTGATCGCAGGTGCGCTGTTTGTGGCCGGAGCCTTGATTACAGAGTACCGGTGGTTCACAAAAAAGCGGGACTATGTGCTGAAGCGGTATCAGGAGATCCCGCAGACGATTTTGGAAAGAAGAAATGGAGAAAACAAAATGGATGGACAGATCGTATTGAGAGAATACCAGACATCAGACCGCCCGGCTTTGATCGGGATCATCCGGGAGACGTGGCAGTATGACAAGTTTGCCTCCCCCAAGACGGCGCAGAAGCTGGCGCGGGCCTATCTGGACAGCTGCCTCACCAATCAGACCTTTACCCAGGTCGCGCTGGTGGATGAAGTTCCGGTGGGGATCATCATGGTCAAAGACCGCAGGGAGAAGAAATGCCCGCTCCGCCTCAGACTGCGGATGCTCCTCTCCGTGGCGTCGCTGTTCCTGTCCAAAGAGGGGCGTATGGTCACCAGGTTCTTTTCTGGCGTGGAAGAAATCGACCGGCAGCTCCTCCAGGACACCCAGACCGAGTACCAGGGGGAGATCGCGTTCTTTGCAGTTAATTCCAGATACCGGGGCATCGGCCTGGGGAAGAAGCTGTTTGATGCCGCGCAGGATTACATGAGGACCCAGAGGATCCGCAATTTCTTCCTGTTCACAGACACCACCTGCAATTACCCGTTTTATGAGCGCCGGGGCATGGAGCGCCGCGGGGAGCGCGTCCACACCTTTGCGGCAAAGGGAAAATCCGGGACCCTGACCATGTTTATTTACGATTCCTTCACAGAATGTTAAGACAGTTTCTGTCGTTTTCCCCTTCACGTGTGATAAAATGCCTTTCACGGCTCAACGATAAAGAGGTGTCTTTTACGAAATCCAGACAGCGTATTCTCTTCCTGACCGCAGCGGGGCTTCTGATTGTCGGAGGTGGATGGTTCCTATACTCCACCGGCTTTTTCCAGGCGGCGTCCTCTCAGGAATCCCTGCGGGCCTACATGGACGACTTTGCGCCATACTCCCACCTGTGTTTTTTCCTGCTCCAATTTCTCTCTGTCGTGCTGGCTCCGATCCCCAGCAATATTACCGCTGCCGCGGGCGGTGTTCTCTTTGGAACATGGCCTTCCTTTTTCCTCACCTTCGCCGCAGTAGTCGCCGGTTCCCTGCTGTTGTTCTGGTTGGCCCGGGTGCTGGGCCGGGACTTTGCCGGGCGTTTTGTCAGCCGGAGGCTGTCTGAAAAATATCAGCAGATCCTCCAGACCAAGGCTCCGGTGTTCCTCACTCTGGCGTTCCTTTTCCCCTTTTTCCCAGACGATCTTCTGTGCATCCTGGCCGGCCTGTCCTCGCTCTCATTCCGCCGCTTTGCGGTGATCGTCCTGCTTGCCCGCCCCTGGGGACTGCTCTTTGCCAGCGCCCTGGGCGGCGCCGCCTTTCATGTCTCTCCGTGGGCGATGGTTTTGATCGGTGTAGCGGGGTTAGTCCTGTTTCTTCTGGGGATGAAATATGGGGATCAGATCGAAGCGGCCATCCTGAAGCGCCTGTCCCGGCGGAAAGGCAATGATGCGGCCTGCTGATTGTGGCAGAGGGTCCGGTCCCTTTGGCTCAATGAGAATAGCGACTGTGGACAGCCCCAACAAGGCGGCCGCTTCCGGATTTCTGGCGGCGCTGTCTTGTTGGGGCGTAATCCTGCTTTGAGACAACTGGGATTGTGTTGGGCCGCGGGGCGGCTTGCCTTTTATTTGAACTTCCCCTATACTATAACGATGGATATATTTTGTATGAAACGGAGAATTTGGTGATTCTTGATGAATAAAAAAGATTTGAAAATGCGGCCGGTAGGCAATGAGTATCTGGAACAATATAACGCCCTGCTGCGCTATGTATTCCAGGTGACGGATCAGGAACTCAGTTCCGTGGGCTGGCAGGAGAAGGAGATCATCCGGGCGAAATTTCCAACCATGCAGAAAGCGGACGTGATCGGCTGGTTTGACGGCGACACCCTGGTTTCCCAGGTGGCGGTCTATCCGATGCGCGTCAAGGTTTTTGGGAAGACCTATTCCATGGGCGGCCTGACGGGAGTGGGGACCTACCCGGAATACTCCAATATGGGCCTGATGCACAAGCTGCTGGAGCAGGCCCTGAAAAACATGAGGGAGAAAAAGCAGTATATCTGCTATCTCTACCCCTATTCGATCCCCTATTACCGGCGAAAGGGCTGGGAACTGATTTCGGACAAGATTTCGTATGAGATCAAGGACTATCAGCTTCCGAAAAACCACCAGGTCGCCGGCAGCGTGCGCCGGGTGAAGGCGGACGGCGAGGAACTGAAAGAGACCTACGCCCGCTTTGCCGAGCATACCCACGGAGCCATCCTCCGGGATGAGCTGGCCTGGAACGAATACTGGCTCTGGGACCGGGACGATATCATGGCGGCAATCTACTATAACGAGAATGAGGAGCCGGACGGGTATATCATCTACTGGATCGAAAATGAAGTCTTCTATATCAAGGACATGATCTTCAACCATGAGGAGGCCCGCACGGGGCTGTGGAACTTTGTTTCCGCCCACTTCTCCATGATCGACCGGGTGGAGGGCAGCACCTATACGGACGAGCCGCTGGCCTTCCTACTGGAGGACGCCAGCATCAAGGAGTCCATCTCCCCCTACTATATGGCGAGGATTGTGGATTTCCCCGCGTTCGTCGCGGACTATCCCTTCAAGGCGGACGATACGGAGCGGGAGTGGCGCTTCTCCATGACGGACCCGATCATGGAGTGCAACCAGGGCTCGTTCCTGCTGAAGATATCAAAGGACGGCAGGGGGACGGCTGTGAAAATCTCCGAGCCGTGCGCCGACAGCATCAGCATCCAGACCATGACGACCATGCTGATGGGCTATAAGCGCCCGGACTACCTCGCCAAAATCGGGAGAATCCACGCCGGCGGGGAGACGATTGACATGCTGGAGGACGCGATTGAGCAGCAGCCACCCTATATATCCGACTATTTCTAAGGGCCGGAATATCATTTTTTCAGACTACTTCCACAAAGGCAGGTGATCCCCCGCTATGCAGAAAGTTGATTTGCTGGAGGGCTCCATTGTTCGGAGCCTGACCAGTTTAGCCCTGCCCATCATGGCCACGTCTTTGATCCAGATGGCCTACAATATGACGGACATGATATGGATCGGCCGCGTATCAGCCAATGCGGTGGCGGCGGTGGGCGCCGCGGGAATGTATCTGTGGCTCGCCAACGGCCTTGCCATGATCCCGCGCCTGGGCGGGCAGGTCAAAGTGGCGCATGAGCTGGGCGCGCAAAATATAGAACGTGCGGCCTCTTATGGGCAGGCGGCATTCCATCTCGGGGCCTTGCTGGTGGTTCTGTTTACAACGCTTTGTATCACACTCAACGGGCCGCTGATCGCATTTTTCAGGCTGAACACGCCCTCTGTGATCGCGGACGCACGCACCTATCTGGTAATTGTGGCGGCCGGATTTTTCTTCTCATTCTTCAATCAGATTTTTACGGGGATGTTCACCGCTATGGGGGGAAGCGTGGTGGTTCTGCGCTCCACGGCCATCGGGCTGGTGGGGAACATCATTCTGGACCCGCTTATGATCTTTGGGATCGGCCCATTCCCGCAGATGGGCGTGGCCGGAGCCGCCACAGCCACCGTTCTGGCCCAGGCCATCGTAACAGCCATGTTCCTTCTGGCAGCCCGCCGCGAGATGACCGTTTTTCCGCAAATCCATATATTCCAGGCCAGTCAGTGGAGGGCCTGGGCGGAGATTTTGAAAATCGGTTTGCCTGTCTCCATCCAGAGCATGTTTTTCTCCGGCCTCTCCATGATCCTCGCCAGGCTCGTCGCGGGCTGGGGGGACGCCGCTATCGCGGCTCAGAAGGTCGGTTCGCAGATCGAGTCCATCTCCTATACCACGGCGGAGGGATTTGCCACGGCGGTCAACGCATTTATCGCACAAAACTTCGGCGCGGGCCGGATGGAGCGCATCCGTAAGGGGTATTGGACAGCCATCGGTATGATCGTTGTCTGGAGCGGCTTCACCACACTTATGCTGGTGGTCTTTCCTGTTCCGCTGTTCCGGATATTCATTCCGGATGACCACGTGCTGCAGACCGGCGTGAGCTATCTGCGGATCATGGGTTACTCCCAGATCTTGATGTGCCTGGAGATCACCTCCTCCGGCGCGTTCCAGGGACTGGGCCGCCCAATGCCGCCCACGCTGGCCGGTATCATCGGGAACGCCGCCCGCATCCCTCTGGCTGTATTCCTCAGCGCCACAGTACTGGGGCTGGATGGGGTCTGGTGGAGCATCAGCATCTCCAGCATTGCAAAAGGCATCGTCGTGTTCACCTGGTTTGTGGTGATCCTGCGCCGTTATACACACCGGCAGGCGCAGGGAGTTGACGGACTGGAGTGACCGTCCGCAGGCTGATTTTGGGTATTGTGCCAGGATACAATGCCTCGAAAATCCACCGGCAGGAGGTTGTACGGTTGCGGGATATTGCATACCAAGCGTTTCAAAAAGGAAATTGACCTTGCGCTGCTGGGGATCGAGAAATGGGCGGATGACCGTGCCTATTTCTGCACACCCAGAAAAGCCGGGATCATAGGCAGGAACGGAGTATCCGGAGCACTGTGCCGCCATGAGTTATACCGTTACGCTGGAACTGCAGGACGGCGCTATGACCCTTGCGGACCGCGGCGACGGGGATCGCCCCAGACAGGCGCCCTGCGCCCCGGATCAGCCGAAGACTACTTCGTATGTAGCAGGGAGCGGGTTTATCGGCGGTGCGGATGGCCCGGCATCCGCTTTTGTTGGAGAGGAGCAGGGAAAACTTCGGATGGCCTGTTCCTTGCTTCGCTTCGTTTCGGCGGAGAATGTGGAATAGCGGATGATTTTCCACGAAAAGCAGTTTGAGGACATGACCCTGGAGTGGACTCCGTCAAATGAGGCCAAGCGTTCCATATCTGGAAGATAGAATACGGCTGAGGTGCCTGCGCTGTTAGCGCCGACGTGACTTGACCAAAAGAGAGGTGGAAAAAATCCTAGACCAAAATGAGTAACTAAGTATGGGACAGGGCAGGTTTCTATATATTTTCATCCTCTGGTCAACAATTCAAGACAGCCGCTGTGGAGGTTCCCACAGCGGCTGTTCGTTATGATTGTCAACTCCGTCCCGTTCTGGCATTGGCAAACCGGTCGACTATAAAGTTATATACATAATAGAAAAGGACGCCGAAACAACACCCGATGATGTTGTTTATAATACGGAGGATAATTGCTGATTTTACCCCAAAGATATTTGTAGCCATAAGAAGCGCGCCAAAACAGTTCAGAAGGGTTTTCCAATGATAGGCGGCGCAGAGGCCGAGCAGCAATCCTGAATAGATTCCCAGATACGAGTGGGCGGAAGCCGGAAGCAGTTGGTATACGATCCCAAATAAAACACTCCCAGCCACGACGCCGCCCAGGCGTTGAAATGCCCGTTTGTTTGGGCGCTCGCCATATTGCGATAGGACCGTCAGGCAGGCACAGCCCACCCACATGATCCGGTCTACCTGAAGTAGTTCTCCGACAAGGATTCCAAGCGATAATCCAAGCGTCACCTGAAACTGCCATTTTCCAAGGGGATCAAAGAGGGAAAAGTCTTTCACGATCTGCGAGAACGTTTTGCCGTAATCTTTCTTCCTGTGATTGATGTAGAAAATGATTCCGCACAGCAGGCATCCCAGCAGCATTTCGAATACCCGGAGCACGAGCAGATGTCCACCAACCGGATTCCCGTATAGGAACATATAGGCGAACAGGTACAGGCCCGCCCCTCCGTATAACGGCTCGTGGCAGGCGGAGATCACGATAAAGCCGATGCTCAAGAAGTTGATCAGAAACCCCCACGCCGGATTTACGGACTGCGCAATGCAAGGGCTGAAGGTCAGCAACACAAAGACAATAAAGAAGTTTATCAGGGAGCTTTTGAGGCAGTAGCCGAAGTCGACAAACCGGACCGTCAGCAGAATGCAGAAGATTACCACGGCGGCAGAGCTGTTTTCATCTCCAAACAGAAAGTTTAGAATAGAAATAAAAACGACTGCAAAGAGAACACAGAGGATATCCTTCACAATCAAGGCCGCAATCAATTTGTGCCGTTCAGACGGATTCGCTGCGTTTCTGATTTTCCCCTTACATACAGAGACATCTAATTGCATCGCCTGATAAAAGTTCATCTGGACCTTCCTTTCTCAGAGCATAATCCTATCATATCCGGCGGGGAAATCAAGAACGTAGCCTTTGTAAAAAAACTGTAAACAGTTCCGGCCATTGGGACTGTTAAAGCCGATCCGAATTGATGAAAACAGGCGGCGCCTTCCCTTAGCCGGAACAAATCAGAAAATTTGGGGAGTCACTGTCAACGGCGTGGGTGCAAGGGAGCGGGACAGGGTACTTACAGCTTCAGCTTCATCCGGTCCGTCTGAATGCCCCTGCCTGATTAGAACAGAGAGTTGTCGTTGTTCTGATCGGCAGGGGCGTTTTGTGTCCGAAGCCATTTCTGCGCAATGGCTTTGGACTTTTCTGAATAGGAGTCCTATGTTGCCTGCTAAATACAAACGGAGCAAAATGAAAGCGCAAAATATGAAACGGATGCGGCGGCCGGACTGTCGCTCCCTCGCACCGGACATCTTTCGCAGCAACGCATCAGCCATGGAGTACAGGCCAGCTCCGGCCCACTCTTTTAAAAAATGTTTGATCTGCCGGGACCTTCCTCTTAAAGCGGTGGGGAACCGACGCTGGCAGGCTGTTTGAAGTTACGACTGCTTTTCAAATAGAGGATAGTTCTGCGCATCTCCTGAAAAACGGCAGGACCTTATTCTCCTGCTGCATGAATACTTGCCGGAAGCCATTTCCACCAGTTGTACATTTCCGGGCGAATGCGGCGCAGGGTCATTCCTCTCACTGCCCCATCGAACATGGGGAAGTTCCTGTATAGAAAGGAGTATCAGCCGCCGCAGGCGGCTGATTACACACGTACAGCGAAACTCACCAAAAGACTCGAATGACACCGCAGGTCACGGTGGTGGTAATGATTCCGGCGATGAGGACGCCAAGCGCGATGGCGGGGAGGGCTGTCCGGAGCCGGAGGTCCAGCACATCGGCCACCAGGGCGCCGGTCCAGGCCCCGGTCCCCGGCAGCGGGATTGCCACGAGGATGATCAGGCCTATGGTGCGATACTTTTTCACGATTCGGCCCTTGAGGTGTGCCCGGCGCTCCAGCCAGTCGATTTTCGGTCCAACCCAGCTGGATTTGCGCAGCCAGCCAAAAATACGGCGGAGCAAAAGAATGAGAAAGGGGATTGGAACGAGATTGCCGAGGATGGCGGCAGCCGCCGCTGCGGCTGGCGGCAGGCCGGCGGCTATACCGGCCGGAATTGCACCGCGCAGCTCCAGCACAGGCACCGTGGCAATGAGGAATGTCATGAGGAGCTCACCGAAAAAAGTATCGAATAAATCCATAGAATACACCTTTTTGTATGATAAATGTAACGATTGCATTCTACCATAGAGCGACGGATGCAGCAATGTTTATTTTTATCTGTACAAAATCGAAACATGTATTTGGGCGGTAAGCAATAGAGGGCAGACGGTACAGCCTTACCCTAAAAGAAGAACGGCCCAAACCGGGAGGGGGGTCGGGAGGAACATCTGGCAAGCCATACATTATATATATTGGGACAGAGCGTATCAAAGTGTATGGATCGCAGACGATCTGCCGGAATGTTACGGTTATATTACAAGAGTTGCAAATCTATTGCAAACAGAAAATTGATCTGATATGATGCGTCTAGAACAAATGAGGAATCGCTCTTGGCTGCCCGGTACAGATACAGGAATGGCTAGCCACGGTATGTGTACCGTGTAAAAAAGAGGCTTCACTCAGGCGTTCTGAACTTCTAAAGCCGAACGCTCACCGAGGTAGTTTGGGGGGGGGCCGCGTTTGCGGAGTGTATCTCTCCAATTTGCCAAAATGAGGGAACGGCGGAAATTTAAAGGAGGTAAACACCCAATGAAGAAGTTCCTTTCTCTGGTACTGGCTCTGGTGATGACCATGTCTCTGGTCACCGTCAGCGCTGGTGCTAAGGACTTCAGTGATGACGACAGCATCACCTATCAGGAAGCTGTTGACGTCATCTCCGAGATTGGTGTTGTCGACGGTTACACCGGCGGCGACTTCAAGCCCACTGATGTCCTGACCCGCGGTGCCGCCGCCAAGATCATCTGCAACCTGATCCTGGGGCCCACCACCGCTTCCGCTCTGAGCGCCAGCAGCGCTCCCTTTAAGGATGTGCCCGTGAGCAACACCTTCGCAGGCTACATCACCTACTGCGCCCAGGAGAAGATCATCAACGGCTACTCCGACGGCACCTTCCGTCCCACCGCTACCCTGAGCGGCAACGCGTTCATGAAGATGCTGCTGGGCGCCCTGGGCTATGACAGCGCTGTCGAGGGCTACACTGGTCCCAACTGGTCCGTGGCCGTCATCAAGCAGGCCGCCGGTATCGGCCTGGACGACGGCAACGACGAGTTCGTCGGCTCCAAGGCCGTGACCCGTCAGGAGGCCGCCCTGTACGCCTTCAACATGCTGCAGACCACCATGGTCGAGTACGACGCCAAGACCTCTGTCGACATCAACGGCGCTACCGTGACCATCGCCGGCGACAAGGCCAAGGAAGTCGAGAACACCTCTCGTACCGACGGCTACATCGACGACGACAACAAGATGCAGTTCGCTGAGAGATACTTCACCGACCTGCGCCTGACCACCGACACCACCGATGACTTCGGCCGTCCCGCCAACACCTGGCGCTTCAAGGGCGTTGAGGTTGGCACCTTCGCCAAGACCGCTGACGCCACCTACACCGCCGACGTGAAGCTGGGCCAGATCTACTCTGACCTGGGCATGTCCGACAAGGACGAGGCTGCTCCCGTCTTCGTGGACGGCGTTGAGGCCAGCGAGTCCGCCAAGGTCTCCAAGGGCAACGACCTGAAGGTCAGCGAGCTGAAGTTCACCAACTCTCCCGTTGCGAAGTGCAACGTCGGCAACGGCACTCTGGTCGAGGCCTATCTGGATGAGGATACCAACGATGTCACCATCGTGGCTATCAACACCTACGTGGCTGAGGTCAACAAGGTTGTGGCCAAGACCAACTCCAAGGATGCTTACATCACCCTGTCCGAGCTGGCTGCTGAGAACGGCGCCACCTCCGGCCTGCGTGCCAACGACGAGTTCGAGACCACTGGTTTCGAGAACGACCAGATCGTCCTCTTCACCTATGCCAACAACGAGATCCAGTCTGTCAAGGCTGCTGAGTCCGCTGAGGGCACTCTGACCAGAAAGGTTTCCGGCAAGTCCATCAACCTGGGTGAGACCAAGTATGACTTCTCCAAGATGTATTCTGTGGACGGCGGCGAGAGCAGCCTGGGCATCGACAGCGAGTATGTCGTGTACCTGGATGCCAACGGCTATGCCATCTACGTCGAGGAGACTGAGTACAACATCGCTGACTACGCCTATCTGCGCGCTCTGCAGGGTTCCAGCGTTGCTTTCGCCTCTGACAAGGCTGCTCTGATCACCTATGACGGCAAGATGAAGACCGTCGACACCAAGGAGGACTACACCAACGACTTCGCTGGCTATGGTTCTGAGCTGCAGATTGGTAATGCCAACTCTGAGATTGTCCTGGTGAAGGAGACCTCCAACGGCGAGTATCGCCTGAAGGATCTCGACACCAAGAATCCCAGCATTGCTAAGGCCGAGGACTCCTTCGAGCTGCGGAACGGCGTGGCCCGGATCAACCTGACTAACAAGGGCGTGACCAACGCCTCCGATGCCAAGCAGGGCACCGACTACATCTATGCCGACAGCAAGACGGTGTTCGTGGTGGGCACCTATGACAGCGGTGCTCGCGAGAATTGGAAGGATGCTACCTATCGCGCCTACACCGGCATCAACAACGCTCCCACCATCGTGGACGACAACGACAGCAGCCCGGCTACCAATGCCATCGGCATGAGCTACTACTGCCGCAACAACGGCGTTGCCACCATCGTGTACCTGAGCGTGGACGAGGCTGACTACAAGGTCACCGGCGGCAACAACGACGTGATCTTCTTCGCCTTCGAGTCCGGCAGCAAGAAGATCGAGGACTCCGACAACGAGTACTACACCTACAACGCAGTTGTGGATGGCAAGATCGTTGAGGGCGTCAAGGTCGATGCCAGCGTGAAGATCAACAACAGAACTTCCAACGGCTCCTTCAGCAGCAACGTGGTCTTCACTGGCGCCGATTATGACGACGGTGTGATCACCGGCCTGGATTCTCTGAGCAACTCCGGCACCGTCACCGGCATCAACAAGGTGAACAATGAGAACGTCGTGCTCGGCTACGGCAACGGCTCTGAGTCCACCTATGTGGTCGCCGACGATGCGAAGATCTTCTTCATCGACGATGACGGCACCATTACCGAGGGTGCGGTGAGCAACATCCGCCGCTCCGACGAGGATGTCGTGACCTACGTCCTGGAGGATGGCCAGATCAGCTATCTGTTCGTCCAGCAGTACTTCGAGGATAACGACCAGTCCTCTTCCGGCGGCAGACAGGAGCTGACCAGCATCACTGGCGTGAGCTATCGTGCTCCCGACCTGACCCTGACTCTGAACGGCACCAACGCCGGCCAGAACTACAAGGTCACCCTGAAGATGATCGTTGCCGGTGTGACCACTGAGCTGGGCACCTACACGGTCACCGGCGCCACCGGCGCTACCAGCACCACCGCTGTCCTGTCCGTGGGCACTCTGGCCAGCATCGCTGCCAGCGGCGGTATCTACATGGTCTCCTGCGGCGGTCAGAACGCAACGTTCACTGCCTAAGGAACTGTGTCAACGTGCTGATGCACTAAGACAAAAAGGATTCCCGGACTTCTGTCCGGGAATCCTTTTTATGTGTCAGGCATAGTCAAAGCCGGTCGGCACGCCCTCTGATAGCTTCTCCCTGCACGGATACATGGCTTGCGAGGATTTGCACAGACTTTGGCCCAGCTGGCAGAGGAAACGAACTGGTGAATGAGCCGTTCCTTCGCCGCCAGCACCGGAAGAGTCGAAGGTCCCCCGGACTTTTGTCCGGGGGCGTTCCTTTGGGTTACAGTTTCCAGCCCCAGAGGATGATTTTCCCTTCCCCGTTGATGGTTCCGGCGTCCGTCATAAAGTTCAGCGTCTTCAGGTCCTTCGGCGCGATGGAGGGGATGGTGCTGTAATAGGGCGGGTTCGATGTATCATAGATATGCTCACAGATACAGGCAATGGGGGAGAGATAAGTTGCCAGACGGATCTTTGCTTTGCCCTGACCCAGGAGGCCGCTCATCTCCAGGCGGCACAGGTAGTTTTGGTGCGAGCCCGGATGGAAATAGCTGTCTGTCGCAATATTGTTGCAGCGCAGATAGATATAGTGATAGGCTGTGGAGAGGATGGGGACGATCCACACCTCCGTGTACTGCGTGAAGTCGATCTGTGATACATCCACATCCACCTGCGCCGCTTCCTGCGTGACAGGCACTTCCAGAAGTTTTACCAGTGGGACGGCCTCGGCGGCTGCGGCTGCCTCCCGGCGGATGGCGGCATCCTGAGCCGTTCTCGCCTGCTGCTCCGCCGCGTCCGCGGCTGCCAGGGCGGCCAGGGCTGTCTCCAGCTTCTGATTGTCCCCGTTGAAATCCTCCATCCGGATGCGGTCCGTCAGCTCCCACTGGTTGAGATGAAATTGACTGGTCTGCTGCAAATTCTTCACCCTTTCCCGAAAATCGTGGCGGGAAAACTCCCGCTATCCAATCCCCCCTGACCGGAAGAAATTGCAGAATTTCGTGCAACAAAAAATTCCCCCGGACTTCGGTCCGGGGGAATTTTCAACCGCGGGTACAATCACCCTTCTGGCGGGTAATCAGACACCCAACACAAAGCTCTGGTCGCCGCAGGTCACCATGTAGGTGGAGCCCGAAGACAGAGCGGCAGAGATGGTGGCGGTCGTCGTTGTCGCGGCGCCAGTCACGTTGGCGGTCGTCAGCTTCACCAGGGTGCCGCCGTTGACCAGGGAGATGGTCACGGGGTAGACCTGTCCGGCGTTCGTGCCGGTCAGAGTGACAGTGACGGTGCCGCTGCTGTAGCTTGCGCTGATCCCGCTCAGGACCACGCCGCTGCTACCGGCGCCCTCCTGCTTGCCGTTGTCAACTTCCTGGATGAACAGGTAGGCGATGTCGCCGTCAGTCACATCGAGGAGGCCGATGTAGGTAGCAGTGGAGTCGGAGCTGATGTTCTTCACATCGTCGATCTTGGTGATAACACCATCGGTATCGATGTAGTACATCTTGGCGTCAGAGGCGACCGTGTAGCGGACGCTGGCGGAAGCCGTCGTGCCGCCCAGGCCGATGCTGTAGGAGCCGGAGAGCTTCCACACGCCGGTGCCGGTGAGGGTGGTGTAATCAGATGCGGAGATCGCATCAGCGGAGGTCAGCAGACCCTTGTTGTTGTAGTCAGCATTGGTCACAACCTGGTTGACCGTGTCGTTGCCAGCCACGACCACAGAGCCAGCATCCTGAGCGGCCTTGACCTTCACGGTGGTGATCTCGTCGTCCACAACCGCGTTGTACAGGTAGTACTGGTTGTTGTCGCCATCGGTGATCATCTTGGTGGCGGACTCAGCAGCCAGGAACACCACATCGCGCTTGCCGTTGGTGACATAGGCGCCGGTGGCGTCGATGAAGGCGAAGGTCACCACATCGCTGGAGCCGCTGGTGGTGTAGACCATCTCAACAGCCTTGGTCTCCACAGCGGGAGAGGTGGTCGGATCATCAGACATGATGGTGGGAGCGTTCTTGATGCCCTTGTAGACGGAATAGTCAGTCTTGCCGCGGGCATCGCTCTCAGCCACCACGAACACGGTCTCACTGTTGCCATACACCGTAGTGCCGGTTTTGGTGGTGATAGCCGCGCGGGTGTTCTTCATGTCGAAGTCGGTAGCGCCATTTCTCAAAACGCCGTTAGTAGAGATCGGATAGGTTCTGTCATCCTCGGTTGTAACAATGGAACCGTTCTTGTGAACATTGGCGGCCTGACGCAGAGCGTACTCGCCCTTGTCGTCAGCGCGGTAGTAGACGATGGTGCCCTCCAGAGAGGTGTAATCGTCGTCAGTATCCACCGTCTTCACGGAGCCGTCGGACATGACCAGCTGAACCTGATCCTTGCCGAAGCGGCTGTTGCTGCTCTGGGTGTAGAGCACATACGCGTACTGAGAGGCGTCGAACTCCTGCTCATCCACATAGATGACCATGCCGTTGGTATCCAGATAGATGACATAGTCGCTCTTGGTGGTCATGCTGGTCTCAGAGCCGAAGGAGAACGCAATGTTCTTGGAGTACTTGTACTCGGTATCGGCCAGAGTCAGGTTCTTGCCCAGGGTGTACTTGTCGAGGGTGCCCTCCACGGACTCGGCCTTCACAACGGACTTGATCTCGTCCGCGCTCTGGGAGTAGGTGAACAGGACCACATCGTCTTCCTCGAAGTTGTCGGTATTGGTCTCAAAGCGGGCCTTGCTGCCGGAGATGGACACAGAGGTAGAAGCGTCCTTCTCGGTCACGAGGCTCTCGGAGTTCACGACAACATAGGGATCGGAGACCTTCTCTTCCTTGGAGGAGATGGTGCCCACATAGGTGTCGATGATGCAGATGGTGACATCGTTGTTGTCCTCATCGTAGAAGACCTCAACGGTGCTGCCGTCAGCCACCAGCTTGTTGTTGGCGCTAGAGCTGGAGACCTTGACGGTGTTGCCCTTGGACACGGCAACATCATCGGCCTCAACGCCGTTGTAATAGACCTCGGCGTTCTTGTCCTTCTCGCTCATGTCGAGATCGCTGTAGATATCACCCAGCTTCACGTTGCTGGTGTAAGTCACATCCGCGGCGTCCGCATAGGTGCCGATCTTGTCGCCCTTGAAAGTCCACTTGGTGGCGGGACGGGCGAAGTCGTCGGTGGTCTCAGTCTTGTCCAGCTTGTCGAAGTAGCGCTCGGCAAACTGCAGGTTGGGCTTGTGCATGTTGTTGTCGTAGGAGCCCTGCGCAACTTCCTTGGCCTTGTCGCCGGCGATGGTCACGGTAGCGCCGTTGATGTCAACAGAGGTCTTGGCGTCGTACTCGACCATGGTGGCCTGCAGCATGTTGAAGGCGTACAGGGCAGCCTCCTCACGGGTCACGGCCTTGGAGCCGACGAACTCGTCGTTGCCGTCGTCCAGGCCGATACCGGCAGCCTGCTTGATGACGGCCACGGTCCAGTTGGCACCGGTGTAGCCCTCAATGGCGCTGTCATAGCCCAGAGCGCCCAGCAGCATCTTCATGAACGCATTGCCGCTCAGGGTGGCGGTGGGACGGAAGGTGCCGTCGGCGTAGCCGTTGATGATGCCCTGCTGAGAGCAGTAGGTGATGTAGCCTGCGAACACGTTGGTCACGGGCACATCCTTGAAGGGAGCGGTGTCAGCGCTCAGGTAGGAAGCGGTGGTGGGCCCCAGGATCAGGTTGCAGATGATCTTGGCGGCGGCACCGCGGGTCAGGACTTCAGTGGGCTTGAAGTCGCCGCCGGAATAACCGTCGACAACGCCGATGCCGCTGATGACGTCGACAGCTTCCTTGTAGGTGATGCTGCCGTCATCACTGAAGTCCTTGGCGCCGGCGCTGACGGTGACCAGAGACATGGTCATCACCAGAGCCAGTACCAGAGAAAGGAACTTCTTCATTGGGTGTTTACCTCCTTTAAATTTCCGCCTTCCGCTCCCGTTTTCGTTTGGAGAGATACACTCCTCGCACAACGGCTTGCGGCCCTTGTGGGCCAGCGGTTTTCCGAACAACTTCGGTAGCATTTTGAGTTTTCATGCTACCAAACGGCTGCAAAGCTTGGAAACCCTGGAAAGTCTGGTAGCAAAATTAAAGATTTGGTAGCACCCAATTATGGAAATTTTTTGATGCATCAGATCAGCAGAGGATTGTGATGACATCCAATGCGCTTTCCGGTACCGCTCTTTCTCTGAATGATTTGGTCTAAAAGGCGGGCCCGCGCTTTCTTGAAACGGATGTCACATCGTTGAAAAATAAAAATACACAGGCATTCCGCCCCTCGCAGAGGTAGATTCCCTTTGTCCGGACTGCGGACTGAAAAGCGAAGGATGATTAAAAATGAGCGACAAATATAATCTGCTGATTTGATACATAAATAAAACCATTGGAATAGACAATGAACAAGAAATCTGATATAATTTTGCGCGTTAAAAGACTATTCTCGCGAGAGGAGCAATTTCATGAAGCGAAAAAAAACCGTGCCGGCAGAGGTGGTTCCAAAACCGGTGAATGATGCGGCGCCTGTGCCGGAGAAAGACCATCCGCTGTATGACCGCCTGTTTGTTGTGGGATTTGCGGTGCTGCTGTTTTTTGCCATGACGGTGCAGACGGTTCCCATGAGCCTGATTCTGGCGGCTGTGGCATTGGCGCTGTCCTTTGGCAGGGGGGGCTATGCACGGTTTCGCGGCCGCCTGGGAATCCCGGTCCTGGGGTTTCTGGCCTTTTTGATCCTCTGCGGGGCCGCCAGCCTGTATACGAGCTTCGGCGCCTACGCTTACGGAGAATATGCCAAGCTGCTGGCATCCGGAGCCCTGGGCCTGCTGTTGTTGGCACGCGGACGGGAACAGAACGCCGGCGGACTCCTGTTCGGCTTCTCTGCCGTGTGCGGAGTGATCGGGCTTCTATGTATCGATGCCGGGTGCCGGGGACCGCTCTTTCGCGGCTTTGCCTCTTTTATGGAGGGGCTTGGGGATGCAGCTTATCAGAGCCTGGATCAAGCGACCTATACGGGCGCCCGGTTTGACGGCATCTATAACGACGCAAACCTGACCGGCAGCCTGATGGCGCTGGCGGTCTTGGTGGGACTCTACCTGATCCGTACAGGACGGAAACCGTGGGAGCGATTTGCGGCCTGCTTTCTGACCGGACTGTCCGCAGTGGCCTTTTTTACCGCAATGAGCCGTGGTGCCATTCTCTGCTTTGGCGCGACACTGCTGGCCTATCTCCTGATTGCGGGAAAGGAAGAACGGCTGGGGCTTTTCTTTACCATGGCGGCAATGGGCATTTCCATGGTGGTATTCGGCGTGGTCTCGACCTCGCTCCTGGCAGGCGGCTCTTTTTGGGGAACGCTGGCCGCTCTGCCGAGCGGAGTGCTGCTGTGGCTGCTGAACGAGTTCCCCGCCCGGAAGGCGGCTTCCGCGCTGGCGGGGCATGGAAAGCTCCTTGCCGGTGTGCTGGGAGGAGGGATTGCCGCGGGAATCGCGGCAGTTGTACTGGCGCTCACGCTGACGGAGCCGTTTGTATTTACAGAGAGCAACTTCCTCTACCGGGGAGCCGATGTAGAGGGCGGAGAGACCTATACGTTTTCCGGTGATTGGGATAAAAGCAGCGAGATCACGGTGCTGGTCTATGGCTCCACACGGGAGCAGGAGCTGACCTCAGTCACTGAGACATATTATAATGGCCCGCTGGAAGAGGCGTCCTTTACGGTGCCGGAGGATGTGGGGCATGTTCTGATGCAGTTCCGCGGTCCCGCGGGCCTGGAGCTCCGGCAGGTGTCTCTGTCGGACGGAACCGAGATCCCGATGGCCTACACATTGCTGCCGGACAATATCGCGAATCGCCTCCAGAAAAATATATTTGAAGACAGCAGTTTTCTGCTGCGGCTGCAATATGATATAGACGGATGGACGCTTTTCAAAGAGTCCCCGTTGGCGGGACACGGTCTGGGAGCCACAGAGGGGCTGCTGACCTCTGTGCAGCCGTTCTTTTATGAGTCCCTTTATCTCCACAACCACTTGCTGCAGGTGATGGATGAGACCGGTCTGCTGGGTCTCGCTGCATTTTTGGCATTCATCCTGGGAACGGCCGTGCTGCTGGTCCGGCAGCTTCGCAAAGCGCGCACGCCCCTGGCGGCCATGCTGCTGGCCTGCTTGGTCATGATGAACCTCCACGGCCTGATGGAGATCTCTTTCTCCGTTCAGATGTTTCAGTGTGCGGCGTTTTTCCTGCTGCTGCTGCCAACAGTGTGTTACGGAACCTATACAGAGGGGAGGAAAAGGCGGGCCGCCGGTATTGTGGTCCTGGTGGTGTCGGACCTGTGGCTGGTGATTTCTGTTGCCCTGCTGGGCGGAAGCCTGCTGGCCCAAAAGGAATATCGGGAGCTGGATGCTGCCGGAATGACGACAGGCTCCTTCATAGAGACACTGGAAAGGCTGGACCGCATGGATGCATACAACGATCAGAGCTACAAGGTGAATCTGATGGGGAATGCGCTGCAGGCCGGCGGGATCAGCAATGAGGGCACAGCTGCCCGCTGTGCCAGAGAGCTGCGTGAAACCGGGGAGTTCGACTCCTGCTACTATGTTGCGGCTTACTACTATCTGCCGCTGGGGCAGTTGGAAAACTTTTTCGACGTCTTGCAGGAGGGCCTGCTGCAGGAACGCTCCAATTCCGAAGCGTGGAACAGCGCCATGAATTTGTGTATCCAGGCATTTTCACAAATTGATCCGGCAGAGGCAGACACATTTGCGGAAGGCGTCCGGGGAATCGGCGAAGCCATGGACCGGGCCAATGCGTATTTGCTGGTTCCGGTCGCTTTGACAGAAGAGAATGCGGCACTTTTGAACTGCGCCCGGACGGACTTACTGGATGGAGAAGGCATGTATACAGCGATATCTCAGGTTCTAAGTCAGGCCGGGAATCCATCATAAAAAGGAAAAAATCCCCCCAACTGAGGTTGGGGGGATTTTTTGACCATGATTGCAATGGTATAGCTGTGGGTTGGTATAGATTCGAAAACTATGAAAAAATATATATTGTAAACTGTTTGGCACTGTGGTAGACTGTACAAGACATAAGGATGCTGTATTTTGTCACATAATCGTAACAATTATTCCAATGCAGGACATACGGCGGTGAACACGGAATGCGACTGTGCTGTGACCACGAAAGAGGAGATGGAATGCGAACCGGGGTGAACATCCGAAAACGGAAAGACGGCCGATATGAGGCCCGCTATCCAAAGGGGCGGGATGCAGCTGGAAAGTTGCTCTATGGATACTGCTACGGGCACTCCTTTGAAGAGGCGCGGGAAAAACGGGACCGGATCATGGCGCAGCGCCCCCGGGAGATGAATCTGCTGATCCTTGGGGCAGGCGGACACGGTGAGATCATCCGGGAGCTGGCCCAGTCGCTGGGGGTATTCCGGAAAATCGGCTTTCTGGACGATGACTTGAAAAACCCGTTGGCAATGGGGCGGTGTGATGACTGCCTGCGGTATCTTGAGGAGTACCCGATTGCGATTCCCTCTGTGGGCGATCAGAAATTACGGATGCAGTGGCTGGCTATGCTGGCCAGAAACGGTTTTGTGCTGCCGATCTTGGTCCATCCGACTGCCACGGTTTCTCCGTCTGCGGCGGTTGGATACGGAACCGTGATCGAGGCCAGAGCCACGGTCTCGCCCGGCGTGCGAATCGGGAATGGCTGTATTATCGCCAGCGGCGCGACGATTGATCGAAATGTGAATATCCCGGACGGGACCCTTGTGGGGTGCGGCCGGGTGATCACAGCGGCGGACTTTGAATGAGGAGCAAAAAGCGATATGGGAAACAGAATTTATCTGGCTTCTCCGACCATGCACCAGGAGGAGCAGGTTTTTATCCAGGAGGCGTTTGATACCAATTGGGTGGCCCCTCTGTGGAAGAATGTGGATGAGTTTGAAAAGGGAGTTGCGGAATTCGTCGGCGTCAAGTCTGCGGCGCTGACGGTGTCATTATCAACGGGGCTATGGTAGATCGAAGGCGTGTTGCCAGATAGTATTAGGCTCTATTGTAATCAGGTGATTACGATCGTACATAAAGACAGGCCGCAGCTTTGCCTGCTGCCCAGTATTCCCAGAGTAAATTTGAAATTTGAAGATCAAGGGGCTGGTTGCTCCGTATCTGCCATGCCCTGAAAGAAGGATTTAGCTATATGTATCAAAAAGGATGGAAGCGGGGACTGGATTTTCTCCTTTCCTCGTTGGCACTGGTGGTTTTGTGGCCAATTTTTATCCTCCTGGTCATTGCCATCAAACTGGATGATCCAGGCCCGGTATTTTTCCGGCAGAAGCGGGTGGGGCTCCACAAAGAGCACTTCTATATTTTGAAATTCCGGACCATGAAAATGTGCGCGCCCCATGATACGCCGACACACCTGTTGAAAAATCCGGATCAGTACATCACAAGGGTAGGCCGGGTCCTGCGCAAGACCTCTCTGGATGAGCTTCCGCAGATCCTCCAGATTTGGACGGGAAAGATGTCCATTATTGGGCCACGGCCAGCTCTCTGGAACCAATTTGACCTCATCGCTCTGCGGGATCAGTATGGGGCCAACAACGTGAGGCCGGGCCTGTCCGGTTGGGCGCAGGTGAATGGCCGAGACGAGTTGCCCGTGGAAGTGAAAGCGCAGTATGACGGCGAATATGTCCAACGGATCAGTTTCCTGTTTGATTGTCGGTGTTTCTTCGAGACAATTATCAAAGTGCTCCGGCATGACGGCGTTGTGGAAGGCGCCGCGCGTACAGAAGAAAAGAAGGAATTGGCTGAGAAATGAAACGGGTATTGATCACAGGGATCACCGGGAAGTCCGGCGCGGTATTCGCTGGCCTGCTGGGAGAAGAAGGTGGAGCGCTGGGATACACGTTGCGGGTACTGGTCCGGACACAAGCGCAGCGAGACTGGGCCGCGAGTCTGCTGCCCCATGCGGAGATTGTACTGGGGGATCTGGACAATCAGCATGATTTGGACCGGATGACAAAGGACGTGGATATTCTGTTCCACATCGCGGGGATCCAGCGGTCCTGGCCACTGGTGGAAGCTGCGGCTGCCAATCAGGTCCGGCGGATGGTTTTGGTGCATACCACAGGGATCTATTCCAAGTATAAGGCTGCTGGAGAGGAATACCGGCAGACAGAGGCGAAGATTGACGCGTTGGCCCGGCAGAAGGGAATTTCCCTGACGTATCTGCGGCCTACTATGATCTACGGTACGCTGGACGATCGGAATATGATCCAGTTTATCAAAATGGTAGATCGGCTCAATCCCATGCCTATGGTCAATCACGGACGATATACGCTTCAGCCAGTGAACTGCCAGGATCTAGGCAAAGCCTATTGGCAGGTGCTGACTGCGCTGGACAAGACCGGTGGAAAGAGCTATATCCTCTCCGGGCACGATTCTTTGTTGTTGTGTGAGTTGTTTGAAGAGATCGCCAGGTGTCTAGGTGTCAACCGGAAATTTTGCAGTATTCCGTTCCCACTGGCTTATGCGGGAGCCTGGGGTGTGTACGGGCTGACGTTGGGAAAGCTGGATTTCCGGGAGAAAGTCCAGCGTCTTTGCGAGGACCGCAGTTTCTCTTATGAGGATGCTGCCCGTGATTTTGGGTATACGCCTATGCCCTTTGTGGAGGGACTCCGGATAGAAGTAGAGGAATATTTACGCGAGAAACGGAAATAAAGGAGAGCACGTGTCCATGAAGATCTTGGTAGTCTGCCAATACTACTGGCCGGAGCCCTTTCGGATTTCGGATATCTGTGAAGCGATGGCCTGTCGGGGCCACCAAGTAACGGTGGTCACGGGAACGCCCAATTATCCGGAGGGGAAGATCTACCCAGGCTATGAGGGAAGGGCCCATCAGGATGAAGTCGTTCGGGGTGTGCGGGTGCTCCGCTGCCCTATCCATCCTCGAAAAAAGGGCGCATTACATCGGTTCTGGAACTATTACAGTTTTGTTTTTGCTTCTAAGCGGTATTTATCCAAGCTGACCGAAGATTTCGATGTGGTGTTTATCAACCAGCTCTCCCCGGTGATGATGGCGGAGGGAGCCCTCCAATGGGCTGGGAAGCACGGGAAGAAATGTATCCTCTACTGCCTGGATTTATGGCCGGAGAGTCTGAAAGCTGGCGGGATCCAACCGGGCTCGCCAATTTACCGGGTGTTTCTGGGAATCTCTCGACGGATCTATCGGCAAGCGGATCGGATACTTATTACCTCCCGCAGTTTTTCCGACTATTTCCAGTCTGTTTTGGGGATTGCTCCGGATAAGCTCACATATCTTCCGCAATATGCCGAAGACTTGTTTGAGGAAATTCCAGAATCATCAGCGGATTCTTCTGTATGCAACGTGCTCTTTGCGGGGAATGTAGGGGAGATGCAGTCGGTGGAGACTATTGTAGCCGCTGCTCGAAAATTACAGGATGAGCCGCATATCCACCTGCATATTGTGGGGGATGGCAGTGCGCTGGCGCATTGCCGCAGGATAGGAGATAGGCTTGCCAATCTGACCTTTCACGGCCGGAAGGATCTCTCAGAGATGCCGGCCTATTATGCCATGGCGGATGCGTTTTTGGTGACGCTGGCTGCGGATCCGGGAATCTCCGCCACGCTGCCAGGTAAGGTGCAGTCCTATATGGCCGCAGGCAAACCCCTGATAGGTGCTGTCAATGGGGAAACAGAGGCAGTGATTGCTGATGCGGATTGCGGGCTCTGCGGCCCGGCGGAGGATGCGGATACGCTGGCGGAACATATCCGGGCTATGGCTGCGGATGCGGATGCTCGGATCCGTTGGGGAGAAAATGGCCGACGCTATTACCAGTCCCATTTCAGGAAAGGAAGCTTTCTCCGTCAATTAGAGGAGATCTTACTTCAAAGCTGTAAGTAGGAGTAAATCTTATGTTTCAAGGAAAAACCTTAATGATCACCGGCGGCACCGGCTCTTTCGGCAACGCCGTGCTGGAACGATTTTTGAAGACTGACATCGGGGAAATCCGCATCTTCTCCCGGGACGAGAAAAAGCAGGACGACATGCGCCACGCCTTCCAGGCCGCCATGCCGGAAGCAGCGGACAAGCTCCGCTTCTTCATCGGCGACGTGCGGGACCTTGCCGGTGTCTGCAACGCCATGTACGGTGTGGACTATATCTTCCACGCCGCGGCCCTCAAGCAGGTGCCCTCCTGTGAGTTCTTCCCCCTGGAGGCGGTGAAAACCAACGTCATCGGCACAGATAACGTGCTCACATCGGCCATCGACGCGGGGGTGAAGTCCGTCATTTGCCTCTCCACCGACAAGGCGGCCTACCCCGTCAACGCCATGGGTACCTCCAAGGCCATGATGGAAAAGGTCATCGTGGCCAAGAGCCGCACCGTCAGCCCGGAGCGCACCAAGATCTGCTGCACCCGCTACGGCAACGTTCTCTGCTCCCGGGGCAGCGTGGTGCCCCTGTGGATCGAGCAGATGAAGGCAGGCAAGCCCCTTACCATCACAGAGCCGGAAATGACCCGGTTCGTCATGTCTCTGGAGGAGGCGGTGGACCTGGTGCTCTTCGCTTTCGAGCACGGAGAAAGCGGCGACATCCTGGTCCAAAAGGCTCCGGCCTGCACTATCGCCGTGCTGGCCCAGGCGGTGCGGGAGCTGTTCTGTCCGGAGGCGGAGACCCGGGTCATCGGCATCCGCCACGGGGAAAAGCTCTATGAGACTCTGCTGACCAATGAGGAGTGCGCCCACGCCCTGGATCTGGGTGGCTTTTACCGGGTGCCCTGCGACAAGCGGGACCTGAACTACGATAAGTATTTTACCCAGGGAGACCAGACCCGAAACACCCTGACGGAATTTAATTCCAATAACACCGCGCTTCTGAATGTGGAGCAGGTGAAGGAGAAGCTGCTGGCCCTGCCCTATATTCAGCAGGAGCTGGCGGAATGGGAGAAGCAGGCATGAAGATCCTCATTACCGGAGCCCACGGCTTTGTGGGCCGGAACCTGATGGAGACATTGAAAGCGGTACGGGACGGCAAGGACCGGACCCGGGGCCTTCCCACGGAGTTGGAGCTTTTGGCGTATACCCGCCAGTCTCCAGAGGGAACCCTGGAGGAATACTGCGCCGAAGCCGATTTCGTTTTCCACTTGGCGGGGGTGAACCGGCCGGAGACGGAGGAGGAGTTCCTCACCGGCAACCGGGACCTGACGGCCCGGATTCTCTCTGCTCTGGAGAAAGCGGGCAATCCCTGTCCGGTGCTGTTGACTTCTTCCGTTCAGGCTCTCCGGGATAATCCCTATGGCCGCAGCAAGCTGGCGGGGGAGGAGATCCTGTGCGCCCACGGGGCGCGGGCCGGGGCGAAGGTCCTGGTCTACCGTCTACCCAACCTCTTTGGGAAGTGGTGCCGTCCCAACTACAATAGTGTAGTGGCCACCTTCTGCCATAACATCGCCCGGGGTCTTCCCATCACCGTCAGCGATTCGGAGACGCGGCTGACCCTCTGCTATATCGATGACGTAGTGGACGAGTTCCTTCGGGCCCTGAAAGGGGAGGAGACGGTAGGGGAGGACGGCCTTTGCGTCGTGCCGGTGACCCATACCGCCACTCTGGGGAAGATCGTGGACTTGCTCCATCAGTTCCATGACCAGCCCCGAACGCTGATGCTGCCGGAGATTCCCGATGGGTCTTTTGTCAAAAAGCTCTATTCCACGTATCTCTCATATTTGCCGGAGGAAGCCGTCTGCTTCCCCCTGAAGATGAACACGGATGCCCGGGGCAGCTTCACGGAGCTGCTGAAAACGGCCAACTGCGGCCAGTTCAGCGTGAACATCTCCAAGCCCGGCATCACCAAGGGACAGCACTGGCACCACAGCAAATGGGAGTTTTTCATGGTGGTCTCCGGCAAGGCCCTCATCCAGGAGCGGGAGATCGGCTCCGGCAAGGTGCTGGAGTTCCGGGTCTCCGGGGAGAACATCCAGGCGGTGCACATGCTGCCCGGGTACACCCACAACATCATCAACCTCTCCGATACAGAGGAGCTGGTGACCGTCATGTGGGCCAACGAGCGCTTTGATCCCCAGCGACCCGACACCTACTTTGAGGAGGTTTGAGCGATGCCGCGCCTGAAACTCATGACCATCATCGGCACCCGGCCGGAGATCATCCGGCTCTCCGCCGTCATCAAAAAGTGTGACCGCTACTTTGATCAGATCCTGGTCCACACCGGCCAGAACTATGACTACGAGCTCAACCAGGTGTTCTTTGATGACCTGGGTCTTCGGGCGCCGGACTTTTATCTGGACGCCGTAGGCGCGGACCTGGGAGAGACAATCGGCAATATTATAGCTAAAAGTTACAGTATGATGGTCCAAGAGCAGCCGGATGCCCTGCTGATCCTGGGGGATACCAACTCCTGCCTCAGCGCCATCGCTGCCAAGCGGCTCCACATCCCCATCTTCCACATGGAGGCAGGCAACCGCTGCAAGGACGAGTGTTTGCCGGAGGAGACCAACCGGCGGATCGTGGACATCATCTCTGATGTGAACCTTGCTTATTCCGAGCACGCCCGGCGCTACCTCCACGAATGCGGGCTGCCCAAGGAGCGCACCTATGTCACCGGGTCCCCCATGGCGGAGGTGCTCCACGCCAATCTGGAGAAAATCGAAACCTCCGATATCCACCAGCGGCTGGGACTGGAGAAGGGGAAGTACATCCTGCTCTCCGCCCACCGGGAGGAGAACATCGACACGGAGAAAAACTTCTTCTCGTTGATGAACGCGGTGAACGCCTTGGCGGAGCGGTACGACCTGCCGATTCTGTACTCCTGCCATCCCCGCAGCGCCAAGTACATCGAAAAGCGCGGCTTGGTTTTCGATTCCCGGGTGCAGCAGCACAAGCCCCTGGGCTTCCACGACTACAACTGCTTGCAGATGAATGCCTTCTGCGTGGTGTCCGACAGCGGCACCCTGCCGGAGGAATCTAGCTTCTTCCTCTCCGTGGGGCATCCCTTCCCGGCGGTGTGCATCCGCACCTCTACCGAGCGGCCGGAAGCCCTTGACAAAGGGAATTTCATCCTGGCAGGCATCACCACCGAGCAGGTGCTCCAGGCAGTGGAGACGGCGGTGGCCATGCACCAGAATGGAGACTATGGCCTCCCGGTGCCGGACTACGTGGAGGAGAACGTCTCCACGAAAGTGGTGAAGATCATCCAGAGTTACACCGGCGTAGTCAACAAGATGGTTTGGCGGAAAGAAATTTGAAACGTTAGGACTGAGAACTATGATTCCCAAAATTTTACACTATTGCTGGTTCGGCAGAGGACAGATGGGGCCTGTTGTATTAAAATGCATGGAATCCTGGAAAAAATATTGTCCAGATTATCAAATTAAAGTGTGGAATGAGGATAACTTTGATATTGGTCAAAATACTTTTGTAAAAGAGGCCTATGAAGAAAAAAAATGGGCCTTTGTTACAGATTACGTGCGGCTATATGCACTGTATACTGAAGGCGGAATTTATCTGGACTCTGATATTGAACTGCTGAAAAATTTGGACGACCTGCTCTCTTTAGGCGGGGTCGTTACGAGTTATCAGGATTGTACCATTCCTGCTGCAATCATGCTTGCAGAAAAGGGAAATGTGTGGCTCCAGGATCTTTTATCCTATTATGATAATCGGCATTTTCGTCTTCCGGATGGGACCTTGGATATTATGGAAAATGACAAGATCATCACTGCGATGAGCATTCGGCAATGGAATTTCAAAATGGGCGATTCCTATATTGCCCATGGGAATGTTCATTTACTTCCCTCTGCTTACTTTGGACCGTATCGGAAATCCAGAAACAAAAATGCCCCGTTGGAAGTTCAATTTAAAATCGATCCCTGCAAAACCTATGCGGTTCATCACGGAGTCGGCAGTTGGGATACCCGAACACAGACATGGTTTGGACGGACGAAATCCTGCGTGATGGGGGTTGCCCGTACTATTTTACCTGAGAATGTCTATGTTCCCATTAAATGGGCTGTTATGAAGAAACATTTGGATCTCTAAAACTTAACAGGAGAAAGGTTATGCGAATCGCTCATGTAGGTGTTGCAGGGCCTTTTACTGAAAATATGTCTTACCAAGATAACATTTTGTCTCATCAAAATGCCTTGGATGGTCACGAGGTCCTGTATATTGCAAATGAATATTTTTTTAAAAACGGCGAACTGGTAAAAGGCGGGTTTTGCGACTATGTTTTACCAGACGGCGTCCGGCTCATTCGATTACCTTATGTTTTTGTCGGAAATCATTTTGTATCGGATAAGTTCCGTAAGGTAAAGGGGCTGTATCGGCTGCTGGTGGACTTTGCCCCCGACGTGATTCTCTCCCATGATTTGGGGTATTGGTCTGTGCTGGATGTCATCCGCTACAAAAAGGATCACCCAGAGGTAAAGCTCTATGCCGATACCCATACGGCGTATTACAACAGCGGCACCAACTGGCTCTCCCTCCATGTGCTGCACCGGATGTTCTATCGTCCTCTAATTCAAAAGGCATTGCCGTGTCTGGAAAAATACTGGTATATCGGGACCGGGGAAAAGCGGTTCAGCCGGGAGGTCTACGGCGTTCCGGAGTCTCTGATGGAGTTCTATCCCCTGGGCGGCACGTTGTTCTCCGATGAAGCTTATGGGGAAAAGCGGGCACGCCGCCGGGCAGAACTGGGCATGGTACCGGATGAGCTACTGCTGGTGCACTCCGGAAAAATGGATGCCCTGAAACGAACAGCAGAGCTGCTGCGGGCGTTTGCCGCAGTTCCGGGGCTACGGGCGAAGCTAGCGGTGATCGGCTCCATTCCGGCGGATATGGAAGATACCCTTAGGCCCTTGCTGGAAAGGGACAGCCGGGTGGTCTATCTGGGGTGGAAACCTGCGGAGGACCTGCTGGAGTATCTCTGTGCCGCGGATCTTTACTGCCAGCCGGGCAGTGTGTCCGCCACCATGCAGAACGCCATCTGCTGCGGCTGTCCCGTGCTGTCCTTCCCCCATGAATCGTATGTTGAGACACTGGACTGCGGCGAGTTTTTCTGGGTCCGGAGCCAGGAGGACATGGTATCGGTCTTTTCCGGTCTGGCCTCTGCGCCGGAGCGTTTGGAGCCCATGACGGAGGGTGCCTGGCGCTGTGCCCGGGAGATCCTGGACTACCGGAAGCTGGCAGCCCGGCTGTATCAATAATGCAAAAGAGCAGAAAGGATGCTGGTCCCATGGACTTTTCATACACTGGCTATGTTCGGCTGCTGTTACTGCTGCGCCAACACGCTTATGAGACAGTGGACTATCACAATTACGAGGACCATCCCCGCTGCGTGATCCTGCGCCACGATATTGATACAGACCTGGCCCAGGCCGTCCGTTTTGCGGAGCTGGAGGCAGATGCGGGCGTTCGGAGCACCTACTTTGTCCTGCTGCGGACAAACTTCTATAACCCGGCATCCAGTGGGAGCCTGGAGCAACTCCACCGCATCCAGGCATTGGGCCATGAGATCGGGCTGCATTTCGACGAAAAGGCCTATCCGGACGGAACACCGGAAGAGACGGTCCAGCGCATTTTAAAGGAGCGCGAAGTCCTCTCCGCGCTCCTGGAGACCGAGGTCTCCATGGTTTCCATGCATCGCCCTTCCCAGGCCACGCTGGACGCGGACCTTCAGATCCCCGGTATGGTCAATTCCTATGGACGGACCTTTTTCCATGATTTCAAATACCTCTCCGACAGTCGCCGCAGATGGCGGGAACCGGTGGAGGAGATCATCCAGTCCGGGACATATGACCGTCTGCATATCCTGACCCATGCTTTTTGGTATCATCATCAGGAACAGACCCTCCGGGAGAGTGTGGAAGGGTTCATCACCTCCGCCAATAAGGAACGGTACCGCCAGCTGCGGGAGAATATCACAGACCTGGAGAGCATCCTGCGGGAAGATGAGGTGTGAGAGCGCATGATGATTTCTGAGATCCTGACGTATCTGGAAACGGAGGGGATCCCATTCTCCTTTTCCGGAGACCCGGCAGCGCAGGTAGATGGGTTCTCCTCGTTGACCCGTTACCGGGCAGGGACTTTCACCTGGATCAAAAAGCAGGAAAGCATCCCGGAGGAGTTGGACCTGACGGGCCTGGCACTGGCGTTCGTTGCGGAGAATGTAGACGCCGACGGAGCGCCCAATGTGATCCGGACGCCGGAATCCAAGCATGCGTTTTTCTCCACCATGGAGCATTTTTATGCCCAGCCTGAGGAGCGTCCCGCCGTGGGGCAGTTCACCTACATTTGCCCGCGGGTCAAACTGGGGGAAAACGTCCGGATCGGTCACAACTGCACGCTGGATGGCGACATCACCATCGGGGATGGAACTGTCATCTGGAACAACGTGGTGATCGTGAACCGGGTGATCATCGGCCGAAACTGCGACATCCATTCCGGGGCTGTTATCGGCCACGACGGATATGCTTATACCGAGGACTCCGACCACCGCAAGACCATGGTCAAGCACTTCGGTGGTGTGCGCATTGAGGATGATGTCCTGATTGGAGAGAATGTATGTATCAGCCGGGGTACCATCGATGACACGACGCTGGAAAGCGGCGTTAAGATCGACGCTTTAGGCCATATCGCCCATAACTGCTGGTTCGAGCAGCACGCCGCCATGTCCGTGCCGTGCAGCGTCAGCGGCAGTGTCCATGTTGGAAAGAATGCCTATTTGGCGGGAGATATCATTCGCAACCAGTGCACCATCGGAGCAGATGCTTTCGTAGGTTTGGGTGCCGTAGTGGTCAAAGACGTTGCCCCCGGTCAGACCGTGGTGGGAAATCCCGCCAAACCGTTTATCAAAAAGAAAGCGTGAGACGTATGCAATTTATCGATCTGAAAGCACAGTATCATGCACTAAAAGATGAGATTGATGCCAATATCCTGGGCGTGCTGGACTCTGCCCAGTTTATCGGCGGCCCTTATGTGAAGGAGCTGGAGGCGCAGCTGGCGGCCTTCACCGGCCGGAAGCACTGCATCACCTGCGCCAACGGTACGGATGCCCTGCAGATCGCCTATATGGTGGCAGGTGTGGGTGCCGGGGACGCGGTGTTCTGCCCGGACATGACCTTCATCTCCTCCACGGAGCCGGCCAAAATGTTTGGGGCCACTGCTGTATTCTGTGACATCACTCCGGACACCTACTGCCTGAGCCCGGCGGGCCTGGAGCGGCAGATCCAGGCCGTGCTGGCGGAGGGAAAGCTGACCCCCAAGGCCGTGGTGACAGTGGATATTTTGGGAAATCCCTGTGACTATGATGCCATCGGGTCCATCTGTGAGAAATACGGGCTCTTCCTCATCGAGGATGCTGCCCAGAGCTTCGGGGCCTCCTATCATGGGAAAAAGGCCTGTGCTTTCGGCCATATCGCCACCACGTCCTTCTTCCCGGCAAAGCCCTTGGGCTGCTACGGCGACGGCGGCGCTATCTTTACGGACGACGACTCGGTGGATCAGCTGTGCCGGTCTTTGTGCGTCCACGGCAAGGGCCCCGGCGGCAAGTACGACAATGTGCGGGTAGGCATGAACTCCCGGCTGGATGCTATGCAGGCCGCCGTGCTGCTGCCTAAGCTTAAGGCTCTGGATACCTATGAGATCGACGCCCGACAGACGGTGGCCCGCCGGTACAACGAGGCGTTTGCCGGCCGGTTTGTGACGCCCTTTGTGGCGGAGGGCTGCGTCAGCGCCTGGGCCCAGTATGCCCTGCTGGCGAAGGACACCGCCCAGCGAGACGCCATCGTGGCCCACCTGAAGGAGGCCGGGATCCCCAATATGATCTACTATCCCACGCCCCAGCACGCGCTGCCGGTGTTCCGGGACGAGCCTCATTACGGAGAGACTTTCCACAACGCGGACGACTACTGTGCCCGGACCTTCTCCCTGCCCATGCATCCCTATCTGGAAGAGGCGGAGCAGCGCAAGGTTATCGACGCGGTTTTGGAGGGTCTGTGATGAAATTATCTGAAGCTGTCCGGGGCGTTTCCGGTACGCTGGCTGCAGATGGGGAATTCAGCTGCATCGCATTTGCCACGGAACAGGAGCAGTCCCAGTTTCTGACGTTTCTGGAAAAGGAAAAATTCCTCCCGGCTCTGGATAATTCCAAGATTTCCTGTGTGCTGACCACCTCCGCATTGGCGGAAAAGATCCCGCCCCATATCAAAGGTGTGTTCCTCTGTGACCGGCCCAAGGCTGCACTCTTTGAGATTCACAACCGCTTGGCTCGCCATCCGGATTATGTGGGCGCTTCTGCGGCTACTGTGGTGGGGGAGGGGTGCTCCATCAGTCCCCTGGCAGCCATTGACTGTGAAAACGTCGTCATCGGAGACCGCGTGACAATTGAACCCTTTGTGGTCATCAAGGGACGCGTGATCATCGGAAATGATGTGACCATCCGCAGCGGTGCGGTGATCGGTTGCAAGGGATTCTCTTTTTCAAAGGATGCACAGGGTCAAAATGTCTCTGTGGAGGATACTGCCCGGATCATCATCGAAGACCATGTGGAAATTTTTGAACAGGTAGCCATCAGTACCGGGATTTTTCCCTGGGAAGAGACCCGGATTGGAGAAAATACAAAAGTGGATGCCCAGTGTCACATTGGGCACGGCGCCCATATCGGTCGGAATTGCCTGCTGGCGGAAGGCAGCCGCTGCTGCGGGAACAGCCGGGTGGGAGATCACGTCTGGGTCGGCGTCGGGGCGATTGTGTCCAACCGCGTGCGCGTGGGCGACGGCGCCCGGGTATCCCTCGGGTCTGTCGTGACGAAAGAAGTTCCCGCCGGGCAGACAGTCTCCGGCAACTTTGCAATTGACCATCAGAAATTTTTATCCAACTTGAAAAAGTCTTTGGAGGAATAATTGATATGTCCATGAAAGAAGAACTGATCGAAAAGATCCAAAATAAGACCCTGACCATGGGTGTCTGCGGTCTGGGATACGTGGGACTGCCCCTGGCGGTGGATAAGGCGAAACACGGGTTCCGCACCATCGGCTTTGATGTCCAGCAGGAAAAGGTGGACATGGTGAACGCCGGGAAAAACTACATCGGCGACGTGGTGGACGCGGATCTGGAAAAGCTGGTGAAGGCCGGAATGCTCAGCGCCACCACGGATTTCTCCCGGGTGTGTGATGTGGATTTCATCGCCATCTGCGTGCCCACGCCGCTGGACAAGCACCAGCAGCCGGACATCAGCTACGTCCGGGATTCCACCATCGCCATCTCCAAGCACCTCAGACGGGGGTCCATGGTGGTGCTGGAGTCCACCACCTATCCCGGCACCACGGAGGAGCTGATTCGCCCCATCCTGGAGGAGGGCAGCGGCCTCAAGTGCGGGGAGGACTTTTACCTGGGCTTCTCCCCGGAGCGGGTGGATCCGGGCAACCTCATCTATAAGACCAGCAACACCCCCAAGGTTGTGGGTGCCATCGGTGCTGACGCCACGGAGGTGATCTCCATGGTGTACCGCTCCATTCTGGATGGGGACGTGACCACCGTATCTTCTCCCGCTGTAGCAGAGATGGAGAAGATCTTGGAGAACACCTATCGGAACGTCAACATCGGTCTGATCAATGAGCTGGCCATTTTGTGCAATAAAATAGGCATCGATATCTGGGAAGTGGTGGATGCCGCCAAGACCAAGCCTTACGGCTTCCAGGCATTCTATCCCGGTCCCGGCCTGGGCGGCCACTGCATCCCCCTGGATCCCTATTACCTCAGCTGGAAGGCCCGGGAGTACGGCTTCCACACCTCCATGATCGAAGCGTCCATGATGGTCAACGACCGGATGCCCGAGTACACGGTGGAGCGGGCCGGAAAGATCCTCAACCGCTATAAGAAGGCTCTGAACGGCTCCAAGGTCCTGGTGCTGGGCGTGGCCTACAAGCAGGATATCGACGACTACCGGGAGAGCCCCGCCATCCGGGTCATCGAGGAGTTCCATAAAACGGGGGCCATGACGGATTTCTATGATCCCTTTATCCCCAAGTACCGTCATGAAGGCCAGTGGTTCCAGGGCCTGGAGGCCCTGACGCCGGAGGTGGTAAAGGCCCATGACCTGGTCATCATCACCACTGCTCACACCAAGGTGGACTATGAGATGGTCTGTCAGTGCGGCGTACCGGTATTCGACTGCAAGAACGTCTGCAAGCATGTGAAGGACCGGGAAAACATCGAAGTCCTGTAACGCTGTAAAGGAGATTTACCGTCATGAAATACGCCCTCATCGGCTGCGGCCGCATCGCGGTCAATCACATCAAAGCCGCCTTGAATAACTGCCTGGAGATCGTCGCCGTGTGCGACGTGCTGCCGGAGAAGACGGAAGCCCTGCTGGCCAAATACGGCCTGGCAGGGGAGGCCTCCATCAAGCGCTATACGGATTACCGGCAGATGCTCGCGGAAAATGACCTTACCCTGGTGAGCATCGCCACGGAGAGCGGCCTCCATGCCCAAATCGCCCTGGACTGCATCGACGCCGGGGTGAATGTTATCATCGAAAAGCCCATGACCATGAACATGGCGGACGCGGAGGAGATCATCCGCCGCAGCGAGGCCAAGGGAGTCAAAGTAGCCGCCTGTCACCAGAACCGCTTCAATGTGGCGGTGCAGGAGACCCGCCGGGCCCTGGAGGCAGGCCGGTTCGGCCGCCTTTCTCACGGGTCCATCCACGTGCGCTGGAACCGCAACCGGGATTACTATAATCAGGCTCCCTGGCGAGGGACCTGGTCCCAGGACGGCGGGTGCCTGATGAACCAGTGCATCCACGGCATCGACCTGCTGCGCTGGATGATGGGAGACGAGGTGGAGGAGGTCTACGGCGTCACCCGGCAGCAGTTCCACGACTATTTGGAGGCTGAGGACGTGGGCCTTGCGGTGGTGAAGTTCAAGAACGGCGCCATCGGCACCATTGAGGGTACCACCAACGTCTATCCCAAGAACCTGGAAGAGACCTTGTACCTCTTTGGGGAGCAGGGCACCGTCAAGATCGGCGGCACTTCCACCAACAACATCGATGTCTGGCAGTTCGCGGACGCGGAGGCCGCCGATGCGGACAAGCAGGGCTTGCAGGAAGCCACCAGTAATGTCTACGGCAACGGCCACACCAGCCTATTCGCCGACATGATGGAAGCCATCGAGCAAAACCGCAAACCCTATGTGGACGCGGTGGCAGGCCGCAATGCTCTGGAAATGGTGCTGGCTATCTACAAGAGCCAGCAGACCGGTACGCCGGTGAAGCTACCCCTTCAGGACTTTGCCAGCACGGATATGGAAGGGGAATTTATTTCTGGAAAGGCATAAAGATATATGGGTTGGATCAAGACACACTTTGATAAAATCATATTGGCAGTCCTTCCGATTCCCTTTATCGGTTCCTGCTTTTTTAACTGCCTGACCTTTTTCTTGGACGGACATGAGCATGGCTGGCTGCGTTCCGGCATCACGCTGGGCATGCAGGCTATTGCGCTTTGCCTGATTTTGATTGAGCTGGTTCGCCTGTGGATCCATGAACCTGCGAACCGAGATTTCATCAAATGTTCCATCTGGATCCTTGTGGTGTTTTTTGCCGCCATGGTCCTGGCGCTGCTGATGCAGCATGATATCCGCCTAGTCCTTGAATATGCGGTGGTGAGCGGGGGCTATCTCTTTGCGTACTACTGCGCGTTTTTAGTCATTTTCCTCAAACGGCTTTTACCGCAGTTTTTAACTGTCTGCCGCTATTACGCCGTTGCCTTTGTCCCAATGATGATCTACTACTGCGTACGGTTTTATCTGCCGTCCGCTGAGTATGGCGTAACGGAGCTGGGCGTCTATCCCTCCATGTCTCTGGCGTATTCCCTGGTCACGCTGTGTGTGATCCTTATGGCAGACACGATCCTCTATCAAAAACCAGCAACGAGGGCATTTCGTCTGAATATTGCGCTGTATGTTCTCTTTTCGATCACGCTGACATTGGCCTCCAGCAAAGGTCCGATCCTCTGCCTTCTCTTCGCGGCGTTCCTGATCCCGGTCTATTGCCTAAAAACGAAGCGGCCCACAAAACAGTCCTTGGCCTTTCCTGCCTGGGCACTGGTGGCTGTTGTTCTGTTTTCCACCGTTCTTTATCCATCCTATGGCGTGGAAAACCGGTGGATCGCGTTTTTGAAAGAGCTGGTCTCCCCGGAGTCCGTAAGCATGAGTGTGGAGGATCTGGATTCCGCCCAAAATATCATTGCGGAGACAACACCTCCGGCCCAGACAGATCCCTCGCAGCAAACGCCCCCCACCACGGAGACAGATCCTTCCGGGAAACCCACGCCTCCGCCGGAAAAGGAACCCTCTGAGGATACAGAATATCAGGATGTTGTGGGCTTCTTCACCAGCGGGCAGGCAGACGAGGCCCTACAAAACGGAACCATCACTCAGGAGGAATACGATCAGATCGCGGAGCTGTCCAGGAAGCTGAACAATACCGCCTCCGGCGGTAGAATCGCACTTTGGACCAACGCCTGGAAGGAAATCAAACAGGCACCTCTCACCGGACAAGGCCCCCTTTCTTTCCAGGAGAAATACGGAACATATCCCCACAACTTCTTCCTGGAACTTGCAACAGATTTTGGCCTCCCTGTGATGTTCCTGGTCCTGATTGCCGGAGTCATCATTCTGTTCTATCTGATCAAGAAATCTTTTCAAACGCCATACCTGGCGGTCTTTATGCTGTATGTTTTGGCGTTCTTGCCGCAGCGTTTTCTCTCCGGCAGCATTTACAGTGCGGAAGTCTTTTTCCAGTATGGATTTTGCATTCTACTGGCTTGGCTGCTTCGATCCAAGGGTAAAAAACGATCCACGGAGGCCCTGTAACCGATGTTCCTAAAAAAGCAGATCGTTTCAAAACTTGGAAACTCTGCCCCGGCGCTGGGCCGCATCACCGGGGACTTTGCCGTCAACATCCTCGCCTCGGTAATTTACACCTTCGCCCGGCAGATCGTGGTGTTCCCGCTGCTGGCGGCCCGGCTGCCGGAGGATACCTACGGCACGCTGCTGACGGTAACGGGCCTAGTCAACGTCTGCACCGCTCTGGTGGGCAACTCTTTGAACAACATCCGGCTGGTGCAGAACAGCCAGTACGAGGAACGGGGGATCCAGGGGGATTTCAATCTTCTGTGTGCCCTGGGCTGTGCGGGCTCGGTGGTTTTTTCCGCCGTGCTGTGGCAGATGTTCGCCTACGACACCGTGACCGCGCTGTTGCTGACGGCCTATCTCATGGTCTCCAACCTTTATCAGTACGCCTGTGCGTTTTTCCGTCTGGAGTTGAATTTCAAGCGAATCTTCTGGTGCAACGTACTGGTGAGCTTGGCCTATACCGCCGCAGCGTTTCCCTTTGCCACCGAATCCCTCTGGCCCATGGTATTCCTCATCGGGGAGGGGGCGGGCCTTCTCTATGTGTCCCTGCGGACTCCTTTCGTCCACGAGCCCTGCCGCCGTACTCCGCTGTTCGGGGAGACCGCCCAGAAAGCCGTGGTATTCATGCTCTCCAGCCTGGTGGGAAACCTGCTGCTGTATGCCGACCGCATGATCATCTACCCGGTGCTGGGACCGGAGAGCGTGTCCTACTACTCCACAGCCTCGTTCTTCGGCAAGAGCGCCGGTATCGTCATGACGCCCATTGCCGGCGTACTGCTGGGGTATTTCGCCCAGAAGAGTTTCCGGGCCTCCCGGCGGCTGTTTGTGCTGGTCAACGGCATCTCAGCGGCATGCCTGGGCGTGTTTTTCCTGGGCTGCTGGCTGCTGGCCCCCTGGTTCACACGCCTGCTCTATCCCACGTTGTATGAGGCGTCCGCGCCTTACATTTTGCTGGCCAATCTGGGGGCGGTGGTCTCCATCGCCGGAAACATGGCCCAGCCCATGATCCTCAAATGCTGTTCCACCCGTTGGATCCTGGCCATCCAGCTGGTCTACGGCGGGACGTACCTGCTGCTGGCCATGGCATTGCTTCCGGCATACGGCCTCACCGGCTTCTGCTGGGCCACGATCCTGGCCAATGGCGTGCGGCTTCTGGCGCTCTATGCCCTGGGCCTGTGGAAGTTTTGACCCCGGGATCGATTTTTCACCAAGGAAAGGACTTTTTTCTATGAACGATACCCACCGTCCCTACCAACGCTGTACCAACTGCGTGATGGATACCTCCGACAGCGCCATCACCTTTGACGAGCACGGCGTGTGCGATTTCTGCAACGATTTTTACCAGAACATCCAGCCCTCCTGGCAGGACAAACTGAAGGACCCGGACCTGCTGCGCCGCACGGCGGAGCAGATCAAGGCCGCCTCCAAGGGGCGTAAGTATGACTGCATCATCGGCATGAGCGGCGGCGTGGACAGCTCCTACCTGTGCTACGTAGCCAAGGAGCTGATGGGTCTCAATCCCCTGGTCTATTCGGTGGACACCGGCTGGAACCTGAACGTGGCGGTGGAGAACATCGAGCGGATCGTGAAGGCCCTGGACCTGGACATGTACACCGAGGTGGTGGACTGGAACGAGATGAAGGACCTGCAGCTGGCCTTTTTCAAGTCCCAGGTGCCCTATCAGGACACGCCCCAGGACCACGCCATCTTTGCCGGACTCTATAACTACGCGGTGAAGCACGGCATCCAATATGTGCTCACCGGAGCCAACAGCGCTACGGAATGCATCCGTTCTCCGGTGGAGTGGGTGTATATGAATGACCTGAAAATGATCCGGGACATCCACCACAAATTCGGCACCCGCCCCCTGAAGACCTTCCCCCTGTGCGGCATGGTGAAGTACCGGGTGTACTATCCCATCTTCAAGGGGATGAAACGGGTGGCTCCCCTGGACATGGTGGAGTACAACAAGGAAAAGGTGAAGCTCTTTTTGCAGGAGCGCTTCGGCTGGCAGCCTTACGAGAACAAGCACTACGAGAACGTCTTCACCCGGTTCTATGAGGGGTACTACCTGCCCCATAAATTCGGCTACGACAAGCGCAAGTGCTATTTCTCCAACGAGATCCTAGCGGGCACCATGACCCGGGAGGAGGCTCTGGCGGAGCTGGAGCAGCCGCCCTACGATCCTCAGCAGATGGAGGAGGACAAGGCATACATCGCCAAGAAGCTGGGGCTCACGGTGGAGGAATTCCAAACCATCATCGACGGAGAGAACAAGACCTTCCGGGATTACCGCAACAGCTGGGGGCTGATCCAGTTTGGCACTGTGGTGCTGCGGGCGCTGGGCGTGGAGAAGAAGAAATTCCGTTAAAGCAGGAGAGGACCCTGGCATGATCGTCATTTTGGACTATGAGATGGGCAATGTGGGCTCCATTCAGAATATGTTCCGGAAGATCGGGGTCCGGGAGGTAACAATCTCCCGGGACGCCGGAGACATCCGGCGTGCGGACAAGCTGATCCTGCCCGGGGTGGGAGCTTTTGACGCGGGCATGGGACGCCTGCGGGAATTCGGCCTGCCGGATCTGATCCGGGAGCATGCCCTGGAGCGGGGAAAGCCCCTGCTTGGGATCTGCCTGGGGATGCAGCTGCTGGGGCAGAGCAGCCAGGAGGGCACGCTTCCCGGCCTGGGGCTGCTGCCCTTTTCCTGTAAGCGGTTTGACTTCCCGCCGGAAACAGCGCTGAAGATCCCCCACATGGGCTGGGACCGGACGTACGTGTACACCCAAACGCCGCTGACAGAGGGGCTGGAACCCCGGGAACGGTATTACTATGTCCACTCCTATCACGCGGTGTGTGAGGACCCGGCCCTGGTGCTGATGGAGTGCGAATACGGATACCGGTTCCCCTCCGCCGTATACGGCGGCAGCGTCTACGGGGTGCAGTTCCACCCGGAGAAAAGCCATCTGTACGGCATGAAGCTGCTGAAAAACTTTGCTGAGAGGTGCTGAGCATGTATCGCCGTCCCCGCATCATCCCCAGCCTCCTGCTGCAGGAGGGCGGGCTGGTGAAGACCCAAAAGTTTGATAAGCCCCGGTATCTGGGAGACCCGGTGAACGCCGTAAAGATCTTCAACAACAAGGGCGTGGACGAGCTGTGCATCCTGGACATCAGCGCTCCCCGGACCGGCGGGGAGCCGGACTACGACCTGCTGCACGACATCGCCACAGAGGCATTCATGCCCCTGAGCTACGGAGGCGGAGTCCACTCCCTGGAGCAGATCCAGCGCCTGTTTGCCATCGGCTACGAGAAGGTGATCCTCAACACCGCCCTGGTAGAGACGCCGGACCTCATTCGGGAGGCGGTGGCCTACGCGGGCAGCCAGAGCATCGTGGCTTCCATCGATGTGAAGACCGACGTGCTGGGCCGCTCCTTCTGCTATATCCGGGGCGGGCGGGAGAAAACAGCCTTCTCTCCAGTCCGGCTTGCCCGAAGGGCCCAGGAGCTGGGAACTGGGGAGATCCTGTTGGGTTCCATCAACCGGGATGGGCAGATGAAGGGCTATGATCTGTCTCTGGTGCGCAGTGTGGCGGACGCCGTCTCCATCCCGGTGATCGCCAGCGGCGGCTGCGGCTCCATGGAAGACCTCCAGGCCGTGCTGGAGGAGGGCCACGCCCACGCCGCAGCAGCGGGCAGCTTCTTTGTGTACTATGGCCGGAACCGGGCTATCCTCATCACTGCTCCCTCGGAAGAGGAATACCGAAATTCTGGTATTTATGTGGATGACTAGGATAATTAGGACAGATCCCCCTTTTTCGGGAAGATAATATTTTCCAATTTGCAGAGAAAAAGGAGTATCTTCGGTCGACTAAAAAATATAGATTTAAATTATAAATAAGGATAAATAAAAATTTATTATAAAACACATCAGAGAAAAAATTTCTTCTTTAAATTTTGACCATAACGCTGTATAATTTGTTATATGATCGTAACCTAAATGAGATGGGGAACGACACATAATGCAATTAGGAGCGTATGGGCAAGATGAATCATCTGCGAAAACAGATTCTCTTTTTGTGTGACAGTCTGATTTTAATTGTTTTTTCGACTTTTTTCTCGTGGTTTTCTTTGCGATATGATCTGACGGATGCAGTTGGACAATCCGTTCAGCTGATTCAAAATTTTGCGTTGCTTTATGCCTGCACAGTGCTTTTCCAACTTTTATTCCGCACGTATGACAGCCTTTGGCGGTACGCTGAGAGTAAGGAATACCTGTCGCTGCTCATGGCTGCATTTTGCGGATTTTTCCTCTACGAGGTCTTGAGCCGCATTTTTCTACAGAGCATAATTTCCTTTATGCTCCTGACTTGTGTGGCCAGCCTCTGGGTCTTGGGAATGCTGTTGCTGCGCTTTGCCTACCGTGTTTACCGCAGTCGGGTACTATTTAGTAAGGGCAGCCATCAAATCCCTGTGGCCATTGTCGGTGCAGGAGCAGCTGGCGTTCAGCTGCTGGATGAGCTCCAGAGCAATCCAGACAGCCGATACAGTGTGCAATGCTTTTTTGATGACGACCTTGGCAAGCTGGGAAAACGAATCCATGGCGTGGAAGTGAAGGGGACGATCAGCCAAGTGCAGGAGCGCCTGCGCGCGATGGATATTCAGGAGATCATTGTGGCGATTCCATCTGCGGGGGAAAACCGCCGCCACGAGATTTTACAGAAACTGTCCGGCCTCGAGCGGATCAAAATTTCTGTTTTGCCCAGTACACTGGACATGATCCGCCAAAAGCCGATGCGCTCTCAACTGCGCGAGGTCCGCATTGAGGACTTATTGGGCCGTGAGCCGGTGTACTTGGACCCAGCGCCTGTGGATGCGTATCTCTCTGGAAAAACCGTATTGGTCACTGGAGGCGGCGGCTCTATCGGTTCAGAGCTGTGCCGACAGATTGTCAAGCACGATCCCAAAGAGCTGGTGATCGTGGATATCTATGAGAATAACGCCTATGATATTCAGCAGGAACTGCTGTACCAGTATGGTGGGCGGCTCAATCTGAAAGTGGAGATTGCTTCCATACGGGACAGAGAGCGGATGCGGCAGATCTTCGCTACATACCGGCCGGATGTGGTTTTTCATGCCGCGGCGCACAAACATGTGCCGCTCATGGAAAACAGCCCCCAGGAGGCGATCCGCAACAATGTGTTTGGCACACTGAATCTCGTGCGGGCCGCGGATGAGTTCCACGTTCAGAAGTTCCTGCTGATCTCCACAGACAAAGCGGTCAATCCCACCTCTGTAATGGGCGCCAGCAAGCGGCTTTGCGAGATGATTCTTCAGTCCATGAAAGGACACAGCGGCACAGATTTCGTGGCGGTTCGATTCGGAAATGTCCTGGGCTCCAACGGCTCCGTAGTACCGCTGTTCCAGCGGCAGATCGCCGCGGGGGGACCGATCACGGTAACAGACAAGCGCATTATCCGTTATTTTATGACAATTCCGGAAGCTGCGCAGTTGGTGCTGCAGACCGGTGCCATGGCCCGGAAGAACGAGCTGTTTGTTCTGAATATGGGACAACCTGTAAAAATCCTGGATTTGGCGGAAAATATGATCAGACTCTCCGGGTATGTGCCGTATCGGGACATTGACATTGTGGAGACGGGGCTGCGGCCCGGCGAAAAGCTGTACGAGGAGCTGTTGATTGCCAGCCGGGACATTGAGCAGACGGAGAACAGCCAGATTTTTATCGAGCGGCAGCCGGCGATTACTCCCGGTGAGCTGAGAGAGAAGCTGGAGATTCTCCAGGAGGCCCTGGAGAAGGATGATTCCTCCTGCATTCGGGAGGCGCTGCACAGGGTTGTGCCAACTTTCCATGAGCCGGAAGAGGTGAACTGCGGGCAAGGCGCCGAGGTCCGCATTCCGCAACAGGCTGCTTTCAGATAAAGATCAGAATTTTCAAAAAACCGCCATGCGAAATGTCAGCGCATGGCGGTTTTTTCAGGACAGATTTCCTACACGATATAAGGAGAGTTCTATGACCAATCATTTTTCCCTTGCCAGATTCCTGCTCTGGATTCCTCCATTGCTCTGGTATCGAATCATTTGGGGATTTTCCGCCCAGACAGCGTCTGCCTCCGGGAAAGTATCCGATGGACTTCTGCATCGCATCCTAAGTGTGCTGTCGCCTGCGTATGCCCGGTCTGAGGCTGATATTCAGGGGGCAGCTGTCGAGGTGCTTTCGTTTTTTGAGAGAAAAGCCGCCCATATGTTTTTGTACTTCCTTTTGGTCATCCTGCTGTTAGTGGCGCTTGCGCCCTTTGTCCGGAACATTCTGCATCGGTCTGCTGCCGCGGGAGTTTTCTGTGCCGTCCTGGCAGCCCTGGATGAGATTCATCAGACGTTTATTCCGGGGCGTAGCGGAGCCGCACGAGATGTGGCGGTCGATTTGACGGGAGCCGCAATCGCGTATGGTATTTGGTTCCTACTGCGATGGGTGGGAGTCATACGAAGAGAACGGAGTCGGTTGCCTGCAATCCGAATATGGATGCCCGCAGGGATTGGCCTTCTCAGCGCCTGTATTCTGCCGCACCTTACACAATCCACCTTCAGCCATCCGGTTTTTGACAGCCTCTGTCAGCGGTTTCTGGAAAATTGGGAAACGCTTGACGCAGCCGGAAAGATCGCTGTATTAGAGGGGATTTCTCCTGTTATGAAGGAGATGTTATATGCGGGAACGGCAGGGCTGTTGGGGCTGATGACCATCTTGACGTTGGCAATGCGGGGATGGCCGCTGCTGCGCTCGATCACGGTATCGGTGTCAACTGCTGCGCTGGCAGCGGTCTTCTTTGCGAGGCTGCATAGTTGCTGCTTGATCCCGGGACTTTTATCTACAGCTACGGGTGTCCTTCTGGGAAGCATGGTTTGGGCCGGATGTATTTTAATTGTGAAAAGCAAAGCGCTGCTTTTCCATAAAGAATTCCAGACGTAAGCACGAAGCCCCAACGGGCTTCGTGTTCTTTCAAATAAGCTTATAGTGCGGCCAGGGACCGCCAGATCGGAATCCGATCATATCAAACAGAATCAAGAGCGGGCCGGCCAACAGCAGCCATAAAAGCGCATATCTGGGACAAATCTGCCCCAAAAAATTGCCGAAAAGAGAAGTGTAATCCCAAAGCTCCAAACCAAGCCAGACGTTAAAAACCAGCCCGGCGGCCAGCTGGGAAACAATCAGCACGATCCCTCCCAAAACTGCCTGGAGCCACAGCGGAAATGTCCAGGGCATTCGTTCGTTGACAGCGTCCAAAGGGATACACAGGAGGGAGAATACGGCAAGATCGGTCCAATGGCAGTTTCCAGCCAAAAGAAGCTGTAAAGCGCAGAAAACGACTCCGCCGCAGAACCATCGGAATATATGCCAAAGCAACTGCATGATACGTCCCCCTCAAAAAATTTATCCGGCTCCCATCCTCCCTGATTAGGCATACACAATACTGAACGCCGGAAGCAACAGTTCCCATCCGGTATGCGGATGACGGAGCTCCTTGCCAAGGTATTCGTGAAGAACCTCGTGCGCGTGGCCACAAACTCAAGGCCAGTGGCCAATCGGAACTGCAGTATGGAGGATTTTTCGGGCAGCTCCGTTTGATTTCTCCAGTATGCGGACTGGCAACGTGATGTCGGAAACCTTGCGGGAAAGCGTCTTTAGATGAGCTGCATGGCTATATTTTGGCAGCGGCAAATGACAAGAGGCCATTGTTAGTTTATGCACATTACCGCAAAATAGAAGTCATTTCCGATTTTAGAAAAATTTATTACTCCATAGAGAAAACGTAGATTCTGCTGAACAGAGAAAGGCTCCGGACGGGCGGCCTTCATTCACTGTTTTCCGTGCCTGTCGTACTCTTGGGGACAGCAATCTTTCGGGGGTATGGCGCGAATGTGCCGCCGACTATCGGGTGACATTCCGGTTTTCAGAGTGTCGATTTCGCCGATGCCTTTTTCCGGGAGCGTACAGCCAGCTGCAATTTCTCCATGATGTTTTGGGGGCCGGATTTCCGGCGGACGGAGTCTTTTGTGGACGAAACGAGGGAGAAATCGGGCACATCCGCTGCGGGGGTTGGAGACAGTACGGTTATATCTACGAAAAAGAGAGGAGCCGTTTGGCTAAAATAGAAAAAATGGCGGAGGCCCTGGAAAAGAAGTTGATTTTTCTCCCTAAAAATGATAGTTTGTAAGAGAGCACGCAGAGAGGCGTGTGATTGCTTTCCACATTTCTGTGAACGAACACAGAATGGAGAGAAGTGTGCAAAACATGCGGCCCCGCTCTCACGGGACCGCTGGAAAAATTCTGAGGCTTCACAAGGGGGAAATTCCAATGTTTGATTCCAACCACGTATTCCTGGGCATTGCACCTATCGGCTGGTGCAACGACGATATGCCGGAGCTGGGCGGGGAGAACACCTTCCAGCAGACCGTCAGCGAGATGGCACTGGCGGGCTTCACCGGCTGCGAGATCGGCAACAAGTATCCCAAGGATCCTGCCGAGCTGAAGAAGGCCCTGGACCTGCGCGGCATGCGCATCGCCAGCCGCTGGTACTCATCCTTCCTCCTGACCCGCCCCTTTGAGGAGGAAGAGAAGGACTTCATCGCCAACCTGGACTTCCTGGCTGCTGTGGGCGCCAACCGCATCAACGTCAGCGAGCAGAGCTACTCCATCCAGGGCAAGATGGACGTACCCGTGCTCACCGGTGGCCACAAGCATGTGATGGACGACGCCGAGTGGAAGCTCCTGTGCGACGGCCTGAACAAGCTGGGCAAGATCGCTGCGGACCGGGGCTTCAAGCTGTGCTTCCACCACCACATGGGCACCGTGGTCCAGACCAGCGAGGAGACGGACCGCATGATGGCCAACACCGATCCCCGGTATGTGTTCCTGTGCTATGACACCGGCCACTTCACCTTCGCCGGCGAGGACCCCCTGGCTATGCTGAAGAAGTACGTGGACCGGGTGGGCCACGTCCACCTGAAGGATATGCGGCTGCCCGTGGTGGAAGAGGCCCGGAAGAATGACTGGTCCTTCCTGCAGGCCGTCCGCAATGGCGCCTTCACCGTCCCCGGTGACGGCGACGTGGACTTCGATCCTGTGTTCAAGGTGCTGGCGGATGCCGGCTACCAGGGCTGGCTGCTGGTGGAGGCGGAACAGGATCCTGCCAAGGCCAATCCGCTGGAGTATGCCATGAAGGCACGGAAGTACATCCGGGAGCATACGGGACTCTAATTCGAAGGGGGACTGCGCCCCCCCTCGACCGCCCCCCTCCCCAGTGACGTCGGTCACTGGGGACGCCGCCCAGGGCGGCTAAGTCAATGTATTTTCGGCAGGCGCATGTCCTGCCGAAAATGGTTGAAATGCATCGCGCCGCTGGCGCGAATGGAATTTGAGCAACAATCTTTATTTAGGAGATGACTCCAATGGCCTATATGAACAAGAACGCCGAGCTGAAGAACGGGTACAATGCCTATATTGACTCCTCTGTGGACGACATGGGTACCCAGATGGACGTGGGCCTGCTGCTGATGGAGGCGGGGGATACCTACGTCTATGAGGATGCCAAAAAAGAGGTGGCAATCCTCCTGTTTTCCGGCTCTGTTACCTATGAGTGGGACGGGAAGAAGGTGGAGGCCGACCGGCCGGACTGCTTCCACCACGATGCCTACTGCCTGCTGGCCGGCTGCGGCACGAAGGTGACCATCACCGCCAAGGCCCACAGTGAGCTGTATATCCAGGCCACTGTCAACGAGACGCCCTATGAGGCCGTCATGTACACCCCGGACAAGGTCCAGGTGGAGCACAAGGGCTTTGGCGGCGAGCTGATGGGCTGCATGTCCCGGGAGATCAAGACCTTTTTCGACCTGGACAACGCCCCCTTCTCCAAGATGGTCCTGGGCGAGGTGCTGAATCTGCCCGGCAAGTGGAGCTCCTATCCGCCCCACCACCATCCCCAGCCGGAGGTGTACTTCTACCGCTTCGACTATCCCGACGGCTTCGGCGCGGGCTTTGCCAACGGCGAGATCTTCAAGACGCAGCACAATGGCTGCGCCGTCATCAACCATGGCTTCCACTCCCAGACCGCCGCGCCGGGCTACGCCATGTGCTACGCCTGGGGCATCCGGCACCTGGACGGGGATCCCTGGGACAAGACCCGCAT
>JABLTR010040280.1_pt1 | contig 80223 bp, 82 predicted proteins | sample 7160071 | NCBI WGS metagenome assembly JABLTR01 (sample SAMN14651230, study PRJNA627086) | human gut metagenome | isolation source: feces | host: Homo sapiens | reverse complement strand
TGGTTTGACCGGAGCCGCTACAACTACATAGACTACGAAATCGGCCATGGAAATGTGGAGGTGGGCTTCAGCTGTATCATAAAGCAGGGAGATGACTACCTCTACTCTTTCAGAATTGAACCCACAACAGGCGGTTCATTCTTTCGGATGCTGACAGAGGACCTGCGGCTGAACACCGGGCTGCTGGACACCTTTCTGCCCCTGGTCAAAGCCAACTACCTCGACTTCATCGACCGCTTCGAGGCAGACCCCGTGGAGGCATTACAGCCGGTCTGCGCCCCCTTCACCGAGGCGGAGGACTACAGCTGGTTCATCTATGTGCGGGAGCAGATGGTGGAACGGTACGGAACGGCGGAGCAGATGAAGGAGTACCGCCGTCAGGCAGAATTGCGCGGAACGCCGGAGTGCAAGGCGAAGACCCATACCGGAAAGTTGCTGTTCTACCAGTCCCATGCCAAGGATGTGGATCATACCTGGGCCTCAAGCCGCACCAGAGAGGAACTGGATCAGGTGGTGGAACCCTTTGTGCAGGCCAAGCGGCAGACTGGACAATGGACGCAGGAGGATGAGGCGGGTTATCAGCTCTACCGGCAGGAAACAGATCCGAGGAAGCGCACCTTTCGAGTATGGTATCTCATTGCCAATCCCCGGGGCCTGCCGAAAGAGTTTGTCCAGAAAGAACTGGAGTTCCGGTGGAAGCTGTTCCCGGAGAAGAAGGAGGAAAGCAAATGAGCAATCAAGTGTTCAAGCAGAACCTGGATGACAAAAAAGGCCCACAGCCCGGCGGACCCTATCTCATTCAGATGCTGTTCAAAGAGCCGGTGGATATGCCGGACAACGATGAGATGACCGCTGTGATGGAAAAGCACATCGGCGCTGTAGAGTGTTTCTGCCGTGATAAAAAGATGGCCGGCTTTGCCGCCCTGGATCATATCGCGGAATTTCAGGATGGCAAATGCCCGGTGCAGTTGATGGCGATGAAATGCGACAAGTTCAAGGGCAAAGGCTTTGACGCCTTCCTGATGAGCCAGATGTGGGACTGCCAGGAGGACCGGGAGCGGATTTTCCGGGAGTGTCGGTATCAGGTCGTGGCCACCGATATGCTGGCTGCGGCGCTTCCGGCGCTGGAGCGGGCCAACCTGGACGCCAACTTCGTGGAGGCCCTGGCGGAGTTATACCCCACCTGTGAGGCGTTCTATTTCCAGAACTGCGGCAAGCTCCTGCTGGCGGAGGATGTGCGTTCCCATCAGATTGAAGGCTCGGATCGGTTCATCCGCTTTGGCGTCAATGTCCGTTTCTTCAACATTGAGGGGACCGAGGATATGCTCATCGATACAGTGGGCATGAGTACCCTGTTCCTGCCGGATCTCCAGTACCACTTCCACGACATGGACCCCAACTGGGTGGTAAACCATGCCTACAATGTGGCGTCCTATATTCTGGCCAATGACAACCCCATTCAGGATGGGGAAACTGTAGATGGTGTGGAGAACGGACAGATGAGCCGGGAGTTCCAGTGGAAGTGCCAGTATGAGGACGCCCTGATCCAGCCACCCAGAGGAGTGCTGGACATCAATATGGGAGACTATGCTTCCGGAAAGCGCTAAGCGGATAGAATGACTGCTTGTGCAGCCAGAGAAAATGTTTGTCGTTCCCTTAAGTGGATGTTACATTCAGGGGGTTATTCTTTGTCTATTGCATAATAAAATTTGATATGCCTGATGTAAAAAGACTTGCCTCTCAGACTTTGCGGAGGTACAATACCCCAAACCTGAACATGATAAAGAGCCCTTCTGACCATGCAACTGCAGTTTTGCTGCACCTGGTCAAGAAGGGCTCTTTGACCACATGTAAGACCACAGACAGCGTCGGAGCACACGGAAACATTGGAAATAAGAGCATTAAAAAGTAATCGCTTTGGAGTGGAAAGGACTACAAATTACTATAAACAACTATAAAAAATGCCGAGAACCTCTTTAAGTCGTTTTAGGAATCAGAAACGAATAATCGCAAAAAGATTACCAATAACCTCTCAAAGCGCGGACAACTCTCTTAAAGATTGGAAAATAGTTATATACTTTTATAAAAATTGACCATCACAAGTGGAGGAAGAAATTCTTCTGAAGAAGGTACTAAAGTGAGAAAGATTTGAGAAATTAGTGTTAAATGCTTTCATTTCTCTTATAATAATTGTATTTTTTGAGTATTAGGATTTGTTTATAGCCCGTATCTCTCGTTTGTTGGTTCAAAGGCCTATTTTTTAACATGCTTTATAGCGCCTATTTCTTTGATTATAGCTTGTTAAAAACTGATATGCCTGATGTCCCGATCTGATCCTCTTGCCAGCAGAGCCTTTCCCAGATACAATGGGGACAAAAGGCAGTCAGTCCTCGTCCTGCCGGACGGAATGTGAAATACCAAGGAGGGTGAAACCATGCAGCACGAATGCAGAATTACAGTATTGGAGACCAAGGTGTTTCCGGAGTACCAGGAGAAGTATCTTGCGGACCCCAAGTCGGGACCCTGCCCCTGCTTTCAGGAGGGAGATACCTTTTTGCTCAAGCGTACCGCTGAGCGGGACGATTTTTACCACCTGATGAACGGGAAATTCTGCGGGGAAGCGTGGGACGCCATCAGCCGGTATGTCTACACAGCCCTCCAGGGCGGATCCATCATGCACAAGTGGACCAATGATGAGCGGATGATGATCGCCTGCTGCAACGACGGGACCCGGCCGGTGATCTTCAAGATCGAGCGGATCGATATCCCCGAGACCGAAGAGGAACGGGAATGGCTGGAAAAGCAGAATTTCAAGAATACGGCAGAGGATGCCTACACCGGCTGAATCAGGGACAGGCGCATCATAACACCCAAAAAGTGGAACACACTGGCCCTCTCTGTCTATTTCAGGGATACTTAATCAAAGCGGAGCGCTCACACGAGCGCTCCGCTTTCTCATAGTTCTCTTTGCAGGTACACCATGTCCACCAGTTGCACCCCGCACTCATAGATGGGATGGTCGTAGTGGTCGGTGAAAAATTTCTTGACCAGATGGTGCCTGCGAAAGCCGCAGGATTCATAAAACGGGATGGTGGAGGAACTGTCCCCGGTGCCCACTTGCAGCACCGTATGCTGCTCCGTATAGGTCTGGACGAGGAAGGCCACCATGGCCTTTCCATAACCCCTACCCTGGAAATCAGGCGCGACGGCGATGTTCTTCAGCTCCAGGATGCCGTCTCCCTCGTCGGTCACCACGCACTCGGCCTTGACGCCGTCGTCCTCCAGCACATACATGGTCCCCCGCTCCAGATAGCGGTCCACCATATCCTCCTGCTCGTCGGCCAGCAGCAGTAAACTCAAGTATTGCTTTTTGTCGGTCTCTACTTTTCTGATTTCCATAGGCACACCTTATTGTTTCAGAAGCCGCTTCAGCGCGGCGGCGTCCAGCAGATTTACCGTCACGAACTTTCCCTCATAGAAGACCGCCCAGTTGTTGAACACGCAGGGCAAGGCCTTGGCCTTCTCCAGAGTGTCCACCGGGATGAGGGTGCAGGGCGCCTCCAGTTCTTCACAGGTTTTGCGCACCAACTCCACGCTCTGGTGGATGTAGGGACACTGGGAAGTGTAATAGACAGTCAGCTCCTGGTTTTCAATGGCCTGCACCTTGGCGTTCTTCCCAAAGCGGGTCTTGGTCCCGTCAAAGGAGAGGGCCAGCAGCCGGTAGCCGTCCGGGGTGGTATCCACCGTTTCAAATCCATACTTCTCTGCAAAAGCCTGGTCTGAGAGCCAGGCCTTTTGCTTTTCCGCACCCAGCGTACACACGCCGGACTTCCCCTTGGCCCTGGCGTCGGCCAGGCAGTACTCCATCAGCTGTCTGCCGTAGCCCTTGCCCTTGAACTCCCCGGTGACCCACAGGCAGTAGATATAGAGGTAGTTATCCCCATCCACCGGCACCCAGGCAGTCTCCAGCGGAGCATACTCGATGAACACCACGCCCTTGGCGTCCAACTTGCGGAACACATGTCCCTCCCGGAGCCGCTCCCGGAGCCAGACACGCTTGGTCTCCACACCGGGATGAGGCTTCTTGCTGCGGATGATGCAGCACAGATGCTCCCGGTCCAGATTTTCCTCTGTTAGATTGAGAAACTGATCTTCCATGTCCGCTACCTCCCGGAAAATCTGCCTCCATGATACCATGCCCTCCACGGCAAGACAATCCCATATCCCACCGGCAAAAGTTTTTCTCTAAGATAAACATGACAGACAGTTGTCGTGTTCCTATGCTATAATGCAGACAGAAATGCGAAAGGCGGTATACCCCATGAAGATGGAGCGGCTCATCGGCATCCTGTCCATTTTGCTTCAGCGGGAGAAGGTCACCGCCCCGGAGCTGGCAGAACAGTTCGAGGTGTCCCGACGGACCATCCAGCGGGACATCGAGTCCCTGTGCCGGGCGGGCATTCCCATTTCCACCGCCCAGGGTGCAGGCGGCGGCATTTCCATCATGGAAGGCTACCGGGTGGATCGGACGGTGCTTACCGCCCCGGAGCTGCAGGCCATCCTGGCAGGCCTCAGGAGTCTGGACAGCGTCAGCGGCACCCGGCGCTACGCACAGTTGATGGAGAAACTGTCCGCCGGGACAGGCGGGCTGGTGAGCGGCGGCGCCCATATGCTCATCGACCTCTCCTCCTGGTATAAGACCAGCCTGCCGCCCAAAATTGAACTCATTCAGAGCGCCATTGAGCAGCACCGTGCCATCCGCTTTACCTATTTCTCCCCCAAGGGGGAGTCAAAGCGTACCGTGGAGCCCTTCTACCTGGTGTTCCACTGGTCCACCTGGTATGTATGGGGTTGGTGCCGGATGCGTGAGGATTTTCGCATGTTCAAATTGAATCGCATGACGGAGCTCACCGCCGGAGAACCCTTTGAGCCCAGGTCCGCGCCCCTGCCCGACTTGGAGCCGGAGCGCATCTTTCCGGCCAAGTATCAGGTCACGGTTCTCTTTGACCCGTCCTGCCGCTGGCGGCTGGTGGAGGAGTACGGGGCAGATCGTTTCACCGAGGAACCGGACGGCCGGCTGCGCTTTACCGGCGGCTTTCCCGACGCCGACAGCGTGCTCAGCTGGGTGCTCACCTTCGGGGACAAGGCGGAGCTACTGGAACCTGAGGAACTGCGGGAGCGGCTGGGGAAACTGACCAAAACACTGGCCCATCGTTACAGGAGGAATTGATATGGCCTCTCATCAGGACTTTGTGGACTATGTGGCCGAGCAGCTGCGGGAGTCGGGCTCCATCCGCAGCCGGAAGATGTTCGGGGAATACGGCCTCTACTGCGACGACATATTTTTCGCCGTCATCTGTGACGACCAGCTTTTTATCAAAGTCACCCCGGCGGGCGAGGCGGCCTTTCCAAACTTGTCCAAGGTGCCGCCCTACGCAGGGGCCAACGACTACATCTGGGTAGAGGATGTGGACGACCGGGACACCATGACCGCCCTGACCCGCTTGACCTGTCAGGCACTGCAGGATCAACCGAAAAAACGGAGGAAATGACTATGGCCTTTGACTATAAGAAAGAGTACAAAGAGTTCTACCTGCCACCCAGGACGCCGGGCATCGTCACGGTGCCTGCTATGAACTTCCTGGCGGTGCGGGGCCAAGGCGACCCCAATGAGGAGGGCGGCACTTACAAGCAGGCCCTGGAGCTGCTTTACGCTGTGGCCTATACCATCAAAATGAGCAAACTGGGTAAGCACAAGCTGGAGGGCTATTTCGACTATGTGGTGCCGCCTCTGGAGGGGCTTTGGTGGCAGGAGGACACCCAGGGCGTGGACTATTCCCGCAAGGCGGATTTCCGGTGGATCTCCCTCATCCGCCTGCCGGAGTTTGTGACAAAAGAGGCCTTTGATTGGGCTATCCGGGAGGACACGGAGAAGAAACAGCGGGACTTCTCCAAGGTGGAGTTCTTCTCCTGGGAGGAGGACCTGTGTGTCCAGTGCATGCACATCGGCCCCTATGACGACGAGCCCACCACCGTGGCCGCCATGGATGAATACGCCAGATTCCAAGGCTGCGAGTTGGATTTCAGCCTGGGCCGGTTCCACCACGAGATCTATTTGAGCGACATCCGGCGGACCAAGCCGGAAAAACTGAAAACCGTCATCCGGCAGCCCATCAAACGGGCAGAGTGAGGAAAGAGATGAACACAATCATTCGTAAAATACGCTCTGAGGAACATTACCTTCTGCGGGAATTCCTCTATCATGCCATCTATCTCCCGGAGGGTGTGGAGCCGCCGCCCCGGTCGGTAGTGGATCTGCCGGAGCTACAGGTCTATGTTACGGATTTCGGCACACAGCCTGGTGACCATTGCCTGGTAGCTGAGGTTGAGAGAAAAGTGATAGGTGCGGCGTGGTGCCGCATTATGGAGGACTATGGCCATATCGACAACGATACCCCCTCTCTGGCCATCTCGTTGCTGCCGGAGTATCGTGGACAGGGCACCGGGACACAGCTGCTGAACGCTCTTTTGCTTCTACTCCGGGAGAATGGATACCAGCGGGCATCCCTCTCCGTCCAGAAGGAAAATCCGGCCCTGCGCCTCTACCAGCGGGCGGGATTCCGCATCGTGGCGGAAAGGGGAACGGAGTATTTGATGCTTTGGGACAGCACCCAAGGGGTACAACAGGAGAATATGAATATGGAAGCAGAGAGACAGAGGGAAAGTAAAATCCGGCAGTGGTTTTCCATGTGGCTATGTAAGCAGGATACGGGCATTGAGGAGCTCTTCGCCCCGGATGCCGTCTACATCGAGAGCTGGGGGCCGGAGTACTACGGCAGCGTAAAGATCAAGCTGTGGTTTGACGAGTGGAACAGCCGGGGCACCGTAGAGCGCTGGGACATCCGGCAGTATTTCCACAAGGGGGACCAGACTGTGGTGGAGTGGGCTTTCCGGTGTGTCATGGTGGACGGCACCATCCAGAGTTTTGACGGCCTTTCCCTCATTCGCTGGAACGAGGCGGGACAGATCTGCTTTTTGCAGGAATTCGGCTGCAATGAAAATCGCTATGACCCCTACGCTCAGGGGAACACCCCGGTATTCCGGGAGGAGCAGGCATTGTGGTTTTGAAGGGAGCATTGGTATGGCAACTTCCAGGGTGACAGAGTATTTCCACTGCCCAGTGGAGCGGGTGTGGCAGGTGGTGACCGACCTTTCCCATACCGCATGGCGCAGCGATCTCAAACGGGTGGAGGTGCTGGACGAGGCCCACTTTGTGGAGTACGCCAAAAGCGGCTATGCCACGGCTTTCACCGTTACAGCCTGGGAGCCTCTTCGCCGCTGGGCCTTTATCATGGAGAACGGCAACATGTCCGGCTCCTGGGAGGGCAGCTTTGAGACGGCGGAGGGCGGCGGTACCCAGCTCCATTGCACCGAAACCGTCAACGCCAAGCACTGGTGGATGCAACCCTTTGTCCCCGGCTATCTGAAGCGGCAGCAGAGGCTGTATCTGGACGATTTGCGGAGAGAACTGCAGAAATAAGGCTTGTTACTTTGCGTTGCTTACGGCAACGGGCCGCTTTACCTACAATGGGGGGCGAAAGGAGTGAGTCCACATGCTCAATGAAAACATCAAAGCCATCCGGAAATCCAAGGGTCTTTCCCAGCAGGACCTTGCCGACAAGCTGAATGTGGTGCGGCAGACCATTTCAAAATGGGAGCAGGGATTGTCCGTCCCAGATTCCGATCTGCTCATCGTCCTGTCGGAGGCCCTGGAGACTCCCGTGAGCACCCTGCTGGGCGAGACGGTGGCGGAGATAGAGGCGGATGAGATCAAAGCCCTCTCGGAAAAACTGGAGATCATCAATTTGCAGTTTGCCCGGAGAAAGGCCATGCGGCGCTCAGCCCTCCACTGGGGACTCGTTGCGGTGTGCGTGGGCATCCTGGCTGTCGCGGCCGTTCTGGCCGTGGTGAACAGCCCTTACCTGGGCTGGGATTACAGCGTCCCGGAGACCGCCGTCATGGGGGTGGTCCTCCACGCCTTTGAATGGGGCTTTGTCCGTCTGGCGCCCTTTGTCCTGATTGCGGCACTGGTCGGCGTTTTTCTGACGAAGAAAAAAGCATAGAACATGTTTTGGGAGCGTGTGCCGCTGAACAGGAAGATCAGTACCACCGGACAAATATGAGCACGGAAAATCGGGCAAAGTCCGTTCCTTTCCGATATGCTGAATCCAGAAGGACGGTGTGACCAATGGATTGGGTGACAAGCATTCATCAGGCGATCCAGTATATCGAAGAACATATCCGGGAGGAGCTGACCATCCGGAAAATTGCACAGCAGGCGGCACTGTCCCCCTTCTACTTTCAGAAGGGCTTTGCCATGCTGTGCGGCATGACGGTGGGCGACTACATCCGCCAGCGCCGGCTCTCCGCCGCCGGGCTGGAGGTCCTCACGACGGACCGGAGGATCATCGACATCGCGCTGGAATTCGGCTACGACTCGCCGGACAGCTTCACCAAAGCCTTTACCCGATTTCATGGTCTCACACCTGCCGCACTACGAAAAAGCGGAGGCGCGGTCCGTTCCTTTGCTCCGCTTCGGATCAAAGTGACATTGGAAGGTGGTCAAAACATGGATTGCAAGATTATGAAAAAAGAGGAATTTACGGTGCTCTGCCGGGCAAAGACCTTCAAGTATGAGGACGCGGTAGCCCAGGTTCCCCAGTTCTGGGCGGAGCACTTCGCCGCAGGCGGCGGCAAGGTGGTGTGCGGCATGTACGGCATCAACCTGGACGAGAGCATGGGCGGAAATGAGTTTGAATATCTCATCGCTGACAACTACGATCCCGCCAGGGAGATCCCGGATGGCTTCACCACCCGCACCATCCCGGCCCACACTTGGGCGGTGTTTCCCTGCACAGGCCGGATGCCCCAGGCGCTCCAGGGACTGAACCAGCAAATTTTCTCCCAGTGGCTGCCCACGAACCCCGACTATAAGATCGCTGCGGGCATCAATGTGGAGCTGTACAGCGACGCCAGCAAGTTTGAGGGTGGAACCCAGGATCAGGACTACTACTGTGAGATCTGGATCCCGGTGGAGAAGAAGTAAAGCAAGGAGGCGGCTACTGTGCCTGAGATCGTGCCAAGCGTGGAGCAGATGACAATGTTAGTGGGGAAACCCTTATATGAGATCTGGACGCAGTTATGCGCCTTGATTGACGAGAAATATGACATGGAGCGCCTGTGGGGCAGCGGCGGGAAGGCATGGACTTATGAGTATAAGTACCGCCGGGGCGGCAAAACCCTGTGCGCGCTCTATGCCAGAGAACACTGCATCGGGTTTATGGTAATCTTGGGCAAGGATGAGCGCTTGAAATTCGAGAACGACAAAGAGTATTACGCTCCGGAAGTGCAAAACATTTATGATGAAACGCCAACTTACCACGATGGGAAATGGCTGATGTTTGAACCAGCGGATACCTCATTGTTTGAGGATTTCCTTCGGCTGCTGGCCATCAAGCGGAAACCGAACCGGAAATAGGAGTAGGCCCCCGGCGAATAGCCGGGGGCCTACTTCATTCTTATTTGGCCCAGTAGATAACGGCATCCCGCAGGAAGCGGGCGCAGCCGGGCACCTGTTTGTCATAGTATGCGGTAAACCGCTCATCCATCACATAGAGCTCGGCGATCCCCCGGTGTTTGGCCGGGTCGTACCGGTTCCCGGTGATGGTGAGCCACCGGCGGTGGAGGGCGGTGATCTCCTTGCCCTCTTGATCTTCCGGGGACAGCCCGGCCTGGACGGCTGCCTCCAGCCGCTCCTGGATCTCCCGGCCCAGGTCCGTCCACTCTTGGTACTGCGTCTGGGTCAAGTTCATCACTGCGGCGTTGGCCTCGTCCACCTCTTGGTCGCCGTACTTGGCGCGGATCTCCGCTCCGTAAACTTCCTCATTATGGGCTACCGTGCGCTGCTTGAACGCCTCAAATTTCTGCTCGTCGCTCATGATCTCATTCCTTTCTTCCACTCCGATGGTGTCTTTCACCGACCGGATGAGCTGCTCCAGCCGCTCCCGCTCCGCCTCCAATGCGGCCAAATGGTTTCGCAGGGCAGCCAGACGGTCAAAGGAGGGATCGTCCAGACATTCCTTGATCCGAGCCAGCTCCACCCCGAGGGCCCGGTAATAGAGAATGTCCTGCAGCCGGTCTACCTCCGCCCCGCCGTAGTAGCGGTAGCCGCTCTCCGCCACCCGGCTGGGTTTCAGCAGGCCGATCTGGTCGTACCAGCGCAGGGTGCGGGTGGTCACCCCGGACAGGCGCGACAGCTCCTGAATGGAATATTCCATAGATATCCCTCCTTGGGAATAAGGTACCAGTTGACGGAGCGTCAAAGTCAAGGGGAAATTTCAAAGTCTTTGGATTTCCCGCTGCAGCCGCTCCAGAAATTCCGCCGCCGGGATTCCGTCCAACTGGGTGTGGTGAAACTGGAAGGATATCGGCAAGGTGGCGCGCAGCCACTTTTTCCGGTACTTGCCCCAGATAAGGAAGGGATTGTTGTAGCATCCGGCGTAAATATTCACCGCACCATCGATCTCATATCCCGCCAGGGCGGAGGTGCCGATGACCATATACTCTTCGCCCAGCTCATAGCTCTCCCCGCTCTCCCGGACCTGCCCGGTGAGCTTCCGGTAGTACTGGTCAAACTGCTCCAAATCAGCGGAAACAGGGATGTCGCAAGTGGCGATGCCTCCGTCCCGGACGGCCACCACAGTATTGACGGCCAGGCGGTCATATTGCATCAGCTTGTCCCCCACCGGAAGCAGGTAGAAGTCCTCCATACTGGCTGCCGCCTTTCCGATACACCAGCACAGGAGCATATTGAATTTGTAACCCCGCTTTCGGCTCAGGCGCACCAGGGCCGTCACATCCAGGGTTTTCATCAGGGTCACCATAGGCATGGGGGCCTGCATCCAGAGCTCGAAGGCCAGTGCCCGGGAGGTGTTTTGTGGATCTACTTCTTTCATGTTGTTCTCCATTCTGTTTGTGAAGTCCGGTTTGGTTGGCGGTGGTAAGTATCCCTTATCATAGCATAGCTTATGATCGTGGGCAACCGATCCCCATATTCCAGAGCCGGAACTTGTGGTATAATGAAACATCGTAAACAAAATGTAAGCACAAACAATGAGGACCAAATATGAAACACATTTTTCTTTTAGAGGATGACGAGACCCTGGGGCGGGGGATTGCCATGGCGCTGACAGGGACGGATACATCCGTCACCTGCCATTCCACCTTGACCCTGGCCCGAGAAACACTGGCGGAGGAGCACTTTGACCTGCTGATCCTGGATATCAATCTCCCCGACGGCAGTGGTCTGGACCTGCTGAGGCAGGTGCGCTCGGAGGGCGACACCACACCGGTGATTCTGCTCACTGCCAATGACCTGGAGCTGGACGAGGTTACCGGGCTGGAGGCTGGGGCGGACGACTACATTACCAAGCCCTTCTCCCTGGCGGTCCTCCGGGCCAGAGTGAACGCCCAGCTCCGGCGGGGCACACCCAAGGTCTCCCCTGCCCTGTCCGTGGATCCCTTTGCCTTCGATTTTGACCGAATGGACTTCCGCCGGGACGGGGTGTCCGTGGAACTGAGTAAAACGGAGCAGAAACTCCTGCGGGTGCTGGTGGAAAATCGGGGACATACCGTGCCCCGGGCCGCACTGGTGGACCGGGTATGGACAGACGGCGCAGAATTTGTGGAGGAAAACGCCCTGTCCGTTACGGTCAAGCGGCTGCGAAGCAAGCTGGAATCGGACCCCTCCAAGCCGGAATATCTGAAAACTGTTTACGGCATCGGCTACACCTGGGCGGTGAAGCCATGACAGGATATGTGATCGCGGGCGCAGCCCTGTTGCTGGCCCTGGCTGTGGTCGCCTATGACCGCTGGCACACTGCCCGCACCATCCGGCGGCTGGACGAGATGCTCACCGCCACCATGGACGGCAACTTTTCCGAACAAAACTTTGATGAAAGCCGCCTCTCCGCCCTGGAGAGCCGGCTGGCCCGGTACCTGACAGCCAGCGCCCTGTCCGAGCGAAATGTGCGGGAGCAAAAGGACCAGATCAGTGCCCTCATTTCCGACATCTCCCACCAGACCAAGACTCCGGTGGCCAATCTTCAGCTCTATGCGCAGCTGCTCTCAGAGCAGCCTCTCACCCCCCAGGGGAAGGACTGTGCCGCAGCCATCTCTGCCCAGGCGGACAAGCTCCAGACCCTCATCGAGGCTCTGGTCAAAACCTCCCGGCTAGAGACAGGAATCCTGGCCCTTTACCCCCAGCCCAACGAGATTGCCCCGGTGGTGGAGCGTGCCGCTGCCCAGTATCTCCCAAAGGCGTTGGAAAAGGGCATTGCCCTGACCCTTGGACCACATTCAGGCTCCGCCGTCTTTGACCCCAAATGGACGGAGGAAGCGGTGTGCAATCTCCTGGATACGCCCTGAAATACACTTCCACTGGCGGAGCGGTAACCGTGGAGGTCAAAAACTATGAGCTGTTCTCCGCCATCCGGGTGAGCGATACCGGACCCGGCATTCCGGAGACGGAACAGGCCAAGATCTTCGGGCGCTTTTACCGTGCTCCCGGTGCTTATCAGACCGAGGGTGTGGGCATCGGCCTCTACCTCACCCGACAGATTGCGGAGAAGCAGGGCGGCTATGTGAAGGTAGAGAGCATGCCAGGAAAGGGAAGTACATTTTCACTCTATATCCCCCGAGAGGCATAGGAAAGCAGCACGCAGGAGGAATACGCTGTGAGAAATGAATATGAAAACGAAGCTTTTTTCCAACAATACGCACAGATGTCCCGCAGCCGGGAAGGGCTTTCCGCGGCGGGAGAGTGGCACCAGCTCAAGCCTCTTTTCCCGCCCTTAGAGGGAAAGGCCGTACTGGATCTAGGCTGCGGCTATGGGTGGCACTGCAAGTTCGCCGTGGAGCAGGGCGCCCGGCAGGTGCTGGGCATTGATCTAAGCCAGAAAATGATCGAGGAGGCCAAGCGGCGCAACGCTGGGGAAGGGATTCTCTATCGCGTGTGCGGGATCGAGGAGTATGAATATCCGGAGGCCGCATGGGACTGCGTGGTTTCCAACCTGGCGCTGCATTACTTTGAGGACCTGAACATCATTTTTGAAAAAGTCCATCGGACACTGAAAAAGGATGGAATCTTTTTATTCAACATCGAGCACCCTGTCTTTACCGCCGGCGTGGGACAGGATTGGGCCTACGGGGAGGACGGCACGCCGCTGTATTGGCCCATCGATCAATATTTCAAGCCCGGGGAACGCATGACCCATTTTCTGGGCTGCGAGGTCCGCAAGCAGCACCATACCCTCACCCAGATCCTGATGGGACTGCTGCACAGTGGCTTTGTCCTGGAAGCGGTGGAAGAAGCGGAACCTTCTGCGGAAATGCTGGACATTCCCGGCATGCGGGACGAGCTGCGCCGTCCCATGATGCTGTTGGTGCGGGCCAGAGCGGCACATTGACGGAGCTGGACAAAACTTCTTTCAAAACTGTCACATTTTCGAAAGTACCAGGACAGATTTCCATGCTAAAGTCTGTATTGTCAAAAGACGGTACAGACTTTTTCTTTGGAGGCGAACAGTCATGACAATTTTGCAGACCCATGATCTGAAAAAATACTATGGCTCGGGAGACACCCAGGTAAAGGCTCTGGACGGCGTGGACCTGAGCATCGAGCAGGGAGAGTTTGTGGCCATTGTGGGCACCTCCGGTTCCGGCAAGTCCACGCTGCTCCACATGCTGGGCGGGCTGGACCGTCCCACTTCCGGCTCTGTCACGGTGGACGGCAGGGACATCTTTGCCCTGAAGGACGAGGCTCTAACCATCTTCCGCCGCCGGAAGATCGGCTTCGTGTTCCAGTCCTACAATCTGGTGCCGGTGCTCAGTGTATGGGAGAACATTGTCCTGCCCGTGGAGCTGGATGGGGCCAAGGTGGATGAGGCCTATGTGCAGGAGGTTATCGCCACCCTGGGGCTGGAAAAGAAACTCACCAATCTCCCCAACCAGCTCTCCGGAGGCCAGCAGCAGCGGGTAGCCATCGCCCGGGCCCTGGCCACCAAGCCCGCCATTCTTCTGGCCGATGAGCCCACCGGCAATCTGGACAGCAAAACCAGCAGGATGTGCTCAGCCCGATGAAGGTGTCCGGGCAGAAGTTCGCCCAGACCATGGTGATGATCACCCATAACGAGGAGATTGCCCAGATGGCCGACCGGATCGTCCGCATCGAGGACGGACGGATCGTGGCGCGGTAAGGAGGAGATCATTATGAAAGTCTCCAACCGGGGCTGCATCCGCCGTCTGAGTTTCCGTGCCCTTCTGGCCAGCCGCACTCGCAATCTGGTGGCGGTGCTGGCCATCGCCCTGACGGCGGTGCTCTTTACCTCCCTGTTCACCATCGCCCTGTCCATCAACGAGGGGATCGAGCAGAACAGCTTCCGCCAGGCGGGAGGCTGGAGCCACGGCTCTTTCAAATACCTCACCGAGGAACAATTTGAGGAATTGAAGGACGATCCCCTCATCGAGTCCTGGGGGCTGCGCCGCTTTTTGGGGATGCCCACGGAGGTTCCCTTCAACAAATCCCATGTAGAGATCGGCTACTCCGACGCGAACGAGGCCCACTGGAGCTACTGCGATCCGGTGGAGGGCCGGCTGCCCCAGGAGGGCACCGGCGAGGCCGCCACCGACACCCGTGTGCTGGCACTGCTGGGGGTGGAGCCGGAGATCGGCGCAACATTTACCGTCACCTTTGAGGTGGACGGCCGCGAGACCACTCAGACTTTCACCCTGTGCGGCTGGTGGGAGTACGACGAGGCCATCGTGGCCAGCCACATCCTGATCCCCGAGAGCCGGGTGGACGCGGTGCTGGCCGAGGTGGGCGTCACCCCACCGGGCAGCAACGGCATGACCGGCAGCTGGAATCTGGACGTGATGCTCAGGCACGGCGCCCGCTCCATCGCCTCCGATCTGGAGGAGATTTTGACCGGCCACGGCTATCAGTCGGAGACCGCGGGAGAGGACTACATCTCCACCGGCGTCAACTGGGGCTACACCGGGGCGCAGCTCTCAGACAAGCTGGACCCCACCGTAGTGGTCATCATCGTGGGGATGCTGATCCTCATCCTGCTTACCGGGTATCTCATCATCTACAACGTGTTCCAGATCTCCGTGGCCGGGGACATCCGCTTCTATGGCCTGCTGAAAACCATCGGCACCACGCCCCGGCAGCTCCGGCGGATCATCCGCACCCAGGCGCTGCTGCTGTCACTCATTGGCATTCCCATCGGCCTGCTGGTGGGCTGGCTGCTGGGCGGCGTGCTCACGCCGGTCATTACCGCCCAGCTGGACGGGGTGGCCACGGTGGTCTCGGTCAGCCCCCTGCTCTTTGTGGGCGCGGCCCTCTTTGCCCTGGTGACGGTGCTTCTCTCGTGCCGCCGCCCCGGCCGCCTGGCAGGCAAGGTGTCCCCGGTGGAGGCGGTGCGCTACACCGAGGGCAAGGCGCTGAACCGGAAGGGGAAGCGGGGCGGCAGGGGCGTGTCCCTGCTGTCCATGGCCTGGGCCAACCTGGGCCGCAGCCGGGGCAAGACCTTTGTCACGGTGCTGTCCCTGACCCTCGCCGTAGTGCTGCTGACCCTGACCGTGACCTTCACGCGGGGCTTTGACATGGATAAATATGTGTCCAACTTCACCGCCAGCGACTTCATCCTGGCCGACGCGGGCCAGTTCCAGACCGGCGGAAGCACGTTTTACGACGGGATGGAGGTGCCGGAGGAGGTCATCCAGGCCGTGGACGCCCAGGGCGGCATCACCGGGAGCGGCCGCGTGTATGGCAAGACCGCTCCGGCGCTGGAGTTCGTCACCGAGGAATACTATCGCTCTATGTGGGGACGCTGGAACACCCAAGAACAGCTGGACAGCATGGTAGCCTTCAAAGATCGCACTAAGGAGGGCCTGTTGGCAGACCGGGTACAGCTCTACGGCATGGAGCCCTTCGCGCTCAGCCATCTGACGGTGCTGGAAGGGGACCTGGCAAAGCTCAACGACCCCAACGGCAATTTTATTGCCGCTGTGTACAGCACCGATGACTACGGTAACCCGGAGCTGAGCAGTCATTGGGCCCGACTGGGAGATACGGTGACCATCCGCTATGTGGAGGAGTTTGAATACTACAATCCCATCACCGGGGAAGTCTTCGGTCCTCTGGAGCGTGTGCCCGAAGGTGCCGCTTATCCAAAACCATGTCAGAAAGCTATTACCAAGACCACCAAGGAACCAAGGACAAAGCAAGCAATACCACCAACTGAAACAGCTATGTAATAAAAAGAGAGAAGCCCCCGTTGGCAGTTCGATTTGAACTACCAGCGGGGGCTTCTCTCGCTGTTTTCTCTTTGCTCAGAGGTTCGAATCACCCCACATCACGAAAATGGCCTTTTGCATCTCCATCTCGTCTGGTGCTCGATTTTGTCCTCTAAAACGGCTGAAACCCTTGCCGCAGCAAGGGTTTCAGGGGTTGCATCTTTTTCAGCAACCTTAGTTGGTCCGAGTGGGGAGACTCGAACTCCCGGCATCTTGCTCCCAAAGAGATTCTCGGCATTTTTTATAGTTGTTTATAGTGGTTTATAGCCATTTCCGCTCCAGGCCGGTTACTTTTTAACACTCTTGTTTCCACTGTTTCCGTGTACTCCGACGCTGTCTGTGGTCTTACATGTGGTCAGAGAGCCCTTCTTGACCAGGTGCAGTAAAACTGTCGTTGCCTGGTTAGAAGGGCTCTCTTGCATGTTCAGGTTGGGGTATTGTACCTCTGGCGAGGGCGAGAAGCAAGGTGTTTTTTCAAGTCAGGCGTATCAATTTTTAACACGCCTATACAAAGAATAACCCGTTTGGGATCCAATACAGATTCAGAGCGAGTCCTTTCTATTCCAAACTGCTTGGACCACATTGCTATGACAACGCACGATACAATGATACAGAAAATGTTGTAATAATGGAAACAGGTCAACCGCAAGCAAATATCGCTTGCGGTTGACTTGTTTGGGGCTCTGTATTTTATTCCTGCCGCAGGCGCTCTACCACGGAAAAACGCTGGGCGGCGCGGCAGCTGAGTACTGGGATGAGGACGCCCAGGGCACCGAACAGGGGCAACACCACAGCGATGGGCCAGACGGTGAAGCGATAGGTGAAAAACCAAATGAACCCATTGAGCCCGGGACCCACGAAGGGGGCCGTTGCCACGATCAGCACCAGGGCCAAAAGAGCCGCGCCCAGAGTATAGAGCAGTCCCTCCAGAGCCAGCATGGTCCGCAGCTGCTGCCCTGTCATGCCAATAGACTGGAGCACGGCCAGCTCCCGGCGGCGGGAGGTGATGCCCGTAAGGATGGCGTTGAAGAAATTCAGCACACCCACCAGCCCGACGATGAAGCTGAGGGTGCTCCCCAGCAGGAGGAACATGCTTCGGGTGCTCTCAAATTCCCCGGCATAGGTGGCCTTGCTCTCGTAGTCAAACTCGGGATTCTCGTTTTCTGTATAGTCTTTGAGGAAGGATTCCATGTCGGTGTTGGCCTCCTCCGTGGTGTCGAAGGCGTAATACATGATGGAGTTGGTTTCCGTGTCCCGGAGGAAGGTCTCCGCACCCAGGACGAACTCGTCGGCGCCGTAGTAGCGGTAGCTCAGAGCGGATGGCACCGTCACCAGCGCGGCCACGGTGTAGTCTACGTCCCGGTACTTCACTGCCCGTTCGGCGTATGAGAAGCGCGTCCGGCAGGACATGAAGAAGAAAGCCGAGCTTGCCTTCGACCAGCTCGAGGCCGAGCTCATGGCAGCAATCAAGCAGCACCCGGAACTCGCCGGGGAGCTGCACGACGTCCTCTCGAGGGCGAGGGAGAAGGTGCTCGACGATGGCGAAGATTGACCTCAAGGACTACCTCGAGAGACTCGAGGAGCCGGAAGACCGGGAGGCCGTCGCGAGCCGCGAGTATCAAAAGGAACTGTTTGAGCAGTACGTCCAGAAGGGGGACAACTTCCCCAAGCTCCGGGCGCAGCTCCTCAAGGAGTACCAGGACGGGGCCGATCTCACGGGTCCCCAGGGTCTACGCCGCAAGCTCGGAGCGTTCGACCTGGGCTATTTTGGCCGGGCCTACCTCCCGCACTGCTTCGTCAGACCCTCGCCTCCCTTCCACGAGGAGCTCGACCGGATCTTCCGGGAGGGCGTTATGAAGGGCATGAACCCCAGCACAGACGCGAAGCAAATCAGCCGGGCCAACGGATGCCGGAGGGCAGTCGAGGCCCCGCGTGGACATGCCAAGTCGACGAACTTCACCTTCAAGGACTCCATACACTCGGCGGTGTACGCCTACAAGCACTACGAGATCATCCTCTCGGACAGCTCGGAACAGGCGGAGGGCTTCCTCTCCGACATCAAAACCGAGCTCGAGGAGAACGCAGCGCTCCGTGAAGACTTCGGAGAGCTTGAGGGGCGCGTCTGGAAGGCGTCGGTCATCCTCCTATCGAACGGGGTGAAGATCGAGGCCCTGGGCGCTGGGAAGAAGATCCGAGGCAGACGGCACAAACAATGGAGACCCGACCTCATCCTTTGCGACGACCTTGAGAACGACGAGAACGTCAACACCCCGGAGCAGCGGAAGAAGCTCCGGGACTGGTTCTACAAGGCGGTCTCGAAGGCGGGCGACACCTACACGGACATCGTCTACATCGGGACGCTGCTCCACTATGACGCACTCCTCGCCAACGTCGCCAAGAACCCCGAGTATGAGGCCGTCCGCTACAAGGGCGTCATCTCGTTCGCAACGAACACGGCCTTGTGGGACGCCTGGGAGCGGATCTTCACCGACCTCGAAAACCCGAAGCACAAGGAGGACGCCGAGGACTTCTTCAAGGCCAACGAGGCCGAAATGCTGGAAGGTACCGCCGTCCTCTGGGAAGAAAAGCTCCCCTACTATGCCCTCATGGTTATGAGGGTATCCGAGGGCGAGGCGAGCTTCTCGTCGGAGATCCAGAACGAACCCATAGACCCGGAGAATTGCGCGTTCGCCGAGGAGTGGTTCGACTTCTACGACGACGGGCAGCTCCCCCCGGACTTCTCCGACCCGAAGTTCCTCTTTGTGGCGGCGAATGACCCCTCCCTCGGAAAGAACCGAAAGAGCGACACCTCGGCGATCATCGGCATATGGTGCGCCTGGAGGCGATGCAGAATCAGGGGCCTGTGGCGGCGGCGGCGGTTACGGTCCCGGTGGGCGCGGTGGTTTTGGCGGCGCTTCTTCTGGCGGAGGAGGCGGCGGCGGATACGGACCTGGAGGTTCCTCACGAGTTTATAACTGTTCCGAGGATGGCGGCTATGGGGCAGGAGGTGGTGGGCCCACAGACTGGCAGTATCGCAAAGCGGGAAATGGTGGGCCCGGAATCTGTATTATCCAGTATTACATCGAGGAGGGATAAGCCGTGAAGATTTTTCAAGTTATGAATGGCTTTTGCCACTGGGATGCCACGCCGGTACACCCAACGCTGGAATCCACCGTGGGCATGTATTCTCCCGATATTGTCTTTGTGGAGGCCCCGGACTTTGTTTTTGAGGGGTGGGGCTACGACGCGGAGCAGGAGGGAGACGCCCGTTTTATCAAGCCCATCCCACCCGAGGGCTGGGGCTATGATGACGAGACCGGCAGTTTTTACCCCCTGAATCCCCCTGATCCTGAGCCTGTCCCGGAGACCGTAACCACTGACGAATTTACCGCGGCTTATAACGAGGGGAGGGATAGCGTGTGAGCAGCATGACCAAATCCGAGGTCCTGGCACTTGCCAAGAGAATCGGCGCAGAGGATTCCGCCGACTTGCAGGCCCGGGCACCCACCATGGATGGAACCTCCCTGATTGCTGAGGAGGCCAAGATCATCTCCTTTGAGGCAGCCAAGCGCAACGCTAATATGCTGACAAGAGAGCGGGGCTTTGTCTGCGCCTACGGCGGCCAGGTCTACCAGCTGGACCAGCCCTATGACAGCGACACATATTCCGGCACCCCGGATACACTTCCGGCCCAGTGGTCCCTCAAGCACACCAAAGACCCCGAGCGCGCAAAGCCCTTTGTGGCCTATACCATCAGCCGGTCCAAGTACATGACCGGAGACTGTTGTGTGTATGAGGGCCAGGTGTGGCGGTCTACCATTGATGACAATGTGTGGAGCCCCACCGACTACCCGCAGGGATGGGCTAAGATAGAATAAAATCCGGGCCTCAGAAACAGTTCTGGGGCCCGGATTTTTCTCATTTATATTGTCTTAATTTCTCATAATTCTTGTCGCGCAACATTTGCAGTTGGCTTTGTCAGTTATGTCGGTAAAGAAAACCGCGCCCAACGTACAGACTTCCTTTCATCCCGTTCAGATTACGATTTGCTTGGAACTTCTGACTCGATTTCTAAAAGATCATTCCAGAGCGAGTCAATCTGAGCAGAATTAAATGTTATTTCAGCGCACAGCTTGTAAAGGCGGCGCTTGTAAACGGTCTCCTTAGCCGCGTATTGGCCCTGGATAAAACAGGCGGTACCGAAGCAGAACTTCACGGAAGAGATGTCCTCAGAAGGGACTGTGGTCAGTACACAGTCTTTTCGCAGTTTTCCCATCCTGCCCAATATGAAATCGGCCTGATAATCATTCCGGTTATAGCGGACGATAACCTCCTTTGTATGCGCAGAAAAAATCGCGCGGAGGATGTCATCGTTGAGCAATTCTGCTAAAAACGGTGCCTGGATAAAGATGCGCGGTGCCTTAAAAGCGGCGCAATGGTACAGAATATCCTGAAGTTCTCCGTCCAGCAGCGGGCGGTCGGCGTAATAGGCCGCTTCCAGTAAATCTGCCCAGTCACTCTGCACTCCACGGAGTTTGAACGCCGCAATCAAGTCGTGGGGCAGTTGTTCCTCCTCCGGGGAGGCGGCACAAGGACGGTTGGGCGGAGAGAAGAGGTTCCAGGCGCCCAAGTGTCGGCAGTTGAGCTGTTCCGCCAGCACATCTGCATAGGCTTGGATTCCAGACTGGAAGTAAAAGGCCAGGGAGCGATCCGCCTGATTTAGATATACGAAGCAGAACTCGCGCTGATAGGACAGTGTGTGATAGGAGATATCAAGAATCCGATACAGCTCAGCGCTCTCAGCAGTACTCTGGAATACCACATTGGCCAGACGGCTCTCTCGGTAAATTACTGCTAGCGTATCGAACTGACTGCGCAGGAATTCCAGATTGAGTGGATACTTCTCCAGAAGGTATGCCTGCCCCCGCGGCGGCTCCCGGTAGGTGCCCAAGAGGGGCGTATCCGAGACCTCACCGGTGATCTGGTTTACCGATATGCGGCTGAGCTGGCTGCGCAAAGTCTTGACCTTCTTCTGGCTCTCCAGCACCTTTTTCCCCAAATCAGTCAGGACAATGTCGCCACAGGAAACAGCGGCGAGCTGCTCACTGTCCAGCTGTGATACGATTTGTAGCATAATACTTTCTGGCAGACCAAACTGATCGGCAAGATCGGGGAGGGATTTGGCACCGATGCGGATGGCGGTGAGGACACATTCTTGAACAAAGGAGAGCACCTGGACACGCCGTTCCCAGACAGTCAAGCCGATTTCCTGGACAGGAATATAGACTGGAACCCGACAGATGAAATCATAGCCGGAAAGCTGCGGAGGAATGTATTTATCAACATTTTTTTGCCATTCAGATAGCATTTGTAAACTCCTTTATATCGATTTCCTGACAAAATTCGGGATGCTCCTGCATATAGCTGATCACATAGGGAAAGCGGTTGCCGGGGATACGGGGATTGCGGAGAAACTTTCCGTCACCGACAATGATCAAGGCCCGTTTCGCGCGGGAGAAGGCAACATTCAGCCGTGCTTCCTCTTTCAAGAATCCGATACGCCGCTGATTGCTGCTTCGGACGGTGGAGTAGATGATGATGTCACGCTGACTGCCCTGGAATGCATCCACGGTGTTGATATCGACTTCAATGTGGCTCAATGGGATTTGCTTGAGGCGGTTCCGGATTAGCTCCAGCTGCGCCCGGTATGGCGTGATGATGCCGATGGAATACTTCTCCCCTTGAGCGGAGATTTCTTGGTTCAGCCTTTGCAAGCAGCTTTGGATCACAGTGACTTCCAGATGGTTGATGTATCCGCGTTGGTGCCCGACGGATTGTTCAAAGCGGACGGAACCGGCATTGGAGGTGGTTAGCCAGGTGATGGCGCAGTTATTGAGCATGGGAAGGTTCGTAGTTCGTTCAGATGCCTTAACGCCATTTTGCACTTTGCTATCGTAAAAAAGAAAGCTGATGAGATCGCCGATCGCCGGGTGCATCCGGTACTGGGTGGAAAGCGTCTCTTTACAGCTGTCAGGCAGGATGGCAAACAGTTTCCCGAACCCGGTGTTTTGAAGCTCATCGATCTGGGAAGACTGGAAGCTGGCTTTGAGGGCATTCCGATCAAAGACCGGTGGCAGTTGCTTGTGGTCGCCCACTAGAATTGCCTTTCGTGCCCGAACCAAGGGAACCATGATTTCCGGCAGAGTTGCCTTTGCTGCTTCGTCTACAATCACATAGTCGAAGGTCGAGTCACGGACGCGGGGATCCGAAATGACGCCAATGCAAGTACCTACGATAATGGAAGCGTTTTTGATATAAAACTCTCCCAGCTCATTGCTCTCACTGATGCGTCGGATCCATTGTTCGGAAATCAGACAGCTCTGTACGTAAGGATTGGTACGGCTTTTCCCGTAAGTGTTTTCAAAGTCTGCGGCAACCCGTTCCAGACGTATGCGCTCTGTTTCTTCCAGATTTGCAAGTTTCAGCTCTTCCAACACTTGTGCGTATTTATAGAATGGCTCCATGGGGATGTGCTGTTCCAATAAACGTTGGGCCAGCCACGCTTTACAGTTCTCAACGCTTTCCTTCACCCATAGGGTCTGGCAGTGGTCCAATCCGAACCGTTCATTGATCTTGGGGTCAATATTTTCCTCGTGACCAATACGGATGGTCGTATGTTCCAGATAGGCTGCAAGGTCTTCCAGCAGTTTATCCACGGCGGCATGAGATTGGGACACAATCAAAATTTTCTGATCCAGTGCAGGATTCCGTTGGTTTTCCCCCAGAATCTGCCGGATTACTTCCACCAGGACATTGGTTTTGCCGGTGCCTGGAGGCCCCTGGATCAAAGCAATATCCTCCGCCTCCAGCGCTTTCCGGACCGCGCGCTTCTGGGTAAAATCCAGCTGTTCATTATAGAAGCAGGGCATAGCCTTGAGCTGGAAATATCCGGGCTGCTCGGCACCCACAAAAATGCTCTTCAGATTTCCGCCGTTGGCGGTCTCAGATCGGCGGAATTCCTCCAGTGCTGCCTCCTGGCGGCGGTACTGCTGGATCTCTTTGCGGTAATCCAAACAGATAGAACCATTGTTCGGCAGCCGTGGCTTCCTGGGTGCGGCCTTGATAGCCATCACAGCGCCGTCCTCCCGGTATTCCCAGAAGGTGCCGACCTCTGCCAGAATTGGCTTCTTTTTGAAACGCCCACGCTGCTCAAAAATAAACAGGGTATCCTGGCTGAACGTCTCATCCGGCACGCTGTCCGGATCCAGCCGGAACAGGAACATCCCGTCTTCGTAGCGGACACTTGTGTAGTACAACCGGACAGTATTCTTAGACGCGTCTGCAATCATAGCTTGGATGAATTCCCGCCAGATACCGTACTGTGTGTCGTATTCCCGGTCGATATTTTTCTGCGAGTGGATATCCGCTTGGAAATCAGCAATCCGGTTGCTTAGGATCTGGCTGCAATTGTTGGGAAGAGGGGTGTTTGCGATTCTGTGCGAAAACAGAAATTGGAAATACCCAGGAACCTCCATGGAAAAGCGCTTGTGCTGCTCCCGCTTGAAGGCATCCAGCCGGCGGAAAGAGACCACCTGGAAAAAATCGTCCGACAAAACGCATTCCATTGAGATGCTGATGCCATCAAAGCAATAGATGGAGGTCTGACCCTCGGCACGAAGACGGATCAAGCCGCCCGCAAACTGGGCGGGAAGGAAGCTGTCTAGCAACTCTAAATAGGGCATATCCCGCCGTACCAGGTTACGTCTTTTCAGATCGTTGAGCGCATTGGTGGGGACGGCGAAGAAGTACCGCTCGTCGCTACCGCAATACCGCTGGTAGAGCGGAGCCAGGGCCAGTTCGCAGTCATCAATGTTTTCATATCGGTCCGCCGGGGCAGGGGCACACATCTTCAAAAGGACTTCCTTTAACTTTACATCGATGCCGCCAGCGGATTGGATAGCCGTGGGCATTTCAGCAGCCGTCACTGGGACTTCACCGGTGAAAAGAAAATAAATGACAGCACCCAGCGAATAGATATCGCTGCGCTCTGTTGCATTTTCACTGTGGACGGTTACTTCCGGCGCGGAATAATTCTGGGTAGCGAACTGATATGTGGTTCCGTCCTGGAACATCCCGCGGATTTTTGCGATTCCGAAATCAATCAGTTTCAGCTCAAACGAGTCGGTAATGAGGATGTTGGAGGGATTGATATCCCGGTGAATCACGGAGTTTCGATGGGCGTGTTGGATGGCGTTGGTCAGCTGCTTTACCAGGTTGTACCGGGTGGAGGCATTCGGGATCACGTCTAGCATCTGGGACAGGGGACGTCCCTGAACATACTCCATGGAAATGATGCCTTCACTTCGGCCATCCGGAGCGGCCTGGATATCTGAGCGGAAGATACGGACAATATTCTCGCAGGCCTTCAGCCGCGTCAGGGCCTGTGTTTCCTTCTGAAAAATGGCTCGGTAGATAGGGGCTTCCAGATTCTGGACTCGCTTTACCACAAAGCGAAACCCTGCTTCATTTTCCACCAGCTCTACAATTGTTCCAGAGTCCCTCCGCTTGCTCAGCGTCTGAATCACTTTTTCCTCCATGAAATGTTCCTTTCTTCCCTTAATAGATGGCCTAAATGCATGGTAACAGGATATTAAAAGTATAGCATAGCCAACGGATTTCTGCAATTGTATACATAGCCGACACGATATTTCGCAGAATAAAACTGTAAAACATCAAATTAACGTAGACAGATGTATCTTTTTCGGCAACCATAGACAACTTTGTCAGAAAAACCGTCCAAAATGGCGGTTTTTCTGCATTTATCGCTTAATTTTATTGGTATTTATGAACCGTGGAGGTATAACATGGGTGTAGCTTCTGTTTCCGAGTATGTGGCGTCGTTAAACGAAGAGCAACAGCGACATATCTGCGCATTCATTGAATTTTTGAATACGGAATTTCCCCAGCTGACCAATAAGATATCCTTCTCTATGCCCATGTGGCTGCTGGGGAAAAAGATGAATGAGGGATATGTGGCGGTCTCCGCAGCAAAAAGCCATTTCTCCATCCATTTTTCTGATGAGGAGTTTTTGAATCGTTTGGCCGAGAGCCTACCTACCTGCAAAAAGGGAAAGCGATGCATCAATATCAAATACGGCGATGAGAAATCCCTTCATGCCGTCGAAGAATGCATCAGCGATTTTCTGAAGATTTATTGCATTGAAGGGAACTCCTCCCTATGAATGACACAGAGAAAATCGGTTGCTGTGGCTCCTACTATAAGGCCTGCCGTGAATTTGAGAAGACCTGCAAGGGCTGCAAACCGGGGTATCTGGACGGTTCCCGGGATTTGAGTCGGGCCAAATGCAGGATGAAGAAATGCTGCCTGACCAGAGGCTATATCACCTGTGGGGACTGCGAGGAATATGAGCGCTGTGAGATCATTCAGTCCTTTCTCAACCACCCCGGCTACAAATACAGCAAGTACAAGCAGGCACTGGAGTACATCCGCGCCCATGATTATGTTGCTTTCATGAAAGCGGCTGAAAATTGGAAAAACGCCTATGGCAAATACCCCGAACAGGACAACTAAAAAGGCAGTAGCGCCCGCTGAAATCTGTGGATGTTCAGCGGGCGCTATTTTTTGTTTATAGCTTGTGAAATACTGATACGACTGATGCGAGAGCAAATCGGAATTGGGGCACAGTTACTTTGCTTTTTGTTCCCGCTGTGGTACAATCCGAACATGAAGACAAGATGATTCCCAGCCCTTTTTCACATCTGTGTCGCCTGGTAAGCGACCCTTCCCACTCTCTTTCGTGGTATATTCCGAACATAGAAGGAAAGAAAATGACCTGTATAGGGCTTGAAAAGAAAGGTGGACAGAGATGATTGGTGCAATTGTTGGAGATATTGTAGGCTCGGTCTATGAGTGGAATAACATCAAAACGAAGGACTTTCCCCTGTTCCGGGAGGACTGTTTTTTCACGGACGATACCGTCATGACCTGCGCCGTGGCGGAGGCCATCATAGAGGGCGGAACACGTGACGCTTTTATCGACGCCATGAAGAAATACGGCAGGATGTACCCCGACGCGGGTTACGGCGGCAGGTTCGGGGCGTGGCTGCGGTCGGACAGCCGGGAGCCCTATAACAGCTTTGGAAATGGCTCCGCTATGCGGGTTTCCCCCTGCGCTTGGGTCATGGACTGCGGTTTCTGCGCCAGGACCGGCATGTGGCCCACAGTGGGCAGAAACCGCGCCGCTCTGTCGGCCCAGGTGACCCACAACCATCCCGAGGGGGTCAAAGGAGCGGCGGCCGTCGCGGACGCGATTTTCATGTGCCGCTACCATTTCGGCGGCTGGCACGGGGAATATGAGCGTCCTATCAACGACCAGCCGGAGCGGTGCAAGGAGCGCATCCGGAAACATATCCAGCGGGAATATGGCTATGACCTGTCCCGGACGCTGGACGAGATCCGGCCGGGCTATCAGTTCAACGAGACCTGCCAGGAAACCGTCCCCCAGGCCATCATCGCCTTTCTGGAGAGCCGGGACTTCGAGGACGCCATCCGCAACGCCATCTCCCTGGGCGGCGACAGCGACACCCTGGCCGCCATCACCGGCAGCATCGCCGAGGCGGCATACGGAGTTCCCGATTGGATCGAGGAAAAGGCCCTCTCCTATCTGGACGCCTCCTTGCTGGATGTGGTAGACCGGTGGAAGCAGTACCTTGGATCTACAAAATAAATCTGTGCGAGGAGGTCAGCAGAATGACGCTGGAGAAACGCTTTGAGCAAGAAATGATCAATATCTATACCACAGCAAAAAAGGAATGCGGCTACAATGCCTCCCGCTTCCTTCAATTGGTCAGCACCAAGGGCGGTCTGGCTGCGGCAAAGCAGCTGATTGGCAAACCCGGTGGAACAGAGGGATTTGCTACGCTGTGGCAGCACAATCGGCTGGATCTTTCGGTGGAGGCTCATGTGCTGAAGCCTGAATATGCAGAACTCTTTTCCGACGAAGAACGGAAGCTGTGCCGAGATCGTTTGAAGGAGTTTGGCTATTCGGTGGACTAAGCGTTCATGGGATATCGTAAGAAATAACGGGGACAATTACCATGAGAATTCAACTTGCAAAACCGGAAAAGATTGACGCCCGGATGACGCCAAACTAAAATAACCCAGAACAGTAACAAGGGACGGAGGTCACATCTCCGTCCCTTGTTCGTTCTTTTTATGGACTGATCTGCAGCGATTGGTCTGCCGCTTCTTTGACCGCAGCAACCGTTTTTTCACCATCGGATAAATCTGTTTTCACCGGCAACCGCACCACAAAATCGGTGTGATTGGGGTCTTGGGTAAGTTCCATGGGCTGAGGACAGGTGTTCCACCGCTCACTCCAGCGGCACTGGGCGGTCCGGTTGACTCCGGAAAGCCACACCTCCAGCTGGAAGTCCTTATACCACCAACTTTAGTCCCTTTTCTTTCAAAGCTGGATTGGTGAAGGAAAAGTTGGCATAGTCCATGGCGTTTTCCGTAATGCTGCTCTGAAAACGGAAATCCGGCATCTGCCGTTCCAGGTCGTTTCTCAAAAAGCGGAACAGGCGAATGAACTCCTGATAGGCCTTCTGCAGATCAGTAGTCTGCAAGAGGGTACGGTATGTGTCCAAAAGGGCCGGGTTGAAGTTCATTGGAACGCCTCCTTCCGTGATGTATCTTTGCTTTCGAGTATACCACATCCGGCGGCAAAGGAAAACTTCTGTCAACGCCGCTTCTGCCGCTTACGGAAGTCCTCCTCAATGACGTCTTTCCAGTGCTCATCCAGGGAGGCACTGCACCGGAAAGCCGCTACCGCTTGGCCTACCACCTCGTAGTTGAGGCGGGTACCCTTACTGTCGCAGTGGTAGTTCACCGCCCGGTCAGGGGCGATGCCCAGATGGCCCGCCGTCTCCACCGCGTCGATGTTGGCCCCCAGGAAAAGGAACTCCCAGCCGTATTTTTCCTTCTGACGCTGGATCATCTCCTTTACCCGCCGGGCGGAATAGCGGCGACTGGCGTTCTCCATGCCGTCGGTTGTGATGACGAAGAGGGTGTGCTCCGGCACATCCTCAGGACGGGCGTACTTATGGATGTTTCCGATGTGGTGGATGGCCCCGCCGACGGCGTCCAGCAGGGCGGTGCACCCCCGGACATAGTACTCCTTTTCCGTGATGGCCGGCACCTCGCTCACCTTCACCCTGTCGTGGAGCACCTCGGTCTGGTCATCGAAGAGGACGGTGGAGACAAAGGCCTCGCCCGGCTCCTTCTTCTGCTTTTCGATCATGGCGTTGAAGCCGCCGATGGTGTCGCCCTCCAGCCCCTGCATGGAGCCTCTGCGGTCCAGGATGAATACCAGTTCCGTCAAATTTTTCTTCATAACAAATCCCCCTATGCTGTGTTGTTTGGTTTACAAGCACAGTATAGGGGGATTTGCGTATTCATCGGTCGCTTGGCGGGCGACAAAACTTCTCACCATCAGAGCCTACTCAGTAGCCTCCAGATAATGAGCAGGCCAAGTACAGCAATCACAGCCACAAAACGGTATTGATTTCCTTTTACACCATGATAGATTTCCAGAATCCAGCTGATAAATTGTAGAACTACACTCACAAAAACAAACAGCAGTCCCAACGGCGCCCCAAATTGAAAAACGGATGGGGATATGCAGCTCCGGATACTACAACGCCCAACAACACAGCCAGCCCCAAAGCAGCGGATAGAATCGAAAACTTGTTTATCGCATGTTTGTTCACATTCATCCTCCCAGCAGGCTCTGGTCAAAGGCGAACAGAGCCTCGTTAATTTCAAAGATATTGTAGTTCCGGTGGGCAATGAAATACTCCACGATGATGTCAAACTTACTGGCATGGGAGAAGGCAAAGCCCGCTTTCCCCAGCATCTCCCGAGCTTCCTCCAGCGGCAGTTCCAGGGCAATGGCGAAGGCCATAGCGGTGGGTTTGGAGGGCTTGTAGTGGATATCCGAGCGGATTTTGGAGAAGAGCTTGCGATCGATATTCGCCTTTTTATAGCACTGGGCGTCCGTCATGCCCCGCTCGTCGATCTTCCGCAGCAGCATCTGAGAAAAACTCTCGTCCAGCTTGCTGAGGGCCTCATTCAAACTGAAGGGAGCCCAGGCGATAGATGCCCAATCATCTTCCTCTTCCATGGACATGGAGGCCATGGCCATCCGGCGCCCCTGGGTCTCCCGGCTGTCGGTGTGGGCATCCACATAATGGTCATCGATGTAGGCAGCAATGTCGGCAAAGAGCTTTCCACCGATGGTGTAGGCGGCCCGGTCGAAGATGACCAGATACACCGTCATGTCGTGGGCCAGAAGGAAGTCTCCGATGGTATCCACGGCCACCTTCAGGGCTTGATCCTTGGGATAGCCGTACACCCCGGAGGAAATCAGCGGGAACGCCACCGTTTCACAGTGGTTGCTCAGGGCCAGCTCCAGAGAGGAGCGGTAGGCAGATACCAGCTGTTCCCGCTCCCCGTGGCTGCCGCCCTGCCAGACAGGGCCGACGGTATGGATGACAAACTTTGCCGGCAAGCGGTAGCCCTTCGTGATCTTGGCCCGCCCCGTTTTGCAGCCGCCCAGGGTGCGGCACTCGGCCAGCAGCTCCGGTCCGGCAGCCCGATGGATGGCGCCGTCCACACCTCCGCCACCCAGTAAGCTCTCCTTGGCAGCGTTGACGATGGCATCCACCTTCATAGTAGTAATATCGTTTCGTACAATCTTTAGGGGCATGACAGCACCTCCTTACGTTCTGATGCCCTCATGACTCTGTCTCATAGGGCCAGGTGTTGATGCCCCCGAAGTCGTAAATATTGGTGTAGCCCAACTTGGCCAACGCTGAGGCAGCCTTTTTACTGCGGTTCCCGCTGCGGCAGTAAACCAGAACGGTAGAATTCTTCTCCGGAATCACTTCGGCAGCAGTATTCTCATCAATCGTGCCTACCGGCAGCAGGACCGCGCCGGGGATGTGGCCACTGTCGTACTCGTCTTGCTCCCGCACATCCAGGATGATAACCTCCTGGGTATCCATCATCTCTTTGGCCTTTTCCTGGGTGATTTTCTGGTAGGAACCGTCTGAGGCATTCCCGCCACATCCGGTCAGCAGCAGCAACATGGAGCTAAGCAATGGTAAAATTCGTTTCATTTGAGTTCCTCCAAAAGTCCGGCAGCAAAGGCTTTGTGCCCCTGCTCTGTGAAGTGTACGCCGTCATAGGCCAAGGATATGTTCCACTTTCCGGCGTCGGCAAAGCGGATGCCCAGCTGCTCCGCCATGCTCCGGCAGAGCCGAGCAAAGGTGCGGGAATCATCAGTGAGCTGCGCACTTGGTACCCATGCCCCCAAAGTCACCGGCGGCGGTGCGATCAGCAGGATCTTACTCCGATTCAGGGATATATCAGAGAGAAATCTCTCCAACCTCTCCGCCGCTAACTCTGGGCTTCTCCCTTGGAGCAGATCGTTGGTCCCCAGCATGACGATCAGCAGATCTGTGTCAGCAGGAAAGTTTGGGGCCTCAGATGGAATCTCCCGGCCATTCTGGCCCATGTTATAGACCGTCCAGCCGGTTTCCGCAGCCACGATATCCACCCACCGGCTGTCCGCATCATAACGCCCGCCGAAATAACTTCGGGGGTCATATCCGTAGGTGTTGGAATCGCCGAAACAGATGGTCTTCATTCCACGTATCCTTTCCGGAGCTGATGTAGATTTACGCTCACGACTCAATTCCCCAAACTTTTTTCAATCGTTCCACTGTATACACCCATTTTTGATCCCTAGGACGGCAAACGGAATTCTGATTTCCAAAGAAACCAATCTCCTTGACCGCTTGAGTCTCCAAAACAGTTTTAATCCAATCAACCTGCACAACATATTCCGAATTGGCAGGGTCATCACTGGAGTACAGATAGTGGCCCTGTGTTTTCAGGGATGAAAACCCAACTTCTCGTCCCTCTATCGAAAACAGGACATCTTTTGCCTGTTGGGCTTCTTTTTTTACGATTCCAACTCCTACATAGCCAGTATGCGGAATATTAACCCAGATCCGATCCCCGGGGCTAAGCAGCTTCAATGTGTTGGAGTACCAGGTACCACCTCCTGCGGAAATAAACCCATACTTTCTGGCATCAACCCAAGAACGTTCCCCGCTGCCAAAGGATACATAGTATTCCTGATTCCACTGTCGAATCGATTTCGGGTCCGGCCGCTGTTCTTCTACATTTTCCTCAAACCAGGCACGACTAATCAGGCGCTTGGACCCACAAGAAACTACTTTAAAAAACATAATATTAATATCAACCTCATACTTGTCCCGCAGATAACGAATAATCCGCTCGGTGCTGTCATCCATTTTGGCCGCGACAATCACCATTTTCACATTATGGTTGATACTGTCTTCTTCTAATGCCGTACCGTATTTTTTCTTGTATGCTTCATTTAGTGTTTCCTGGCCACCAGAAAACTGCAAATATTGCTCCGCCAATTCCTCCAAGGTCAAATCAGCCATACAAGAAGCATAATCGATTGCCTGGGCCGTGACCTCTCTTGGTGTCAAATCCTTTTTTAATTCTACGACAACCAAGTCTCCATCGTGATCCATACAGAGCAGATCAATATATTTCCCCGCAACCGTTCGTACTTGCCGCCCAACCAACAGCCAATCCGCATCTAGGATTTCTATATGCTCTGCCAGCAGATCTTCCAGTTCTTTTTCATTTGTCAGTTCTGCCGGCTGCAGTTGAACTTTATCATCCAAAGACCAGATTACTTGGGAAATTGCCAAGATCATCACCATCCAATCAAATAAATGCTCATTTCAGACAACTAAAATAGCTTCCTATCTTCTTTTTCGGATGTATATTGTATTTAGTATAACTGGGATTCCAAAATCCGACAAGGACTTATTGACGAATCCCAATAAGCAGGACTATTGGTACGATATCAACCGTGCACCCTTATGCGGCCAGTCATCTCACACGTGTTAAGAATTGATAGCCCTAACCCCAAAAACACCTTGCCTCTCGGCACCTGTAGAGCTGTAATCCCCCCAACTCCAAACAAAAAAGAGCCCTTCTGACCAGACGGCTGTTATGCCATATATGGTCAAGAAGGGCTTCTTTAACCGTATTTAAGACTACAGGCGGAATCGAAGGACACGCGAACAACAGAAATATGAGCGGTAAACCGTAATTTCTTCGGTGTCAAAAATAGAATCGGTTGCCAAGCATGTACATTTCCTATATAATACATTTGATCGATCCGGTTGTTATTGTAAAAAATAACGGATATAGTCGCCGAGGTGAACGCAAATGGTGCTGCAAGCAGATATGTTGGAGAGCATCCCGCAGACAAGATACTTATCCGCAGAGAGTTATATTTCCTACCGGGCTATTATGCGCACCTTTTACCTGGAATACCAAAATATGCACTATCAGTTGGATAAAGATTCCATTCTATCTTTACTCCATAAAGATAGCCTTTTTGTCTCATATACTGTTGAGCAGTTGGTTTCAGATCTGGATCAACTGGTCAAGTGGAAGAATCTGACCCCCATACAGGACCCTCATAAAGCGTATACGATTGCAGATTTTAAAAACCGCCAATTTCAGTACATGATGACGGAAGCTGCCCTGGAAGTGGAGCGCATGACCATTACGCTGGAAAATCTCTACACACGGGCCACAGGCCTTTCTTCCAGCGCGTTCCGCCGGATTCAAAAGGCCCTGCACACCGCTGAGCATCTGGACGAAATGTCTTTGAAGGATATCGGTGAATGGTGGCAGGAACTCCAGGAGGATTTCCGCCGTCTTCGCCAAAATCATCAGGACTACCTACGGGAATTCTATGGTCCAAACGCAGAAAAACAGATGAAATCTGCCGAGTTCATTGCATATAAGCAACATCTGATCCGCTATCTGGAAGATTTTATTCAAGATCTCCAACGCAGCGCGGCACAGATCGGCGCTCAGCTAGAGGCTTTTACAGCGGATCAAGTCAACCGTATCCTCACTCTCGTACACCAGAGTGAGCTAGCGATTCCCCATCCACGCTCGGAGCAAACACCTCTCTGGCAGGAAGAGCTCTGGCAAAAGGAACAGGGCGTATGGAAGTCTTTCATGACCTGGTTCACAGGAAAGAACTCCACAGCCCAACAGGTCATGGATGTGACCAATGAGGTGATCCGCAGAGTCGTTCAAAATGCCGCAATTCTGGTTCAGATGCAGGATATGGGAGTCAGCAACAAAGCGGAACTACACCATCTGATAACACTGTTTTCCAATGTTTCTTCTATCGAAGATGCCCATAAGCTTTCCGCACTGGTATTCGGCGCCCAACAAGCCAAACATTTTACCGTGAATGATGAGCGCGAAACAGATCGCATCGACTCAAGCACCTACGAAGAACGCCCCATGGAGTATGCGTTGCAGCCGCGTGTGCGGACCTACAAACCCCGTATGGACCGCAGTGGGTTTACGGATAAAAGTGCGGAAAAAGCGGCGCAGCGGCAAAAAATTCTGGAAGAGGAACGGCAGCTTCGCCAAAAAATTACGCGGTACATTCAAGGGGGAAAACTTGACTTCTCCGCTCTATCTGAGCCAGTCCCCCCAGAAGTGAGAACCGTGTTCTTATCGTGGGTCGCAATGGCAAATCTGGCCCCAGATGGATACGGTCACACCGAGTACGGGCAGCGGTTTGTGCTGAAACGGCGCGGGAATCGTACATGCAACCTGATTTGTACAGATGGCACCCTGACGATGCCTGACTGCATGCTGCTTTTTGAGGAAAACAAAAATGGATGAGTTTCGCTATTTATTAGACCGCTTCTGGGTAACACGGGCAGAAAATAAAGAGCTGTATTTTTCTGTAAAGCGGGCATTGCCCCTTTACCGCCGTCTTGTGAATGAGCAGTTGGGATGGAATCTGGTTGTCAACGAATCGGTGATAAAGCTGGAAAAAGTCCCGCCCAAGGCAATGTCCTGGATGGGAATACAGGAATTTCAGGAGAGTCTGGACTATTGCCTGCTATGCGGCACACTGCTTTTCTTGTCTGATTTGGATGACGGGGAACAGTTTCTGCTCTCCTCTCTGACCGAATCGCTGGGAGCAATCCTCGCAGAGGTACAGCCAATGGACTGGACCCGGTTTTCCCATCGAAAATCTCTTGTAAGGGTACTTCGATATGCGCAACGGATCGGGCTGCTTATCGTTTATGACGGCGTCAGTGAAGCCTTTGGAAATGACCAGACCCAGGAGGTTCTCTATGAAAATACCGGGTTGTCCCGTCACTTTCCTGTTCATTTTGGGCGCGATATCATGCACTGTAACTCTATCGAGGATTTTGAATCGTTTGCTTGGGAGGGAGAGGATGCAGCGCGAGGACGCCAACGGATTCAACGTGTATACCGACAGCTGACATTGTCTCCGGCACTCTACTGGTCTGAACATGACCACAGCGACTATGACTATGTGAAAAATCAGCGTTCGTGGCTCAACCGCTACCTAAGCGAGACCATGGGCGGCGAGCTTCACGTCCACAAAAACGGCGCATTTTTTGTTCTCGATGAGGAACACCGCTTTGGAAGTGTCCATCCGCGCGACTCTGCGATCTCAGATGTGGCCCTTCTGCTGTGTGCGCAGCTTCGAAACCGAATCAAAGCCGGCATTTATCCCCGCAACGAAGACGATACCGTTTTTCTGACGCACCGGGAGTTTCAGCATGAGATGATTCAATGCCAAGCACAATACGGAACGGGTTGGGGCCGCCGTCTGAGGGAACTCTCGCTGGATAAGTTGGCTCAGGAATTGATTTCCTATCTGTCAGATTGGATGTTTTTAGAAAAACAATTGGAGGGCTTTTTGCTCTATCCCGCCGTGGGAAAATGGATTGGACGCTATCCTGCCCAATATCAGGATCGTGTGAGAGAGGAGACTACAGATGAACCGCTGGAGGATGCATAAACTCGGATTTGTGAATTTCTGGCTGTATGATCACGAGGAATTTCTAATCAAAGATGGACACATCTTGCTGCGGGGCAACAATGCCTCTGGAAAATCTATCACCACACAGAGTTTTATCCCCTTTCTTCTGGACGGCAATAGAAGCCCCGAGCGTCTGGATCCTTTTGGCTCCAGAGACCGTAAAATGGACTTCTACCTTCTTGGAGACGGAGAGCGTGAGGAAGCCACCGGCTATCTCTACCTGGAATTTAAAAAAGCCGATATAGAAGAATTCCTCACCATTGGTATTGGCATGCGGGCACAAAAAGGGAAAGGAATCGACTTCTGGGGATTCTGTCTGTGCGACGGACGCCGCATTGCTCCCAATGGAATATCGCTCTATGAGACAATCGGGGGACAGCTGCTTTCCCTGACCAAACAAAAGCTTCGCAATCTCATCGGCGATGAAAACAACTGGGCTGAATCCCCTGGCATGTACAAACAGCTGGTCAATGATCGGGTCTTTCAATTCCGAGACATCCGCCAATACGATCAACTTATTCAGCTTCTCATCAAGGTACGTACTCCAAAACTATCCAAAGAAGCTTTCCGCCCCTCCGAAGTAAAGAAAATCTTGAACGACTCCCTTCAAGTACTGACGGATGAAGATCTCTCCGCTATGGTCAGCACTATGGAGCGCATGGACGCGCTGGAGGACACGCTGCGAGATCTTCAATCGGCCATGCGGGATGCCGCAATTATCCGCAATGAGTACACTCGCTATAACCAGTACATGCTGGGTATGAAGGGAAAGGCTTATCTGAACGCTCATACTAAAACGCTCCAGCTTCAAAATCAGCTTCAGGACGCAAAAACCGATCTGAAAAAACTGGAGCAGGAGCTACAGAAACAGGCACAAATACGAGAAGATGCGGACATCCGGCTCCAGCAGGCCAAGGCCCAGTACGCTGCCTTGGGAGAAGACGATCTTGAGGCGCAGCGGAAACGGATGGAGGATGACGAGGCCACTTACCATCAGCTTGCGGAACAATTAACCAGCGGAGTGCAGCAGCTGGAAACTTTGCAAAACAGGATTACCCGCTGTGAGGTGGATCTGCGTCAGCAGGAGCTGGAGCTGTCTGACGCCCGAGACTTTGTAAAACATGGTATCCGAGATCTGTCTGAACAAAATGAGTGCCTGCTGCTGGGCGAGGAACACGATCGGTACCTTCAAGCTCTGAACTCAAGGGATGTTGAAGCTGACCACCAGAGTCTTTCCCTGGCTCTCCAACTGAGAAAAAAGCAGATTAATCATGTACTGACTTGCTTTACAGAGCTGTCCCGGGCCAAAGACGGATATGACGCCGCCTGCCAGGCATTGGATGTGGCAAGTACGGCAGAAAACCAGGCTAAAACCGTCCTGCGTGATGCGCAGCAGCAGGAACAGCAGGAGCGAGATGCCCTCCTGGAGGCATTCTCCCGGCAACAGGCCGGCAGCCAAGAGCTCCATTTTTCCCTGGAGGACATGCTTACTATAAAACGACTGATTTCCAAGTACTGCTCTCCTGCCGACTGGACAGAGATTAAAAATTTGTTTGATTCCCGCTTTCTTGATCAGCTTGGCCAGCTTCAAGATACAAAAAACCGGGCCACTCTTGAACTGAACAGCCGTCGGAAGGCGCGGGACGAGATCCATCGAGATCTGACACAGCTTGAGAGCCAGCCGGAACCCATCCCGCACCGCAGAGATCAGATTCAAGCGACCCGCCTTCAGCTGATAATGCGAGGCATCCCCCATGCGGCTTTTTATGAAGTCGTGGACTTTTCCTCAGACCTGAAACAAGAGCAACGGGATCTGTTGGAAGCACAGCTGGCAGATGCCGGGATCTTAGACGCCTTAGTGATTCCTCAGGAACACCAGGGTGAGCTCCAGGAGCTACTTCTCTCCTATCCAGATCGGTTTCTGGTCCCGAGAACTCCCGTTAGCGACCCTATTACCAGCTTGGTCCCGGATGGCGACCAACGCTTCTGGGAAACCGTCCTTGCCTGTCTGCAGGGTATCTCTCAATCCGATTTGGAGGCCGAAACTGCCCTACTGCCGGATGGGAGATTCCGCTGCGGTACGATACAAGGACACAGCTGCGCGGATGAGCCCGCCGGTTTCGTCGGTGCCGCGGCGCGCCGTGCTAACCGTGAGCGCCAGCTGCGCGAATTAGCGTATCGCTTGGAGCAGGCAGAGACGCTGGTACGAGAAAAGGAAGCCGAAGTTGATGCACTTAGTCGCCGGATCGAGCAGCTGTATCATGAACAAGAACAGCTGCCTGTGGCGCTGGATCTGGATCATGCCCTGGAGATGCTGGCTCAGGCACAGAAGGCATTACGAGATGCAGAGGAGGAAAAAGAACATTGTCTGCAGCAGGAGCGTTCCGCCAAGCAGGCTGTTGCCAGGATCGAACAGCAAATCCGTGAATTGAGCCGGGGACTTCCCTACATGCGGACCAAGGAGGCATATGAAGAGGCCCTTGATGCTGCCGACAGCTATCAGACGCTGATGGGTACGCTGGTAATGCACCACAGCAAGGTTCTTTTTTCTGCCAGAGCGGTCTCTTCAACCGAGGAGCGTGTCGACGAACTGCGGGACCAGGAAAGCATGCAGGGCAAAGCCAATTCGCAGACAAAGCGGCAGATGGATGTGGTTCAGGCGCGGCTTCAGGCAATACAAGAATTTTTGAACCGACCGGAAAACCGAGCCATGGCACAGCGGCGCACAGAACTCAATCGAGAGCTGGACGAGCAGCAGAAACGTATGAATGAGGCGGAAAAGCAATGTGCCGTCCTTGAAGCTGAACAGAAAAATCTACGCACCCAGTTCCATCAACGCAACGACCTGCTGTGCCGCGCAGTGATGGAAGAGGACGATCTGGAGAAGTATTTTCGGGAGGATCTGCAGCTGGGGCTTTCCTCTGTATCTGACGGCTCCATAGAACAGAAAGCCGAAGAAGCCTACGGAAAGGTCCGGCCAGAGGACCGGGATCGCACCTCCGAACGCATTGGAGAAGCACTGCGCAACAACTACCAGCAGCACAACAATACGCTTCTCAAATATCAGCCGAAGATCGAACTGGTATTTGAGGATGCTGCCAGGCCTGGAACGCTTCGTCATCGGCTGTGTATCAGTCTGCAGTGGGCTGGAAAAGAACTTTCTCTCTACGATTTCATTCAGGAATTGCAGACAAAAATAGATATGACAGCTACACTGTTGGAGGAAAAAGACCGGGATCTGTTTGAAAACATTCTGGCTGAGACCATTAGCCACAAGCTGCGGGCCCGCATTGAGGAAAGCCAGCAATGGGTCAAAAATATGACCGATTTGATGGGAGCGCTAAAAACCTCCATGGGGTTGACTTTCCGTCTGGATTGGAAGGCGAAAAAAGCAGAAAATGAAGCTGAACTGGATACCGCCCAACTGGTTTTGCTGCTGAATAAAGACCGAGCACTTTTGACCCGGGAAGACAGTCTGCGTGTATCCACCCATTTCCGTACAAAGGTAAAGCGTGCCCGGCAAGAAGCCGCGCTGCAGGAACAATCTGTCAGTTATGCAGACCTGATCCGTGATGTACTGGATTACCGGAACTGGTATGAATTCCATCTGCTGTATGAACGAGATGGCGAGCCAAGAAAAGAGCTGACGGATCGCACCTTCAACAAATTCAGCGGCGGCGAAAAAGCTATGGCTATGTATGTCCCGCTCTTTGCCGCTGTCTCCGCTCAATACCAAAAAGGCGGTCCCCATTGCCCTACGCTTTTGGCTCTGGACGAGGCCTTCGCAGGTGTGGACGAGCGGAACATCAGCGCCATGTTTGAATTGGTAGGCGTTTTGGATTTTGACTATATCATGAATTCTCAATCCCTTTGGGGATGCTATTCCAATGTAAAAAGCCTGGATATTGCCGAGCTGCACCGTCCTGCCAACGCCTCAGTGGTCACTATTCTGCGTTATTACTGGAACGGCACGCAGCGGGCATTAGAGGAGGACCAATGAATTCACTGACGGAAGACTGCGTGGCTTTTTTCAAAGAACGCCCCGCTTACCACCGGATTTTGGAGTCGTTTCTCCGAAAATACCGAAGCTTTGGCCGCCCCGCCGGCACGATTTGCTTATCCGATGCCACATTGGAGGAATGTAACGCCGCCCGTGACCTATTCGGCCGCACTTTTTCCAAGCCACTACGCATCAAAACAACAGATTTTGAGGCCGCGCTCCAAGATACCCGCTTCCATGGCGTCGTTTTAAAAGAAGTATTGGAGTGCTACTTCGGCACCACAATCCAGACCAAGCATCAGCACTCAGAGCAGCTTGATGCCCGCATACGGCGGATGACCGAGCAAGCCAAATATTCTGTACAGAGCGAGCTATGCCGCCACTGGCTGGATGACTTGTCCAATAAACAGGGCGACGGCTATCATTTGATTCGGACATCTCTAGGTAAAGATGAAGAAGCCGTCTATCGGGCCATTCTCCAGGCGTGCAAAGGCTTTGATTGGTTGGAACAACACGGGGAAGAACGGCCCCGTCTGGCTGTGCTCAGCGCCCATGCCACATCCGATCCCCATGCCCTGGATGCCACCTCTTTGGGCGGCAAGCTGTTTTTGCATCTGCTGTCGATACAAAGGGGCGTCAAGCCGCCCGCTACGGCAGAAGAGAGAGCCGAACTTTATTATGACTGCGGCATTTTGTGTGACAGCATATCAAGTTTTGTCACACAGGTAGGCTTGCAACTCTATGTCGGAACAGAGGAACATCCGGCTTATCGCGCCTTCCGCCTGCGAAATGAAGCCGCTACTCTGACACTCACCAACCTGGCTGGCATCTCATCAGCCACCAGCCCCTCTGGAAGCGTTTATCTGGTGGAAAACCAAATGGTGTTTTCTCAGCTGTGCGATCAGGCGCCTCGGTTTCACTCTCCCCTGATCTGCACATCCGGGCAGCCCACAGTGGCCGTGATTCGCCTGCTGGATATGCTCGTTTCCTCCGGTACCAATCTATTTTATTCCGGAGACTTTGACGGGAAGGGTCTGTCCATTGCCCTGCAGCTTCTGACACGATACCCGAATCACCTGCACCTATGGCATATGACCACAGAAGATTATGCCCGGTGCCGGTCTGATGTAAGTCTGAGTGAAGGCAGCCTTACTCATCTTTCCGCCTGCGAAAATGCCCCCCTCGCTCCTACAGCGCAGGCCATTCGGGATGCGGGATATGACGGGTATCAAGAGCTGATGCTGTCTGAACTGCTGGCAGACTTGATTGAGTCTTGATGAAATTCCACTACCTTTCTCCATCTCTCGGATCTATTCTACCTTAACACCAAGCATAGAACGGTCGGAGCCCCGTAAGTGATTTAACTCCACCCTTGCAGCTACGCCGATCCACCCGTGAAAATTGAACTGAAATAGACGCCCGGAAAGACTTACCATTTCAAGTCTTTCCGGGCGTCACTTTTCTATCTCTTTTCAGAAAACGTGCACTGGCTCCGTTTCCTTCCTTAGCTCACCCTTATTTCTCAAATGTGAGCGTGAGTGTCGGCGCATCAATGGCCGTGTATCCATCTTTGATTTCAAAGCTCACCTCAATCTCCTGTATATCCGCAGGCGAGGTAATCTGGTTTTCTTCCAGTGAGGACTCCCACAGTTTCACGATGAGGGCAGCAGACGCCCCGTCTCCCAACTCCTGGCTGTAGTACGAGTAATCGGTCATGACTCCGTTTACCGAGAGGGAATCATACACATCAGCAATTGTAAGCGTCTTACCGCTGTGGTTTTCTGCCAACAGCAGAACATACAGATCGGCACCGTAATCAGACGTATCCTCCATCACCGCCTTCGTGATGATCCGCAAGCCATTGTTGTTGTACACTTCCGTTCCTGACGGATCCAACGAGGTGCTTTCATTTTCTGTGCCCCCCATGGGGCTGAAGAGGATGTTATAAATACTCATTTCTGCTCTCCTTATAGATGGGACAATATTTCATCAGTTCGGTGGCATACTGGAACAGCTCTGATACTGCCAGTAAACTGCTGCTTGCAGAGTCCAGATAATAGAAATTTTTGGTTCCTTCCCGCCGGACATCTATGATCCCCGCATCTTTTAAAACTTTTAGATGATGGGACACCGCCGCCCGGGAGAGATTTGTACACCTTTGAATCTCCCCGACTCGCAAGCCCTCCGCCCCGCAGTTCTCGATGAACACGCGGAGGATGAGCTGGCGCGTTTCATCTCCAATGGCACATAGCGCAGGACGGCAGGCATTGAATCTCTGCGCCAACTGATCCCGCTGCTGTTTCATGGGTTCATCCATTTTGTCACCTTCGTTCTCCATGGTCCATCTTGATAGACCATTATAGCACAAACCTTTGTGCGGGGATGATTGGTCAAGAAAATCAAGCTCATTGTCTCCACAAAAAACGCCTGCTGAAATCTTCAGATTTCAGCAGGCGCGTTTCCTACGATGTGGTCTATGACAAATCATCAGCCCCGCAAAACTCCACTTCCAGCTGCACCTTGGGCTGGCCAAGGTACTGCCGGGAGGCCTGGAGCCGCTGCTCCATGTCGGCAATTTCCTTTCGGAGCTGCCCGCGGCTCTTGCTCCGGTTCAGCTGCAAAAAGAGATGGTACCGCTCTTGCAGGGTCTTTTCCTTCGGCGGGAATGTGATGACCTCGTCTCCGATTCGGTTGCCCTCCAGCTCGTTGCGGCAGATTTCATCGTCCATCACCGCCATATAAAGGGCATACCGGGTAAACTCCTTGAGGGGCATCCGGATCTTCCAGCGCCAGCAGGCGGCCGAACCCGCCGCGGCTGCCAGACAGCCCAGGACCGCAATTTTGCAGTATGTTTTCATCTGTCCTTATCCTCCGATATTTTGAATCTCGCGTCCGGATTTTTCCTCTAAAAACCGGCGGAGCTCCGGCAGGCCGCCCCCTGTCAGCGTCACTTTTTCCAGGGCCATGGCATGATTCATGCCCACCACCAAAACCAGGTACTTCTCCGTCTCCGCCAATGCGAGGATTTTATCATACTGCCACTTGGTCTCCGCCGCAGGGGTTTCTACCAGGTAATGGTCCGGGTAAAATATGGTATCGGCAAAGTCGGTACCCGGCAGCGCCTTGCGCTTGGCAAAAAAGCCATTGAGGGCATCCTCTTTCCAATGAAGCAGCAGCAATGCCGCCATGACAGCGCAGTCTGCCACCGTCTGCCAAAGACTTCCCCAGGACAGCCAAATGGATACCAGCAGCAGCCCGATGATGATCCATGCAACAAACCGGATTCTGCGGCTTCTTTTCGCCCGGACCGTTTTCCGCAGCGCCCGGGCCATGGCAGTCAGCGCCTTTTGATCGTATGTGGTATGGCAAGTAAATTCCATAATTCCTCCCAGGCCGTCACGGCAGCGAATCATAATAGGTTTACTATACCAGCTAAAAGCGCATTTCAAATGAAGGTTTTCTTAATTCTTCTTCAAGATATGGTCCTGCTCCCGCGCCGTGCTTCCTATCCGAACATTGACAGGTCCGGGCACGGACGGTATCATAGGTCCTGATTCCTTCCCTTGAACCGCCAGGACAGTGAGGCGGCGTAATATCGAGTGGCCCAAAACGAACACTTTTGAGGAGCATCAAAATATGGATCTTTTATCAATTGCAATCATCATTTTTATCATCATGGAGTCGGCCAATGTGGCCATTCTCTACTTCTGGCCCGGCAGCCGGTTAGGCAACGGCGTGGCTGTGTTCAATGCCTATTTCAACCCCGGAAATGAGGAGCAGCGGCTGTTTACCTCTTATCTGGTGAACTGGGTGGCCGGTGTAAAGCTGATTTCCATTTTCCTGCTGGCAGTGATTTTGGTCCTGGGCACGGAGCAGGTGAAGCTGTGGGGGGTGGTGGCCATGATTTTGTCCATTGCCACCTACTTCTGGCGGCTGCACCCCACCATCAAAAAGCTGGACGCCATGGGCTGTATCACCCCCAAGGGCTACTCCAAGGCTCTGGGCTGGATGATCACCGGATTTCTCATCATGTTCTCCCTGGCTTTGGTGGGTCATATCCTGATGGGGGTGATGTGAGCATGAAAGCAACCCGGATGTCCCGGCGCAAAAAGTGGCTTCTTGCCGGTGGAATCGTCCTTTTGATTCTGGCCATTCTGGCGGGGGCCTTTTTCTGGTATGTGTCCGATTACTACAAAGCAGAGGACGTGGCCCTTGAGGTACTGGCTCAGGACAGCGGCATCACGGTGCAGGACAATTTGACCATCCTCTCCCCCTCCCAGCCCACCGACACCGCCATCATTTTCTATCCCGGCGCCAAGGTGGAGGCGGAGGCCTACCTGCCTCTCCTGGACCAAATTCGGCAGACCGGAGTCACCTGCATTCTGGTCCATATGCCCTTCCACATGGCGATTTTTGATGCCAATGCGGCGGAAGAGGTCATGGCCCAGTTCCCGGAGTACCAGCACTGGTACATGGCCGGGCACTCCATGGGCGGCGCCATGGCCTCCAAATTTTCCGCCGACCATCCCGACCAGGTGGACGGACTCATTCTCATGGGCGCCTACATCTACGGCGATTATCCTGCGGAAAAAACTTTGACCATTTACGGCTCCCTCAACCAGAGTGTGGAGGACCACATCGACTACACGGAGAACATTGTGGAAATCGAAGGTGGCAACCACGCCCAGTTCGGCAACTACGGTCCTCAGAAGGGAGACCTGCCCGCCACCATCTCCGCCCAGGAACAGCAGGCCCAGACCGTGGCCGCCATCGAGGCATTTCTGGGATAAATGCCTTCCGCGAATAACCTCAAATAGAAAACAAGCATTTTACATTTTGGGACGTTGGAGATACAATAGAGCCAAACGATGCGTAAGGAGGTTTTTCGTATGAACGCATTGGTCGCTTATTTTTCCGCTACCGGCACCACCGCCAAGGCGGCGAAGGCTCTGGCAAAGGCCGTGGGTGGGGACCTCTATGAGATCAAGCCCGCCGTTCCCTACACCAGCGCTGACCTGGACTGGACGAACAAGAGTTCCCGCTCCAGCCTGGAGATGAAGGACGCCAACTCCCGTCCCGCTTTGGCCGACACCAACGCCCCGGTGGCCGGACACGATGTGATCTTCCTGGGCTTCCCTGTGTGGTGGTATGTGGCTCCCACCATCCTCAACACCTTCCTGGAGGCCTATGATTTCAGAGGAAAGACCATCGTTCTCTTCGCTACCTCCGGCAGCAGCGGTCTGGGCAAGTCGGCCGCCGGACTGCGTCCCAGCGCCCCCGGCGCCAAGATCGTGGACGGCCGGATGCTCAACGGCAGCCTCAACGAGGCGGAGCTGAAGTCCTGGGCAGAAGGGCTGAATCTGTAATATATCCAAAATTTTAAAAAAGAGGAGTGTCCATTGGGACACTCCTCTTTTTACATCTCTCTTTGCAGATACACCATATCCACCAACTGTACCCCGTCCTCGTAGATGGGGTGGTCATAGTGGTCGGTGAAAAAGTTCTTGACCAGATGGTGCCTGCGAAATCCGCAGGCCTCATAAAACGGGATGGTGGACGGGCTGTCTCCGGTGCCCACCTGCAGTACCCTATACTGCTCCTTGTAGGTTTGGACGAGAAAGTCTACCATAGCTTTTCCATAGCCCCTATCTTGCCAGTTCGGCTCCACAGCGATGCTTTTCAGTTCCAGAACGTTGTCGCCCTCGTCTGTCACCACACATTGGGCTTTCACTCCGCCATCCTCCAGCACATACATGGTCCCACGCTCCAGATAGCGGTCGATCATGTCCTCTTGCTCGTCCGCCAGCAGAAGCAGATCCAGATACTGCTTTTTATCTGTTTCGATTTTTCTAATCTCCATATCTGTACTCACCGCTTTTCATACACCAGATCCACGATCCCGTTCCACTGCTCTGTCGACACCAGCTTCAGGGGAATTTCCTTGGAAAGCTGGGGAAACAACCGTATTCCCTTGCCCAGCACCGTGGGGATGATGGACAGCCACAGCCGGTCAATGCGGTCCTCTCTCAGCAGCTGCCCGGCCACCGACGCGCCGCCGCAGATCCAGACATTGCCCTCATACTCCTCTTTCAGTTGGTCCACCAGAGTGGTCAGTTCCCCATTCCAGAAGAAAATATCCTTCTGATCCCTCTCCTGCCGGTGGGTCACCACATAACAGGGACGGCCCTCATAGGGCCAGCTGTCCGGGGAGAGCTCTGTGACCAGCTGGTGGTAGGTAGTCCAGCCCATGACGATGGCGTCCACCGTATCCAAAAAAGCCGGGTAACTGCCTGGAGCATCCGGCTGGCTGCCGTCGCCGGACAACCAGTCCACGCCGCCCTGCTGATCTGCAAGATATCCGTCTAAACTGACGGCGAGATATAATACGCTCTGTCCCATAATATTTCCTCCGTTTTTTCTTATTGTATCCAAGAGCGAGGAAAAGAACAAGCCGCTGTCTCCACCGGCAGCAAATGTTAGGGCCCAGCAGGCTTTTTGCAATCATCTTCACAAATATTTTCAAAATTTTCACATATTATTTGTTCACTTCTTCTATTCAAATGGTGCCGGCCATGCTATACTGATAGAAGCTATGTGGAAATTTTCTGCGAAACTGACAAACGCCGCATTTCCCCGCTGCGTCGTTCCGGGGCGGACGGTTTTCAATGGCACACTATATTAGGGAGGTACTGTACATGGGCTTTTCTCTCTCCGTCTCCCAGGCGGATGCCGTGCTGCGTGCGCTGAAGAAAGACTTCCGTGTCTACGCACCGAAACGGTTTCCCAAGCAGGGGCGCTACTCCGACACCGATATCATTCGGTATGCCGAAGTGGATACCTTTGCCGACATCGTATAGGACACCAAGTCCGATTATCCCGCCAAAGAAGTCATCACTCCCATCCAACAAGCCATTTTTTATTTCACCGAAGACGAGTATCGTGCCAGCAAAGCCAAAACCAAGCCGATTTTGCTGCTGGCCCGCCCCTGCGACATCAACGCCCAAAGGATTCAGGCCCGGATCTACGCCGGAAACGGCGGCTATGACGACCTGTACTACACCCGGGTCCGGGAGCTGGTGAAGTTCGCCCTCATGGACTGCAACGGCGGCGACGACACCTGCTTCTGCGTCTCCATGGGCACCAACCGCACCGACGATTACGCCCTGGCCCTGAAATTCTCCGCTGACGGGCTCCTGGTCCAGGTGGCCGACCAGTCCCTTGCCCCCTACTTCCAGGACATGCCCAGGCCGATTACACTCCTGCCTTTGTGGAGGAAAATGAGCTGAAGGTCACCGTTCCCGACCTCAGCGACAAGGCGGTCCGCAAAGCCCTGAAAACCCATCCCATGTGGCAGGAGTACAACAGCCGCTGCATCTCCTGCGGCGCCTGCACCGTGGCCTGCTCCACCTGTACCTGCTTCACCACCCGGGACATCATCTACGGCGACAACCCGGAGGTGGGCGAGCGCCGCCGGGTAACCGCCTCCTGCCAGATCTCCGGCTTTGATCAGATGGCGGGCCAGCGGGAGTTCCGCTCCACCGCCGCCGACCGTATGCGCTACAAGGTGCTCCACAAGTTCCACGACTATAAGGCCCGGTTCGGGGAAGAGCACATGTGCGTGGGCTGCGGCCGCTGTACCCACCGCTGCCCCGAGCTGATCTCCATCTCCGCCACCGTCAACAAAGTATCTGCCGCTGTGGAAGAAATCAAGGCTTCCATGGCCAGCCAGTAAAGGAGGTCTGCGCTATGATGAACCCTGTCCAGCCTCAGGCCTGTACGATCCTGAACGTGAAAAAAGAGAGTCGTCATGATTGGACCTTCCGGGTCGCCACCGATGCCAAACCCGCCCACGGCCAATTTATGCAGCTTTCCATCCCCATGATCGGTGAGGCTCCCATCTCCGTCTCCGCCCAGGGCGACGGATGGCTGGAGTTTACCATCCGTTCCGTGGGCAAGGTCACCAACGTCATCTTCCAGAAGCAGGCCGGAGACACCCTGTTCCTCCGCGGCCCCTACGGCAAGGGCTGGCCCGTGGAGCAGTTCCGGGACAAGCACCTGGTGGTCATCACCGGCGGCACCGGCCTGGCTCCCGTCCGCTCCATGCTCAACATGCTGGCCCAGACTCCCGGCTATGCCCGGTCGGTCCACCTGATTTGCGGCTTCAAAAACGCCGACGGCATCGTGTTCTACAGCGAGCTGGAGGAGTGGAAGAAGCACTTTTCTACCATTTATACCCTGGACAACGGCACCCTGGAGGGCTGGCGCACCGGCATGGTCACGGCCTTTGTGCCGGAGATCCCCTTTGATTCCTTTGGCGGCGACTACGCCGTTGTGGTGGTAGGCCCGCCCCCCATGATGAAGTTCACCGGTCTGGCCCTCATGGACCACGGCGTGGAGGCGGAAAAGGTCTGGATGAGCTTCGAGCGCAAAATGTCCTGCGCGGTGGGCAAGTGCGGCCACTGCCGCATTGACGAGGTATATGTCTGTCTCGACGGTCCGGTGTTCCCCTATCCGGTAGCCCGGGACCTGGTGGACTGAGAAAGGAGGGGCCAGAGGATGAATCAGGACATCAACATCAAAAAGGTGCGGCTGAACTGCTACCGGCAGTCCAAGGTGCCCGGCCAATTCATGCTGCAAATGCGCGTGCCCGGCGGCACGGTGGACGCCAAATACCTCAGCTATGTGGAGCACATCGCCAAGACCTGGGGCGACGGCACCTTCCACATGGGCACCCGGCAGAACTTTGATATTCCCGGCATCCCCTACGAAAACATCCCGGCGGTCAACGCCTATCTGGAGTCATACATCAAGGAAGTGGACGCCGAGCTGTGCAACGTGGACATGGACACCATCGCCCACGAGCCCCATCCCTGGGACCCCACGGAGGGCTACCCCACCATCGGCGCCCGAAACATCACCGCCTGCATCGGCAATTACCACTGCATCTGCGGCAACTGCAACACCTTTGAGCTGGCCCGGAAGATCGAGCCCATCATCTTCCCCAGCCACTACCACATTAAAATCAACATTGCAGGCTGTCCCAACGACTGCAACAAGGCGCATATGTGCGACTTCGGCATCATCGGCGTGGCACGCATGACGTACCACCCTGAGCGCTGCATCGCCTGCGGCGCCTGCGTGCGGGCCTGTCAGAACGGAGCCACCCGGGTCCTGTCGGCCAATCCGGCCATCGGCAAGGTGGAGAAGGACGCCTGCTGCTGCGTAGGCTGCGGCGAATGCGTCCGCGTCTGTCCCACCAGCGCCTGGACCCGACAGGAAACCAAGTTTTACCGTGTCATCCTGGGCGGCCGCACGGGCCGTCAGACACCCCGCACCGGAAAAATGTTCCTCAACTGGGCCACGGAGGATGTAATTCTGGGCGTGCTGAAGAACTGGCAGAAATTCTCCGCCTGGGTCATGGACTACAAGCCCGAGTACCTCCACGGCGGCCATCTCATCGACCGGGCCGGCTACAAGAAGTTCAAGGAGATCATCCTGGACGGCGTGGAGCTGAACCCCGAGTGTCTGGTGGCTGAGGATCTCTACTGGCATGAGACAGAGTACCGCTCCAACTTCAACGTCAAACCCCTGTCCATGCACCACACCGCCGGTCCCAAGGAATAACTTCTGCCGGCAGTTCTGATTGAGACAAAGCCCGAAGATCTCTGCAAACGCCAGGGTCTTCGGGCTTTGCGCCCGTGCGTGGCTTAGTTTCTGAAATCAGCACAAAAGCAAAACCGTGTCGTTCTCTTTTCGCCTCGCAACCCTTATGATCATATCAGCAGCTGCAAAGAATACATAAAAGGAGAAGAGAACCATGAACACGGATAAAATTTTTGCGGAAGCCATTGCCAACGAATACGCCCCCAAGGACACCTCCAAGGTGGTCGCCCTGAGAAAGCTGGACTGGAAGGCCAAGCGCCCGGCAACCATCTTCGCCTATGGCTTTGGAATGGGCATGGCCCTGGTCCTGGGGCTTGGGATGTGCCTTTCCATGCAGGTCATCGGCGGGGGCGGCCTGCTGATGACGGGGGCCGGGATTTTGCTGGGCATCCTGGGCATCGTGGGAGTGGGCCTCAACTACCCCATCTACAAAAAGCTGCTCCGGTCCGGCAAGGAAAAGTATGCCTTTGAGATTATGCAGCTGGCCCGGGAGATCAGCGAGTCGGGAGAATAATCCCTAAGGAGGGCGGCAGATGAACAAGTCAGAAAGCAAATACTTCAACACCGCCCTGCGCATGGACGAGGCGCTGCTGGCTCTGCTGGAGGAGAAGGACCTGGAGTACATCACCGTGAAGGAGATCTGCCGCCAGGCCGGGGTAAACCGCTCCACCTTTTACCTGCACTACGAGACCATTTCCGACCTGGTGAACGAAACTCTGGAGATGATCAACCAGCGCTTTCTCTCCTATTTTCCTCAGCAGGAGTCGGACGTTCTGGGGAATATGGGCAACGGGGAGCGGGAATCCCTGGTGCTGGTCACTCAGGAATACCTTCTCCCCTACCTCCGCTTCATCCGGGACAACAAACCCATCTACCGGGCGGCCTTCCGAAACCCCGGCAGCATGGGCGCCCATACCCGGTACGGGGAACTCAAGCAGCAGATCCTGGGCCCCATTCTGGCGCGGTTTGACATTCCTGCCGCCCACCGCCCCTACTACATGGCCTACTACGTGGAGGGCATCATGGCCATCGTCAAGGAGTGGCTGCGGCAGGACTGCGCGGACGATGTGGAAATGATCGCCCAAATCATCGAGTCCTGCGCGCGGCCCAAGAAGAACAACTAGGAGAAATCTTATGGCCACCTGTGGTGTAATCAAGAAAAGAATAAAACCTCCCACGCCGTGTTTTCAACACAGCATGGGAGGCTTGTTTTTTCCGACAAAGCAAGGGCGGCGGTCCCTTTGAACCGCCGCCTTGCTGCAAGGTATTATGTTCTGAAACGCTGCGCTTACTTCTCCGCCGCCCGGAACAGGAAGGTGACGATTTGGGCGCGGGTGCAGACCATGTCAGGGCCGAAGGTCGTGGCGCTGGTGCCAGCGGTGATGTTGTTTTCTACCGCCCACAGCACCGCGTCGTAGTAGTAGCTTCCTTCCGCCACGTCGCCAAAGGGATTATCCTTGGCATGGGTGGAATTCATGCCCTTTGCCCGGTACAGGAAGGTTGCGATCTGGGCACGGGTGCAGACCATGTCGGGGCTGAAGGTGTCCGCGCCAGTGCCAGAGGTGATGCCGTTGGAAACAGCCCAGCGGACCGCCTGGGCATAGTAGGCATCCGCGGACACATCGGCAAAGCGCACGTTCTCATAGTTCCCCACAGGGCTGCCGGCGGCACGCCACAGGAAGGTGACAACTTGGCCGCGGGTGCAAACCATATCGGGGCTGAAGGTGTCCGTTCCAGTGCCGGTGGTGATTCCCTCAGCAACTGCCCATTTTACCGCCTGGGCGTAGTAGGCGTCCACAGGGACATCGGCAAAGCCGCTCTGCTCACGCTTACTAAAGGCGGCTTTGACGGTCACCTTGGAGGCAGGCATGGTAAAGGTGTACGTGCCGTTTTTCTCCGTGACCTTGATTTCCTTGCCATTCTGGTCTGTAACGGTCAGGGTGTCCAGTTTGTAGCCCTGGTCCGGCTTCACGGTCAGGGTCACAGTGTCGCCCTGGGCGGCTTTCTGTGGCGTTGCGGTCACAGTTCCGTTTTCGGTGCTGTCTACGGAAATGGGATAGTTGGTGGTCACAGAACCACCTCCGCCGGAGCCGATTTTGAGATACACCGCCCGCAGCTCCACCGTTTCACCGGGCATGACGAAAGAGGTCTCCGCACTGTTCCGGTCCGCCAGAGCCACACTGCCGGAGATAATCTCCCAGTGGTCAAAGCGATAGCCGCTCTTGCTGTCAGCGGCAATGGTGACAGCTGCCCCAACCTCATACAGGCCGGAGCCGCTGCCGTCTTTGACGATCACAGCGGGCTTCTGGCTGACAAAGACAGCATAGTCGGAGAAATGGTTGGTAGTAAAGGTGATGGCGCCATTTTCATACTTGGCACGGATGTAGGTGATGTAGCCGTCAGCCGAGATGTAGCAGGCCACAGCGGTCTGTCCCTCCATACCGGCCGGAACCGTGTAGGGAATGGTAATTTCCACATTGCCGTTTAGCTCGCTCAGCGTCGTGGTGGAACCGTCGGCGCGGGTGACCACCAGAGACAGGTCCACAATGGCGGGAGCCTCGGGCAGGCTGGCCAGAGCGGCCTTCTGAGCCTCGTTCATATCCTCCGGTTTCACCTCGCTCATGTGCAGCGTGACCTTGTCATCCGGACCGGTCACCGCATCCGCAATGGTGTCGAGGACCTGATCGCTCATAGAGATAGACGCATCCTCGGAGCGGATGGTCAGGGAGCCGTCGCCCTTGGCCAGGCCGTCCATCAGGTCGCCGGGCAGAGTAACGTCCTTCACGCCGGTGAGATTGCCCAGATCCATGGCGGCATCTCCGTTGGCGTTGTTCAGGATCTCATCCAGCGCGCCGTCAGGGAGGGTGACCTCGGCATTGCTGCCGTCCACGTCAACATCCACGCTGACATTGCTGTCACCGATATCCACAAAAGCGCCCTTCTTGATAATGAGCGTACCCTCAGCCGTTCTGGCTTCGCTGGGAATCAGGTTGTCGCTGGAGGCCAAGGCGGCTCTGACACTGTACTCGCCAGCCTCGGTGGGAAGCGCAGCAGTCCACACACCGTTTACCAGATATTCCACGGTGAACTTGGCGGTGCTGTCCTTGGGGATAACGGAGACGGAGACCGGGCCGAGACCGGCGGTACTCTGTTCCAGATTGCCCAAGGTAATGGTGTAGTCGGCAGCCTTATTGACAATCAGCTTGCCCGCAACAAAAGTAATATCGTAGTTTCGGGCGGTCAGTCCAGAAATCTCGATCGCATATGTGCCGGCCTTCCCGAACTGCTGATAGCCGCAGGTATAAGCGGCAGTTCCGGTGAGAACGCTGTCATTCTCACCCTTTACGAAACCGGAGGCAGTATAGCCGCCGTTGGCGGGGACCTGACCATGGGTGATTGTGTGGTCATTGGCCGTAATGGTCAGCGGAGCCTTTTTGACCACCAGGGTGTAGCTGATTTCGGTCTTGGCGTACTTGTCAGCAACTGCAGCGGCAGTCGCCGTGATCGTAGCTGTACCCGCACCCTTCATGGTCACAAGGCCATTGGACGCCACAACTGCAACGTCGGGGTTGCTGCTGGTATAGGTCACTGCACCGCCATCGGGGCTTTTGTTCGTGGCCTCGGCCCGGAAATCCAGGGCTCCATAGGTGTAGGTGACCGTCTCGCCAATCTGGATGGGCCATTCCAGTTCCTGCTTGGGCCACTTGGAAATGGTCTCCGTCTGGGTCTCACCGCAGCGCTTACAGGTACGGGTGCGGGAGCCGTCCTCAGTTTCGGTGGCAGGCTTGGTCACTTCCCACTCGCCCCAGTCGTGGCCCAGGGCATCTACATAGGTATCCACATAGCTGTCCTGGCAGCGGGAACAGGTATGGGTGGTATAGCCCTGCTCCGTGCAGGTGGGCTGGGTAACCGTATCCTGGTAGTCGTGGCCCAGGGCGGGGATCTCCTGGTTTTCCTGAGCGCCGCAGCTGCTGCAGGTCAGTGTCTGGGAACCGGCCTCGGTGCAGGTGGCCTCCTTGGTTATGGTGGGCTCACCCCAGACGTGCTGGCCGGCCTTGCGGATCACTTCGTGACAGACAGAACAGACGTCGTCCTTGGTACAGTCGCTCTCTGTGGAGGTGTGGCCGGTGGCAGGGGTCTCGGTCACATCGGTGGTGGCGTCACAGCGGGTACAGTGATGGGACTTGGAACCGGCTTCCGTACAGGTAGGCTCCACATCCGTGGTCCACTCCTCCGAGAAGTCATGGCCCAGTACGCCCAGAGTCATGGACTCAGTATAGCCGCATCTGGTGCACTTGCTCTCAGCGGTGCCGGTCTCGGTACAGGTGGCTTCCTTGGTCACGGTCCACGCGCCCATGTCGTGACCCAGGGCGGGGATTTCCACGATCAGGGTATCCGTGCAGCCCTCCACCGTACAGGTGTAGGTCATGGAACCCTTTTCCGTGCAGGTGGCGGCCTTGGTCACGACGCCCTGATCGTACTTGTGGGCATGCGTATCGTCCAGGCTGTCCACCAGGTTGATCTCCACGGGGATATTCGTGGTGCTGCCGGCGCCGGTGAACAGGAACACCTGCTTGAGCATGTACTCAATGCCGTCGGGCAGCTCCAGGCCGTCCGCAAAGGTAATGGTAAAGGTACCAGCCAGGACCTCGGTGGGCTGGAAGGCCTGAGCACTGAGGGTAAAGCCGTTTTTCAGCGCACCGGTACCGGCGTCCGGCTGGAAGGGACCCTGCAGGTCGTAGGAGGCCAGAACCTCTTCGATGGTATAGGCCTGGCGGAAGGTGCCGCCGAACACCTCAAAATTCACGTTGTAGAGGGTCTTGCCGGACACATTCCGCAGCTCATAGCGCATCTGGTAGGGCTCACCGGTGACGGCGGTCTTTTCCGCCGTGATGGTCAGCTTCATGGCATCGCCGGCCAGGACCTGGATAGGGTCTTTGGTGGTGAAGCCCACTTCCATGGGCTCCTTCATATCCTCAAAGGTACGGGAGCCCGTGACGGTGCCGCTCAGGGTGTAGTCGCCCTTGGCGTCGCCCCGCACATACCAATGGTGGATGGCAGCGCCGGAGGGGGCGATGTCGCCCAGCTCCACCGTGGCAGACTGCTGGCCCTCCACCATGTCGGCCAGGGACAGGCCGGTGGGCAGATTCAGCTGCGCAGCACAGTCGGCCACCGTCTCCATGGCGGAGGTGTTGGTCACCAGCAGCTGGATGTCGAACATCTCCTTCAGCCAGGTGACCCGGGAGGGGACGATGAGGAAAATATCCTTGGCCGCCGGGTACAGGACGCCGCCCTCAAAGGAGACCGGGTCGCCCTTGACCACCTGGCCGTTGTCGTTGTAGTAGTATTTCACCTCCACAAAGTCCAGAATCACCGTACTCTCAAACACATGGCTGTTGCCGGGGGCATTGGGATCGATGCCTGCCGCCAGCATCTCGTCGTAGTTCATTTCCTTGACGGAGGTTTCCACCTGGAGAATGTCCTCGGTGCTCATGGGGATGGTGAAGGTCTTTTTTGCATCGGAGATAGTCAGATTGGGGATGCGGCGGGGCTGGTAGCCGCTTGCCAGCACCACCGCGCTGTAGGTGCCGTTGGGCACATCCAGCTTGGCAATGCCCCGCTGATCCGTGGTGGCAGAAGTCTTCAGCGCGCCATCCTGATAGAGGGACACCGTGGCGCCGGAGATCATGCCCGTGGTGTTGCTGTCCTGTACCGCAAAGGTGACGCGGCCCTCGACGAGATCCACAGTTCTGGTCTGACTGGTGGCATGGGCCCCCTCACTGTCGGTAATCCCCAGTCGGACATTGTACTGCACGGGGAGATGATTTGCATCCACGGGCGCAGTCCATGTGACCGTAGCTTGGGCGCCGCTGTAATCCACCGTCAGGTCTCCATCTTTCCAGGGACCAGGGACTTCGCCCCCAGTCTGATACTTGAGGGTCACCTGCTGCAGGGTGGGCGTGTATTCCTCCACGTTGGAGACAGCGGTCACGGTCAAGGGGATGGAAAGGGTCGCGCCGTCTCCCAGGACCGTGTAGCTGCTTTTAAGATTGTCGGCTATGCTCAGCGCCGCAGTGGTGGTGCTGGCGCTGGGAGAGCTGTCCGAGGTGTTGCCCGCCTTGTCCCGGGTCTGAACGGTAAAGGTACATTTCGTGTTTTGATGCAGGCCGGTGACCGTGTAGGTGGTACCGTCTCCGGTCAGTTCCTCCACCAGCTCGCCATCCTTGAAGACATTGTAACCGGCCACACCCATGTTGTCGGTACCGGCCGTCCAGCTCAAGGTTACGGTGGTGGTGGTTCGGCCGGTGACGGTCAGGGACTCCGGCGCGGTGGGCGGCTCCTGGTCGGCGGTGGAGACGGTCTTCTGAGACTTGTTGCCCGCCAGGTCCACCGCCTCGATGGTGAAGCGGTTGCCGTCGTCCGCCGACGCCGCCACATTGTAGGAGGTAGAGCCTGCCTGTGCCTTTCCCAGAGGAACGTCATTCTTGTAGATCTGGAAATAGTCCACATCCTCGTCGCTGCACGTCCAGCGGAGGACGGCAGCGTTGTCCTCCAGGAAGGTGAAGGTCACATCGCTGACGGTGGGCGGGGTGGTATCCACGGTCAGATACACCGTCCTGCTGCCCACGGCTCCGCTGTCGTCGGCCACCGTCAGGGTGTGGGTTCTCTCGGAAAGGCCGGTCAGCTCCGCGCGGAAGTAGCCGTACTCATTGGTCTCAGCCGTGATTGGCGTTTTATCCGTCTCGGAGACGGTGACGCTGCCGTTGGGCGAGGCATAGCCAAAGAGGGTGTAGTCGGTGCGGTTGATCAGCACGCTGTCACCGCCAAACTGGGGCAGAATCACATTGTCCGGATTGCCGAACACCAGAATCCGCTCCACCGGCTCGCCCATGACCACGCCCCGGTACGCTTCGTTATCGTGGGATTCGTTGCTCATGTCGGTGGCAAACACCCGGATGGACTGGGTGTTCCCATAGTAAAAGCTGCCGCCATAATTGTAATCATAAAAGGTGGAATCGGGTTTGAAGGTCAGGCTGAATTCGTACCGCCCGTCCTCCGTGGGACCCACATAGCTCATCTGCTGGCTGGCATGCCTGCCGGCAGCGTTGTAGAAGGACACCCACACTCTGGCGCCCGGCAGCGAGGTGGTGGCGGTGATGATGTACTGGCTGTCCAAAGGATGAACGCCCTGGATGTTCTCGGGCACCCGGACGTCGTAATCCTTGGCGGTGCACAGCCACAGGTCAAAGGTGTAGGTCAGATTCTCGCTGTCGCCGCTCTTTCCGTTCTTGGACAGCTCCACATACAGCGTGCGGGGGCCGTCCTCGCCTTCAAAGGCATACCAGTAGGAGCGGTTTGCAAAATAGGGCTGGAAGTTCTCTTCCGCCAGGGCCTCCTGGGTCTCGGCCCAGCGCAGATAGCCGTAGGCGCCCATGTTGGCGCCCTCGATTTTCACATCTGCGGCGTGCATGACGGGGTCGCCGCTGTCGTTCCAGTTGCCGTCGTCATCGTTGATGGTAATGATCGGCTTGGTCTCCGCCTGCACATTGACCGTAACATTGCCCAGGACCTTGCCGTCCATATAGACCCGCAGCTCATAGCTTCCTGCGGGACGGCCGGCAAAGACGCCCTTGTCAAAATACAGGTACTGGGTGCTGCCGTCTGCCTCGCCCTGGAGCGTCATGGGGAAGCCCTCCGAAGTCAGGCAGGTGTAGCCGCTGTACAGCTTACCGGTGTATGTGGCGTCCGCAGGCAGATTGGTGCCCTGCACATACCCATTGGTCGACCCTTCCGTTGCGTACAGGTACGGGTCCGTATTTCCGGTTCCCACAGAAATGTCCCGCCGGATCTCCTCGCCATTGAGATACACCGTATAGGTTCCGGCGGTGAGCGGCTTGTCCAGGGTGAGGGTCAGATCGTACTGATAGCTGTTGCTATTCCGCTGGAAGGTGTAGTCGGTGACGGCAAAGGTGTCCGTACCGCTGGAGAGGGTGATGGACTTGAGCGCATTCAGATCGGATAGTTCGATGTTCTTGAAGGATCTGCTGCTTATATAGAGCTGACCCGCCACAGTATTCTTACCCGGCTTCATGCCGTACCAGTCAAAATACGCATGGCTGCTGTTGCTCAGGTCCAGCGGGACCTTGTCCGCCGTATAGGTGAAAGCCTTGCTGTTGATCGGGGATTCGGCGCCGCTGCCGTCCCGGAACACGAGGATATAGGCCGTGCCGGGGGTCAGCGCCACAAAATCCCGGGTGGTGAAAGTGTGGGCATAAACCAGCATGTCCTGATTTTCGCCGGTCTGGCCGGTGATGACCGGGCTGGTCAGCACGTCGGTATCGCCGCTTTTGAAGACGAACCGGCCGGTCCCACTGGAGTTGAGGGCCTCCGTTTTAATGGGGAACTCGCCCAGGTTGGTCCACATGGTGCAAGCACCATAGTCTGCCATGGGAGCGCTGGTCATGAGCCACAGGTCATCCGTCGTGTAGACCGTATCGAACTGGACGCCGTTGAGATAGAGATAGTAGGTTCTCTTCGCGGCCAGGCTGCCGGTGATCTGCAGGGTGCCGGTGATGACGCCCTGATCTCCCGCTGACTCGGTCTGCGTCAGCGCCTCACAACGGCCCAATACGGTTCCACTGCCGTCCCGCAGCTCCAGCACATCCCCGCTCCCCTTGTAGAAGGAGCAGCCGTTGTAGTATTTCAGCTGGAACGCCAGGTTCTTAGCGGTGGCTTTCATGACGTCGGGATAAAAATAGACCGTCTCCTGGCGGAGGTTGGCGTAGGGATTCTGGAAGCTTTGCATTGTGGCGAGGTAGTCCTCCTCCCCGTCTGCATTGACCTTTACCCACAAAAGGCTCTCGTAGCCGGTCATGGGCACCACCATGCCGCCGGTTGTCAGCTGCAGCTCCACCGTCTGGGTATCGCTTTCCGCCGTGAAGGTCTGGTCGGCATACAGATTGCTCCCCTGGGAGTCATTGCTGACCGTGACGCGATAGACGGTGCCCGCCGTCAGATACCCAAAGTCTACCTCCACTCTGGCAGTCTGGGGGTCCAGAACCCGGAAGCCCTCAATGGCGGCCCTGGGGGCGGAAGCGCTGCCGGATACGGCTCCTACGCCGTCCACCATCACTTTATCTCCGGTGTAACTGATGGCCAGCCGGTACTCCGTACCTCTCTGGATGCTCTGCCCCTCGGCCACCTTCATCTGGGCATACAGAGACCAGCGGCTGTCCTCGTAATTGGCCCGGATATCCCGGTAGGAGCCGGTGGACTGGGCCACCACGGTGTCTCCGTCCATGAGGGAGAAGGTCAGGCCCTCCAGCTCCTCCCGCTCAAATCCATAGACCGACAGGGACAGATCCAGCGCCCGGACGCCGCTGTAGAAGTTGCTGATGACGGCGCTGGAAATCAGCAGCGCCCCGTCGCCCACGATCTCCATGGTGCCGGTGCAGGGGTAGAATTCGTTTCCCGCCGCCAGCCGGAGGGTGTAGCTGCCCACTGGCAGATCGGCAGCGTTATCAAACCGCGCCCCGGAAATGTAATAACGATCCGTTTCATAATCATAATCGGGGTAATAGCTGTTAATAGTATTGCTGGAGGCCCTGACATTGCCTTCCTTATCCAGCAGCTGAAGAATGCCGTTGGATGCCGGTCGCTCCGTCATATAGGATTCGCCGTCAGGGGTTTTGATGAGGGCTTTTCCGTTGAAGGAAAACGTCGTACTGCCCGCATAGGCATACGCGGAGCCTTCCTTGTTTTCCACCAACCCAAAGTTGGCGGTCCCGGCGACACCTTGGGGGGCCGGGGCTTCCTCCCCCTCCTCAATAACCGGCAGAAACAGTGTCTGCCCGGCTTCTGGCAGCGCCGCCGCCAGCGCCTGGGTCGGCAGCAGGCTCAGCAGCAGGCACACACTGAGCAGCATGGCCCACAGCCGCGTTCGCATTCGTCTCATAACATTTCTCCTCTCTTCCGGCATACAGCCGATGGTGCTTTTCCATTTAGCATCAAATGAAAATGCTGTCAATGATGTAAGTTTTAACCAACCCAAAATTTTCTCACCAACGCAGCTTGGTTAAAAGTTACTTCGTTGACAGGCCGCCTCCTGCGTGGTACGTTTTTTCAAAAAGGGAGGGAGTCCTGTGGAATTTACTGGAGCATATTGTCCCAAAGCTTTTGCCCGGTTTTTGATCCCGCTGATGGCGGCGGAGCTGTTCCAGCAGATCTACGGTCTCATCAACACTGCCGTGGTCAGCTGGGCCCTGGACGATACGGCTCTGGCAGTCATGGGGGCCTGCAGCGGCCTATTAGCCGTCCGGGGCAGAGTACTGGCCGGGATGTTTTATGGGTTCGGCATCTGCCTGGGTACGGCAGTGGGCAGCGGAGATCCCAGGCGGCTCCCTGCGGTTTTCTCTGCCGCTCTGCGGTATACCCTGGCCCTGTCCGCCCTAGGCCTGCTGGCCGCGCTGTGGGTGGAGGGACTGATGACGGTGGGCAATATCCCGCCCCAGCTGTGGGGGGCGGCGGCCCCCTATCTGATTCTCTCCTTTGCCGGGGCGGGCGTCACAGCCGCCAAGCTGCTGCTGATGGTATTGCTCCAGGCGGTGGGAGACACCGGCTATTTCAGCGCCCTGGCCGTCTTGGGGGCCGTGACCAACACGGCCTTGGTGGTACTGCTCATCGGCCTGCGGAAGGGCGGCGTGGTCTGTGCGGCCTTGGCCACCCTGCTGACCAACGCTCTGCTGGCTCTGTTCCTGCTGCGATATCTCCGAAAAAAATGGTCCCATCTGCTCCGGACTGTCACCGCCCGTGAGATCCCGGGGCCAATTTGGCGGGGACTGCTGCAAAACGGCGGAGCTAAAACCATCTACTTTTTTCTCAGCGCCCTGGGCGCTCTGGTGCTCCAGCGGGCGGTAAATACCCTGTCTCCCCAGCTGATCGCCTCTCAGACCATCGCCCTGTCCCTGCAGGCAGTCCTTATTGCGCCCCAGGGGGAGCTGGGCACCGCCGCCGCTGTGATCACCGGCCAGAATGTTGGGGCAGGCAACTGGGGAAATATCCTTGCTTACCACCGGCGGTTGGTTCGTCTTTTTGTGTCTCTGGGCCTGATCACTGCGGCGGCGGTCTGGCTTGCAGGCGGCCCGCTGGTGGGGCTGGTGGCCGGGCCGGAACAGCCCCCTTCGATCACCCAAGCCGCCCTTTGGTGGCTTCGCCTCACAGTGCTGATGTTTCCGGTGAGCTTTGCCATTCTCTACCGCAACACCTTGCAGGCCCTGGGACAGTACGGCGGCGTGGTCGCCCTGGGCGGCCTGGAGGTACTGTGCAGCGCCGCTGCCGCCTGGGTCTTGGTGCCCGTCTTTGGCTATCTGGGCAGCGGGCTGGGTGTGGCGCTGAGCTGGGGCGCCTCCGCTCTTTGGGGACACACACTGTTTCGCCGGGCCATGAGAGGAGGGGATGGAAATGAAGGCTGATTCCATCTGGCCGGAGGGTTTGCGCACGGATCGACTGCTTTCTCCCCAAGAGGGGTTAGCTTTGGGCCTGGACCGGGAACTCATCTGGAGCTGGAACCAAATCGTACTGCAAAGCCGGTATCCCGACACGCCCCCTGGGTTTTCCAATCGGGAGACACAGCAGCGGGCGGTGGCCCTCTGGAAGGAGCAGCATGACGCCTACCGAAAGGCCCGCACCCACGCACTCCATCCCAATCCCATTGCTCCCCCGGAGCAGTTTGTGGGGCGCGAGGAGGAACTGGAGAAACTCCACCGGCAGCTGGCTGGCGGGAGCGGTCCCGGCAGGGTGCTGCTCCACGGCATGGGCGGCCTGGGCAAGACCACCCTGGCCCGGGCCTACACCACCCGATTTGCCGAAGCCTACGATGTAGTACTGTGGCTCAACGTCCATCAGGATCTGACCCATACCTTCTGTGATGACGGAGAACTGACCATTGAAAACCTGTCCTGGCATTCCGGACAGTACGCCGATCAGGCCCAGTACTTCCGGAAAAAGTGGCAGGTGTTCACCGAGCTTTTGGAACAGCAGAGGGTGCTGCTGATTTTGGATGACATCAAGCAGCCCAAGGATCGCGTGTTCTCTCTGCTGTGGCAGCTGCCCTGCACTCTGCTGATGACCGGGCGGGTCTGCGGGGCCGACTGGCCGGTGACGGCCTATCCCCTGTCCCCCCTGGACCGCAGGTATTGGCAGGCGTTTTACCACTGCTGCGGCCAGCCCCCTTCGACGCCTGAACAACGCCAACAGCTGGACACGTTCTGTGCCGCAGTGCAGGGCAATCCCCTTTTGATGCGTCTGGCGGTGTGCAATCCAGACCAGATTCCCACGCTCTCTGCCGGAAACGGCGATCTGACCCGCTATTTTATCCGCAAAACCCCGCTGAGCCAGACCGATATCCGGGCTCTGCGCTGCCTGGCGCTGCTGCCCGCAGGCGGCTTGGAAACCGGACGATTACTTCGGGCATCGGGGCTGAAGGCCTCCACCCTGGAGCGTCTGTGTGCCATGTCCTTGGTGTGGACCCGGCAGCAAAACGGGGAATCTATGTGTGGACTCCACCCCGTGATCGCGGAGAGTGTCTGGAGCTGCTATCCCCCTACCCCGGAAAACTGCCGCCGGTTTCTGCGTGGAATGCAGGAAGAATATGCCCATATCTGGGACGAGCCCTACGGAGAGGTGGTCAAAGCCATTCCCGTCTGCTTCGCTCTACTGGACGCCTGGCCCACGCCCCGGGCCTGGCTGGCCGACAGCTACGACGTTTTTGCCACCGTTTTGTGGATGGGGGGATATTTTGGGGAATCCCTGCAATACATGCTCCGACTCTACCACAGCTGCGAGAAGTCCTACGGGGCAGTACATCAGGTCACGGGCAGCATCGCCATGCGGGTGGGGGCGGTATACCACAATGGCATGCAATTCTCCAGCGCCAAACTGTGGTATCAAAAGGCGTTGGAAATCCTGCGAACCTGCAAACCCTGCAACGCCCTCTATTTCTACCGTCTGGCCCAGGCGGCCCACAAAATGTGCCGCAACGACCGCCACGAAGGAAAGTACGCTTCGGCGGCGGACTACTGCCGGGAAGCTCTGGAGGCCTTCGGTCGGTATGAAGCACTGGTTGGTACCCTCCCCCTCCCACACCGAAAAACCGGGTATTTTCTGCATCTGGAACAGGCCAAACTGCTGGCCTGCCAAAAGGATTCCCGGCAGGCTCTGGAGGTGTGCAGGAAGCTGCGGAAGGATTCCGGCGCGGAGCCATTCCGGGAGCAGCAGCACTTCGGCGTAGAGGTGGACCTTCTCCGGGCGGAGATCCTGCTCCAACAGGGCGCGTCCCAGGCGGCCATGGAGCTTGCCCGTCACTGTATGGCGGTCACCCAGACCTTGCGGGGTGAGACCGCTAAGGAGACCTTGAGCTGCCAGGAAATTTTGGCAGACACCTGGGCTGCCGCCGGAGAGACAGAGCCAGCCAGAGCGCTGTACCGTCAAATTCTGGGGAAGCTGGCCCAATATTATCCCCGTCAGACACAATGGTATGAGGTGCTTCGGAAAAAGGAAGCATCCCTTTGAGCCGGGAGGAGCAGAATGGAACAGGAGCAAAAAGATACCTTAGACTGGCTGGAAGAAACGCTGGCCCTCTGCACGGAACTCGGGCGGGAGTCCCGGGAGACGGTCTGGATTCGGGAGCGATTTGAGGACGTGGCCCGCTCCCAAAATCTAAGCGGGCGGGGCGCGCTGGACCGGCTGGTCTTTGCCCGGCTGTACGGGCGGCCGCCGGAAAAAAGTACCGAGCAGCTATCCATTCGATACTGGCGCACCGGGCGGCACAAACCCCAGAGCCGGGAGCAATGCCTGGCCCTGGGGCGGGCTCTGGCGCTGGATGAGGCAGACACCGCCTTCCTCCTGCAGGGCTACTACGACAGCGCTGATCGGATTTTCTCTCCCACCGACCATCAGGACCCGGTCTACCGCCGGCGCAGAAGCTATTTGGAAGCTCTGGAGACCCAATACCTGGCCGCGGTCCACCCGCTGGAACTGGAGCGACTGAATATCCCCTGGGAAAAACCGGGGGAATATCTGCGCCACTGCTATGTCCAGGACGCCCGGCAGTATGTGGATACCAAAAACAAACTGGACGGGACCAGCCACCTCAACAGCGCAAACTACGTCAATGAGTTTCAGCGTCTGCGCTTTCTCCTGGGGGAGATCCCCAGAAAGACGATGCTGCGCCACCTGTTTTTGCTGTCCGCCCCCTTTGTCTCCCGCTCCCTCCTGGACCAGGGATTGGAGACCCTTGGATATTGCCCGCTTGATGAGCAGCACGAGAGCCGCTTTGGCGAGCGGACCGATTTTCTGGTCCTGCGCCTGCTGGAGCGGTATCAGCAGGCGTGCCGGGGACAGACGCCCTCCTGCTGTCGCGCATGGCTCCGCCGCACCTGCCGCCTGATGGACGCTTTTCTCCTGCACCAGGGGCACCCGGAGCTGCGTTTTCTCCACTTCAAGACCCTGGATGGGGAAAAGAAAAAGGCGCGGTAATAGGGGCTGAAGGCTCTATCCCGGAACGCGAAAGTTTGCTTTCGCATCGGAAATACATAAGGCAGATCTACAGCGCAGCTGACTGATTTTCTATGCACCAGTCAGCTGCTTTTTTCCTATTTCTTGCGCAAAGCAAGAAAAAAGCAAGGATTTTATCCCGCGCCGCAGGGCGATTCTATGGTATGATAGAGAAACCCTGCGGAGGTGAGACCATGAAACAAACTCCCATCGCCCATCGGCGTGTACTGGATTACGCGTACCGGGACCTTGACACCCTGTTCCGGGACTTCCATATCACCGGCCAAGGCTACAGCGACGAACAGGCAGAGGAAAGCCGCACTCGATACGGCACCAACCGCCTGTCTGGCCGGGTCTCGGACACGGTACTCTACCGCCTGAGACGGGCCTTTCTCAACCCCTTTACCATCATTCTATTTGTGCTGGCCTGCATCTCCTTTTTGACCGATGTGGTGCTGGCCTCCAACTTCAGCCGCAACATCACCACAGTGGTCATTATCCTGTGGATGCTGCTCATCAGCGGGGCGGTGCGGTTCACCCAGGAACTGCGGGCCAAGCGCGTAGCGGACCGCCTGACGGGGATGATCGCTTCCACCGTGCTGGTGCGCCGGAACGGCGCGTGGGTCCGGTGCTCCTCCACCGAACTGGTGGTGGGGGATTTAGTCCGGCTGTCCGCTGGCGACCGCGTCCCGGCGGATATTCGGCTCACCGCCGCCAAGGATCTGTTTGTCTCCCAGTCGGTCATCACCGGGGAGAGCGAGATTCTGGAAAAAACCGCGGGCACCCTTTCCCCCGACGGGGACCGCTCCTACGCCGGATACCGAAACCTTGTCTTTATGGGCTCCGCCCTTACCGGCGGCAGCGGCGAGGGCGTGGTGCTGGCTGTAGGCGAGGACACCGTCTACGGCGGCTTTGCCATGGCGGAGTCCTCCCGGAAGCATGGCTTTGACCAGGGGGCCAACTCCATTGCCTGGGTGCTCATCCGCTTTATGGCGGTTCTTATCCCGGTGGTACTGATCGCCTGCAGCCTCACCAAGGGCGACTGGGTCTCCGCGTTTCTCTTTGCCCTGTCCGTTGCCGTGGGCCTGACCCCGGAAATGCTGCCCATGGTCATCAACGCCTGCCTGGCCAAGGGCAGCGCGGCCATGGGGAAAAAGCAGACGGTGGTGAAAAACATCAACGCCATGCAGGGCTTCGGCAGCATGGATATTCTGTGCGTGGACAAGACGGGCACCCTCACTGGGGACCAGATCACCCTGGAATACTACATGGACATTCTGGGCAACGAGAGCCAAAAGGTGCTGGATCTGGCCTATTTGAACAGTCTTTATCACACCGGAGTGAAAAATCACCTGGACAGCGCCCTGCTGCAATGCCGCCGGATGCCGGGCCATGAGTGCTACTTTCAGGAACTCGAAGAGCAGCACCAAAAGCTGGACGAACTGCCCTTTGACTACGAGCGCCGGTTTGCCAGCGTGCTGGTCCGTCGCGGGGAGGAACGGCTTCTGCTGGTCAAGGGCAGCATTGAGGAAGTCTGCCGCCGGTGCGCCAGCGTGGAGTACAGGGGACAGCGCCATGAATTCTCCGGCGATGGACAGGCGAGCGTCCGGGCCATTGTGGACGAGATGCTGGAGGACGGCATGAAGGTGCTGGCGGTAGCCTACAAGCCCCTGAATCAGGAAACCTTGTCCCAGGAGGACGAGTACGACCTCATCCTCCTGGGTTACCTGGCCTTTTTTGACGCCCCCAAGGAGAGCGCCGCCGGGGCCCTGGAAAAACTGCGGCAGCTCCATGTGGGGGTGCGGGTGCTGACGGGGGATCACCGGGACATTGCCGTCTCCGTGTGCCGCAGGCTGGGTATCGACACCGCTCAGACTCTGACAGGCAGTGAGCTGGAACAGCTGGACGAGGAGGAACTGCCCATCAAAGTAGAGCGCACCACCCTATTTGCCGAGCTCTCCCCCAGACAGAAGGTGCAGGTGGTGCAGCTGCTCCGCTCCAACGGGCACACCGTGGGCTTTCTGGGGGACGGCATGAACGACCTGCCCGCCATTGTGGAGGCGGACGTGGGCATCTCCGTGGACACCGCGGCGGAGGCCGTCAAGGAAGGGGCCGACGTGATCCTGCTGAAAAAGGACCTGAATGTGCTGGAGGAAGGCATTCAGGAGGGGCGGCGGGCCTTTGCCAACGTGTCCAAGTACATCAAGATCACGGCCTCCTCCAACTTCGGCAACATTCTCTCCATTGTGGTGGCCAGCGTCTTTCTGCCCTTTTTCCCCATGACCTCCCTGCAGCTCTTGCTGCTGAACCTGCTCTATGATATCCTGTGCCTGGTTCTTCCCTGGGACCACGTGGACCAGGAGACCTGTTCCCGGCCCCTGGAGTGGTCGGGCCGGACCCTGGGCCGCTTTATGCGCTTTTTCGGTCCCATCAGTTCCTTTTTTGACATTCTCACCTTCGCTTATCTCTTCTTCGTGCTGTGTCCCGCAGTGTGCGGAGGGAGCTTTGTCGCTCTGGCCGGGAGCGAAGCAGGCCTTCGCTTTATTGCCCTGTTTCAAACCGGGTGGTTTTTGGAGTCCATGTGGACCCAGGTACTGATTCTCCATCTGCTGCGCACCCCAAAAGTGCCCCTGGTGCAGAGCCGCCCCTCCCGGCCGGTGATGTGGGTCACCCTGCTGGGCACCCTGCTCTTTACCATTTTGACCTTCACCCCCGCCGGCGGCCCCCTGGGGCTCACCCCGCTGCCCCCGGTCTATTTCGGCTTTCTGGCCCTTGTGGTGGCGCTGTATTTGCTCTGGGTCACCCTGGCCAAAAGCCGCTACATCCGCCGTCACGGGGAACTGCTGTAAGAAAGGAGGAATCTGGAATGAAAAAACATATCGGGTTTATCACGCTGGATTTCTCCCTCACCAACTGGCTCACCCAGGCCCTGCGCACCGCGCCCCCCACCTACGCGGCCCAGGAACTGCTGGAGGGACTGGGTGACCTGATGAGCGGCAGCGCGGAATCTCTCATGCTGGAGCTGGGCGAGGAGGGGCACGAGCCTATCTCGGAGGACACCCTCCGCTGCGGAGGGCTTACCATCGACCTGCGGCTGCGCCGGGTCAGCCGGGAGGGCGTGGAAATTTCCCTGACGCCAAAGGAATTTGATATTCTATACTTCCTGGCCCGGAACCGGGGCGAGGTCTTTACTAAGGAGCAGATCTACCAGGCCGTGTGGGAGCGGGACTATCTGCTGGATGACAGCAACATCATGGCTTTCATCCGCAAACTGCGCAAGAAAATCGAGCCCAACCCCGACGCCCCCCAGTACATCCTCACCATCTGGGGCATCGGCTACAAATTCAACGACAAGCTGGAGCAATAAATCCTTACCAAATCGCAAGAAAATCGCAAGGTTTTGGCCATGTGATTTTTCTTGCGGTTTTTTTATACTTTCCTAGGACGCAGGAAGGGAGGGAACGACATGGATTCTGACAGCGGTCCTCAAAAATGGATACACGGTACAGTGCATGGAGTTCCGCTCCCCCTGGGCTGTACCCCCTTGAATCCCCGCAAGGAGGTAAAACGCAATGAACAAGAACAAAACCCGCCGTTCGGTCCGCCAGGCAGCCCAGCAGGCTGTCCTCCGGGACCGTCACACCCGCCGCATTCAGGATGCGGCTCTCACCCCGGTCAACGTCCTGCTCCAGGAGCTCCACGCCCCCCTGAGCGGTCTTGACCCGGAAGCCGTGGCCGCCAGCCGGGCCCAGTACGGCAGCAACAAAGTGACCCATGAGAAAAAGAAATCTCTGCCCAGACGGCTGGCGGGCGCATTTGTCAATCCCTTTACCGCCATTCTTCTCTGCCTGGCGTTGGTGTCCACCATGACGGACATGGTCTTCCCCAGCCTGTCCCTCTTCGGCAGTACGCCGGAGGATTTTGACTGCCTGACGGTCATCATCATCCTGACCATGGTCTTCATCTCAGGCACCCTGCGCTTTGTTCAGGAGTCCCGCAGCGGCAGCGCGGCGGAAAAGCTGCTGGCCATGATCACCACCACCTGCACCGTCACCCGCAAGGGCCAGGAAAAGGTGGAGATCCCCATGGACGAGCTGGTGGTGGGCGACATGGTCCACCTGTCCGCCGGGGACATGATCCCCGCCGACGTGCGCATTCTGGAGGCCAAGGACCTGTTTATCAGCCAGGCCAGCCTCACCGGCGAGAGCGAGCCTGTGGAAAAGCAGCCCCAGGTCAATCAGGAAAAGGAGAGCATCACCGATTACACCAACATCGCCTTTATGGGCAGCAGCGTGGTCTCGGGCAGCGCTTTGGCTGTGGCCATCTGCGTGGGAGACGACACCCTCTTCGGCTCCATGGCCTCCGCCGTGGCGGGAGAGGCCACCGAGACCAGCTTCACCAAGGGGGTCAACGCCGTCTCCTGGGTGCTCATCCGCTTTATGCTGGTGATGGTCCCCCTGGTTTTCTTCATCAACGGCATCACCAAGGGGGACTGGCTGGACGCCTTCCTCTTCGGCATCTCCATCGCCGTGGGTCTGACCCCGGAAATGCTGCCCATGATCGTCACCACCTGCCTGGCCAAGGGCGCGGTGTCCATGAGCAAAAAGCAGACTATCGTCAAAAACCTCAACTCCATCCAGAACTTTGGCGCCATCGACATTCTCTGCACCGACAAGACTGGCACCCTCACCCAGGATCAGGTGGTGCTGGAATACCACCTCAATGTGAGAGGGGAGGACGACACCCGGGTGCTGCGCCACGCCTACCTCAACAGCTACTTCCAGACCGGGTACAAAAATCTCATGGACCTGGCCATCATCCGCAAGACGGAGGAGGCCGAGGCGGAGGACCCCCGGCTGGTGGACCTGTCGGAGCACTATGTGAAGGTGGACGAAATTCCCTTTGACTTTGCCCGGCGGCGGCTGAGCACCGTGGTACAGGACCAGGCCGGAAAGACCCAGATGGTGACCAAGGGGGCTGTGGAGGAGATGCTCTCCATCTGTTCCTTTGCCGAGATCGACGGGGCGGTCCAGCCCCTGACCGAGCCGGTGCGCCGCCAGATCCTCGAAACGGTGGACGGTCTCAACGACAAGGGCTTCCGCGTGCTGGTCATCGCCCAGAAGAGCAACCCCTCCCCCGTGGGCGCCTTCGGGGTGAAGGACGAGCGGGACATGGTGCTCCTTGGCTACCTGGCCTTCCTGGACCCGCCCAAGGAGTCCACCGCCGACGCCATCCGGGCCCTGAAGCGCCACGGCGTGACCACCAAAATTCTCACCGGCGACAACGACAAGGTGACCCGCACCATCTGCAAGCAGGTGGGGCTGAAGGTACGCAACATGCTCCTGGGCTCCGACCTGGACATCATGAGCGACGAGGAGCTGGCCAAGGCGGCCCAGTCTACCGATGTGTTCGCCAAGCTTACTCCCGACCAGAAGGCCCGGGTGGTCTCGGTGCTGCGGGAGAGCGGCCACACCGTGGGCTTTATGGGAGACGGCATCAACGACGCCGCCGCCATGAAGGCCGCCGACATCGGCATCTCGGTAGACACCGCGGTGGATGTGGCCAAGGAGTCGGCAGACATCATCCTGCTGGAGAAGGACTTGATGGTGCTGGAGCAGGGCATCATCGAAGGCCGCAAGACCTACGCCAACATGATCAAGTACATCAAGATGACCGCCTCCTCCAACTTCGGCAACATGTTCTCGGTGCTGGCGGCCTCCGCCCTGCTGCCCTTCCTGCCCATGATGAGCGTACACCTCATCTTCCTCAACCTGATTTACGACCTGTCCTGCACCGCCATTCCCTGGGACAATGTGGACGAGGAGTTCATCTCCAAGCCCCGGAAGTGGGACGCCTCCAGCGTGGGCAACTTCATGCTCTGGCTGGGCCCCACCAGTTCCATTTTCGACTTCACCACCTATCTTTTCATGTACTTTGTGTTCTGCCCCATGTTCATCTCCGGCGGCGTACTCTTCCACGACCTGGCCGCCCACTTCAGCGGCGCGGAGCTGCTCCTGGTGCAGGCCAAGTACATCGGGCTCTTCCAGGCGGGCTGGTTTGTGGAGTCCATGTGGAGCCAGACCCTGGTCATCCACATGATCCGTACCCCCAAGCTGCCCTTCCTCCAGAGCCGGGCCTCCGCTCCCCTGACCCTGCTCACCCTCACCGGCATTGCCGTGCTCACCGTGATCCCCTTCACCCCGCTGGGCGCGGTACTGGGCTTTGTGGCCCTGCCCGCGGCCTACTTTGCCTACCTCATCCCCTGCATCCTGCTCTACATGGTGCTGGCAACCAGCCTGAAAAAGGCCTACGTACGCCACTACGGCGAATTACTTTGACGATAGGAGGAATGTTATATGTGGTCCAAGCTGTGGATGGATTTGTTTGGTGTGACCTCCTTTTTGGGCATCGACATGGGTTTCTGGGTGGCTTTGTCCGCCGTGCTGCTCCTTGTCATCGGCATGAATGTGGTGTTCTGGAGCATGCCCCCCAAAGAGAAGGAAGAGGACACCACCCCGTAAGAATTTCTGTACCCCGTACCGCACACAAGAAAGAGCAGGCCCCGTTTGGGGCCTGCTCTTTTTTGCATCGTCCGTGAAAATCCAAAACGGGCTTTCGTGGCATTTTCCCCGCCGCTATGCTATAATTTGGGTACTCAGTGGGACGGGAGGCGCGCACTATGGCCATAGAGAACGGCGAGTGGATCATGCGGGGAATGAATTGGGACGACCCCTACCGCATCCGCAGCTGGCAGGAGCTGATCCACTGGATCGACGAAATTGGATTCCTGCCCCTTTTCAAAAACGAGATCGACGGTTTCTCTGCCGAGGAGCACACCTCCGACCTCTATTGGTGGTCCGGCGACCCGGAGCAGGACCCCTGGGAGTGGCGGCAGCTGATCGCCCGCAGCGGCCAGGTGGCCTACGGCAAGTTTTTCGGCCGGAAAGCCGGGTTTATCTCCAAGGCCTGGTTCCCCCACTTTGCCAACTGGCGGCGGGACGGCTACGACTTTGACAGCCGCTGGGATGAGGGTCTGGTCAGCCTGCGCCAGAAGCACATCATGGACCAGTTTGCCCAAAAGGATGAGCTGTACTCCTTCGAACTCAAACGCCTGGCCGGATTCGGCAAAGAGGGCGAAAAGAACTTTGAGGGCACAGTGACCGACCTGCAAATGGGCGGGTATCTGCTGATTCGGGACTTTCGGCAGCGGCTCAACAAGCGGGGTCAGCCCTACGGGTGGCCCATCTCCGTCTATGCCACACCGGAGACCCTTTGGGGCTATGAGCACGTCACCTCCGCCTATTCCCTGGAGCCTGCCCGCTCCAAAGAGCTGGTCTATGAGCAGGTGCGCAAGCATTTCCCGGCGGCTGCGCAGGCAACACTCCAGACTGTACTGGGCTGGGACCGATGAAAGGAGTCTCTTATGCGCATTCTTATGCTGGGCAACAGCTTCACTTCCACCAACCACCTCCCCCAGGTCCTGGCCCAGCTCACCGGCGCGGAGGTCGTCCATCACACCCGGGGCGGGGCGCGGCTGTCGGAACAGCTCAACCCCAAAACCAAGCTGGGCGCCCGGACCCAGGCGGCACTTACCGAGGAGCACTGGGACTACGTGATTCTTCAGGAAATGAGCCACGGCCCTGTCAGCGCGCCAAACAGCTTCTTCTCCAGCGTGGCACAGCTGTGCAGCCAGATTCACGAAAACGGGGCTGTTCCCATTCTCTACGCCACCTGGGCTTATGAGAAGGGCGGGGCCAAGCTGGCCGCCAAGGGCTGGGACTATGACGAGATGGCCCATCAGCTGTCTGACGCCTACCGCAAAGCGGCGCTGGAACACCACGCGCTCATTGCCGACGTGGGACAGCGCTTTTACCAGCTGTCCCCCACGGAACACCTCTACGCCGCCGACGGCGTTCACCCCAATGAACTGGGAACCCGCATCGCCGCACAGGCCATTGCGGCTGTCATTTCACAACACAAGGAGACCCAACCATGATTCGAGAAATCTGCAAAGACGAGGCCTTTCTGGCCCAAAAGGCGGAACCCGCCACCCCCGAGGACCTTCCCGTCGCCGCCGACCTGCTGGAGACCCTGGAGCACCACAAGCGTGGCTGCGTGGGCATGGCGGCCAACATGATCGGCGTGAACAAGCGCATCATCGCCTTTGACAACGAGGGCAGCTACATGGTCATGTTCAACCCGGAAATCGTGAAGCAGTCCGGCCCCTACGACGCGGAGGAGGGCTGTCTCTCCCTCACCGGCACCCGCCCGGCCAAGCGGTGGAAGTCCATCAAGGTACGCTGGAAGAACGAAAAATTCCAGGAGCGGCTGAAAACCTTCACCGGCTGGACCGCCCAGATCATCCAGCACGAGATCGACCACTGCGAGGGGATCATCATATGAAAAAATGCAAGATCACTGTCATGCGCATCACCCAGTATCCAGACCTGATGGCCCAGTACGAAAACCCCATCTCTCACGCCTGCGACATGATTGAGGGCCAGGTTTTCCTGGCCAACGGCTGGGAAAAGCCGGCGGGATTCTGCCAAAGTGCCTGGGACACCCTCTCCCCCTTCGTGCTGGCTCTGAGCCACGGAGCCGAGAACTTCTATGACGGCTGGATGAAAAATCCCAAGTCCGCTATGCTCTCCTGCAACGACGGCTTCCGTCCGGTGAGCTTTCTGGTAGAAACCCTGGACGAAGATGCAGACTGAGGAGGAAGGACCATGTTCAAAGACAGAGTTACCGTCATCACCGGCGGCGCCAAGGGCATTGGCAAGGCCATTGCCCAGGAATTTCGCAGGGAAGGGGCCCATGTGTGCATCATCGACCTGCTCCCCAACGACTACTATGTGGGCGACCTGGGAGATCAGGCGGTTTTGGAGGATTTTGCCCGCAAGGTGATCGCCGACTACGGCCATGTGGACTACCTCGTTAACAACGCCCTGCCCCTGATGAAGGGCATCGACCAGTGCTCCTATGAGGAGTTCAACTACGCCCTGCGTGTGGGCGTCACCGCCCCCTTCTATCTCGCCAAGCTGTTTGCCCCTCACTTTGCCCCCGGCGGAGCCATTGTGAACATCTCCTCCTCCCGGGACCGAATGAGCCAGCCCCAGACCGAGAGCTACACGGCGGCCAAGGGCGGGATCGCCGCCCTGACCCACGCTTTGGCGGTGAGTCTCAGCGGCAAGGTGCGGGTCAACTCCGTCTCCCCCGGCTGGATCGACACGGACTACACCGTGTATCATGGCCCCGACGCGGTCCAACACCCCGCCGGGCGGGTGGGCAATCCCATGGACATCGCCCACATGGTGCTCTACCTCTGCTCGGACAAGGCGGGCTTTATCACCGGGGAGAACATCTGCATTGACGGCGGCATGACCCGCCAGATGATCTACCACAACGACTTCGGCTGGACCCTGGGAGGAGAACCATGAAGCTTGCCATTCTCTCCGACACCCACGGTCTTCTGCGGCCGGAGATTCTGGCACATCTGAGCACCGCCGACGCCATTCTCCACGGCGGCGACATCAACAAGCAGAGCATTGTGGACCAGCTGAGCCAGTACGCCCCCCTCTACGTCGTCCGGGGCAACAACGACAAGGAGTGGGCGGAAGCTATCCCTCACGACCTCACTGTCACCCTGGAGGGCGTGACCTTTTACCTGGTCCACAACCGGAAAGAGGTGCCCAAGGACCTTTCTGGGGTGGACGTGGTGGTGTTCGGCCACTCCCACAAATATTTGCAGGAAGAAAAGGATGGCGTCCTCTGGCTCAACCCCGGCTCCTGCGGTCCCCGGCGGTTTCATCAGGAGATCACCATGATGATGGCGGAGCTGACCGAGGGCACGCTTCGGGTGGAGAAGATCTCCATTCCCCACGAGGTCAAGTGATGGAACTGGGTCTGACCTTTCCCCTTCAGCGGTTTTTGAAGATCAAATCGCCTGCCTACGGCACGGAGCCGGACCGGCGGTTCTGCTGGGACCTGCATGTCATCTCCCTGCAGGGACGCAAGAGCCTGCTGGCCGTCCACTGTCACAGCCGGTACACCTTTGTGTGCTATGATGTGCCGCCCCTGATGTGGCAGGACATTCCCGGGCTCTTTCGCCGGGGCCTGGAGGACAGCCTGGCTGCGGCCGGGTTTTCTCAGGCACAGGTGGGGGAATATTTACGCGAGGCCGGGACCGTGACTGTCACCCGCACCCACGGACGCCGGGAGGTGGCCTTTCTCAACCGGGCCTGGGAGGATGTGCTGGCCCTGGACCTCTGTCTGGACCCCGCCAGCCAAGTCCAGCCCCTTCTGGACCACGCCGTCAACACCCGGCCCAGCCGGTGCGTGGGCTTCGAGGGGCTTGGGACCGGGCTGGAGCGAATTCAGGAAACCATATCCGGCGCAGGAGGATGACTCATGGAAGAATGTTTGATTTGTAAGGCACCTTTGGAATATCTCACCCAGGATACCATCATGGAGTGCGCCATTTGCCACAAGCAGGAGCCCAGCAAGACCCGCTGTGTCAAGGGCCACTATGTGTGCAGCGACTGCCACACCCAGGGCATGGACAGCATCTTCGGTCTGTGCCTGGCCGAGACCTCCACCGATCCAGTTGCCATTGTCCGGCGGATGATGGATCTGCCCTTTTGCCACATGCACGGCCCGGAGCACCATGTGATGGTGGGGGCGGCCCTGCTCACCGCCTACAAAAACGCCGGCGGTGATTTGGATTTGGAGAATGCACTTCAAGAGATGTACAGCCGGGGCAAAGCCGTTCCCGGCGGGGCCTGCGGCTTTTGGGGCGCCTGCGGGGCGGGAATCAGCGCGGGGCAGTTTTTGGCCATTGCTACCCAGTCCACTCCGCTGGCCCGGGAGCCCTGGAGCCTGAGCAATCAGATGACCGCCCGTGCCCTAGACAGCATTGGCAAGGCGGGCGGTCCCCGGTGCTGCAAGCGGGACTCTTTCCTGGCCATTCTAGCCGCTGTGGACTTTGTCCGGGAGCACCTGGGGGTGGAGATGGCACGCACCGTTCCTGTCTGCTCCTACAGCAGCCAAAACAACCAGTGCATTGGCCGGCGCTGCCCCTTTTCCGCCCTAAAACCCTCTGCCCGCGAAACATGATAAAATCTCCGCCCGGAATTTCTGACGGTTCAGAAGCTCCGGGCGGAGGTTTTAGGATTCTGAGATTTGGTCCAGCTCCCGCTGGATGAGGGTGACCGCTAACGAAAAGGCCTGGATGCGCCGCTTGGCCAGGGTGATCTGGGAGCGGTAGCGGTTTGGGTTCTCCTTCCCCTCCAGGGTTTTGACGGTCTCACGGAGCTTGTGTAAGGTGGAGTCGATCTGGCGCTTGGCCTCCAGCAGTTCTTCTTGTGAATAGGTCATATTTCTGCCTCCTCAGGACGGAATGTGACTTGTCTTTCCCAGTATAGCACGCCCGCGGGAAAATGTCAGGAAAGCGGGCGGACATGCCGGGTTTCCTTGGTGGATTTTTAATCCCGGAACCGGTATACTGGGGGACAGAAATTGCAGTTCAGGAGGCGTTTGCCATGAGTTTAGGCAGCAGTTTATTTCACGCCCGGAAGAAGAGCGGGCTGACCCAGGAGGACGTGGCGGAAAAGCTGGGGGTCAGCCGCCAGACCATCTCCAAATGGGAGACCAACGAGACCCTGCCCGACATCCGCCAGTCCAAAGGGCTGGCCATGCTCTACCACATGACGCTGGACGAGCTCATAGAGTACGACTTTGACGAGCAGCAGGCCCAGCAGATGATCGACAGTGTCAGCGACGAGGCCCAGGCCCGCATCGACTGGAACAAGGTGTGGAGCAAGAAGTACCCCGTGCTGGCTACCTATCATCAAAAGGTGCGCATCCACGACTACGCCCCCACCATTCAGGAGATGCTCACCCAGCTGCAGGTGGACTACGGCTACAACCACACCGACGCCCTGCTGGTGCTGAAAGACATTCTGGCCCGGGTTTGGAAGGGTCAGCTGTAAGAGAAGAAAAGAATCCCCCACTCCGGGCCGTTTTGGCTCAGAATGGGGGATTTTTCGCTTCTACATTAGCTGCAGGACGATCAGGTCCGCAAAATCCGCTCCATGGCTTTTCCTTTTGCCAGCTCGTCCACCAGCTTGTCCAGATACCGGATTTCCCGCATCAGCGGGTCCTCGATCTCTTCCACCCGGACGCCGCACACTTTACCCGTAATCAACTCCCGCTTGGGGTTCAGGGCGGGGGCTTGGCGGAAAAAGTCGCCGTAGGTCAGGTCGGACTGCTCCAGGCGGGCAAGGTCCTCGAACGTATATCCGGTGAGCCAGGCGGTCACCTGGTCCACCTCTTCCCTGCTGCGGCCTTTTCGCTCCGCCTTGTTCACCAGCAGGGGGTACACCTTGGCAAAGGCCATTTGGGTCACATCGGTACGGGGCATCCCATCAACCTCCCATCTTGTCCGCTTCCTCGGGGAACAGTCTTTTGGCAATGGCACAGACCTCCCGGTCAAAGACCACCAGATAGACGGTCATCTCGTGGGTGTGCAGGAACTCTGTGATGGTGTCCACCGCAACCTGCAGGGCCTGGTCCTTGGGGTAGCCGTACACTCCGGCAGAAATCAGGGGAAATGCCACCGTCTCACACCCGTGGGCCGCGGCCTGCTCCAGGGAGGTGCGGTAGGCGGAGATCAGCAGCTCCCGCTCCCCGCGGTTTCCGCCCCTCCAGATGGGGCCCACGGTATGGATCACCCACTGGGCGGGCAGCCGGTAGCCCCGGGTCACCTTGGCCTGTCCCGTTTTGCAGCCGCCCAGGGTGCGGCACTCCTTCAGTAGGTCGGGCCCGGCGGCGCGGTGGATGGCGCCGTCTACACCGCCGCCCCCCAACAGGCTCTCGTTGGCGGCGTTGACAATGGCGTCCACCTTCATGGTGGTAATGTCCTTTTGCACGATGTGCAGGGGCATAAAAACACCTCCTCGCTTGATAGGTCCATCATACCACGCCCCATTGGCTCTGACAATGTGAGCCCGCGGCTTTTTCCCCGCAGCAGAAAAAATCCTTGACAATGGAGTCAAAGTCCCTATAATGAACATTGTTCATATTGAGGTGATTGGATGAATACCGTTGTCACATCAAAAGAAGAGATTTTAAAGACCAGCCGGGCGCTCATCCAGCGGGAGGGCTGGTCAGCTATCAACATCCGCTCGGTGGCGGCGGCCTGCGGGGTGTCGGTGGGGTCCATTTATAACTATTTTGACTCCAAGGCCGACTTGGTGGGGGCCACCGTGGAAAGCGTGTGGTGCGAGATCTTCCACCGCCCGGAAGACGGGACCGTGTTTCAGGACACGCAGGCCTGCATCACCTGGCTGTACGGTCGGATGGAATACGGCTGCCGCCAGTACCCCGGCTTCTTCTCCCTCCACTCCCTGGGCTTTCTGGGGGAGGACAAATCGGATGGCAGGCGGAAGATGCAGCAGACCTGGCAGCACATCTTGGATGGCCTGTGCTCCGTGCTGAAGCGGGATGCCAAGGTCCGCCCCGGCGCCTTTACCCCTGAATTTACCCCGGAATCCTTTGCGGACCTGCTCTTCTCCCTGATGCTGTCTGCCCTGCTGCGGCAGGACTACGATCCCTCCACGGTGCTGGAGGTCGTCCGCAGGACCCTCTATTAAAATTCCCACCAAACCGTGGGAATTTTATATCCCCCAAATTGAACATGGTTCACTTGAAAGGAGGCCTTTATGAAAGTCAAACGAAACACCCTGCTGCTCCTGGCCTGTCTGGTGTGGAGCGCGGCGGGATTCAATATTCTCCGCATCGGCCTGACGGCCTATCCGTCCTATCTCTCGGCGGTGAATTTTCTGCTGTCCGCCCTGGTTTTTGCTGTATTTCAGCGGTTTATCTTCGGAAAACTGGTGAAAAAGCACACCAGCCGCATTATCTCCTACTTGGAGGAGCGGCACTTTTTCCTGAAATTTTTTGACAAGAAAGCCTTTGCCATTATGGCGGTGATGATGACCGGCGGCATTGGCCTGCGGGTCAGCGGACTGGCTCCGGAGCGGTTTATTGCCGTGTTTTATACCGGTCTGGGCGCTGCCCTGCTGCTGGCTGGACTGCTGTTTGGCCGAAACTTCGGGAGAGCGGTCTTGGCCGCCTCTCAATCTATGGAAGAAAAAGGAGTGTAAATCATGCAGGCAATTATGGAAACGCTGTTTGATGCTGTCTATCTGGTCTCGGTCATTACCATTGGAATTCTGATGATCCGGGGCAGCAAGGGAAACCGCCAGTTCCGGCTATTCGGTTTTATGGCGGTGGTGCTGGGCGCGGGCGATGCCTTCCACCTCATCCCCCGGGCGGTAGCTCTGTGCACCACGGGTCTGGACTCTTACACCGTCCCCCTGGGGCTGGGCAAGTGGATCACCTCTGTCACCATGACCATTTTCTATGTGCTGCTGTACTATGTGTGGCGGCAGCGCTACCGGATCAAGGGGCAAACCGGTTTGACCGCCGCGGTATATATTCTGGCCGGGCTGCGCATCTTCCTGTGCATGATGCCCCAGAACCAGTGGCTCAGCGCCGACGCCCCCCTCTCCTGGGGCATTTACCGCAACATCCCCTTCGCGCTGCTGGGCCTGCTGGTGATCGTGCTGTTCTACCGCAGCGCCAAGGAGCAGGGTGACCGGGCCTTCCGCTGGATGTGGCTGACCATTGTGCTGAGCTTCGGCTTTTACATCCCTGTGGTCCTGTGGGCGGACGCCATCCCCATGATTGGGATGCTGATGATCCCCAAGACCTGCGCCTATGTTTGGACGGTGCTGATCGGCTATTTCGCCATGAAGAAAGAGTGCCGGTAACAGGCCATAAATTTTTTGGGAAAAACCACCCGCTTTGCGGGTGGTTTTCCTCTTTCTTATGGAATTGGCTTGTGCAAAAGACTTGACAAATGCAAGCTCCTCCCATATGCTTAACACCGTTAACTATATAAGAGGAGGATAATCCATCTGTGGAATGGACCGATATGATGCACTATCAGCAGCAGCTTCAAAAGGTCATGCGCTCTTTGCTGCCCCTGCGGAAATCGCTGCTCACTGCCAGCGAGTGCGAGCTTTTGGCCCACCTGTATTTGCAGCCGGAGCAGAATACTCCCGTCCTACTCAGTCAGGGCAGCGGCATGAAAAAAGAGGCCGTAAGCCGCTGTTTAAAATCTCTCTATGAAAAAAACTGCATCCGAAAGGAGCGGCAGCTGGCGGACGAGCGGAGCTATCGGCTGTTTATCACCGAAACCGGCCTGTCGGAGCTGAAAAAGGGTTACGAGAGCATTTTGCAGCCCTTTTATGACCTGTGGCGCAGCGCCGGGGACGATTTTGAAGTTTTTATGACCTACGCCGACCGGCTGGCGGCACACATTGAGAAAGGACAGGATCAGACCTGTGACCATGAAGTTTTATGACGCCCTGCAGCTGGACCCCGCCATTCTGAAACGGCGGATCGCGGCCTGTGATACCCGGCGGGAGAAGGGATATTACTGGTTGGCCATGGCGGTGCGCTCCGTGCTGATCGTGGCCTTTGCCATTGTGTTTATCAGCCTGCTGTCCGCTCTGTTCAGCGCTGACAACACACCCCTGGCGGTGGCGCTGTTCTGCATGATGCTGGGCATCCGCTTTGTGAACTTTGAGTACTGCATCGGCGATTCCCTCGTCACCCTGGCGGCGGTACTGGCCATTTTGGTGTTTGTCCCTTGCGCCGCGGCGGTGCTGCCCCCCATCCTGCTGATCCCCCTGCACTTTGCGGCCTTCTTCGGCCTGCTCTGCATGACCACCCAGCGGCCGGAAATGGGCAACGGCGGCCTATACAGCTTTGCCTATGTCTATTTAACGGGAAACCCGGTGGCAGGGGAGGCTCTGGTGCGCCGGTGCCTGCTGGCCCTGGTGGGCTATCTGATCTGCGCTGCCATTCTGTTTTTCAAGCACCGGCACCAGCACCGGGACACCCGGTTTCACCATGTGGTGCGCCGGTTTGACCTCTCCTCCCCCCTGCACCTGTGGCAGATCCGCATGTCCCTGGGGGTAAGCCTGGTACTCACCGCCGGGCAGGCCTTTGGGGTGGAGCGGTTTATGTGGATGGGCTTTGCCTGCGCCTCCCTGCTGTCCGAGTACCCCTACTCCGGCAGCACCTTCTCCCGCTTCTGCCAGCGAATCGTGGGCGTGATCGCAGGGTCGGGTGCCTTTTACCTCCTCTACCTCATCACCCCGGATGCCCTCCACCCTCTCATGGGGCCCCTGGGCGGACTTTGCCTGGGCTTCTGCGTGGATTACCGGTATAAAACAGCTATGAACTGCTTTGGCGCGCTGATGCTGGGAACGGGGATTTATGGGCTCCAAGGCGCCGTGGTCCTGCGTATCGTGGACACCGTTCTGGGCGTTACCTTCGGCATGATTTTTGTCGCGGCCTTCCATTGGCTGGCGGCGGTCCACCTGCTTCCCGACCCGGAGGAGACGTAATTAGCCCAAACCCAAGCATAAAAAATCCAGAGAGGCCCCCGGCTTGAACGACGGGGGCCGATCTGTTTATATGCTGCTC
>JABLTR010052812.1_pt1 | contig 80481 bp, 66 predicted proteins | sample 7160071 | NCBI WGS metagenome assembly JABLTR01 (sample SAMN14651230, study PRJNA627086) | human gut metagenome | isolation source: feces | host: Homo sapiens | reverse complement strand
TCAAATCAATCATATGTGAATTGTCAAGGTGCTCCGGCTACTGAAAAGTAGTCGGGGATTTTTCTATCATACCTAAAAATTAAGCGCTTACGTTTATAAAGTATTGTAGAGAGAATAGATAAAGGATTGAATTCATTATGGTTAGTGTGATTGTTCCGGTATATAAAGTGCCGGAGTATTTAGATAGATGTGTAGAGAGTATACGAAATCAGACCTATACTGATTTGGAAATTATATTAGTTGACGACGGGTCACCTGATGATTGTCCTCAAATGTGTGACGCATATGCTAAAAAAGATGAGCGAATAGTTGTCATTCATCAAAGCAATGGAGGGCTATCCGCAGCTAGAAATGCCGGACTGAAGAACTGTAAGGGAGAATACATTATTTATGTTGATAGTGACGATTACATAAAGGATGATATGATAGAAACCTTGGTGGCCGGCATTGAGAATTACGATGCCGATATAGCAATTTCAACATACTATCTTTCTGTGGGCGAAAAGCAAGAAGCGTTGAGACTGAGTGGCAAAGTATTTGCTGGGAAAACAGAAGATATGATTGAAATAATATATTCTAATGGATTGTGGCAAGCCTGGGCGAAATTGATAAAAAGAGATATTGCTTTAGCTTGTCCATTTATTGATAGACTGATATATGAGGATTATGAAAATACTCCCAGATTGCTTGTTCATTCATCAAGAATTGTAGTTTTTATGGACGGACGATATATATATACTGTCAGAAATAATAGTATTATGGGAGAAAGGCAGAAAGCAACAAGTGTAGATTTTGCAAGAATTACAAAAAACACAATTGAGTTATATAATAGAGAGCCTTATAGAGACAATATAAAAGAATTTATGCTTTCTTTTCTTTTTAAGCAGTTAGTATATAATTATCACACAACAATCAGGTATGACAATAGTGTTAATAATGAGTTCCTATGTGAATCAAGAAAATTACTGATTCAATACAGAAGGGAGTGGATGTCAAGTAAAGCGATAGGCAGAGGAAGAAAAATATCGTATGCACTTATAGCATACTTCCCGCGGATATATCGCGCAACATATCTGGCATCTCATAGGGAGAAAACTTAATGAAAAAGGGATTTGAATTAAAGCAGCTAGAGTGGATAGTGTTTGTTATTGCAATGATCATACTTTTCTTCTCTACACAAACGTATTTCGGAACTGCAAATTATTCCAGGATTTACCATATTGATAGATATTGTATGTTGGCTTTTTTGGGAGTTTCAATAGTTGCCAATCATGGTGTAATCAGATATAAGAGCAAAGATTTGTTAACAATTAAAATTGTGATACTGCCGTACATTTTTCTGTTTGCAGCATCAGTGTTTTTTTATATGACAAATCATCGAGCATCCTGGTCTAGTATTATAAATACAAATATTCAAGCGATTCTGGTTTGTTTAATGGCAATCGTATCGTATTATTCATTAGGAAAAGGTGCATTAAAGGGTGTTCTTATTGCTGCAATAATCAATTATTTTATTTATATTGTTACTTGTATAGTTCAATATGGCCCTTTAGCTCTTTTTCAAGCTGGATCAGATTCAAAGGCATCTCGACTTTTGGAAGTACATGAGGTGACATTTGTTTTTGGAATCTTGATTGTTTATCTTCTGATCTCAGACTATTTAAAAAGCAGATCCGTGAAAAAAAGGTGGGTTGTCCTACTTGCGGTTTTTTGTTTGCTTGGCTTCAAACGTATTTTACTTATGGCAATGCTTATTGGCATTATAGTATACTTTTGTGCGAGAAGAGCAAAAAAGCCGAATTTGATTATCGCGATTTCTGTGATAGCGATTGTGTTGAGTTTAATGTGGGTATTCCTGTGTTCATCATGGGATTTGCTGACGGGAATTAGTATAAAATTTGGAATTGACTTAGCTGGACGAAATTGGATATACAGCAACTTTTACCCTTATTATAATTTTTCAATTTCATATTTAGGCGCTGGAGTGGGTTATGTTCAGGAAATGATCTACACCATGTCAACAATGGTATTGAATAATCATTCAATTGGATTACATAATGAGTACATGCGATTATTTATAGAGCTTGGACTTATTCCGTATATTACTTATTTTGTTCTAATATGGCCTGTTTCAATTAAAATTCTATATAATAAAGTTGGTTATAGAGTAGCACTTATGTATTTCGTTTTGTGGATTGTGAATGGTATTTGTATTGCAACAGATAACTTGTTAACATACCCAAATTTTATGCTTGCATTTTGGTTGATACTGATTACGATTATCAATGAAACTCCAGATAGGAGTGGGGAATTAGCTATTGAATAGAGAAGGTGAGAATAGTATGAAAATAGCAATCGTTACAGTTTACGATAGTGTTGTAAACTTTGGGTCTTTCTTACAAGCTTATGCAATGAGCAAGGTTTTAGAATCAAGAGGGCATGAAGTTTTTTTTGTCCGCAGGATGCCAAACGATGAGATTTTAAAACGATTTAATCGATTGGCTAAAATACAAAATAGTGTTTCTTCTAAAAATGGAATAAAAGCAAAATTTTTATCTCAGAGGTCTAAATATGTAATTCAGCGCGAAATGGATGCGAACAAAAATAGATATAAGTGTTCGTTGAGTGACTGGAAGTCAATAAAAATAATCAATCCTGCCGAAATTGAAGATTGCGGGATACAACTTGTAATATGCGGAAGCGATGAAATTTGGAATATACATAATAAGGATATCGACTTGGATTTCTATTCATGTGGATGGGTTGAACATATTCCAAAATTAGCATATGCAATTAGTTCTGGAAATTCAAAAACATCAGAATATTTAAATGACCCTGAATTTTTCAATGCTGTAGGAGATTTTTGTAAGATTCTACCGAGAGATCAAATGACGCAAAGTCTGATTACGGATATCACAAATGTCAAGGAATCTATTGTTTGTGATCCAACACTATTGCTTGGGCAAGATGGCTTCACATTGACTAATAAGGGAAAAGAATTTGGAAAGTATATACTCGTTTATTCCTATTTTCTTACGAGAAAAGAAAAGAAGTTCATAAAAAAATATGCAAGGTATAATGGATTAAAAATCATTTCACCTTGTATATATTCCAGTATTGCCGATGAAGTCGTATATACTTCTGCATTAGATTTTCCTTCCCTTGTTTTTAATGCAGAATGTGTTTATACAACTACATTTCACGGCACCATTTTTTCATTAATGTTCGCAAAAAGGTTTTGCGCCCTTCCAAGGCTGCCTAAGGTGGCAAATTTGTTGGAACAGTTGGAAGCGTATAATCATGAATTAAACTTGGACTTTTCCTACGATGATTTTTGTGCTGTTTTAAATAAATTTGCGGATAGAAGTGTGATTGGAGATGGATTGAATAGACTTAAATCTACATCTGAAGATATACTCTGGAAAGCGATTGAAGAGATTGAGAACAACGGATATACTCCAATAGGTAATCATTATGAAAGTCGTTGTAAGTATTTATATGGGTATACTAAACAGGACGATATTCGGAGAAAGAGTTCATCCGGAGGACTGTTCTATGAATTGTCACAGGTGATTTTAGAAGATGGAGGGGTTGTTTTCGGAGCTTGCTATGATAAGGAAATGCATCAGGTTGTTCATAAGTCCACTGAAGAAACATCAATAGAAAACATGCTGAAGAGCAAATATGTGGAATCAAAATTAGGTGATACTTATAAAAAAATTGAGACATATTTAAAAGATGGAAAAAAAGTCTTATTCTGCGGAACTCCTTGTCAAGCTGCAGGACTTTATAATTTGAAAGAAAAGAAGTGGAGCAGATATAAAAATCAATTGTTTATCTTAGACTTTTTGTGTGAAGGTGTTCCATCTTATAAAATATTTCAAGAATATATAAAAGACAGTGAAAATAAATCAGAAAAAGAGATTAAAACTATTGAATTTCGTTCCAAATCTTATGGATGGAATGTGCATTGTATGAAAATTCAATACAAAGATGGGACTAGCAGAATAATTCCTTCTTTTAGCGATTCATATATGCACACTTTTATTATGGACTTAACGATGAACAGAAGATCTTGTTATGCATGTCCTTTCCGCGAAAAAAAATATTCAGATGTGACCATAGGAGATTTTTGGAAGGTTAGCAATGTTGACAAGTCATGTGTTGATAACAAAGGCGTATCAGCTATATTTGTGAACTCTGAGGCTGGAAATATACTAATTGAAAAAGCCAGAAAAAACTTGTATATAAAAGAACTGGAAGATAGGGATATCTTCCAAATGGAACAGCATTTAGATACCTCTTTATATTTGGACAAGAGAAACAATTTTTACACCGAATTTTTGAGCAATGGATACAATAGTGCAATCAGAAAGTACAGCACTTATTTTCAAAATAGAGGAATAGTGGATAAATTGAAATTAATAAAAAGATGGACTAAGCTCGAATATATGAGAAGGTTTAAAAATTAGTCGGAGGAAGATTATGTCAGATAAATCAAGTACGGGAAAGGAACTTGCGAAAAATACTGCAATAATATCTGTAGGTAAAATTTGCACACAAGTAGTAAGTTTTTTACTTTTACCAATATATACAGGGATACTTTCAACTGAGGAATATGGTGCCGTTGATCTAATTATTACATATACATCTTTGCTTCTTCCATTGGTCACATTGCAACTTGAACAGGCACTTTTTCGTTTTCTTCTTGAGAAAAGGGGAGACTCCGATGGCACTAAGGACGTGTTATCGGATGTATGCTCAATCAATGTTTTAGCACTTATTCTTTTTACTATTGTCTTTTTAGTTGTGTCACCATTGATTAATAGTAAATATAAATATTTTCTTTTGATTAATTTGATCGTAAATGCATATTCGTCTGTAATGCTACAAGTGGCACGAGGATTTGGCAGCAATGTGGTATATGCCCTGGGTAGCTTTTTGAATGCGGCATCGATGATCCTGCTCAATATTATTTTTATTGTTGGTTTCCATCTTGGCGCATATGGAATGATATGGTCACACATTATAGCCGCTTACATTTGTGGAACTTTTATTTTGATTCAGACAAAGGCCTATCGATACATTTCGTTCCATATTCCTTCAAAAGAAAGTTCAAAAAGATATCTTGCATATTCACTTCCTCTAATTCCGAATCAAATCTCGTGGTGGATTCTATCTGCATCAGATAGAACAGTGATTTTATGGCAACTGGGAGTTGCATTTAACGGGATATATTCAATTGCAGGGAAGTTTTCTAACCTTTATAGTGTGATGTATAACATTTTCAATTTGTCTTGGACGGAACTTATTTCGGTTCACTTTAATGATCCGGATAGAGATAAAATTTTTTCGGATTTGCAAGACACTGTGGTAAAGTTGTTGATTTGTTTATACCTCGGAATTGTTTCTGTCATGCCTTTTGTTTTTCCAATCATGATTAACGAGAAATATTCTGATGCCTATTATCAAATTCCAATCCTGATGATTGGTGTTTTCTTTAGTGCAATGATTGGCATTATGAGTGCTTATTATATTGCGGATAAAAACACAAAGGTCATAGCAAAGACCACAATGATTTGTGCTGGAATTAATTTGGTATTGGATATTGTATTAATGCCTTTTATTGGGCTGTTTGCAGCTTCAATCGCAAGTGCTACGGCTTACTTTGTGATGTATGTTGTCCGGTATATTGATATTAATAAAAGATATGGCGTTAAGAATTCTCCACAATTATTGGGTTTGATGGTAATATCTACAATTATTGTGTTCGGCGTCTATTATTATAGAAATATAATTCTTTGTGGAATATGTTTTTTGGGTGTTTGTGTGATGTCAATTTTCCTAAATAAAAAGGTGATTTTAGGCGGCGAGTCATTTGTAAAAAATGCACTAGCTAAAATGAAGAAAGGCAGGTAATACAGTATGAAAGAAGTACCAATTCTTTATTCAAGAAAAGAAGAATGCTGTGGATGCACTGCCTGCTATGCAATCTGTCCGAAGAAAGCCATTTCTATGGTAGAAGATGAAGAAGGCTTTGAGTATCCACAGGTCGATGAGAGTAAATGTGTGCGCTGCTACCAGTGCATCAAGGTGTGCCCGATAAAGGCGGCACACGCTTTATAAAACCAAAAAGAAAAGAGAAAGAGATGAAAACGACATTACTTATCATGGCGGCCGGAATTGGTAGCCGATTTGGAACAGGAATCAAACAGTTGGAACCGGTAGATGCTTCTAATCATATCATCATGGACTATTCGATTCATGATGCAATCGAAGCAGGCTTCAACCATGTGGTATTTATTATCCGGAAGGATATCGAAAAAGAATTCAAAGAGGTCATTGGTGACCGCATTGCAAAAATCTGCGAAAAGCACAATGTGACCGTGGACTATGCTTTCCAGAATATCAACGATATTCCGGGAATTCTGCCGGAAGGTCGGACAAAGCCGTGGGGAACTGGTCAGGCCGTGCTTGCAGCAAAGAATGTGATTAACACGCCGTTCATCGTGATTAACGCCGATGATTACTATGGCAAAGAGGGCTTCAAGGCTGTCCATGACTATCTGGTAAACGGCGGAAAGTCTTGCATGGCGGGTTTTGTTCTGAAGAACACACTGTCCGACAACGGCGGTGTGACCCGTGGTATCTGTAAGATGGATGAGGATAACAACCTGACCGAAGTTGTGGAGACTAAGAACATCGTAAAGACCGCAGCTGGAGCAGAGGCAGACGGTGTGGCCGTTGATGTTGATTCTCTTGTTTCCATGAATATGTGGGGATTAACTCCTGAGTTTTTGGATGTTCTGGAAGAAGGATTCAAAGAGTTCTTCGAGAAGGAAGTACCCGGCAATCCTATGAAGGCAGAATATCTAATCCCAATCTTCATCGGTGAATTGCTGGAGCAGGGAAAGATGTCTGTCAAAGTATTGAAAACAAACGATACCTGGTATGGCATGACCTATCACGAGGATGTCGCAGCAGTAAAGGATAGCTTCAAACAGATGTTGGAGAATGGAGTGTATAAGACGGATCTGTTCAGTGATCTGTAAACGATGATGAAGGAAACGATTGATTTACTCGGAAAGATCCTCACAAACATCCTGACTGCTCTCTATGAACCATTTGGCTTTTCACTCCTGCTTTCCTTCCTTGCCATGTTTTTCTACCTGTATGCATATGAGCCACTATATGCTGGCAAAGGCTGGAAGAATGCCATAGTGACGTGGTATCAGAAATTCAAAGAGAGTGTGTTTTTCCGGAAGTTGTTTTTCTTATTTTTTGTGACCTCACTTATTCTGTTCCGAACCCTGTTAAACCGGATCCTATGGATGAATCCTTTATCTGATGTTATGGGCGGCTGGGGTATCTGGGAGACAGTGAATGGCGAACAGAAACTGACCACCGAGTGTATCGAAAACGTGATCATGATGGTGCCGTTCTCAGCAATAGTACTGTGGATATTCGGAGAGAAGATAGGAAACGGATGGAAGAAAATACTGTGGCAAAGCGGAAAGATAGCATTTATCTTTTCAGTGAGCATTGAGATGTTGCAATTATTGCTTCGCTTGGGTACGTTCCAGCTATCAGACATCTTCTACAACACAGTAGGTGGAATAATTGGCGGATTGATGTACTATGTGCTGATGAGAACAAGAAAGCATCTGTAAAAGAATAGAATCTTGTGATATACTAGGAACAGAGGTGCGAGCTGCGAAATCAGCATAGCTGATTTCCCCTAGCGAGCGGAAGAAATTCTGCAAGCTTTGGTAAGCTGATAACAATACAGTAGGAAAAGCCTATCAGGTAAGGTCTAACCAACCGCCTGTACCGAGTCCTTGGAGCCGAAGTGGTAACACCAGGTTTAAGCGTAGGACAGGGAGCAACAGAGCCGAAACGGAAGTGAAGTGATTGAGCTGGGAAATTAGTATGAGGTGGGAAATGGTCGATGTGTTCTTTTTCACAGCAGACAACACTGCTATAACCGCTATGGTGAGGTTATGGTGGCATCCCCCAGTCTGAGAGCTTGGCGAGGTTGCTGATAAGTATGTTATCGGAACAGCTGAGGTCCTGTCATTCCCTCAAAAGAGGTATGGAAACCAAAACAAAGAAATGCGTTAGGAATCCAAATGAGTGGCAGGAAGTCCGACACAGCCATAGTATCGAAGAAGTTTGTGAAAACAGATGGAGAGAAGGGCTGTGCACTTTATAGCTTCAAGTGATAAGAGACTATGCAGACGAAAGAGAGCTGATGAACATGGTAAACGAGTTACTTGGAATACAGTACAATATCGCAAAAGCAAACAGAACTGACAGAAAGGTTCAAAATCTTGCATCCTATATCAATGAAGATACGCTAAGAGCAATCCATAAAACAATGGATAAAAGAAAAGCGTACGGAATTGATAAGGTGACAAAAGGAGATTATGAACAGAATCTTGAGGAAAACCTCGCGAATCTTGTAAAACGAATGAAAAGTGGAAGTTATCGACCGAATCCAATAAGGCGAGTCTATATCCCAAAAGAAACAAAAGGTAAAATGAGACCACTGGGAATCTCGTGTTATGAGGATAAGCTGGTGGAAAATGCGATTGCACAGATACTGGAGCAGATTTATGAACCGAAATTTTATAATGAAAGCTTTGGTTTCCGCCCAAACAGAAACTGCCATCAGGCAGTAAGAGAAATCATAGAGATGGTGCAGTATAGGAAGACGAACTATGTAGTGGAAGCAGATATCAGAGGATTCTTTGATAATGTAGACCATGAATGGCTGATGAAGATGCTGTCACATGACATAGCAGACAGAAGATTTCTTGAGATAATCGAGAAGTTTCTGAAAGCAGGAATCATGGAAAATGGTAAATTGCTTAACAGCGAACGCGGAACGCCACAAGGAAACGGAGCAAGTCCAGTACTTGCAAACATCTATCTGCATTATGTACTGGATAACTGGTTTGATGTAATCGTAAGGAGACAGTGTAAAGGAGAATGTTATCTGATCCGCTATTGTGATGACTTTGTCTGTTGTTTCCAGAACCAATATGAAGCGCAGGTATTCAGGCAGAGGTTGGAAGAGCGCTTTAGGAAATATGGACTGGAACTGGCAGAGGAAAAGACGAAGATTTTGGATTTGGGAGGTTTGCCAGGCAAAACCGAAAAGCAAGAGGAGAAAGAAAACCAGATACTTATGACTTCCTTGGTTTCACGTTTTATTGCGGAATGGACGGAAAGAAGCAGTTTTTCCGTTGTAGGGTGAAGACCAGTAAGAAGAAGTTCCGTAGCAAAATCAAGGCAATGAAAGAATGGATAAAGATTCACAGAACAATGCCATTAGAGCAGATATTCAAAACAGTCAATGCGAAACTGCGGGGACACTACCAGTATTATGGAGTGACCGACAATACAAAGGAAGTGAAGAACTTTCTGACGCAAACAAAATGGTTATTGTTTAAATGGCTCAATCGGAGAAGTCAGAAAAGAAGTTACACGCCGGATACTTTCTTTAATGGTTTACTTAGGACATTTCCGTTACTCGAACCAAGTATCAAAGTGAGTTTGTTTTATAGATAGAGTATGAAATATAGAGCGAAAAGCCGTATGCGTTAATAGCGCACGTACGGTTTTAAATAGAGGTATGGGGAGTAATCCCCATATCTACTAGAGAGATGAGTCCTAACTCTGGGGTCACGGGAGACCGTGACTCTCAATGCAAATATTATTTATCAATTCAGGAGGATATGTCAAGATATTTATATAAAAATCCAGAATATAAGCCCAGAATGGTTGGATTTTCAGCATTCTGGGCTTAAGTTGACCACATTGAGGAGACACCCTAACAAAGGAAAACACTGGATAGTGGATAAATACTGGCGAACTCACAAAGGAAGGAAATGGCCGTTCATGACAGACAACCATATCTTATACCTCATGATGGATACTCCGATTGTCCGTATTGGACAAATGTCATTTAGGAAAGAATCCGTTTCTTGACAAAGAGTATTTTGAAAACAGAGCCAGAAAACATCGCTACAATATGAAAAAGCGAGATGTTCTAATAGAGCCGTGCAGATTAATTATTATGCGTTATAGATGCGTGAGCGGAATGCGGTGAAAGCTGCACGTTCCGTTCTTTGGGGATGGAGAGACTGAAAGGTATCTCCCTTACCCGACACTGGTGAAGGTATGAACAAAATAAATACCGGAGGGAAGTCGAGAGAGAACTGTACCTCGCAGTTCTGATCAGCGAAACTATATCAAAGAGGAAACATTAGCTATACACAGAAATCTGAAAGTTAAGGTTAAGAATGAATGTTAGAACGAATGAGAAGAAAAAGCGGTATGAAGGATGAACTGAAAAAAATTGTAAGTGATTATAATGGTTCTGTATCTGCGGATAACATTTCATATCTGATTTTTAATAGTGCAAAGAAATATATTGTTTATCTGGATATTGAAAGTGATTTAGATTGGTGCATAACAGATGAAGGTGAAAAAGAAATTGATATGGATAAGCTCCATTCGGTTTTATCTTTGATTAATTCGGTAATATACAGACCATGTATGTTACAGCTTAGTCTGAAAATGAAGCGACAGGTTAATTGTCTGTTAGGAAGCGCATTACTTCTGTCAATACAGGGACTGGAAAGTGAAGCGAATGAGTGTATTAAAGAAGCTGAGGGATATCTTCAGAAACGAGAATATGAAATTACACGGAAGTGGTATGTTGAATTCAGTATTGGTATATTTATTGCGATAACAATTATTTATTATCTGATAGGAATGATGTTACCTAATGATCTGAAACAGAAAAGTTTTAAACTGCTTTGGTATGGATCAATGGGAGCTATGTTATCAATACAGAGACATAATGGATTTTTGAATGCAAAATGTACAGCAGGAAGACTGCTGGTATTTTTGGAAATATTATCGAAATTCGTTGTAGCTATGCTTTCAGCAGTGATAGTGGTGACAGCTTTTAAATCCGGAATGTTTATGAGCGGTTTTATATCAGGACAAAATGAATCTGAATTCATTATGTTGATATGTATTGTTTCAGGATTCAGTGAAAGACTGGTTCCATCATTGATTCAAAAAATAGAGGGAGAGGATGGAGAAACTAATGAAGAAAAAAATATTAATAATCTCGAATCCAGGAGATGAAAGAGCAGGTAACTACTGCGAGGGAGTGCATAAAGATGTTGAAAATTATAAAAAATTTTTTACATCCTCGCTTGGAGGAAACTGGTATTATTCGGAAATTGAATGGATGGAAAAGCCTGATAAAGCTACTGTTCGCAGAAAACTGGCAGATATGAAGAAGTTGGATTTTTCAATTATAATATTTACTGGTCACGGCTATTCTCAGCATAGCGAAACATATGTTGAATTGAATCCTTCTGGCAGACAGGATATAAGTGTTGAAGAATTTAAAGAGATTACTCAAAAACGTATTATTATAGCAGATTGTTGCAGAAAAGAGTGGTATCCGGTATCTGAGATAAATGAGGGATATATTGCACATATTGAGAAATCTTATTCACAATTTAATAATACACGGGAAATTTATGAAGAGCTGGTAAGCGAAATGGATGTGATGAATATTGTAATGTATGGGTGTGATATAGGAGAGACATCTGGTGATGATAGTAGGAAGGGAGGATATTATACGCAGTCATTGCTGAAAGCCTGTTATAATTTTCAGGACAAATATAAAAATGAAAGTAAATCGTATTATCTTTCATGCGCAATAGCGCATGAACAGGCGAAGAAATTGGTTGTGAAATTAAAGTCAGATCAGAATCCGCAGATTGAAAAACCCAGAAGTGGAGATTATTTCCCATTGGCTATTATAGTGAACTGAAATACTGTCATTGATGTTACGCCTATCATAAATATGGTGGGGTTGAATATAATTTTGTAAGGGAAATATTTGAGTTTTTTAATAATTTGGTCACATGTAGAACACGATTTCGGATTATCATAAAGGGCATTAGTTTTTCCCCTGATACATAGAGAGTTGGAGGTGATTGAGAAAAATGAAAAAAAAGAAAATTCAGGGCATTACTCATAATGCTTTTTTTACACAAGAACGAGAAATGGACAGATATTTTGAGACTGAACAGGAACTGGGAACAAATCAAAAGCTTTTTGAAGTTACAGACGCACATGACGATGTTATTGTTTTAAATGTGTTAAGAAGAAAGTGACAAGCATTAATGGGGGAAATAACAAATGATAGGATATATTTTTGAGTATTATAAGTATCTTCGATACACCAAAAACTCTCTGGATGATTTAAATGCTCTTGGAAATAACCAAAATGTTAATAAAACATATTTAACGTTTGGGGAGTTTGATCGTTTAAAAGTAAATCGTATCACAGATATAAGCAGGTTCAGGGATTTATCAGAGTTAGCCAGAAGCTGGCAGGGCAATCGACAATCATTATTGTTCTACACTCTGGAAAATGATCCTGCTTATACTTATATTGAGACAGAGGACGAGTTTGGCTTTTTCAATAATGAATCTGGAAAATTTGATAATCATTTGTTTATTGGATTGACAGAATTTCCTTTCACGAATCAAGTGAGAGATGAGATGACTGATTACAAAAGAAAGATAGATAATGTGAGGAATCTTATTACTGTTACAATAGACAATTCACTGAAGGAGAAGGATGTTGACCTGTCTTATATGGTTATGGGCAATATGGGAACATTTGGTATTTCTGTATTGTGGTTTTCTAATCAGTATGTAGATATCTTAAAGTCGGTGAACTGTATTAAGGCTGCACTCCCTCATTATTTTCTGTCGGCATATACGATTCTTTCACGTAATCCAAGAGGAAATGAAAATCTGTTCAGTGAAATTAAGGGAAGGGCTTTCGTACAGATTACGTTAAAAAAACATCTTTCAGAAGGTAAATTTGACGTAAATATTGATAGTCTCCACGAAATTATAAAAAATGTTTATCACACACAAGGACAGTATGATATTATTTTAGAAGTTGATGCAAACAAAGCGTTTACGTTATTTGATGATCAGAGTATGTTTAAACATATAGAGGCTTCTTATCAGAGAGAAATTCTTCAAACAAATGTTATTTTTGGTGAAGAGATAGATGTTCAGGTTCAGAATAGTAATGTAATAGTTTCGAATTCGGAAAGACAGAAAGTTGGCGATAGCCGTCTGGGCGATAATGATGAAAAGTCTGAAATTAATCAGATTTCAGATGAAATACGCTCTCAACTGAAGAAGATTTCATATAAATCTTCAGGTGTGGTAGATACGTTTGATTCATTATTATGTGATTATCGGTATAATGCTGTCTCAGCTGTGAATCAGCATTGGGCAGATGATTTCACTCATATATTTCTGAAAAGTCTGAACTGTATAGAGGATATGATAGAGTTTATGCAGGAAGATCTGTATGATATAGAATTTATGAGCATATTGAGAGAAGTAATGGATGTGTTGAAGCAACAGATATTCCATATGGCAGAATCTAATAGCCTCAATTTCGAAATTCCTAAATGTCACTTAAGATATACCGGGCAGGAGGATAGCGTTCTTTTTTGTTACATCAATATTATTAAAGAGATTCTGGAAGAAGCTTATTCACTTGAAGGTACGAATAGTCAGACCGAAATAGTCCCTATTGTCACGGTTGACTCGGTTCCTATTGTAGAAAGTAATCTTTATTTTGATAAAACAGAATTTTATAAGGAAAATTTCAGAGATACAGTTCAGAAATGCAAGCTATTGGCTATAAATCTTCCACATATAAGCTTTTATGATATTCCGACGTATTTTCAATATTTATATCATGAGATTTATCATTACATTGTTCCTGAAAACAGAGAAAAAAGGGATTTCTATACAGGTCAGTTCCTGAGTACTATTTTTTATGAAGAGATTATAAGTAAGCTTCTTAAGCGGGTATTGGAAAATACGGAATCTTGGAGAAAAACGAAGGAATATTTATATCCTGAGATTATAACAGTAATAGCGGATAAATATGAATACATCGATCAGAAAATAAAACGCAAACATAAGATTAACAGGGATACAGATAACGACAGTGTATTCTTTGTGGCTGAAATTTATCAGAGGTGTCTGTATGAGTACCTGGAGGAGGATATTTGTAATTGGATCGAGGGGAAAGATTCAGATTTTAGGGAGATATTAAACAGGATAGATCAGGATTTGCAAGATGGAAAAAATACTTCAAAAGCAGTAAATTGTTCGTATGAAGATCTTAAACTGTGTTATAGGAACAATGGTTTAAGAGAGGATTATGAGAAAGATGTAGAGAGATTTATGAGGGGTGAGAGGCGGGATAAATATAATTGGGAGATTATATTAAGTCTGTTACCGGACATAAGAAAAATGATGACGGAATTAAGTGATGGTCTGAAGGAGACAGCAGCCGATTTGGCAATGATTGAGCTGACTGATATGAAATTGGAAGAGTATATGAGCCTTTACATTGAGTGTCAGGAAAATCTCATGATGAAGGCAGAAAAATTTGATACTGTTCAGACCAGAGAATATTTTCGCATAGGCATGGTGTTGAAATATTATGAAGAAATAAGGGGACAGATACTGGATGATAAATTAAAAGATAGTTTCAGAGTTCAATATTTCGCAAAGAATATTACTATCCATCATGAAATCAGCAAAGAAACACTGAAAAGAGCATTCAGTAAAAATGAAATGAAACTGGATGGGTGGTGGAATACATTTGTCAAGGTGCAGGGCTTATCGAAAGAGACTTTTTTTGATATGCACAGAGTGATGTTAAGAAAAATATGTGATGAAATAAGAGTAAGCCAGCGCCTGTCACAAGATCATAATAGAAAAAACAAAAAAGTAAAATTTCACACATACAAAAAAATTATCAGCGACTATGGAGAGACATTGCTCCAAGTCAGGAAAGTCTTGGAAAATTCCTGTGAAGAGGCTGTAAATATGTATGAATGTGCTGTTAAGAAATTTGATGCCTCGATTTTTATTGAAAATATACGATTAATGCAGAAATACCAAAAAGGAAAAACACTGATAGAGCTGGCAAAAATCAATTTAGATAATAATAAAATAAAAAAAGAGAGACAGAATAAAAATCTATATTGTACACATACGAAACTGGAAGCGGTAAAAACGCAATTTATTATAAATACTTCATCAGCCCAAAATGAAAATTATGTAGAAGAATACAGTACAAAAGTATTCGACATAAATGGACTGATGTATGAGTTTGAGAAAATTACTAAGAAATTGAAGGAAAGTTGCACAGATGTATTACCTCAGGAAAAATATTCATTATGGTACAGAGGACAGATGAACAGTAATTATGAATTGTTACCATCTATCATGCGTGCAAATGTTTTCGAACGGAGTAATTTTACATATTTGGCTCAGTACCAGAGATATTTGTTCGAAAAGTTTAAATATCGTGCAGATGGGGCTCCGGAGATTATGGATCGTTCTGTATTTTCCACTTCTGATTATCTTGCTTTGATGCAGCATTATAATGTTCGTACTAATTTTATGGACTGGTCGGAAGATGCGTTTGCCAGTTTATATTTTGCGTTAGAAAAATTGATCAATGGTGAGATATCAAGTGCGGCTAATCATCCTTCTATTCAGATTTTCAGTCCCAACCTTTATAATCGTGCTAGGACCCAGATGATTAATGAAGGTATGATACAGTTGCCGGAAGATGAGGAGGTTTTTCGGGCATCAGTAAAAACAACAGGTAGCAGGGAGGGAGAAATTCCTAATATTGCAACGGTATACAATGAGAAAATTTTTGACATGTTTCTGCTCGGTAATGTGAAATATGAAAAAACAAATTCATATGGACATACACGTCAGATAGTATTGTCTGGTGGAAAGGAAATGGCTTTTCTTCCGCTTGCAATTTATACATCGAAATTAAATCCGAGGATTCGTGCACAGAGTGGTTTGTTTCTGGCATATAATTTATATGCGGAACCGTCTTTAAATGGAGATTATGATTATTTATCATTGGAAAGAATCCAGGACTATTACCTGAAGCTGAGTAAAGCTCATAATAAGAAACAATTCCTGTATAAGATTGTTATTGACAGACCTGATGCCAGAGCTATTGCAGACTGCTTTATTTCGTTGGGATTAGCCAAGGAGAGGGTATATCCCGAATTGATGAACGTTGGGGAAAAAATCAGATGATAATATCAGATTTCTTTTCCGGGGTGAAAGATGACCAGAGGTTTGGTTTTCTGAACGAGTGGAATGAAAAGAGAGACCACCGGGAAAGAAGAAGGTTTGGAGGAAGATACAGATGGCAATACCGAAGAAGGAACATTCGATTGAGGAAGAAATCCGCAAACAGTAGGAAGAAACAGAATGAAGGACTCCCTGTGTGTGGTGGGAGACTATCATCAGTGGTAAGTATCAGAACTACTATGAGAAAATGTACAGCAACCGCTAAGAAGCCAGAGGAAAGGACATGAAGTTTTTTGTAACAGGTGTTGGCGGTCAGCTGGGTTATGATGTGATGAACGAACTGCTGAAGCGTGGCCATGAAGGGGTTGGTTCTGATATTCAGGAAAACTATAGCGGTGTAGCAGATGGCTCTGCGGTAACAAAAGCACCGTATGTTGCCTTGGATATTACGAACAAGGATGCAGTTGAGAAAGTCATTACGGAAGTAAATCCGGACGCAGTGATCCACTGTGCAGCATGGACTGCTGTGGATATGGCAGAGGATGACGATAAAGTGGCGAAAGTCCGTGCTATCAACGTAGGCGGCACGCAGAATATTGCAGATGTATGCAAGAAACTGGATTGTAAGATAACCTATATCAGTACGGACTATGTGTTTGATGGTCAGGGTACAGAGCCAATGTCATGATGCCGGGGATAAACATATCAGCTGTATGTAATAACTGTAATGCTGTTATATTCTGACATAGAATGAAAATTCTGACATATACATTATTGTTGCGATATAATACTGTCAATGTTAAAATGGAAAGAAGGAATTCTATGCTGAATATTTTATGGAGCAGGGAGAAGTATATGATAAAAAAGGCGAAAACAATAGAAGAGGTTTATGCAGCATTTGAACCTTATCCATTGAATGAGAAGAAGCAGATAAATGATTTTTTTGTAGATACATATGAGGCCAGAGGAACAAATGCTGTTAAGCTGATGTCACTTGCACTGGAATATAGTAATAATCCTTATATGAAAATTTTGTTTATGGGACATAGAGGATCAGGGAAATCTACAGAATTATCCTTATTAAAAGAGAAGATACAGCAGGAGTTTGATGTGATCAGTTTTTGCATTCAGGATGAAGTAGACACTGGTAACATGACATATATTGATTTTATTTTTGCCATTATGGCACAGATTATAAAATATGTTACCGGAAAGCCAGATCTTAACTTTGATGAAAAGGATATTGAGGAATTATATCAATATTGGTACGGTGAGGAGATTATTGAAAAATCTGAAGTTGATTCAGCAGAGATATCAGCAGGTTTTACAGCGAAATTATCATTTTTGAAAAAAATTGCTCTCGTTGGAGGCGGAATATTAAAGGCTGGCACCGAGTCAAAGAGAACCATGCGTCAGAAAATAGAACCCAAAGCAGGGCAGTTAATTGCATTGATGAATGAAATGATTTCCAGAATCAATAATCGGTTAAAGAATAAGGGACTTGTAATTATTGTAGAAGACCTGGACAAGCTTTCTCTTGATACAGCGGAAAGTCTGTTTATAAAATACAGAAAAATCTGGCTTAATCTGCAGGTGCGTATGATTCTTACGTTTCCTATATTTATGGCATATAATTCTCAGTATAATATGATCAATGAGGATATAGATCTGTCCTGTATGCTTAGTCTGATCAAAGTGAGAATGCCTGATAAATCTGTTTATGAAAAGGGAATTGAAACGCTTACAGAGATTGTTGAAAAACGTGCGGAATTACTTTTATTTGATACAGATGCGTTACGATTTATGATTGAAAAATCTGGTGGAGCAATCAGAGACTTATTTGAGATGATTCGAAATGCTTCTTTTGATGCTTTGCTTGCCGGAAAACAGAAGATAACTATGAAAGAAGCGAAGCATGTTTATTCTCAGCTGAAGAGCAGATATGAACGTCTGATAAGGGATGATAAAGAAGTCGAGAAGCTTGTACAGATTTACGGAGATCCACAGCTTCTGACAACGGACGATACGATGATGCAGTTATTGTTAAAAGGTCTGGCATTGGAATATAATGGTGAAAGATGGTGCGGAGTACATCCAACTGTAGAAGATTTTCTGAAGGAGAAGGGAAAACTTGGAGTATGATCTTGCTGTAAAGAAATTAGCACTTTTTATAAAATATTCGGAAAGAGGCTTTGTGCTTTTAACAGTAAACGAATGGGAAATTTTGAAATCTCTACATGATGTCATTTCTGAATGGCTTCATCCGGCTTTTTATAATATGGAAAAGACAGAATATCGTTCTGTTTTGGATGATTTATCAGCTGCAAGTCCAAGAGAAAACAATTCAGTTGTATTTGAAAATTTTAATCTTCCTATGGAAAGATTGAATGATCTGCTGGAAAGATTTAATCTTGGAAGAGATGTTTTTTTGAACAAAACAAGGTATTGCATTTTTATTGTTCCACTATATGTGGAGTTATATATACAGGAGTATTTTCCTAATCTGTATAGCTATTTTGAGTTTAAAGAACAATATCTGTTGAAATATAAAAATTACTGTGAGTTTATATTGCCAGAAGACGGTTACTTGAAAACAAAAAGTATGCAAAGAGCACTGAAAGAAACTCTGATCCATCAAAATAATGATATTGTCCAGAAACTGGAAGGATGTTTGCATATTCATATTAGTGAGGATGAATTTAAACATCTGGAAAAAGAAGTATATGAATATGTAGAAGAGATAAAGAACAGTTCAAAAAATCTCACAAATGAAGTGCGGGATGCAAATGAAATGTTTTGTTGCCGTCTCATGGTTTCGCTTGCCAGAGTTGCAACTTTGCAGACGAATTATGATAAAGCTATTGAAATATACAGGGAGATTTCGGTGTACAAACAGATTAAAAATTCTCCTAAAATAGCTTTTGAAATCTTGAATGGTATAGCAGATACTTTCCTATATAGTGAAAATTATAAGAATGCTTATAATTCATATAGCAGAAGCCTGGATTTTATTGTTAGGGAATTTAACGATAATGAGAAGAATGAGAGTGATTTTTTAAATATAAAAGTCCGCATTTACAGTAAACTGGCATTGTGTGAATTTAAACAGGGTAATGTCGAAAACGTTATAAAATATTTGGAAATAACAAAATTTCATTTGGAACGAATGGACGAAGATGAAAAAAAAGAGTTATTTCCAGTATATTATAACTATCTGTTAATGTATCTGGACATTAATCCTGATCGTACGCAGGAAGCTGAGCATCTGCTAAAAATGTTGGAAGCATTTGGTAATAATGATATGCAAAGAGCAATGTTCCTTACAATTAAAGCATGGTATCTGGGAATTATTAACGGCAATTTGCGAGAGGCAGCAAGAGCGGCAGACGAAGCATTGAGAATTAAAAGACATTCATATATAGAAAATGATTTCAGGATTGCGGAATCGCATTATATAAATGCCATGATACGTCTGTTTCAGGGAAACTATCAGCAGGCAGAGTATTGTTGTATGAAAAGTATAAATATATTAAAAAATTTTAAGCTTCACACTTACCAAAAAGAAAAGAGCAGAGATCTTCTGGAAAAAATAACCTCATTAGATTCCGATGACTTGCATAATAAGCTATAATCATGTATATTAAAGAACAGGGTTATTTTGTACGAAATGCCGGATACTGGATATTTTTGTCGGCGTATAAGGAGGAACCATTCATAATGAAGAAAAAATGTATTTTGGCTTTAATATTAGGTGCGGCTTTTATGGCGCAGGGGTGTGGATTTACTGAAGGAACGGATGCGGTAGTGACTGTTGTGGATGCAACGCCGACTCCGGAGCCGACTAAGGCACCTAAGGCAACGGCAACACCGGAACCTACAGCAGAGGCAGCGGCGGATTCAGCAGCAGCCGATTCTGCCGCTGCTACAGAGCAGACACCAAGCGGAATTACTGTAGAAGTGAAGGATGAGACTTATTATGCAGTGGAGGGTGTGAATTTGCGTACCGATGCCAGTGCAGATGCGGATTTTGTAGCGGGAGTGCTTTCCGGTGAGTCTCTGAAATGTACTGGTGTGTGTGCCAACGGCTGGATCCGTGTGGATTACAACGGACAGACCTGTTATGCTTCCGGCGATTATGTGAGCACTACACCTCCGGTAGGTGCAGCAACTGCTGATACAGGTGCAGCAGATACTGGTACAACTGAGGAAGCAGCTCAGTAGAATGTGCTCATAGGTAAGGCACAGCGCGGAATGTAAATATGAAAAAGAACCCTGTTCTTTGTATCTGGAAGAAAATTCATCCGGTATAAAGCAAAGAACAGGGCTTTTTTTGTAAAATTTATCAGGGTTCCTGAATTATTCAGGATATACCAGACGATCCGGTTTGATGTCATAGAGAACCTCGTTCAGATATTTCCTGGCCAGGTATTTAGCCATACCTAGATTCATGTCCAGGTAGTTTCCGCAGTCTTTCGCAGATGCACCGGGAATCTCACCCTCGAAATCACGAATAAATTCAAACATCTCGATCATAAGCGGAACGATATCTTTGGATTCGTAATCACCATTCAGGAGAAGATAATTACCTGTACGGCATCCCATTGGTCCCCAGTAGATCACTTTCGGGCCGAATTCACTGTGATTGCGGAGAAAAGTTGCTGCCAGATGTTCCATAGCGTGAAGCTCTGCTGTGTTCATAACCGGCTCCTCATTTGGGGAGGTCATACGGATATCAAAAGTTGTGATAACCTGATCGCCGACCGGATCTTTACGTGAAACGTATACGCCGGGCTGAAGTTTGATGTGGTCTATGGTAAAACTTGTGATTTTTTCCATTTCTTTATTCCTCTCTTTCGAAAAAAATAACGGGAGCCATATCAGGCTGTTTCCCGTTTAACTCCAATGCTTATTTTAGCAGAGAAGTGAGGGAGTTACAAGATAAAACGCAAAGTCTTTCGCAAAGTTGACTTTATGAAAAGATAATGTTAAACTGAGGAAAGCTTACAGGGGGAGAGTGAAAAACTCATCTGAAAAAGCATAGAACATATGGCTTTTTCAGGATCTGATAAGGAGGATATATAATGAAACGTAAGGTTTTATCCGTATTATTTGCAACAGTTCTGACAGCAGGAGTTCTAGCCGGATGCGGAAGTGCAGACAGCTCATCTGACAAGACGACTTCTGATGCGAAGGAAGAGACGCTGGATGAGGATTCATCAGAAGGTCTGAAGGCTGTTGATGACGAAACAGCAGCCAAGGCACTTTCTGATGAGGAAGCTGAGAAAGCAGGATTTTCTGATTCAGCAGAGGACAGCTCAGAAGACAGCACAGAGGAAGAAAGCAAAGATGCCAGTGACAGTACTGAGTCCGATAAAGAGGACACTGAGGCTGAGGAGGAAACAGATACTGCGGAATCTGAGGATTTTTCTGATGGTTCTGAGGATGCAGCCATGGCAGGAACAACAGTGATCGACACCAGCAAACAGCTTACAGGAACTCATCATGCAGAGATCACAGTGAAGGATTACGGTGAGATTGATGTGGAACTTGATGCAGACACAGCACCGATTACAGTAACTAATTTTGTAAAGCTGGTTCAGGATAATTTCTATGACGGACTGACTTTCCATCGTATTATTGACGGATTTATGATCCAGGGCGGAGATCCCAATGGTGACGGAACAGGAGGAGCCAACGAGGATATCCAGGGAGAGTTTACCAATAATGGTGTAAAGAATGATATTTCCCATGTTCGTGGAACTATTTCCATGGCCCGTGGCTCAGATCCAGACAGTGCAAGTTCCCAGTTTTTTATCGTGCAGTCTGATTCAACATATCTGGATGGAGATTATGCAGCATTTGGGCATGTAACTTCAGGAATGGATGTTGTGGATAGGATCAGCAAGGATGCAAAACCGACAGACAGCAACGGAAGTATAGCAGATGATCAGCAGCCGGTGATCGAAAGTATCCGCATGGTTGACTGACAGGAGGACGAAGGATGCTGAAAGGGAAAACAGTACTTCTTGGAATCACAGGAAGTATCGCTGCATATAAGATCGCATATCTGGCCAGTGCGCTTCACAAGCTTCACGCGGATGTTCATGTGCTGATGACAGAGAATGCCACGAATTTTATCAATCCGATCACTTTTGAAACACTTACCGGCAATAAATGCCTGGTAGATACTTTTGACCGGAATTTTCAGTTTCAGGTGGAGCATGTTTCCATTGCAAAGAAAGCAGACATTGTGATGATCGCACCTGCAAGTGCCAATGTAATTGGAAAGATTGCCAATGGTCTTGCCGATGATATGCTTACAACAACTGTTATGGCCTGCAGATGTCAGAAGCTTTTTGCGCCGGCTATGAATACTGCCATGTACGAGAATCCTATTGTGCAGGACAATATCAGGAAACTTAAGCATTATGGATATGAAGTGATCACACCGGCAAGCGGATATCTGGCCTGCGGAGATACAGGTGCAGGCAAGATGCCGGAGCCGGAGACACTTCTGGAATATATTCTCCGGGAAACTGCTTTTGAGAAAGATCTTTCAGGGAAAAAGGTTCTCGTTACAGCTGGACCGACACAGGAGGCCATTGACCCTGTCCGGTGTCTGACTAATCATTCCTCCGGAAAAATGGGCTATGCTATCGCAAAGATGGCGATGCTTCGCGGTGCGGAGGTCACGCTGGTAAGCGGACCTACTGCAATTGAGCCACCGCTTTTTGTGAAAGTACTTTCTGTGACATCAGCAAGGGATATGTTTGAAGCAGTGACAGGGGTAAGCGACCAGCAGGACATTATCATCAAGGCAGCAGCAGTGGCTGATTACCGCCCGAAGCAGGTCAGCGAGGATAAAGTTAAGAAAAAAGATGATCAGGTTTCTATAGAACTTGAGAGGACAGATGATATTTTGAAATATCTTGGCCAGCATAAAAAAGATGGCCAGTTCCTCTGCGGATTTTCCATGGAAACGAAAAATATGATCGGTAATTCCAGAGCCAAACTTGAGAAAAAGAACCTGGATATGGTAGCAGCCAACAACCTGAAGGTTGAAGGTGCAGGCTTCCAGGGCGATACTAATGTTCTGACTCTGATTACACAGGATGAGGAAGTGTCACTCCCGCTTATGAGCAAGGAGGATGCAGCCCTTAAAATCCTGGATAAAATTATCTCACTTACAAAATAAGCGGGATCGTAACACGGAAATGGCCGGACCATTCAGAAATAATATCCGGTCTGTATTTAAGTAAAGCGGATAAATAAAAATACATATCCGTTTTCCATCACCGTATTGTATCCGTATAGAAAATATCCGGTTAGGTTGTTGTATAACTGGAGTTTTTTTCGAAATGGAACGGTAACAAGGAGGAGGAAAAAATGAAAAGTAACAGATTTACAACAGCACAGCTCACTTTACTTGGCCTGATGGCGGCAATTCTTCTGCTGATGGCTTATACACCGCTTGGTTATCTGAATATCGGACCACTTGCGATTTCTTTTAATGTGATCCCGGTAGCGATCAGTGCGGTGGTTCTGGGGCCTGTCGGTGGAGCAGTAGCAGGTGCCATCTTCGGACTCACGAGTTTTCTGCAGTGCATTGGCGTAGGCGGATCCAGTGCCATGGGAGTTGTGTTATTCGGTATCAATCCGTTTTTTGCCTTTATCCAGCGTTTTGTACCGCGACTTCTGGATGGTATCTGCCTTGGATTTATTTTCAAAGGCATGCGTAAAGTCAGCAATACCTATGCAGCTTGTGCAGTGACAGGATTCTTTTCAGCATTTTTGAACACTCTGTTCTTTATGGCTGCACTTGTAGGACTGTTCGGAAATACCGATTATGTTAAAAATCTGATGGGTGGTCATAACATTATCATCGGCTGCTGTCTGATGGTAGGAATCAATGCTGTATGTGAAATGGTCTCTTCTACAGTGATCACAGGCGCAGTGGGAGCAGCACTTTCCAAAGCACACCTGATTCCGGCAGCACAGCTTGGCCGTGAAAAAGCATGATTATTTTTGAAAAAGACGGGAAAAGAAAATTATGATTTTAGCAATTGATATTGGAAACACAAATATTGTTGTCGGATGTATTGATGATAAGAAGACATATTTCATTGAGAGGCTTTCCACTGTGCGTACCAAGACAGAGCTGGAATATGCTGTGGATCTGAAAACGGTATTAGACATTTACCATATTAAGAAAACGGATATTGAGGGATGTATTATCTCATCTGTTGTTCCACAGATCACCAATATTGCAAAACTGGCAGCGGAAAAAATTCTGAAAAAAGAAGTCATGGTTCTTGGACCTGGAGTTAAAACCGGCTTAAATATTATGATGGATAATCCGGGACAGCTGGGTGCTGACCTTGTGGCCAATGCTGTGGCAGGATTAAATGAGTATCCGGTTCCGTTTATCGTAATCGATATGGGAACTGCTACAACAGTTTCTGTTGTGAACAGTAAGAAGCAGTATATTGGCGGCATGATCATGCCGGGAATTGGAATATCTCTGGATGCTTTGACCGCGAGAGCCTCACAGCTCAGCGGCATCAGTATTGATGCACCTAAGCATGTGCTTGGAAAGAATACAATCGAGTGCATGAAGAGCGGCGTGCTTTACAGCAATGCGGCAGCGATCGATGGAATTATCGACCGTGTGGAAGAAGAGATTGGTGAGAAAACAACAGTTATCGCTACAGGCGGCCTTGCAAAAAAGATCGTTTCCCATTGTAAGAAAGACGTTATTCTGGATGAGGATCTTCTTCTGAAGGGACTTCTTGTAATCTATGAGAAAAATAAATAAAGAAATCTGAGAAATCAGCTGTCTCGGATTCGGAAGATGTTTTCGAAGAGACAGGATATAGCTGTGGGCTGTTATCCTGTTTAGTGAAAACTTCTGGATCAGGACAGCTGTTTTTATGTCATAATGGATTGCCTGTAACTTGTGACAGCTTTTTTTCAGTAGTGAAAATGAAATGCATTCAGGAAATCTTCCGGTACAGGTGCCAGAAAACGCATAGGTTTCCCGGTTATGGGATGGGTAAATTCCAGCTGAAAGGAGTGAAGAGCCTGCCGGCTGATCCTGTCAAAAACCGGATGGTAGAGAAAATCTCCGGGAAGAGGGCATCCGATATATTTCATATGGACACGGATCTGATGCGTTCGTCCGGTATCCAGATGAAGTTCCACAAGGGAATATCCATTATTGACATCCAACCGTTCATAATGGGTGACAGCGGTTTCTCCATGCTCAAAATTTACTTCTCTGGTAATTACAGAATCATCCATTCTGGCGATCGGTGCGGAAATAGTACCTTTTTTAGGAGGAATCCCGTCTGTGAGCGCAAGATAAGTGCGCCGGATCTGGCGCTGTTTCATTTGTGCTGAGAGCAGGGCACCGCTGAGAGGATTTTTTGCCAGTACAAGAACTCCTGTGGTGTCGCGGTCCAGGCGGTTGATGCAGCGGTAAACAAAAGTTTTCCCCTGCTGTTTATAATACCAGGCAACTCCGTTTGCCAGAGTGTTCTCATAATTTCCGGCAGAAGGGTGAACAGGCATATCTGCCGGTTTGTTAAGAACCAGGATATCCTCATCTTCGTACAGGATATCCAGAGGGATTTTTACCGGAATAATAGATTCTTCCGGCCCGACCTCTTCCGGAACAAGGATCTTAAGAACATCCTGCTCTTTTAAAATCGTTCGTCCAAAAGCCGGAAGTCCGTTAAGGAGAATGGCATGTTCTGCCCGCTTCATAGTTGTTAATATATGTTTGGAAAAGCCGTTTTTTCTAAGAAATGCAAGGATCGTGAGACCTGAATCCTGGGCTTTGACGGTATAGTGAATGATTCTTTGCATATAAAAAAGTTCCTTTTCTGAGATTGATGAAAGTTTTTGCAGTTTACAGTATATCATCAGAAAAATATTTTTTCTACTGCATGCAGATGTAACATTTTTCCGATATAGCTGTTATATAAGTGAAGACAGGAGAAAGGGGAGAAATATGGAACAGAAACTGCTGACATTAGTTTATGAAAAATACCATAGAGAATTATATCTGTACATATATTCTCTTAGCAGAAATCATCATATAGCCGAAGATCTTACTCAGGAAACCTTTTTAAAAGCATTGCTGTCACTTCCGGAAGAACATGGAAATATCCGGGCCTGGCTTTATATGGTAGCCAGAAATCTTTTTTTTAATTACAGGAAAAAAGCTTCCAGGAATGTTTCTCTTGAAGAAGAAATGAAAAGGTCAGATGAGGAAAAAGATCTCCTTGCCAATATGATTGAAAATGAACGGAAACTGCAGCTTTATCAGGCTCTGAAAAAATTGGATATGAAAAAAAGAGAGATCCTTTTGCTGCAGTATTTTGGAGATCTTTCACAGAAAGAGATAGCGGCAGTTCTTCATATAACACCGGAAAATGTCCGCGTGCTGGCATACAGAGCAAAAAAGGAACTGAAAAAATATATGGAGCAGCAAGGAGGGTGAACATTATGACATACCGGGAACTTTTGAAATTATATAAAGAAGGTCAGCTGGATGAAGAAACGAAAAAAAAGATAGCAGCAGATATTGAACGTCAGGATGCGATCAGTGAGTATCTTTACGAAGAAGGAGAGATTCCAGGCCTGGAAGATCTGGAACCGGAGAAAACGGATGTTTTTTCGGGAACAGATAAAGAACAGAAAATAGAAAACGAACGTTTTATAAAAGAAATACGAAAAGCAGTGCGCAGAGCTCTTCTGAAAACAGGAATAGCGGTTGGCTGTGTTATCCTTGCTGTTATCCTGGGAGCGGTTTTCATATTTCCGAAAGTGGTTTCAGCATTATTTTATGATCCAAATGAAGTTGTCGGGGAGAATTCGGAAAATACAGATATTAAAACTACCAGAATGAGCCTGGATCTTTCTGTATATTCAGAATTGTTTCTTGCGGGAAACAGGAGAGATCAGGTGAATGCTGTTGACAGGGGGTACGGTGTGTATGATATTACAATTCCGCAAACAGTAAGCAGAAATGGGAAGTTTACGTCTGTCAGCGGTAAACTTGTCCGGGGAAAACTTACGTTATATGATAATAATGTGCTTAAGGTTCCTGGCTGGCGTTTTTATCTTCCGGGAGATGAAGAAGCTTGGGAGGCGTGGGAAGTTAATTCTGACGGAACTGAGACGAAGATAGATGGGAAAGAACGGAAAAAAGATAGCATCCGGGCATCTAAAGAGGAGATCGAAAAGTACAGTGATACGGACTGGTATACAGCATATGTATCGCTTGATAAACTTACAGATTATAAAGAATTCATCCAATGGGCAGAAGCCTTTTCGAAGAAGGAAAATATGGATCTGGGAGATCTCTGGTGTGCAGTATATACAGACACATATACAAATGTAAACACAGGTTTTGTTCCGGAGCCATCGGGTTCCAGCATGAACTGGGACAGAGAGAAGTACCCGTATCTTTCGCTTCTGGATGATCATGATCCTTATGAAATGATTGATGAAACGGATGAAAAGGTCATGGAGACACATTATATAAGTCTTTTGTCTTATCTTGCAGATCATAGTGACATTATAAAAATGATAGATGTAACAGAAGATTTTGCTGATGGATGTCATAATATGATCACTTATGTAAAAAAGAACGGATTAAAAATACAAGGTTTTGCTGCAAGTGTACAAAAAGAAACACTTTTGGAATTGTATGAAGAGGATCTGGTAGATTATATTGATACACAGCCGCAGAGTTGAATGTGTGTCAGCTGCTTTTGCACCGCAGGGATGAGAGATCTCTGCGGTGTTTTGTACGGCTTTATACAGAAAATCACCACAATTCAAGAAAAACACATAAAATATATTGGAAAAAATGAAAGAAAAGGGTATAATGTCTAAGAAAGCGTGACTAATAAATTACAGATAGATTTTTGTAAAATTTAAGAATAATCCAGGAGATGAAAACATGGAACAGCAGCATATGTTTACAAACCGGATGATCCGTAATCTGCTGGTTCCGGTAGTGCTGGAACAGATTTTGAATTCGATAATGGGAACCGCAGATACCATGATGGTAAGTAATGTGGGATCTGCGGCTCTTTCTGCGGTTTCCCTTGTGGATTCCATCAATATACTTCTGATCCAGGCTTTTTCTGCACTGGCAGCAGGAGGAGCTATTGTCTGCGCGCAGTATATCGGACAGAAGAATTATGAGAAAGCAAATATGTCGGCAAGACAGGTTTTGTTTATTATTACGGCGATTTCTGTAGCTGTATCTGCAGTCTGTCTTATTTTTCAGAAGCCTTTACTGCGGCTGATATTTGGTTCAGTAGAAGCGGATGTCATGCGTGCTTCTGAGACGTATTTCTTTTTTACAGCATTGTCATTTCCGTTTATAGCTTCCTATGATGCTGCGGCATCTATTTTCCGGGCGCAGGAGAATACGAAAGGACCAATGATCATTTCCATGATTTCCAATGTAATGAACATTGGCGGAAATGCGGTCCTGATCTGGGTATTTCATATGGGAGTTGCAGGAGCGGCGATCTCAACACTGGTTTCGCGAGTTTTCTGTGCTGTAGTAGTTTTATATCAGCTCAGAAAGGACAGACAGCCTATTGTTGTGAAGGATTACCTGAAGATCCGTCCGGACTGGTCTATGATAGGAAGAATTCTTGGACTTGGAATTCCGTCAGGAATCGAGAATAGTATGTTCCAGCTTGGAAAACTTGCGATCCAGTCAACAGTTTCCACACTTGGAACAGCGGCGATTGCTGCACAGGCTATGACAAATATCCTTGAGAACCTCAATGGAATTGCAGCGATCGGTGTAGGCGTAGGACTCATGACCATTGTTGGCCAGTGTCTCGGTGCCGGACGAAAAGATGAAGCTATCTATTACATAAAAAAACTCTGCGTGATCGCGGAGATTGTTATTATTGTAAGCTGTCTCACTGTATACGCACTGGCAAGACCGGTAACAATCCTCGGCGGTATGGAAAAATCCAGTGCTGCCATGTGCATTCACATGATCACGTGGATCACCATTGTAAAACCACTGGTATGGACCATGGCCTTTGTGCCGGGATATGGACTCCGGGCAGCAGGAGATGTGAAATTCTCCATGATCACATCATGCTGTACCATGTGGGCGTGCAGGTTCTGTCTCTGCATATTCCTCATAAGAGTCTTAGGCTTCGGCCCAATGGGAGTATGGATCGGAATGTTCGCCGACTGGACAGTACGAGGAATTCTATTCACGTGGAGATTCCACAGCCGGCGGTGGCTGAAGCACAAGGTAATTTGAGAAATTACCGTTAGCTTCCAGAAAAGTCAGCTGGTTGTTTTAACTGTTCACTGAGAATGGTTCTATTGGAAAATCAAGGGGAATGTTTATTTATTCGGAGAGGAATAGTAATAACAGGACAGCCTGCCACGCAGGCGCTTCCGTCCCTTATCATCAACCTGACACCAACCAGACAACATCGGCACAACGCTACACTCCCAATACCGCTGAATACATCATCCCTTCAAAATATCACACAGCCAACACCGTAGCTCAGCTGCGTGCCCAGAGGGGAGGAGCGCGAGGAGGGGAAACGGGCTTCGCAACTTTGAGTGCCTCCCCTCCTCGCAAACTTCCACAGCTTAAAAAGCAGAATTATATTATAAAAAGTAAAACACCCAATCAAAAAAATTTTCCTACAAAAAACTCATTAAAGAAAAAGGAGGTGCCAATGCAATATGACTGGTCTGGAAGATAAATACATTATAAAAAACAACAAACGCCTCCGCTATGGCTACACCACCGGTTCCTGCGCGGCAGGGGCAACCCGCGGCGCAGCCAGAATGCTACTCTCAGGAGAAGCTCTTTCAGAAGTAGAACTCCAAACCCCTAAGGGAATCACCCTGAATTTGCAGCTCCATGACATCACCAAAGGTGAAAATTACGTATCCTGTGCAGTCCAGAAAGACGCGGGGGACGATCCGGATACCACCAACGGCATCCTGGTCTATGCAAAAGTTGAAAAGATTTCCGCTGAAGTAGCGAAGAACATTATAGATAATCAAAATACAGATTCAAAAAAAGTAATCATTCATTCCAGCATCATCCTTGACGGCGGCGTTGGTGTAGGCCGGGTCACAAAACCTGGTTTATCCCAGAAGGTGGGCGAAGCTGCCATCAACCCGGTTCCGAAGGCAATGATCCTTCGTGAGGCAGAAGAAGCAGCACAGGAATACGATTACGAAGGGTACCTGAAGATCACAATTTCCGTACCGGAGGGAGAAGAAATCTCAAAGAAAACCTTCAACCCCCGTCTGGGAATTATGGGAGGTATTTCCATTCTTGGAACAAGCGGTATTGTGGAGCCAATGAGCGAGCGAGCCCTGATCGCCAGCATCCAGGTGGAAATGAAACAACATTTCTGCCAGGGAGAAAATTACATTCTGGTGACACCGGGAAATTATGGGGCTGATTATCTCAGGGAACATATGACGATTCCTTTTGAGAATAATATCAAATGCAGCAATTATGTAGGAGAAACCATAGATATGGCAATAGATATGGGTGTAAAAGGAATCCTTTTTGTAGCCCATATCGGTAAATTTGTAAAAGTTGCAGCAGGGATCATGAATACGCATTCTCACTGCGCAGATGGCAGAATGGAAGTTCTCTGTGCAAGTGCCATACGGGCAGGTGGTACACTGGAATGTGCCCGGGAGATTCTGGAGGCAGGAACAACAGACGAAGCCCTGGCTGTTATTGACAGATATGGGATTCTGGAGGAAACGATGGCTATTGTGATGGAGAAGATACAGTTTTATCTGGATCACCGTTCTTATGAGCAGATCCTGCTTGGTGCAGTGGTATTCTCCAATGTATATGGACTGCTGGGGCAGACCCGGGATGCTTTAAAGCTGATGGAAGCTATTCAGGAGCAGGCAGATGCAAAGACTGACAAATTGTGAAAAATCGAATCAAGGAAGTTCTCTGCGGAGTTGCGAAAAGCAATAAGCAAGGTAGGAACTTGACTATAAAAAACAAACAACAGGAGGAAATAAAAAATGGCAGGTAAATTATACGGAATAGGCGTGGGACCAGGAGATCCGGAACTTCTTACTTTAAAAGCACTTCGTCTTGTAAAAGAGGCAGATGTAGTGGCTCTTCCGGGAAAAGTTCCGGAAGACACCGTAGCATTTAAGATTGTAGAAGGTGCATATCCGGAGCTTGGAAAAAAAGAACTTCTTGCGGTTCCGTTCCCGATGTCAAAAGATCCGGTAGTGCTGAAGAGCTATCATGATGAAGGAGCGGAAAAAGTTAAGGCAGTACTTGACCAGGGAAAAAATGTAGCATTTCTTACCCTTGGTGATCCGACTGTATATTCTACTTATCTTTACGTGCATCACAGACTTGTGGCACAGGGATATGAAACAGAAATCGTCTGTGGAATCACATCCTTCTGTGCAGTTTCCGCACGTCTGAACACAGGTCTTGTGGAGAAGGCTGAGCCTCTTCACGTAATCCCTGCATCTTACCAGATCGAGGATGCGCTGAAGCTTCCGGGAACCAAGGTACTTATGAAAGCCGGAAAGAAAATGAAAGATGTGAAAGCTGAGCTTCTTGCACAGGGCGCAGAAGCTATGATGATCGAGAACTGTGGCATGCCGGATGAGAAGATCTACAGAACTGTGGAAGAAATCCCGGAAGACGCAGGATATTATTCACTGATCATTATCAAAGAAAATAAAGAAAGGACTGAAGAATAGATTATGGTACATTTTGTAGGAGCAGGTCCGGGAGCACCGGATCTTATCACAGTAAGAGGAAAACAGTATTTAGAGGAAGCAGATGTGATCATTTATGCAGGATCTCTTGTTAATCCCAAGCTTCTGGAGTATTCCAAAGATGTCTGCACTATTCATAACAGTGCAAAAATGACTCTGGAGGAAGTGATCTCTGTTATGGAGAGAGCTGAGGCAGAAGGGAAGATGACTGTACGTCTCCATACAGGTGATCCATGTATCTACGGTGCGATCCGTGAGCAGATGGATATTCTGGATGAGAAAGGAATCCCTTATGATTCCTGCCCTGGAGTCAGTGCATTCTGCGGAGCAGCATCTGCACTGAACCTGGAGTACACACTTCCGGATATTTCCCAGAGCGTGATCATTACCAGAATGGAAGGAAGAACACCTGTACCTGCCAAAGAAAGCATTCAGTCTTTTGCAGCTCACAATGCAACAATGGTTATCTTCCTGAGCACAGGTATGCTGGAAGAGCTGAGCCGCAGACTTGTTGAGGGTGGATACCGTGAGGATACACCGGCAGCTATCGTTTACAAGGCAACCTGGCCGGATGAGAAGAAATTTATCTGTACAGTAGGAACTCTTGCGCAGACAGCAAAAGAGAACAACATCACAAAAACAGCACTGATGCTTGTTGGTGATGCAGTAAATGCAGCGCATTATGACAGATCCAAGCTTTATGATCCGGGATTTACAACAGAATTCCGTGAAGCTACGAAATAAGACATGAATATTGCGATTATTTGCTTCAGCATGACAGGACTGGAGACAGGGGAAAAACTTAAAATAGCATTAACAGAAGAAGGAGAGCAGGTTACACTGGCAAAAAAGAGCCGCTACCTTCCGGACTCTATCGCTGTTTCCACCTCCCAGTGGGCAGGAGAACAGTTTCGGTCAGGGAAAGACGGCGTGATTTTTATCGGTGCCTGTGGGATCGCTGTTCGCAGCATTGCACCATACATTGTTGGGAAAAAAACAGACCCTGCAGTTCTTGTGATCGATGAGTGCGGGAATTTTGTGATCTCCCTTCTTTCCGGTCATCTGGGCGGAGCCAATGAGCTGGCACTTCGCTGTGCCGGATATCTTGGGGCAACGCCGGTCGTCACCACGGCGACAGATCTTCACAGCCGCTTTGCAGTAGATGTTTTTGCAAAAAAGAACGGCTGTGCCATCTTTCATATGAAAGCAGCTAAGGAAGCATCCGCAGCACTTCTCGCTGGAGAAAAGATTGGTTTTTACAGTGAATTTCCGTGGGAGGGAGAACTGCCGGAAGGACTGGTACTCTGTAACAGAGCTGGCAAGCCCCTGTGCAGGGAGTGTCTTGCTGTATCTTCTGGAGCAGACATTGCACCGCCGGAAACCGGCATCGCAGTAACCATCCACAGAAACTGTCTGCCGTTTCCAAACACAGTCCATGTAGTTCCGCCATCCGCAGTCTTAGGTATGGGCTGCCGCAGAGGAAAGGAAGCTGCTCCTGTCCGGGAAGCAGCGGAAGAATGTCTGAAAGAAGCAGATATATACAAAGAAGCTCTTTGTGCTATTGCAAGCATTGACCTGAAAAAAGAAGAACCAGGTATTCTGGCCTTATCAGAAGCCTGGAGTCTTCCATTTCAGACCTTTGCAGAGGAAGAGCTGAAAGCAGTAAAAGGAGAATTTACTCCGTCAAAATTTGTCGAAAAAATAACAGGTGTGGATAATGTCTGTGAGCGCAGCGCAGTGCTGGCAAGCGGACAGGGTTCACTGATCAGAAAAAAAACAGGCCGGGACGGTGTAACCACCGCTCTTGCAGCCGGAAATCGGAGGATACATTTTGAGTAAAATTTATGTTGTGGGAATTGGCCCGGGTGCATATGACCAGATGACTGGAAGAGCGATCCGTGCATTAAATGAAAGTGATGTGATCATCGGCTACACAGTATATGTTGACCTTGTAAAGGAGTATTTTGCAGGAAAAGAATTCATGACAACACCGATGAAAAAAGAGGTAGACCGCTGTGTACTTGCTTTTGAGGAAGCAAAAAAAGGCAGGACAGTTTCCATGATCTGCAGCGGAGATGCAGGTGTCTACGGTATGGCCGGTCTGATGTATGAGGTTGGAGAAAACTATCCGGATGTAGAGCTTACCATTATCCCGGGAGTTACCGCAGCAACAGGCGGGGCAGCAGTTCTTGGCGCACCGCTGATCCACGATTTTTGTCTCATCAGCCTGAGTGACCTTCTTACCCCGTGGGAAAAGATCGAGGCAAGACTTCTTGCTGCTGCACAGGCTGATTTTGTAGTGTGTCTTTACAATCCGTCCAGCAGAAAGCGTAAGGATTATCTTCAGAAAGCCTGTGACCTGATGATGAAATATAAATCTCCTGATACAGTCTGCGGAACTGTTGCACAGATCGCAAGAGATGGCGAGACTGCACAGGTTATGACCTTAAAAGAACTTCGCGACACAGAGGTAGATATGTTTACCACTGTCTTTGTGGGAAATTCCCAGACAAAGAATATCGGTGGCAGGATGGTAACACCAAGGGGATATAAGAATGTATAAGGCCATTGTTTTTGCCGGCACAACAGAAGGCTACGCGATCTGCAATTTTCTTGCAGAGAACGGAGTTTCTGTTTATGCCTGTGCAGCTACGGAGTATGGCGGCTCCCTTCTTAAGGAAAATGAGTTCCTTCATGTCAGTGCCGGAAGGCTGAAAACAGAAGATATGGAGGAGCTTTTCCATAAGGCGGCCCCGGAGATCGTTCTGGATGCCACCCATCCGTATGCAGCAGAAGTAACAAAAAATATCCGGAAAGCCTGTGAAAATGCAGGGGTAAGATATCAGAGAGTTCTTCGCCCGGAGGGAGACAAAAGCAGTGAAGCTGTTTATGTGGAGAGCCCGGAAGAAGCAGCAGAATTCCTGTCCGGAACAGAGGGAAATATTTTTCTGACAACAGGCAGCAAGGAATTGGCGAAGTTTACCGTGATCCCGGATTACAAAGAGCGTATTTTTGCACGGGTGCTGTCTGTTCCGTCTGTGATCCAGTCCTGTGCGGAGCTTGGTATTGAGGGAAAACATCTCATAGGCATGCAGGGACCTTTTTCAGCAGAGATCAATGAGGCTATGCTGCGCCAGTTTCAGTGCAGTTACCTGGTGACAAAGGACACTGGCCTTGCGGGAGGTTTTCCGGAAAAGATCGAAGCCTGTCAGAGATGTGGGGCCACACCTGTGATCATTGGCCGTCCTTTAAAAGAGGAAGGTCTTTCCCTGCCTGAGGCAAGAGGCTTTCTGGCGAAATTTTTCAATCTGAAGCTGTCTCAGAAGATTTCCCTTGTGGGAATTGGGATGGGTGCAGAGAAAACACTGACTCTGGAGGGAAAGAAAGCTTTTGATGAGGCAGAGCTTCTTATTGGGGCAAAACGTATGACAGAAGCCGTACAGAAGCCAGGTCAGAGTGTTCTCCATGAATACCGCAGTGAGAGAATTGTGGAATATATCAAAGCACATCCTGAGTATCGTACGGTTGCCATTGCTCTTTCCGGAGATGTGGGATTTTACAGCGGTGCTAAGAAACTGGTTGATCTTCTGGAAGGCAATGTGGAAGTGGTCTGCGGAATTTCATCTGTTGTATATTTTATGGCAAAGATCGGCTTTTCCTGGGATGATGCGAAGATCGTCAGTGCCCATGGCAGGAAATGCAATCTTGTATCACTGATCCGTCATAATCCGAAAGTGTTTTCCATTCTCGGAACAGAGGACGGAGTAGCATCCCTTGCAAAGAAGCTGGTGTACTACGGAATGGGAGATGTTATCCTTTATGTAGGAGAAAATCTTTCCTATGAAAATGAGAAGATCTTCCACGATAAAGCAGAGAATCTTACAGAATACCGTGGAGATGCCTTAAGTGTGGTAACTGCGTACAACGAGGAGGCGACTCCTTTAAGTGCTGTACACGGGATCCGCGATGAGGAATTTTTACGGGGCAAAGCACCTATGACAAAAGAAGAAGTGCGTACAGTTTCCCTTTCCAAGCTGTGTCTTGCAGAAGATTCCGTATGTTACGATGTAGGAGCTGGTACGGGGTCTGTTTCCATTGAGATGGCTCTTCGTGCATGGAATGGTGAGGTCTATGCAATCGAGAAGAAAGAGGATGCCCTGGGGCTTTTAAAAGAAAACAGGCAGAAATTTGCAGTGGATAATCTTAAGATCATACCTGGAACTGCACCTGAGGCTATGATGGAACTGCCTGTTCCGACTCATGCGTTTATCGGTGGCTCATCAGGAAATATGAATGAGATCGTAAAACTTCTTCTGGAAAAAAATCCGGAGGTTCGTATTGTGATCAACTGTATCACACTGGAAACTGTGACAGAAGCCATGAATGCTATCCGTGATTTTAATCTGACAGATGTGGATATTGTGCAGCTTGGTGCAGCCAGATCCAAAACTGTTGGAAGATATCATATGATGATGGGCGAGAACCCGATTTATATTATTTCCTGCAGCGGAAGAGGGGAGGAAGTTTAAGTGAAGATCCCAAGAGTGCTTCTTGCAGCAGGAGCCAGCGGAAGCGGAAAAACTTTGATCACCTGCGGCCTCCTTCAGGCACTGGTGAACCGCAATTTAAAAACAGCTTCTTTCAAATGCGGGCCGGATTATATTGATCCTATGTTCCACAGCCGTGTTATTGGAACGAAATCACGAAATCTGGACACTTTTTTTACAGGAGAAGACAGAACAAGATATCTTCTGGCAAAAAACGCTGCAGGTTATGATATAGCGGTGATGGAAGGGGTTATGGGTTATTACGATGGCGTTGCGGGAACCACTACGAAGGCCAGTGCCTATGATCTGGCTTCCACCACAGATACACCGGTGATCCTGATCGTCAACAGCCGCGGGATGAGCGTGTCTCTGGCTGCCTATGTAAAAGGGTTCCTGGAATATAAGAAGGACAGTCATATCAGAGGAGTAATTTTCAACCAGATGTCTCCCATGCTGTATCCCAGGATGAAGGCACTTCTGGAAGAAGAATTATCTATAAAGGTTCTGGGATATGTTCCGAAAGTGGAGGACTGCGTGATCGAGAGCCGCCACTTAGGGCTGGTGCTTCCCGAAGAGATACCGGAGCTTAAAATCCGTCTTCAGAAGCTTTCCGAAGTGCTGGAAAAAACTCTGGATATTGACGGAATCCTTGCTCTTGCACAAGAAGCACCGGAGCTTGAGACATCCGCAGATCTTAAAAGCGAGAATCCGGCATTCGGCTATCATACTGATGAAAAAGTGCGCATCGGTGTGGCTGATGATGAAGCGTTCTGCTTCTTTTATGCAGATAATTTTAGCCTTCTGGAACAGATGGGTGCAGAACTTGTACATTTTTCCCCTGTTCACGAGAGCAAGCTTCCGGAAGAACTGGATGGACTTCTGCTCTGTGGCGGCTATCCGGAATTAAACGGAGAGGCACTGGAGAACAACCAGGCCATGTGCAGTGCAGTCAGGGAGGCTATTGCCGGCGGAATGCCCTGTCTTGCAGAATGTGGAGGCTTTATGTATCTTCATCAGGAGATGGAGACTATGGATGGAAAATTCCGTAAACTCTGCGGAGTGATTCCGGGAAAAGCGTTCCGGACGCCGAAGCTGAACCGATTCGGTTATATTACCCTTACAGAAAAAGAGGATACCGGACTTGGAGAGATTCCTGCCCATGAATTCCATTATTTCGATTCCACCAACTGCGGAGAAGATTTCCATGCGGCAAAACCGGCATCAAAGCGAGGCTGGGACTGTATTCATAAAGAAGGCCGCCTGATGGCAGGATTCCCTCATCTTTATTATTATGGAAATCCGGAGGTTCCGGCGCGCTTCCTCAGCAATGCACAGGATTATAAGAAGGAACGGAGGCAGAGAAAAAATGCTGAAATATAGTCTGCCGGCACTTGCCATCGGTTTTGTGCTGGATCTTCTCATCGGAGACCCGAGATGGCTTTACCATCCTATCTGTGTGATCGGAAATCTGATTGCAGTACTGGAAAAAGCGATCCGCAGAGTTTTTCCAAAAAGCAATGGAGGCGAGCTGGCAGGAGGTTTCGTGATTGTAGTTCTGATCTGTCTGTTCAGCGGCGGTGTACCGCTTCTTGTTCTTCATTATCTTTACCGTTTTCTGCCTGTGGCAGGTTTTGTGCTGGAGACATTCTGGTGCTATCAGCTTCTGGCAACACGTTCTCTGAAGGATGAGAGCATGAAGGTTTATGACCGCCTGAAAAACGGAACTCTGGATGAAGCACGTTATGCAGTTTCCATGATCGTTGGCCGTGACACCAGGGAGCTGACAGAGACCGGTGTTACGAAAGCGGCAGTAGAAACTGTTGCAGAGAATGCTTCCGACGGTGTGATTGCCCCGATGTTCTATATGGCTATTGGCGGCGTGCCGCTGATGTTCCTTTATAAAGGCATTAACACCATGGATTCCATGCTTGGATACAAGAATGATAAATATCTGTATTTTGGACGCGTGGCGGCGAAGCTTGATGATGTGGCCAATTATATTCCGGCCAGGATTTCAGGATGGCTGATGGTAGCAGGAACTGTTTTTACAGGAATGGATACAAAAAATGCGGCAAAGATCTATCGTAGGGATCGCCGCAACCACGCAAGTCCCAATTCAGCACAGACAGAGGCTGCCATGGCTGGTGCCCTGGATGTACAGCTTGCGGGAAATGCGTATTATTTTGGAAAATTATATGAAAAACCAACGATTGGAGACCCGATCCGTCCGGTAGAGCCGGAAGATATCAAAAGAGCCAATCGTCTGATGTATGCGGCATCAACACTGGGAGTTGTCGTATTTCTTCTGATCAGCGGAGCAGTCCGGATGCTGTTTTTCTGATCAGAAGGAATTATGGCGTTCCGGGAAATCAACGAAGTGAAACATACAGGAGAGTAACCAATGACAAAACACATACATGGAGGAGACGTTTACAAATACAGGAACTGCCTTGATTTTTCTGCGAATCTGAATCCTCTGGGAACACCGGAAAGTGTGAAAAAGGCTATTTGTGACAGCCTGGATCATATTGCCGAGTATCCGCAGGTGGGTAGTGAGCTTCTCAGAGAAAAAATCGCAGAGTATGAAGGTGTTAAGACAGAAGAAGTGATCTGCGGAAACGGTGCGGCAGAAGTGATTTTTACCCTGTGCCGTGCAGTAAATCCGAAGAAAGCACTGATCCCGGCACCTACATTTGCGGAGTACGGACAGGCACTAGCCAGTACAGGATGTGAGCTGGAATATTACATGCTGACTGAGAATGAGGGATTCGTGCTGGGAGAAGCTTATCTGGATATTCTGCATAAGGGTCTGGATATGGCATTTCTCTGCAATCCCAATAATCCTACAGGCATGCTGATCCCGCACTGTCTTTTAAAAAAGATACTGGAGAAGAGCAGGAAGCTGGGAATCCTTCTTGTTGTAGATGAGTGTTTCCTTGATTTTGTAAAAGAACCGCAGGAATATTCCCTGAAACGGTCGCTTTCCGGATTTAATAATCTTTTTATCCTGAAAGCATTCACAAAAAGGTACGCCATGGCTGGAGTACGTCTGGGTTACGGCCTTTGTTCCAATCGTGTTCTTCTGGATAAGATGGAACGGAATGTTCAGCCCTGGAATGTTTCCACAATGGCTCAGGCAGCCGGTATTCAGGCACTTTCAGAAACTGAATATGTGGAAAAAGGACGCCAGCTTGTTTTCAGGGAGTCACAGTGGCTGAAAGAAGAGATGACCCGCATCGGGTATAAGGTATTTCCGTCAGAAGCCAATTATATTTTCTTTAAGGGACCGGAGGAGCTTTTTGATTTCTGTCTGCGAAAGAGAATCGTGATCCGCGACTGCAGCAATTATCCGGGGCTTACAAAAGGTTATTACAGGATCGCTGTAAAGACGCATGAAGAAAATGTAAAACTGATTGAAGTACTTGAGGGAGGTATATTATGGCAAAAGCAATAATGGTACAGGGAACCATGTCCAATGCCGGAAAGAGTCTGCTGGCTGCAGGGCTTTGCAGAATCTTCAGGCAGGACGGATATAAGGTGGCTCCCTTTAAGTCACAGAATATGGCACTGAATTCCTTTATTACGGAAGATGGCCTGGAGATGGGACGTGCACAGGTTATGCAGGCCGAGGCAGCAGGGATCAAACCATCTGTTCTTATGAATCCCATCCTTCTGAAACCTACCAATGATGTAGGCTCTCAGGTGATCGTAAACGGCGAAGTTCTTGGAACTATGAGTGCCAGAGATTATTTCAAATACAAAAAGAAACTTGTTCCGGATGTAATGAAAGCCTACAATGCTCTTGCAGCTGAAAACGATATCATCGTTATCGAAGGCGCAGGAAGTCCGGCTGAGATCAATCTCAAAGATGAGGACATTGTAAATATGGGAATGGCGAAGATGGCCAAGGCACCGGTGCTTCTTGTAGGAGATATTGACAGAGGCGGGGTTTTTGCACAGCTGATCGGTACGGTGGAGCTTCTGGAAGAAGATGAAAAAGCCATGGTCAAGGGTCTCATCATAAACAAATTCCGCGGAGATAAGACCATCCTTGATCCTGGCGTCGAGATGCTGGAAGAGAGAAGTGGCATTCCTGTTGTGGGTGTTGCTCCGTATCTTGATATCCAGGTAGAAGATGAAGATAGCCTGACAGAGCGTTTTGATCGGAAACAGGAAGCTGGTGTGATCGATATTGCGGTGATCCGTACGCCAAGGATTTCCAACTTTACGGATTTCAATCCGTTTGAGAGTATCCCCGGAGTTTCCCTCCGCTATGTAAAACATCCGAGAGATCTTCATTCTCCAGACATGATCATCCTGCCGGGAACAAAGAACACAATGGGCGATCTGATCTGGATGAGGGAAAGCGGTATGGAGGCAGCTGTTCTCAAAGAGGCTTCCAGAGGAAAGCTGATTTTCGGTGTCTGTGGTGGCTACCAGATGCTGGGAGAGACTTTGAGCGATCCTCATGGCGTGGAGAACGGTGGCTCCATGAAGGGTATGGGACTTCTTCCTATGGATACTGTATTTGCAGAGAAGAAAACAAGAACAAGGGTACAGGGACATTTCGGAGAGCTTTCCGGTGTGTTTGCACATCTTTCAGGCGCAGAAGTGGAAGGCTATGAGATTCATATGGGTGAGAGTATCCTGAAAGGGGAAGCTGGTACAGCTACCAGGATCACAGACAGTGTCAGCGGCGAGAAGAAAGAAGAAGGTGCTTTTGCAGGAAATGTCTGCGGAACCTATATCCACGGAGTTTTTGACAAGGAGGAATCAGCTGAAGCCATTATCCGTGTGATCGGTGAGAAAAAAGGCATTGATGTGGAAAATATGACAGGTGTTGACTTTGCGGCATTTAAGGAACAGCAGTATGATATTCTGGCAGCAGAGCTTCGAAAACATATGGATATGAAAAAAATCTATGAGATCCTGGAGAACGGGATCGCGGAGGACGAAGAGAAATGAAAGTAGAGCTTGAAAATGTAAAACCTATGGAGATCGAAAAAAGAAGCTTTGAGATCATCACAGAGGAGCTTGGGGACACACCTCTGATCCCTGGGACAGAACTGATCGTAAAACGCTGCATTCATACAAGTGCAGATTTTGATTATGCAAAAAATCTCTGTTTTTCCGAAGATGCTGTGGAACGAGCACTGGAAGCCATCCGTAATGGGGCGTGCATTGTAACAGACACGCAGATGGCAAAAGCAGGAATCAATAAACGTGCACTTGCAAGATACGGCGGTGAGGTGTTCTGCTTCATGTCTGATGAAGATGTTGCTGCAATGGCGAAAAAGAACGGAACAACAAGAGCTACAGCCAGCATGGATAAAGCAGCATCCATGAATGAAAAGCTGATCTTTGCCATTGGAAATGCACCGACAGCTCTGGTCCGTCTTTATGAACTGATCGAAGCGGGAAAAATTTCCCCGGAAATGGTCATCGGCGTTCCGGTTGGATTCGTAAATGTAGTACAGTCCAAGGAGCTGATCATGCATGCAGATGTGCCTTACATTGTTGCAAAAGGACGTAAAGGCGGAAGTAACATTGCAGCGTGCATTGTGAACGCACTACTTTATATGATCGATAACAGAAGAGATTGATAACCATAATCTTAAAGATTGTCTGCCACGCTTTTCAGAAGCTGGCAGGCAGGCAGAAAATCATTCACAGGAATGGAAGAACAGGAGAGAACAAGGGTGATATCATTCTCTGTTTCGTTTAAGATTTCCAGGCGCAGCCCCTGTAAGCGGGCTGCCTTTTTTAATTGTTCGCCGGTGGATGAACAGGGGATGGTAAGAGCCAGGCTGGTGCCTGCTGCCCCTGTTATGATCTGGCAGTTTTTTCCAAAAGTATTCTTCACGGCAGCAGTGAGAGCTTTCAGCTTCTGTGCATAAAGGCGGCGAAGTTTCCTTGTCTGGGAAAGCATGTGGCCGTCCCGGATGAACTGACAGAGAGCAATCTGTTCTGCCTTGGAAGCTGTCTGATTATACCGGGCTGCTTTTTTTTCGTATAATTCCCGGAGAGATGGGGGCAGTACCATAAAACTGACACGAATGGAAGGAAGCAGCAGTCTGGAAAAAGATCCGATATAGATTACATTCTCTCCGCCTGCAAGTCCGAACAGGGATGGAGTTGGTTTCTGGAGATAAACGAATTCGTTTTCGAAATCATCTTCAATGATAAGGTGTCCATTGGCATCTGCGTGGCGGATCAGTTCCAGACGTCGTTTCACAGGCATGATCTCGCCCCATTTGGTCATATGTGCAGGGGATACGTAGATCACATCGCAGGTTTTGTCACGGTAATGGACGTCGAATCCGTAATCCTCAAAAACTGTGCTGCCCTGGATAAAGGAGGGGGTAGGGAACGAAACGGTCTTACGTTCACGGAGCAGAGGACAGAGGATCTGGAGGAGACTTTGGAGACCGGCACCAACCACAATATCGTCTGGAGAGCAGATCACGTTCCTACGTTCCCGGATGTAGTCGGAGAGAACTTCACGAAAATCCTTTTCTCCCTGAGGCTCTCCGTAGGAAAGCATACGTTCATCCTGGCGGAGCGCACTTTTGATATAGCGCTGCCAGAGGTCGAATCGGAAACTCTCCCTGTCAACGCCGGAGGAGGCGAAATCGTAGATACAGGGAATGATGTTCCGGGGATGTTTTTCCAGTGCATGCGGATGCTGTTTTCTGGCAATATCGGTGACATAGTAACCGCTCTGGGCTCTTGCGATAATGTAGCCGTCTGCGGCAAGCTGGAGATAGGCATTCTCAATGGTGGTGCGACTTAGCTTAAGTTCCTGGGCACATTTGCGAAGAGATGGCATCTTGCTGCCCGGGAGAAGACGGTTCTCCATGATCAGTTTTTTGTAGTAGTGATACACTTCCAGATAAAGATGTTCTTTTTTATGTTCTGTGGATATATTTAACATAGGTATGATAATTTCCTTCCAAAAATGATTGCGTAAACCTGATGATATATTCTATAATAATACAGAAAAAAACTCAAGACTGGAGAAGTAAGATGAAGAAAATAGCAGTGATCAATGATCTTTCCGGGCTGGGTAAATGTTCACTTACAGCAGCGATCCCTGTTATCTCGGTGATGGGAGTGCAGGCATGCCCTTTTCCTACCGCTGTTTTAAGTAATCAGACAGGCTACGAAGCTTATTTCTGTGAGGATTTTACAGATCATATGGAACCATATATGGAACAGTGGAAGGAACGTGGATTTGTTCCTGACGGTATTTATACAGGGTTTCTTTCCGATGAGAAACAGGCAGATAAGATTCTGAAATTTATGGATATGTTTGCAGCAGAAGATACGCTGATCCTTACAGATCCTGTAATGGGAGATGACGGAGAGGTATATCCGATCTATACGGAAGCATTGAGAAGACGTTTTTGTGAACTTGTGAAACGTTCCTGTGTGATCACGCCTAATCTGACGGAAGCACTGGTCCTTCTTTATGGAAAAGAGAAAATGAAAACAGTCTGGAAAGAATTTCAGACCATCACCGGACAGGAACGGCTGGAGCGAATCGAAGAAACCGGGCGAAAACTTGCAGAAGAATTTTCACTTTCCGCAGTTGTGATCACAGGTGTGGATCAGCAGGAAGAGGGAGATACTGTAAAGATGGGAAATCTTGTTCTGGAGAACGGGAAATGTTCCTGGGTTTTCGCGGAGAAAGCCGGAGGCAGCTATTCAGGTACAGGAGACATATTTGCATCGATACTCAGTGCAGGCCTGGTAAAGGGATACTCTATGGAAGCCTGTGCGGATATGGCAGTGGACTTTATTTCGGCATCTATCAGGGATGCAGTGAAAGAGGGTACTGACCGTAATGACGGAGTATGTTTTGAACTGCATCTTGGCAGGCTGGTCCGATAGAGAATATTGCAGCTGATTTTTTGATCATGGAACAGAGTATTGTTTATGGGAGGAAATATAATGATTTCAGCAGAAGAACAGAAACAGGTGCTCTTTCTTGTAAGACAGACGAAGGATCTGATCTTAAAAGAGATGAAAAATGAGGAAGTTATGGTGAAAGGTGCGGCCAACTATGTGACGAATGTGGATCTGGCTGTACAGAATTTCCTGAAGGCTGAACTGGGAAAAGCTTTTCCGGATATTGCCCTGATTGCAGAGGAGAAGGAGAATACGGGACTTTCCGAAGAGGGAACTTACTGGATCCTGGATCCTATTGACGGAACGGCCAATCTGATCCTGGATTTCCGTATGAGTGCTGTTGCGCTTGGACTTTACGAAAAAGGAGAGATCGTTTTCGGAGCTGTGTTTAATCCGTTTACAGATGAGCTGTTTCATGCAGCGAAGGGTGAGGGAGCATATCTTAACGGTAATGCTATTCATGCTTCTTCCACAGAGCATTTCGGGGATGCTGTGATTTCCTACGGTTCCACGCCATATACGAAATCCGAAGCAAAGAATCTGTTTCCGATTTTCTATAATATCTTTATGAAATGCGGGGATTTCCGCCGGACAGGTTCCGCAGAGCTTGATATGTGCTATGTGGCATGCGGAAGAGAGCATGGTTATCTTGAGCGTGACCTGAAACCCTGGGATTATTCTGCAGGAACCATTATTGTCAGAGAAGCAGGAGGCGTGGTCAGGACCTGGAAAGGCGAAGAACCGACCTATTTAACCAACGGTGATATTCTTGCATGTGCACTACAGTTTGAGGAAATCCTTCTTAAGGAACTTGCAGGAGAGAAAAAGAGCTGACCATTAGGCCAGCTCTTCCCATTTCTCATAAAGCTCTTCCAGTTCTTCTGCGATGGCTGCTTTTTCGCGGCTGAGCTTCGTACATTCTGCCACGTTGGTACATATATCCGGGAGAACCATGGTATCATCAATTTCTTTATCTCTTGTTTCCAGCTCTTCAATGCGGGCTTCTACTTTTTTCAGTTCAGCTTCCCGTTTTCGTTTCCTTGACTGTTCCTCCTTCATCTGCTGCCAGGAAAGCTTGTTCTCGGAGACTGCTTTTTCTTCCTGCGGAGCTTCCGGGGTATTGATGTCAGGAGCGTAGGCACTGGTCAGCTCTTCTTTTTTCTCAAGATAATAGTCGTAATCACCGATATAATTTACAACAGCCTGATTGGTCAGTTCCATGATCCTGGTTGCTGTCTGATTGATAAAGTAACGGTCGTGGGATACATACAGCACAGTACCGGTATAGCTTACAAGTGCTTCTTCCAGAATCTCCTTGGAGGCAATATCCAGGTGGTTGGTAGGCTCATCCAGGATCAGGAAGTTGGCTTCTGAGAGCATCAGCTTGGCCAGGGAGACACGACCGCGCTCACCACCGGAAAGAGCGGAGATTTCTTTAAATACGTCATCCCCTGTAAAAAGGAAGGCTGCCAGCATGTTGCGGATCTCAGTCTCTGTAAGCGTCGGGTAAGTATCAGAGATCTCCTGGAAGATCGTCTTATCCATATGCAGAACATGATGTTCCTGATCGTAATATCCGATCTGCACCTTGGAACCAAGGGAAAATTTACCGGCATCTGCTTCCAGAAGACCATTTATGATCTTCAGCATGGTAGTTTTGCCTGTTCCGTTGTTTCCGATCAGTGCCACACGTTCTCCTCGTTTGATGTCAAAGGAAATATCGGAAAACAGCGTCTGTCCGGGAAATGCTTTGGAAAGATCCTCTACATGAAGAACATCATTTCCGCTTAAAACACGTGGTTCCAGGGAGATGCGCATCCGATCCTGGATTTCCAGCGGCTTTTCAATGCGCTGTACACGATCCAGCATCTTCTCGCGGCTCTCTGCACGTTTGATGGATTTTTCGCGGTTAAAAGATTTCAGCTTGGCAATAACTGCTTCCTGATGTTTGATATCTCTCTGCTGGTTCAGATATGCCTTATACAGGGCATCGCGAAGCTGTGCTTTCTTAAGCGCATAGGCAGAGTAGTTGCCACTGAAAACTCGGGTCTCACCAGCTTCGATCTCTACGACCTTGGTGACAACTTTATCAAGAAAGTAACGGTCATGAGATACAATAAATACAGCTCCCGGATAGTTAAGAAGATAAGTCTCCAGCCAGGAAATGCTCTCCATATCCAGATGGTTGGTAGGCTCATCCAGAAGCAGGATGTCCGGTTTGGAGAGAAGCATCTTTCCAAGTGCCACACGTGTTTTCTGGCCTCCGGAAAGCTTCTCAATCTGCTTGTCGTAATCTTCCTCTGTGAAACCAAGACCTTTCAGGACACCGGTGAGCTCACTCTTGTAAGCATAGCCGTTTTCCAACTCAAACTGATGAGTAAGGCGGGTGTAAGTTTCCATCAGGTGATTCAGGTCATCGCCTGTAACATTATTCATTTCCTGCTCCAGATTGCGGATGCGACGTTCCATATCAATGATGTGCTGCTTGGTGGTAAGAAGCTCCTCATAAATGGTGTGGTGGCCGTGAATATCCTGATACTGAGCGAGATAGCCGATATTTTTGTCCTTGGATAGAACTACAGTTCCGGAATCTGCGGAAATCTCCTGCATGATGATCCGAAGAAGCGTAGTCTTGCCTGCACCGTTACATCCAATGAGAGCCGCTTTTTCCCGTTCCTCGATATGGAAAGATGCGTTATTTAAGATAACATTTTCGCCAAAAGCCTTGCATATATTTTGACATGATAAAATCATAAAAACTGTCCTCCTGTACAAAAGATCCTGCCTCTGCCTTTAAAAGACAGGGAAAATCCTCCACCTATTATAACGGAAACTGCCGGGATTTCAAAGAAAAAATCAATTTTTTAAAAAAATATGAAGAAATTTGTACATAACTCACAAGTTTGATTGACAGGAAAATGTCAATTCGGTATAATTAACCTAGTGTAGGACAAGGAGGGAAACTATCGTGGAGACAAAACAAATCTCGAAAGCGGTGATTAAGCGTCTGCCACGCTATTACCGCTACTTAGGAGAGCTGATGGAAGACAATGTAGAACGAATTTCTTCCAATGAGTTAAGCAAGAAGATGCATACCACAGCTTCCCAGATCCGTCAGGATCTTAATAATTTCGGCGGTTTTGGTCAGCAGGGTTATGGCTATAATGTACATTATCTTTATACGGAGATTGGTAAGATCCTGGGGTTGGATACCGTTCACCCGATGATCATCCTGGGTGCCGGTAATCTGGGACAGGCACTTGCCAACTATGTAGATTTTGAAAAACGTGGATTTAAGCTGGTAGGGATCTTTGACGTAAATCCGGTGCTTGAGGGCATTGCGGTTCGCGGACTTGAGATCCAGATGCTCAGTGAGCTTCCGTTTTTCCTTAGAGAAAACAACGTAGAGATTGCCATTCTCACCCTTCCTAAGAATAAAGCTAAGGAAATGGCAGATATTCTGGTAGAGAACGGGATCAAGGCAATCTGGAATTTTGCACATCTTGATCTTGAGACACCGGATGATGTTATTGTTGAGAACGTACATCTTTCCGAGAGCCTGATGACACTGTCGTACAATCTGAGCAAATACAGGCAGGAGCATGTGGAATAACAGAAGTGGAGTATGAGGCTGCCGGAAACGGCAGCTTTCTCTATGTGAGAGGGGAGGGGCCAGAATGAAGAAACTTGTTACCTGCGGGGAAATGAAGAACCTGGACAGTGCCACGATCCATAAGATCGGTGTGGCATCGGAAGTTCTGATGGAGCGGGCAGCATTAAAAGTAGTAGAGGAAACAGAGAAATACCTGGAAAAGAATGAAAAGATCCTGGTAGTCTGCGGAAACGGAAATAATGGCGGTGACGGGATCGCCATTGCCAGACTGTTTTATCTAAAGGGAATCCGGGCAGAATTTTATATGGTCGGAAACAAGGAAAAAATGACCAGGGAGACGACACTGCAGTACAAGATTGCAACAGGTTATCATGTGCCGGAAGTGAATAACCCGGACTGGAGCGAATATACTACTATAGTAGATGCCGTGTTCGGTGTGGGCCTTGCGCGTCCGATCGAGGGACATTATGCGAAGATCATCCATGAGATGAACAGTGCGCGGGCAAAGAAGATCGCTGTTGACATCCCGTCAGGAGTGAACGGAGATACTGGCCTGGAAATGGGAATTGCCTTCAGTGCCGATCTTACTGTTACATTTGCCTATGTAAAAAGAGGACTTTGTTTTTACCCGGGAAGACTGTATGCAGGAAAGATCGTCATAGCGGATATCGGGATCTATGAGCAGGAAGCTGTAAAGGCATCTGCACGCTGTCTGGAGAGAAAAGATCTTAAGCTGTTTCCGGAGCGTGATCCCGGCGGGAACAAGGGAACTTTTGGGAAAATCCTTTTTATTGCCGGAAGTGAGGGGATGTGCGGGGCTGCTTATTTAAGCGCCAGTGCAGCACTCCGGGCCGGAGCGGGAATGGTGAAGATCCAGACAGTGGAAGAGAACCGGATACCGCTGCAGATCCTTTTGCCGGAGGCCATGGTATGCACCCGGTTTGACGAGGAATCCAATGAACAGCTTCTTTCCTGGTGTGATGTGATCGTAATCGGACCGGGGCTTGGAACCTCGGGGGCCAGCCGTGAGAGAGAACAGTGGTTTCTTACGGCTGCTGCCCGGGAGAAAAAGCCGCTTGTCCTGGATGCAGATGGACTGAACCTATTGGCCATGCATCCGCAGTGGAGGGAATTCCTGGGAGAAAATGTGATCCTGACACCTCACATTGGAGAAATGAGCCGCCTTTGCGGCAAAAGCATCCGGGAGATTCAGGAAAACATTGCCGGAACAGCTGCAGGTTATGCAGGAGAAGCTGGCTGCGTATGTGTCCAGAAAGATGCATGCACAGTAGTTACAGATGGCAGCGGAGATATTTATCTGAATATTTCAGGCAATTCCGGTATGGCAACTGCTGGAAGCGGAGATGTGCTTTCCGGTATTCTGGCAGGTGTGTTATGTATGTATCTGAAAACGGAGGAACAGCCTCCAATGGTTTTAAAGGCCGCGTTAGGTGTTTATCTTCACGGACTTTGCGGCGATCTTGCAGCCGCTGAAAAGGGAAAGCGCAGTATGCTGGCAGGGGATATCATTGAAGCTCTGCCACAGGCTTTAGCGATAGGTGAAGAGGAGTCAAAATTATGAAAAAATACGAGAGAGTCAAGGCTCTGGTATCTCTGGATGCCATTGCCCATAACTTTGAAGAAATGCACAGGAATGTAAAAGAAGGAACCAGGATTATTGCGGTGATCAAAGCGGATGGCTACGGACATGGAGCAAGAGCTATCGCAAAACTGATCCATGATTATGATTATATCTGGGGATTTGCCACAGCTACAGCAGAGGAAGCACTGGAGCTTCGGCATGCCGGAATTACCAAACCGATCCTGATTCTGGGCATTGTTTTTGAGGAATATTATGAGGAGCTTGCTGCCAATGATATCCGGATCACCATTTCCGATTTGAATACTGCAGTGGAGTATGCCAGGGCAGGAGCGCGCATTGGAAAAGATGTACATATTCATTTGGCTCTGGATACCGGAATGACCAGGATCGGCTACGCGGATATTCCGGAGAATGCCGTCAGGATCGAAGAAATTGCAAAGATTCCGAATCTTGTGATCGAGGGAATGTTTACCCATTTTGCAAGAGCAGATGAGTTTGACCGTTCTCCTGCACTTGTGCAGCTTGACCGCTATTTGCGTTTTGCAGATCTTCTGGAAAAAAGAGGCGTGCATATTCCGGTCCGCCACTGCTCCAACAGCGCCGGCATCATCCGTGTTCCGGAAGCCAACCTTAATGTTGTCCGTGCAGGAATCACCATCTATGGCATTTATCCTTCAGAGGAGGTTGAGCGTGACATTGTGAAGCTGATCCCTGCCATGGAACTTAAGAGCCACGTATCCTATGTAAAGAATGTGGAGCGCGGAACTGCGGTAAGTTATGGAGGAACTTTTGTTACAGAACGTTTTACCAGAATGGCCACGATTCCGGTGGGTTACGCAGACGGCTATCCAAGACAGCTATCCAATAAGGGCTGGGTTCTGATACATGGAAAAAAAGCTCCGATCCTTGGCCGTGTATGTATGGATCAGTTTATGGTCGATGTCACAGATATTCCGGAGGTAAAGGCAGGCGATGAGGTGACGCTGATGGGAAGAGACGGAGATGAATTTATCAGTGTGGAGACACTGGGAGATATTTCCGGAAGATTTTCCTATGAGTTTGTCTGTGAGATCAGCAAGCGTGTTCCGAGAGTCTATATAAAAGATGGTAAGGAATGCGGTGAAGAAGAAAGCTTCTTTCAGTGATAAAAGAGATCTGTTTTACTGAGAGGTAAAGCGGGGAAAAATTACCACGCATGTATACACAATGAATTTGTGGAAATACTTATCTGTAAAAAGGACTACGGCTTACAAAGAAAAGCCGGACCAGAATCGGAGTGTGAATTGTGTGGTTATAAAAAGAGGGGATATTTTTTACGCAGATTTAAGGCCTGTGGTGGGAAGTGAGCAGGGTGGCATCCGTCCGGTGCTGATCATTCAGAACGATGTGGGCAACCGGCATAGCCCCACAGTGATCTGCGCAGCCATTACATCTAAAATGAACAAGGCAAAGCTGCCGACACATATTGAGATTGATGCATCTGCTTACGGAATTGAGAAGGATTCCGTGATCCTGCTGGAACAGCTGCGCACCATCGACAAGCGGAGGCTGAAAGATAAGGTGTGCCATCTGGACGGAGCTATGCTGGATAAAGTAAATCATGCACTTGAGATCAGCCTGGAGCTTACGTTTTAACCTGTCCTGGTATTCTGATTCTTGACGAAATCTTCCATAAGTGTTATATTTAATCGAGTTGCAATACGTGATCGGTACTTGTAATAAGACATTGTTCAACGAGAGAACAGTAAAAACGAGGAGAGGAAGATAACATGTCAGGACATTCAAAATTTGCCAATATTAAACATAAGAAAGAGAAAAATGATGCCAAGAAGGGTAAGATCTTCACAGTCATAGGACGTGAGATCGTTATGGCAGTAAAGGCCGGCGGCCCGGATCCTGCAAATAACAGCAAGCTTCGTGATGTCATTGCTAAAGCGAAAGCAAACAACATGCCGAACGATACCATTGACCGTGGAATCAAGAAGGCGGCAGGTGCTGATTCCGCAGACAGCTATGAGAAAGCTGTATATGAGGGCTACGGCCCGAACGGTGTTGCCATCATCGTAGAGACTCTTACAGATAACAAGAACCGTACAGCAGGTAACGTGCGTAACGCATTTACCAAAGGTAACGGAAGCATCGGAACACAGGGATGTGTATCTTTTATGTTCGATCAGAAAGGCCAGATCATCATCGACAAGGAAGAGCTTGAGGATGAGTGCGGTGAGATGGATGCGGACGAGCTTATGATGACAGCACTCGATGCAGGCGCAGAGGACTTCAGCGAGGAAGAGGACAGCTTCGAGATCATCACAGCACCGGATGACTTCAGTGCAGTACGTGAAGCTCTTGAGAAAGCAGGAATTCCGCTTGTAGAAGCACAGATCGCCATGATCCCGCAGACATATGTAGAGCTTACCGACGACCAGGCTATCAAGGATCTCCACAGAACATTGGATCTTCTTGATGAGGATGATGATGTCACTGATGTATGGACAAACTGGGACGAGTGATAAATAAATTGAAAAATTAAGGCTTTAACAGAAAAAACCTCATTTTTATGTACAGGATATTTTAGTATCCTGAAAAACATACAAAATGAGGTTTTTTGTTTTTGGACTTCTGAATAGCAGAGTAATATGGTAAAATAAGTATGATATTAAAAACGGGAGGAAAAAGATGAAAAGGAGATTTTTGCAGAGATTTCTGGCAGTTTCTCTGTCTGTAGCCGTAGTGGGAACAAGTCTTCCTGCATCAGCGGCAGACTTCACAGATGCAGCAGCCGGAAATACAGTGACAGAAGATTCTTTTGAGGATCAGCATACTGATTCTTCATCTGAAACAGAGGAAGACAGCGGACAGGATTCCGCTCAGATCGTACTTACTCCGGAAGCGAAGGAAGAGGAAACGCCAGAACAGGAAGAATCTGGTACAGGAGAGAATGATCAGGAGGAAAATATTTCGGCGGAAGACAATTCGGATGAGGTGGAAGATCTTACAGACCCGTCCGATTCAGAACTTACAATGGAAGAAGAACCAGAGATAAGTCCTGCGGAAGTATCGGAGGAAATTGGGGAAGAATCTTTTGACGAAGGGAATGTAGAGGACGCAGGAGCTGTTGAGAAGAATTTTACTTATGAAGTCAATTTGTATAACAAGGATGAAGTATATATTACGAAATATACGGGTACAGCTAAAGAAGTCGAGATCCCGGCTACTCTGGGTGGCAAAACAGTAAGTGAGATCAGCTCGAATGCCTTTAAGGACAATACCACACTGGAGAAGGTCACGTTTTCAGCGGAGAAGCTGCAAATCAGTTCTAGGGCTTTTTCCGGTTGTACAGCTTTGAAAGAAGTGGTAATCAAAAAAGCTGTCAACTATGTAGACGGAGAGGCTTTCTCAGGATGTACCGCTTTTACTACCATTACAGTAGGAAAAGATACTGCATTTCCAGTCAATTCTTACTGGGGTGAGTATGTAAAGACGGTTCAGGTAGAAGCTGGCAATACTACACAGGAAGTAAAAGACGGAGTCCTTTTCAAAAAAGCAACAAAAGATAACGGAAAGAGTCTTGTATATTATCCACCTGCGAAAGATGCACAGGAATATACAGTTCCCACAGACGTACAAGGGCTGGAGAGACATTCTTTTCTGAATGTAAAAAATCTGAAAAAACTAACTATTAACAGCAAGATCACAGGTGGATGGTTTTATGCAATCCAGAATGCTCCGGCATTGGAGGAATTAGTCCTTGGAAAAGATTTTTCCAAGAAATCAGATCTGTCAGGGCTTTTTGATGGGAACATAGCGTTAAAAGTGCTGAATATCCAGGCTGTTGATCCGGGATTTGAAACATTCGGTTTCCATGTGCCGGAGATCAGGATCGGAAAAGATGCAGGCAATCTTGAGAACACAGAGATTTATAATATCGGTGCAGAGAAATATACACTGGAAGATGGAAATAAATCATACCAGATCTTAAACGGAGCATTATGTAACAAGAGCGGACTTCTTATTGCATATCCAGTGAACAGCTCTGCAACAGAGTTTCAGGTGCCGGATCAGGTAACTGACATTGGAAAAAATGCCTTTGCCGATGCAAAATACGTTACAAAGGTTACAATGGGAGAGCAGGTGATTTCCATAGGCGAATCCGCTTTTTCAGGCTGTAAAAAACTCGTTTATGCAGACATAAGTCCGAAGCTTCGAACTATTGGAAGCAGAGCTTTTGACGAGTGCAGCAGCCTTGAGGAGATCAGTACAGGAAACCAGGTAGAGTTTATAGGGAATAGTGCTTTTAACGGATGTAGCTCTCTGAAAAACATAACGATCCGCAGCAATGCTGAGAATACAGAAATCGGAACGAGCATACTGGATGGATGCAGCTCCCTGAAAGAGGTTATGCTTGATGTGGCAGGAACTTTTAACCCGGAGATCCTGGGAAGACGGGAGATCATAGACACTGTAGTAAATCTGGGATCAAGGATAAAAGTGGATACTTCAGATCTGACTGATTATATCAGTATTGTTGGCAGTTATCATGTAGACGAACAGAATACAGTAATTAAATCTGTTGATGATATGATCCTTACAAAAGACGGTGGGAAAGTACTGCTTTATGCGGGAGCGAGTGACAGGGAAGAACTGGAGATACCAGATGGCGTGACAGAGATTTCCAGAGGTGCTTTCTGGAATGCAGCCAGTCTCCGCAAGATCACTCTGCCGTCAGGTCTTGAAACTGTGGCAGAGTACGCATTCGCAGAATGTTCCAGACTGAAAAATATTGAGTTTCCGGAAGGAACCAAGACCATTGGGGCAAATGCTTTTGATAATGAGGTTTCACTGGTTTATGCGGATATTCCGAAATCTGTCACATCAATTGGAAAAAGGGCATTCAGGAATTGTAAGATCCGAGGATACAAGGGAACAGCAGCAGAAACTTATGCAAAAGAAAATAATCTGGTCTTTATTGACAAGGAGACTATGGATGAAGATGACAGCCCGGTACCGGGAGATTTTGAATCCAGCGAATGGGATGGTGTGAAGACAGAGGAGGTTAAACCAAAGGGCAGCGTCTATACCATTCAGAATGCAGCACAGCTTGCATGGGTATCCAAGGCAGTCTCAGAGGGAACCTCTTTTGCAGGTGCAAGGATCAAGCTTGTGGCAGATATCGATCTGGCAGGCTATAACTGGATCCCAATCGGAAATATTGAGAATTCTTTCAGTGGAAGTTTTGATGGACAGAATCATACGATCTATAATCTGAAAACAGATACGACCCTGAACCGGGAATATGGTTTTGGATTGTTTGGATATGTATGGTATGAAAAACCGGAGGAGAATGTCTATATCCGGAACATCAACATTAAAGATGCAGAGCTTTCCTATGGAAATGAACAGGGAATCGTAGCCGGTGTTATCAACTGCTATGCCGGTGTAAATTTTACTTTAAGTAACTGTAATACGACAGGAGTCTTAAGCGGTGGAACCCTGGGAGGTATTGTAGGCCTACTGAAATGTGGAAGACTTGGAAACGATGTTACTGTAAAAAAATGTACATCAAAGGCAGATATCACTACAAATGGAGCCGGCGGCGGTATTATCGGTTCACTTGAGGTTACCGGCAGGGACTGGGTAGATGGAGATGGTGATGTTACAGTAGAAGAATGTAAGTTCTCCGGTGTCACCAGTTCAACGGGAAGATACGGAAAAGTTTCCGGCATTATCAGTTACATCGGTCACAGCAACAATTCAAAAGGCACAGTCCGGGTGAAACGCTGCGTCAACGAAGCCGGGATCAATGGATCTCCATATGTTTCACTTGGTGGAATCGTCAGTCAGATTGATGGCGGACAGAATAATGCCAAAGAGATCATTGAACAGTGCGTCAATAAGAGATATGTTTATGGAGGCTATAATACCGGTGGAATCTGCGGGGCAATTCCGGGAAGCACTACGATTTTCCAGTGCTATAATACCGGTACAATAGGGTATGCGGCTCTTGGCGGTTCCATGGGCGGTATAACCGGAAACAGCAGCGGAATCATTCAGGACTGCTACAATGACGGACAGATTCTCCATACATCTGCAATTGATTACAATGGTGGTATTGCAGGACATAATCATAATGTTATAAAAAACTGCTACAGCATCGGTACATTGCCGGAATCCGGAAATTCCAGTGTGGATGTATCGTTTCCGGGTGCGATTGCCTGTTTTAATAACAAAGAGATCCGTCATTGCTACTATAATCTGGAAGAAATTCCGCAGCAGTGGCTTCTGGCTAAGGCAAACTGTAAGAATGAGCCACGTACAGTGTATACTTCTCCTGATAATAAACGTATCGCGAGCGGTGGTCTTACAACTGTCCAGATGAAAACAGCGGGAAGCTATACTGACTGGGATTTCCAGAATGTATGGGATATGGATTCCGAATATGCGTATGGTTATCCGGTACTTACAGCAATCAAGGATCTGATCGACAAGCATCCGGACAATGAAGTGCATCATAATAAATATAAGAAACAGGAAATCCGGATCACAGTTACAGGAAAGAAAAAGAAGGGTGATAAAAAAGAGCCTCTTCTGAATGGTGCGAAGGTAAGCATAGGCAGGGAAACTGTTACTACAAATGAAGCCGGTGTGGCAACCATCAAAATGGAAGAGAACGGCACGGATATCCTTGCTGTATCAAAAGACGGCTATACTACATATACAAATACAGAATTTAAATTTCCGAAGAACAGGGAATGCAGAGTAACTCTGATCCCGGCAGGGGAAGTTAATGAGTACAGTCTGGGCTCTGTAATTATGAAGTACAATACCAATGAGTATGAGCTTCTGTCTGAGACGAAGACAATTTCAAGGACAGCCAAAGACACGCAGTTTACGATTCAGGCGAAGCCGGCACTTGCAAATAACAAGATCGACAGATATGAACTGGTTCAGGGAAAGAAGGTTATTGCGAGCAGTACAGATGGTCTTTTTAAAGTGAAAAACGGAGATTTTGCGGAAACAGAAACAACAGATAAAAATGGGAAAGTTACATATAATGATGTGGTGATCCAGACTTGCAGTGACACAAAAATAGAATCAACCACAAAGATCAATCTGAAAGTTGAAGAGGATGTAGATAAGACCCTGAGTTATACTTTTGGCAAGGGCCTGAAGTTTACAATTGGAGAGGATGTTCCTATTTTCGGGGGTTCCAGCTTTTCAATGTCAGGCTTTGATCTGCCGGTGTATTTTGTGACAGAAGCTGCTGAAAATAATGAAAGTATGAAGATCAAGGTTGGCATCAATCTTCTGAAAGCTGATCTTAAGGATCCGGAAAAATCAAAAGCATTAAGTGCTTTTGCCAGTTCCACAGCGGAATCCCTGTCAGATCCACTTGGAAAACGCAAGGATTTTCTGAAAGAATTTTCAAAAAATGTAAATAAGAAAAAAGTAGTCGGAATGGGATCAACAAGCCTTGATCTTAAAGTCTATGGTTATGCCGAAGCAACAGTGCCATATAATAATCAGTTAAGTGGTACATTATGTGTGGAACTCAGTGGAGGCTACAGTGGTGAAGGGCAGGTAGTCGGAACTCCGATCGTATACGCCATTGACTTTACGGGTACGATCACAGGAACTGGAAACATTGTTCTTAATTTTGACAGCAGTGCGAAAAACAGTGCTAAAATCGGAATGAAAGGAGAACTTGAGCTTAGCCTTTATGGAGGTGTGGGAGCCGCTTATCTGATATCCGGTGGATTTTACGGAAGCGGAGGACTTGGCGTATCCGGATCGATCTATCCATTTGAAACTTCCGGATTTGAGAATTTTTATCTTAAAGGAAGCATTGGCGTTCAGGGACGGCTCCTTGGTGCGCAGGTGAAATTCCCAATTTTAAAAGGAACGTATGATATTTATAAACGGGATACATCAACCATACGGAGTGCGAGATCGTCCGGAGAAGTAACAGACGTTCAGGAACTTTTAAGTGATTATGACAGTTACGAAGCTATCAGCCGTGACAGCTACGATGAACAGGAATTCTGGGATGGAAATGCAGTATCCACGCAGGCTTCTTCGGGCGAGCGGACATTGGTATCCAACGGTTATCCGGAGATGGCACCTGCGATGTTTACCTGCGGCAGTGATACAGTTATGGTGTTTTTAAATGATGCCAAAGGCAGGGATACTGCTGATAAATCGGCACTTTATTACTCTGTTTATAATGCGGCTAAGAATACCTGGAGCACTCCGGCACTGGTAGCCGATAATAAGACAGCAGATTTTAATCCGCAGGTGGCAACTGACGGTACTCATGCCTGGGTAGTATGGAACGATGCTTCTTCCAGCCTGAAGGGTGTGGATGGAATTACTGCGATCTCTGCAAAAACAGAAGTTGCAGCAGCTGCATATGACAGTACAACACATAGTTTTAAGGCACAGGAGACACTGACATCCAATAATACTTATGAGATCCAGCCGCAGATAACAGTAGTAAACAGCAATCCGGCGATCACCTGGACAGTAAACAGCAAGGGTGATCTGTGGAGAGCAGAAGGTACTAACAGTATTTATGTTGCGCAGAAATCAGGTTCATCCTGGTCAACAAAGAATCTTGTTTCAGTAAAAGAGAGTATCCAGGGCGATGCGGTAGGTACGATCGGAAGTACTTTATATTATGCTTACAGTACAGGTACGCTGAATCAGGGTTCTGCAAGAAAAGGATATATCGTTGATGTTCAGAGCGGATCCAGGACTTCTCTGGAGGGAGAGCAGATTGAAAATCTTCGTTTTGGAAATATAGGCGGAGAGAATGCACTTCTCTGGACAGATACAGCAGGTACTCTTTATACAAGGGATAAATCCAGCCAGACTGCAGTAAATGCTTTTGAAAACGGCGGAATCACAGGTAATGTGCGTCAGGTTATCAAAGGTGAAAACGGTGATGCAGCAATCCTCTTTACAAAGAACGGAGAAAACTGCGCCAATGCATATGTGATCTACTATGACGGACAGAATAAGAAATGGTCCGGAATCACACAGCTTACAGATGCAGCAGATTATGTGGAACAGATTCAGGGTGCATTTGTAAACGGAAAGCTGGTACTTACTTATAATAAGCGAAAAATCGATATTTCAAAAGAAAATGACAATGGAACCAATAATCTGATAAGCAAGCGTATAGATCACGGAAAGACCGAGCTGAAAGCAGAAAGTGTCAGCTTTGATACATCGAAAGTAAAAGCAGGAGAATCACTGGATCTTACTGTTTCAGTAAAAAATCAGGGAGATAAGACCTGCACAGGAGAAACTGTCAAGATCCTTAAGGGCAATACAGTGGTTCTGGAAACATCTGCAGATAAGACAATCCTTTCCGGGGAGACTGCAGAGATCCCGGTGAAATTTACACTTCCTGCTGACCTGAAACGTACAGAATACAGGGTTCAGGTGACAGAGAAAGGTTCCACAGCGAATGTTTCAGACAGTCTGAAGACTTCTGTTGTGATCGGTTCTGCGAACTTCCGTGTACAGACAAAGACTTATAAAAATGAAGATATGTATACTATGGCAGCAACTGTATTTAACAATGGTTACGCTTCAGGTCCGGTGACAGCGATTTTCTATGATCCGCTGAATCCGGAAAAAGTCTACGCACAGCAGACAATGGCAAACCTTGCACCGGATGAAGTATGGAATGTATCACTGGATGTTCTTCCGGAGATGGCTGATGGAAATCAGATCAAGAAAATCGCAGTCCGCGTGAAAAGTAGCAGTGAGCCGGAAGAGAGTTATTACGACAATACCTCAGAAGAAGCGTTCTACTGGGAGAGTGATGAACTTCCGAAACCGACCCCAACTCCAAGTCCGAAGCCGACTGCAAAACCAACAGCAGCACCGAAGCCGACTGCGAAACCGACCGCAGCGCCGAAACCAACAGCAACTCCGGTTCCGGATGGTGAAAAGACGGTTGTTACGAAGGATACCTTCAAAAACTGGCCTACAACATCAGCAGATATTGAAGGAAGTGTCGGAAAGATAGAAGATGATATCTTAAGCGGAACAACCATATATTCTCTTTATTTCTACGGAGATGCACCGGAAATGGCACCAAATATGTTCCGCGGAAGTGCAGTGACCGCTTATTATCCGGCTAATAATCCTACGTGGACAGAGGATAAACTGCAGAGCTACGGAGGCAGCTGGACAACATGGAATCCATGGGATCCGGAAACAAGAACAGTATATGGTGCAAACCTTAAGAAATATGGCGAACTGAAGCTTCGATACACGACCATGCCATATACCGGAGCTGCACAGAAAATGAAAATTTATGTGCGGGACAAGGCATATTTGGGTGATTTCGGAGACCAGTTCCTGACAGAAAACCAGGATTACAAGGTCACCTGGAAGAACAACATAAATGTAGGAACTGCAACAGTAACAGTAACCGGAATAGCACCATACTACAGAGGAACTCTGACAGCCACATTTAAGATCGTCCAGGGAAGCAACCGGATCACAGCATCCAATGTCAAAAAAATCCAGAGCACAAAGAAACAGACATTTTCACTTGGTGCAAAAGCACTGGATAAGGCAAAGCTGACTTATAGATCCAATAACAGAAGTGTTACAGTTGACAAAAACGGAAAAGTAACCATTGCGGCGAAATTTGCAGGTGCGGCGACGATTACCATCACAGCATCTGCAACCAAAAACCGCAAAACAGCAAAGAAAAACATTACAGTAACAGTAAATCCATCTGGCACATCGCTGACAAAATGTACCAACATTAAAAAAAGAAAAGCAGATATCCGGTGGAAAAAGAACAGCTATGTGACAGGCTATGAAATCCAGTACTGTACAAGTAAAACTTTCAAGAGCGGAGTGAAAAAGAAAGTTATCACAAAATCTTCCACAACGAAATATACAGCTGCAGGACTGGCTTCCAAGAAGACATATTATGTAAGGATCCGAACTTACAAGACAGTAAGAGGAAAGAAATATTACTCTTCCTGGAGCAGGCTGAAAGCAGTGAAGATTACAAAATAAGATGTCAGTGTAATATATATGTTTTGGATAAAAACAGAATAAACTGAAGATTTTCGCACATAATACCTCCAGGATTTTGATTCTGGAGGTATTTTTATATATGAAAGAAAACGAAAAAGAAGAGAAAAAACAAAAAGAGCTGGATCGTGAGGACAGCCGGAACGGGCAGATCCGGGAGATGGGGCAGGTGGTGCTTGACGGAAATTCAAGGAAGCATAAAGTAGAGCTTCTTACTGTGATCGGGGAGATCGAAGGTCATGAATCTGCACCTTCTCACAGCAAGACGACCAAGTATGAACATGTGCTGCCCAAACTGGCATTAATTGAGGATGATGAGGAGATTGAAGGTCTTCTGATCCTTTTGAATACTGTAGGCGGTGATGTGGAGGCGGGACTTGCCATTGCGGAGATGATTGCATCATTAAGTATTCCCACGGTTTCCCTTGTTCTTGGAGGCGGACATTCCATAGGAGTTCCAATGGCTGTTTCCGCAGATTATTCATTTATTGTGCCAAGTGCGACCATGGTGATCCATCCGGTGCGCCAGAGCGGTATGTTTATCGGGGTGGTACAGACTTACCGCAATATGGAAAAGATCCAGGACAGGATCACAGCTTTTGTATCAGGACATTCCCATATGAAAAGGCAGCGGATGGAAGAACTGATGCTGGATACTTCCCAGCTGGTAAAAGATGTAGGCACAATGCTGGAAGGAGAGGAGGCTGTCAGAGAAGGCCTGATCGATGAAGTAGGAGGGATTCGGGACGCTCTTGACAAGCTGTATGCTTTGATCGAAGAAAAAAATCCCGGAAATAACAGCTTATGTTTGTAACTTCTGGTAAAGTTAGGTTAAACATAACTAATATGATTACACTGCATTGCGGTAAAGAAAATTGACAGAAATTGTAAATCTCCCCTTGCCATATGATAAATTTTAGCGTATTATTAATAAAGGTTTATAATTTGCGCGAGGAGGAAGACCATGTATAAGGTTTTAAAAGCTGAAACACTGGCAGCTAAGATTCATCTTATGGTTGTGCATGCACCACGTGTGGCAAGCCACTGTCTGCCAGGACAATTTATCATTGTGAAACTTGATGAAAAGGGAGAGAGAATCCCGCTTACTATCTGTGACTATGACCGCGAAGCCGGTACAGTTACGATTGTATTCCAGGAGATCGGTGCATCTACTGTTAAGATGTCAGCTCTGAAAGAGGGAGATTCTTTCCGCGATTTCGTAGGACCACTGGGATGTCCGTCTGAGTTTGTACACGAGGATATTGAAGAACTTAAGAAGAAGAAAATGGTATTTGTTGCTGGTGGTGTAGGTACTGCACCTGTTTATCCGCAGGTTAAATGGCTTCATGAGCACGGTATCACAGCAGATGTTATCCTTGGTTCCAAGACAAAGGATATGGTTATCCTTGAGAAAGAGCTTTCATCTGTTTCCAATCTTTATGTTACAACAGATGACGGATCCTATGGCCGTTCCGGTATGGTAACAAAAACTCTTGAGGATCTCGTAACAAACGAAGGCAAACATTATGATGTCTGTGTGGCAATCGGACCGATGATCATGATGAAATTTGTCTGTCTCCTTACCAAGAAGCTTGGTATCCACACAATTGTCAGCATGAACCCGATCATGGTTGACGGAACCGGTATGTGCGGCGCATGTCGTCTGCAGGTCGGTGATGAGATTAAATTTGCCTGTGTAGACGGACCGGAGTTTGACGGACATCTCGTTGATTTCGATCAGGCTATGAAGAGAAGCCAGATGTACAAGACCCAGGAGGGGCGTGCATTACTGAAACTTCAGGAAGGCGATACCCACCACGGTGGATGCGGACAGTGCGGAGGTGACAAGTAATGGCAGATGCAAAAATGTTAAAAAAAGTGCCTGTAAGAGAGCAGGATCCTAAGGTACGTGCGACAAACTTCGAGGAAGTATGTCTTGGATATAATCAGGAAGAAGCAATGGAAGAGGCACAGAGATGTCTCGGCTGTAAGAAACCGAAATGTGTGGAGGGATGTCCGGTATCTATCGACATTCCGGGATTCATTGAACACATCAAAGAAGGCAACATGGAAGAGGCTTACAAAGTGATCGGATTATCTTCCGCACTTCCGGCTATCTGCGGCCGTGTATGCCCGCAGGAGTCCCAGTGTGAGGGACAGTGTATCCGCGGTAAGAAAGGTGAAGCTGTTTCTATCGGTAAACTTGAGAGATTCGTTGCTGACTATGCTCTTGAGCATGATATCAAACCTGCCGGAGCTGAAGTTAAGAACGGACACAAGGTTGCAGTTATCGGTTCCGGTCCTTCCGGTCTTACATGTGCAGGTGACCTTGCAAAGGCTGGTTACGATGTAACTGTATTCGAGGCTCTTCATGAGCTTGGCGGTGTTCTTGTTTACGGTATTCCGGAGTTCCGTCTTCCGAAACAGAAAGTCGTTAAGAAAGAAATCGAGAAAGTTAAAGAGTTAGGCGTTAAATTCGAGACGAATGTAGTCATTGGTAAATCCACTACTATCGATCAGCTGATTGAAGAAGAAGGATTCGAGGCTGTATTTATCGGTTCCGGTGCAGGTCTTCCGATGTTTATGGGTATTCCGGGTGAGAATGCAAGTGGTGTATTTTCTGCTAATGAGTACCTTACAAGAAGCAACCTCATGAAAGCATTCGATGATTCATACGATACACCGATCGCAGCAGGCAAGAAAGTTGCAGTTGTCGGTGGCGGTAATGTTGCTATGGATGCTGCAAGAACAGCTCTGAGACTTGGTGCGGAAGTACATATCGTGTACAGAAGAAGTGAAGCTGAGCTTCCTGCCAGAGCAGAGGAAGTTCATCACGCTAAGGAAGAGGGCATCATCTTTGACCTTCTTACTAATCCGAAGGAGATCCTTGTGGATGAGAACGGACATGTAAACGGTATGAAAGTTGTTAAGATGGAGCTTGGTGAGCCAGATGCTTCCGGAAGAAGACGTCCGGTAGAGATTTCTGGTTCCGAGTATGAGATGGATGTGGATACAGTTATCATGTCTCTCGGTACTTCACCGAACCCGCTTATTTCTTCCACAACCAAAGGTCTCGACATCAACAAGAGAAGATGTATCGTTGCTGAGGAGGAGACTGGTAAGACATCTAAGGATGGTGTATACGCAGGTGGAGATGCCGTTACAGGTGCAGCTACCGTAATCCTTGCAATGGGTGCTGGTAAAGCAGGCGCAAGAGGTATTGATGAATATCTGAAAAATAAATAAACAGAAGCTCTGTTTATAAAGAGTCTTCCGGCTGCAGCTGCCATATATGGCACAAGCCGGGAGGCTTTTTTGCTCTTTTTTTAAAAAAATCATGGGAAAAGAACATTTGTTTGATTTTCCTGCCAAGTGTGGATTGTAAGTTGTCTGCAATTATGCTATAATGTGTTGGAAAAATTTTTAGAAAAGGAAATATAATTATGTCAGTAATACATGCGATTATATTAGGAATCCTGCAGGGCATCACAGAATTTCTTCCGGTGAGCAGTTTCGGACATCTCTGTGCAGCACAGCATCTGATGGGCGGAACCAGAGGTTCAGGTGTACTTTTTGAAGTTATGCTTCATATAGGAACAATGGCAGCCCTTATCTTATTTTTATGGAAAGATATCAGGAAGATCGGAATTGAGCTGATTGGAATGATCATGGACCTGATCGGTAATGCGAATATTTTTCTTTATAACAGAAGAACAGGAAAGAATCTTACTTATGCCAGGATCGTAACAGGTACTTACCGTAAACTTACTGCACTTCTTATTGTTTCTACACTTCCTACAATGCTGATCGGATATCAGTGTAAACGTCTTATTGTGCGTACAGCAGCATCTCATATGTTTTCTGGTATTGGATTGCTGCTTACCGGAGTAATTCTTCTTGTAGTAGATTACAGCAATATAAATGGAAATAAAGGAACAAGAGAAGCTGACTACGGGGATGCCATGTGGATGGGAATCTGCCAGGGAATTTCTGTATTTCCGGGGATATCGAGACTGGGACTTACTATGAGCGCGGGTCTTTTCTGTGGAATGAGCAGGAAATTTGCTGTAAAATATTCTCTGCTCATGAGCATTCCGGCAGTGATCGGAGCATTTTTTGTTGAGTTGGGAGAATTCACCTCAGTAAGCATGACTGTAGGCAGAGGATTTACATACATTCTCGGAATGCTTGTGGCTGGAATTGTTGGGTACCTGGTGATCCGCTTTATGGTGAATCTTGTGAATCAGCTTAAACTGCGATATTTTGCATTTTATTGTTTCGCAGCCGGGATTATTGTACTGGCAGCGAATTATATTTAACCGAATGCGGATGATTTTATCCGCCTGAATTATTAACTGGGAGGAATCTGATAATGGCAGCATCAAAAACAACAAAAAAAAGAAAGAAAAAGACTGCACAGAAGCAGCAGCCTGCCGAAAACAGATTTCAGACCGAAATTCTTATTCTGGTAGTACTTGCAGCATGTATCATCCTGATGATCAGTGCTTTTGGAATGGGCGGTATTGTGGGCAATGCCATCAGCAGCATATCTTTTGGAATTATGGGAATGTGTGCATATCTGTTTCCTGTTGTGCTGTTTGGCGGAGTAGCATTTTTGCTGGTCAACAGTTCGAATCGTCTTGCGTATAAGAAATTTTTTGCGGGGATCGTTTTTTTTGTATTTCTCTGCGGTCTGCTGCAGCTTCTGACAGAAGGTTATACGCCCAGCACAACATTTGCAGATTATTATTCTTTAAGCTCTGAGTATCATACAGGAGGAGGCGTGTTCGGAGGTGCAATCTGTATTTCCACTGCTTCTGCGTTTGGTGTGGCAGGAGGTGCGGTGATCATTGGGCTGGTACTTCTGGTTTCCCTGATCATTATCACCCAGAAATCATTTTTCGGATTTATGAACAAAATCCTGGATCTGATTTCAGGTGCAGTGGAAGAGGGCAGGGAAGCTTATCTGGAAGGACAGCCTGACCGTGAAAAGAAAAAAGAGCTCCGCAGAAAGCTCCGCGCAGAGAAGAGAGCAGAGAAGATACGTCTTCTTGAAGAGGAACTGGCAGAGGAAGAACTGGCTATGGCAGGAGCAGTTCCTGAGACTGCCGGAAAGAAGAAATTCGGGAAGAAATCTGCCAGAGCAGAAAAAGAAAGACAGGCGGCAGTGAAAGCGAACCGTAAGGGAGAGTTTAATCTTCCTTCTTTTCTTGATGAAGAAAAAGCAGAACTTCCGGCGGAGACTGATCTGACAGATAAGGAGAAGCAGGAAGCAGAGGAGAAACAGCCTTCTCATGAAGTTCCGTTGGAATTTCAGATCCATCGATCAACACCTGCACCACAGGCTTTTGAGGAGCCGGAGGAACCCGATTTTGAGCGTGATATCCAGGAAGATATTCCAGAGGATGATTACGATGGATATGAGGATGCAGATATCCCGGAAATGAATCAGATCCTTCCGTCAGAGCCGGTATCTACACCTGAAAAAAGGCAGAGCCGGGAGGACAGAGCTGTATCTGCCGGTACGAAAGCAGCAGATCAGGTAAAAGCAATACCGACAGAGGAGGTATCCCAACAGCCATCCAGAAATCCGAAATCTTCACAGGCCGAAATCGAGCATGGGATCAGGAATATCCAGCATGAGATCAGCCAGAAAGAACTTCCTGAGAAGAAACCATATCAGTATCCGCCTCTTAAAATTCTGAAACGTGGAGATGGCAGATCCCAGGGCGATTCGGATGCTCATTTAAGAAAAACTGCCCAGAAGCTTCAGGATACTCTGCATAATTTTGGCGTTAATGTAACTGTAACCAATGTAAGCTGCGGACCGACTGTTACCAGATATGAACTTCAGCCTGAGATGGGAGTGAAAGTCAGCAAGATCGTAGGCCTTTCTGATGATATTAAACTGAACCTTGCTACTCCGGATATCCGTATTGAGGCACCGATTCCCGGCAAGGCAGCTGTAGGAATTGAGGTTCCGAATAAGGAGAACAGTCCTGTTATGCTCCGGGATCTTCTCCAGTCTGATGAATTTAAGAATGCCAAATCCAAGCTTTCTTTTGCAGCCGGAAAAGATATTGCAGGGAAACCGGTTGTGGCAGATATTGCGAAGATGCCCCATCTTCTGATCGCCGGTGCTACTGGTTCAGGTAAATCTGTGTGCATCAATACCCTGATCATCAGTATTCTTTATAAGGCAACACCGGATGAAGTTCGTCTGATCATGATTGACCCGAAGGTAGTAGAGCTGAGTGTATACAATGGTATTCCGCATCTGTTTATTCCTGTTGTCACAGATCCAAAGAAGGCTGCAGGTGCTCTGAACTGGGCTGTTTCCGAGATGACAAGCCGTTACAATGCTTTTGCAGAGTACGGAGTGCGTAATCTTGGAGAATATAATAAAAAAGTTGCAAATATGCGTGTTCCGGAGGGAGAGAAGGCTCCGGAAAAGATGCCGCAGATTGTGATTATCGTAGACGAGCTTGCAGATCTTATGATGGTAGCACCTGGTGAGGTGGAGGATGCTATCTGCCGTCTTGCACAGCTGGCCCGTGCTGCAGGCATTCATCTGATCATTGCAACGCAAAGACCGTCTGTAAATGTCATTACAGGTCTGATCAAAGCGAATATGCCGTCCAGAATTGCATTCTCCGTGTCTTCAGGAGTGGATTCCAGAACGATTCTGGATATGAATGGTGCGGAAAAACTTCTCGGCAAAGGAGACATGCTGTTTTATCCGCAGGGATATCAGAAACCTGCCAGACTGCAGGGGGCGTTTGTGTCTGATGAAGAAGTCAGTGCTGTTGTAGAATATGTTTCTAATAAGAATCAGGGAGCAGTCTATGACACTGCCATTGAGAAGCAGGTGAATACTGCCAGCGCAGCAGGAGGAGCCGGTGGAGGTGACAGAGACGTATACTTTACAGATGCGGGTAAGTTCATTATTGAGAAAGAGAAGGCTTCCATCGGCATGCTACAGCGTATGTTTAAGATCGGATTTAACCGTGCTGCAAGGATCATGGACCAGCTGTGTGATGCTGGCGTTGTAGGCCCGGAGGAAGGAACCAAGCCTCGTAAAGTACTGATGTCAGCAGAAGAGTTTGAGAATTATCTGGAGGAGAACGGCTGATGAAGATAAGCATTCTTACTGTAGGGAAAATCAAAGAAAAATATTTAAGAGATGCGATCGCAGAGTATTCCAAGCGGCTCAGCCGTTACTGCAAGCTGGAGATCATAGAGACAGCCGATGAGAAAACACCGGACAATGCCAGTGAGACAGTGGAGGATTCCATCAGGAACAAAGAGGGTGAACGTCTTTTGAAATATATTAAGGATGATGCGTTTGTGATTACCCTGGAGATTGCAGGAGAACAGCTCACTTCTGAGAAAGTTGCAGAAAAGATCAACAATCTGGGAATCAGGGGAAACAGCCATATCCAGTTTGTGATCGGAGGTTCCATAGGACTTGGAAAGGAAGTGCTTAAAAGATCCGACTATGCTCTCAGCTTTTCCAAAATGACATTCCCGCACCAGCTGATGAGGGTGATCCTTCTGGAACAGATCTACAGAAGCTATCGCATTATTAACGGTGAACCATATCATAAATAAAATATCTGCTTTAAAGGAAGAGACCGTTTATGCCAGAACAGAGACATACCGCGTGAATTTATGCGATCAGCATAAATTCTGTGCATCGCGAAGCGTGTTACTGAGAATGGAGTGAATAGTAATTTGGCAGTGCCCAGCAGTATTTCAGGCGAAACAATAACTTGACAATTCCCTGATTTGTAGTATGATAAGAAAAGAGTAGCACTCGAGATAAAAGAGTGCTAATAATACAGAAAGAAGGAAATCATTATGGCATTAAAACCAGTTCAGGACAGAGTCATCGTGAAGTATTTTGAGACAGAGGATAAGACAGCATCCGGCATCGTACTTCCGGATAGCTCCAGGGAGAAGACACAGCAGGCAGAGGTTATCGCAGTAGGCGGCGGTAAGGTCGTAGACGGTAAGGAAGTACCGGTACAGGTGAAACCGGGCGACCGTGTTATCTATGGTAAATACACAGGAACTGAGATTAAATATGAAGGTGAGAAATATCTGGTGATCAATGCCGATGATATTATTGCCATTGTAGAGGAATAATGAAGAATTTTTACCGCAATTTTCTGAAACTGTGTTCCATGCTGGTGCTGCAGAATGTTGTGACTTTAAGCGTTAATCTTGCAGATAATATCATGCTTGGTGCATTCAGTGAAACTGCATTATCCGGTGTAACGACCGTGAATCAGGTACAGTCCGTCTTTCAGCAGCTGCTTATGGCACTGGGAGACGGACTTGTCATATTTGGCAGCCAGTACTGGGGAAAGAAGGAAACGCAGCTGGTAAGAAAGATCAGTGCCTGAGCCATGCGCACAGGCCTTTTTATTGTCCTGATCCTGTTTATTCTGGCGAGCTTTTTTCCGAGACAGCTGCTTGGGCTTTTTACAACAGATCAGACGATCATTGAGGCAGGAATGTCCTACCTGACGATCATCCGGTTTACATATTTTTCTTTGCCATTACTCAGATACTGTTGGCAACACTTCGGTGTGTGGAGATCGCAGGGATTGCATTTGCCCTGTCTGTAATGACGTTGGTGATCAACTGTACCATTAACTGGATCCATCTTCGGGATTTTCGTTACAGAAGTCCTGGAGATTTTTATATAAAAAATTTCTTGACGCATCCTGTTTCTACAGGTAGAATAATACATAAGATTTTATCGAAATGCAGTGAGAAAATCCATATAAATTCCCGGATAAACTTGACAATGAATAGAAGATATAGTACTATTCTATCTATATCATACTAACCCAGTGGGAAAAATGGAGATATTCACTGGATCAGAGGAGGAACTAAGAGATGAGAAAAAAAGTACTGGCAGCACTTCTTGCAGCTGCAGTAGCAGGAACCACAGTCTTTGCAGGAACAGCGGTTTTTGCAGCAGAAAATACAGAAGAAGCCAAGGCAGAGGGCGGTAATATCACTATTGCAGAGACAGCAGACCCGCAGAACATCAATCCACTTTATGTTGTGGATCAGACAAGCTTTGATATGATGCAGGCACTGTACAGCCCGTTTTTTGAGATCGTGAACGGAGAGATGTATTACGGAAACGGACTTTGCGAGAGTGTAACAGCCAACGATGATGCCAGCGAGTTTACCCTGAAGCTGAAAGACGGACTGAAATGGCATGATGGTGAGCCGCTTACAGCAGATGATGTTGTATTTACCATGCAGGTTCTGGTAGATGAGAAGCAGAACGTACCATATGCTTCTTATGGATATGTGAATGACAAGGCTGTAGAGGCGGAGAAGGTAGATGACCTTACAGTGAAACTTTCCCTGGGTTCTTCTTCAGCAGGTTTTCTCGGTGGACTGAGCCAGGTTTACTGCATTCCGAAACACATTTATGAGGGTGTTGAGAACATCGGTGAGAGCGATCTGAACAATAATCCGGTAGGAAACGGACCGTTTAAATTCGAAGAATATAAATCCGGCGAGTACTTTAAAGTAACGAAATTTGATGACTATTTCCAGGATGTAAACCTGGATTCCATCACATTTAAGATCGTCAAGGATTCCAGCTCTGCCAACGCAGCACTTGCAAGCGGTGATCTGGATGCACGTCTGATCAGTGCGGATGATTATGATACAGTCAGCGCATACGATAACGTAAACATCAATACATATAATTCCGGAAGAGTTAACGCGATGTTTATGAACGAGCTGAACGAGGATCTTCAGGATGTAAAAGTGCGCCAGGCTATCGCATATGCCCTGAACAAAGAAGAATTCTGTCAGTTTGCATTCCTTTCCGAGGATTACGCAGAGCCTGCAGATTCCGTGTTTACACCGGATACTCTCTACTATGCGAAACCGGATAACACCTATGATAATGATCCGGCTAAGGCACAGGAGCTTCTCTCTGAAGCAGGCAAGACAAGCCTTTCCCTGAACCTGATGTATATTTCCACAGATAAGACCATGGAGAGTGAGGCACTTTACGTACAGTCTGCACTGGCTAACGTAGGAATCACAGTAAATCTTGTTCCAACGGATGAGTCCACCTTCAAGAACAAAACAAAGGATCCGGAATGTACAGACTATGATCTGGTACTCAGCTTCTATACTTTAGGAGAGGAGCCAAGCCTTTATGCAGATATGTGCTCTTCTGACAGCCGTTCCAACTACTCTAGGATCAAGGATACAGATCTTGATGCACTGTGGGAGAAGGGCAACAGTACAGCAGATGAGACAGAGCGAGGTGAGATATACAAGGAGATCCAGAACACCATCAACGACAATATGTATATCTACCCGATCGCATACTCCAACGGATTCTATGCTGTAAACAAAGAGTTCGGCGGCTTTGATGAGTGCCTGTTAAAAACTATTTACTATGATTACTCTAAAATCTATACACTGGCTGAATAATAAAAAAAATATAAATAAACAGCTGTTGTCTGCAAGTAACAGATAACAGCGATAAACACGGAAAAGGAAGAGGCTGACGCGGTTTTCTGCGTCAGCCGATTTCCTGTTTTCGGAGAAATTAAAGGAGGTACATTTTGAAGAAGATCGTAAACCGTCTGATACAGTGTATTCTTACTCTGTTTATCGTTTCCGTCCTCTGTTTTGCCCTGACAAAAGCAGCTCCGGGAGACCCGGTCCTTACTTATGTAGAGCCGAACATGAGTGAAGAGTACATTCAGAATTTAAGAGAAAGCTTAGGTCTTACAAAGCCCTTATATGAGCAGTATTTTCTGTGGCTTGGAAGGATTTTACACGGAAATTTCGGAAACTCCCTGATGAATAACCGTCCTGTTCTTACACAGATGCTGGAACGTCTTCCTGCAACTGTGATCCTGATGGGAACCAGTATGCTTCTGGGATTTCTCATCGCCATTGTCCTTGGGCTGTATTCAGGAAAAAACAAGAACGGCATCCTGGATAAGATCACCAGTCTTTTCTGTTATGTGGGAATTTCCATTCCGACTTTCTGGTTTGGAATCATGCTGATCTATTTGTTTAGTGTTCATCTCCATATCCTGCCAAGTATCGGTATGCATTCCGATGGAAACCGCTCTTTCGGGGATCTGGTTCTTCATATGGTAATGCCATGTGCAGTCCTGACTTTTGCGAACGCATCTCAGTACATCCGGTACTTAAGAAGTAGTACCATCACAGAGATGTCCTCAGATTATGTTATGGTGCAGAAGGCTTACGGAATGAAAGAATCAGGTATTCTTTTCCGACACGTTCTGAAAAACGCCATGCTGCCTATGATCACAGTCCTGGGAATGAGTCTGCAGTCACTGGTATCCGGTGCCATTATCACAGAGCAGGTTTTTGCATGGCCGGGAATCGGTCAGCTGGCAGTTACAGCAGTTATGCAGTATGATTATCCACTGATCATGGGAATCACCATGTTTACTGCACTTCTTGTGGTACTGGGAAATCTGCTGGCAGACATTCTGTATGCAGTTTTTGATCCAAGGATCCGCAAGGCCGGATGTTAGGAGGTGAAGGAACATGAGAGAAAATATCTGGAAAAACATCAAACTTGGTTTTAAGACAAATAAACTTGCAGTGGTAGGTGCAGCAGCTATTATCTTGCTGGCACTGATTTCCATTTTTGCTTTTCTGTATCCGGTGGATCCCAATGCCATCAGTGCAACAGAGAGACTGAATGCTCCTTCCATGGCGCATCTTTTCGGTACGGATGATATGGGACGTGATTATCTGGCCCGCTGTATTTACGGAGGAAGAGCATCCCTTCTGGTGGGATTTCTTTCCATGGTGCTTTCCACAGCCCTTGGTGTGGTCATTGGTTCTGTCAGCGGCTTTGTGGGTGGAACCGTGGATGCAGTACTGATGCGTCTTGTTGATGCTCTGATGAGTCTGCCTACATTCCTGATCATGATCGTTATGAATGCATTCCTGAAACCCGGACTTCAGAATATTGTTCTGATCATTGGTTTTCTGACCTGGATGAACATTGCCAGGATCGTCCGCGGTGAGACGATTTCCCTTAATGAGAGGGAATATGTAGTCTACGCAAAAATCTCCGGACAGAAAAAAATTGCTACGATCATCCATCACATCCTTCCGAATATCATGCCGACGATCATTGTAGCTGCAACGATGAACATTGCAAATGCTATTCTGATGGAGTCCGCATTAAGCTTTTTCGGCCTGGGAATCCAGCCGCCGACAGCTTCCTGGGGAAGCATGCTCAGCAATGCACAACGTTACATCCAGCAGGCACCGTACCTTGCAATTTTCCCTGGAATCCTGATCCTGATCACAGTTATCAGCTTTAATTATCTGGGTGAGGTTCTGCGAAAAGTATTCGAGCCTAAGTAAGGAGGACATCATAAATGGAAAAATTACTGGAAGTAAAAAATCTGAAAGTGTCTTTCTTTACAGATCTTGGAGAGGCACAGGCAGTAAAAGATGCAGGCTTTGCCATTGAAGAAGGCGATTTCTTTGGCATTGTAGGAGAGTCAGGAAGCGGAAAAAGTGTGACAACAAAATCCATTCTCCGTCTGGGTCCGTCCAACTGTAAGATCAAGGGTGGAGAGATCCTGTTTAAAGGCGATGATATCCTGAAAAAAAACGAGGCCGAGCTTCGAAAGATCCGGGGCGGCGAGATCGCCATGATCTTTCAGGATTCCCTTTCCGCGCTGAATCCTGTTTATACAGTTGGAAGCAAGATGGTGGAGCTGATCCGCCGTCATACAGATATGAATAAAAAAGAGGCAAAAGCCCGTGTGCTGGAGCTTCTCACAGCTGTCGGTATCACAGACCCGGAGAAAGCCATGCGCAGCTATCCCCACGAACTTTCAGGTGGTATGCGCCAGCGTGTGATGATCGCCATGGCCATGAGCAGCAATCCGAAGGTTCTGATCGCAGATGAGCCAACAACAGCTCTGGATGTTACCATTCAGGCACAGATCCTGCATCTCCTTCTGGAACTGCAGAAAAAGAACAATATGAGTATCATCCTGATCACTCACGATCTGGGTGTTGTGGCACAGACCTGCAAGCGTGTAGCAGTTATGTGCGGTGGCTATGTGGTGGAAGAAGGAACCGTGGAAGAGATTTTTCTCCATCCGGGACATCCGTATACACAGGCACTGATTGCCAGCATGCCACGTGTAGGCGGAACGTTTGAGCAGTTTCTGGAGAGAGACCTTTCTGACGGAAACAGAGATCTCTGTCCATTCCTCAATCGCTGCAAATATGCAGATAAGACCTGTGAGGCCTGTCTTCCGAAATATTATGAAGCTGCAGAGGGGCATCGTATCCTCTGTCACAGAAGGGAGGAGAACAAATGAGCAAGCCATTAATTGAAGTAAAAGATCTGAAAGTGTATTTTAAACAGAAATCTCCGAAACTTCTGTCATTCAAGCCGGGCATCCTGAAAGCAGTAGATGAAGTAAGCTTTTCTATTGAAAAAGGAAAGACATTTGGGCTGGTAGGGGAGTCCGGAAGCGGCAAATCCACCATTGGAAAAGCAATCTTAAGATATCATAAGCCAACAGGCGGTGAAATCCTTTACGAGGGCACAGAGATCGGAAACATGGGAGAAAAAGATCTTCTTCCATATCGTAAAAAAATGCAGTCTGTTTTCCAGGATCCGTATTCATCCCTGGACCCAAGCCATACAGTACAGGATATTATCTGTGAGCCTATGGAGATCCACAAGATGTATACTCCAAAAGAACGAAAAGACCGTGCAAAAGAGCTGATTCGTGTTGTAGGACTGAAGGAACAGGATCTTCTGAAATATCCTCATGAGTTTTCCGGCGGACAGAGACAAAGAATCTCCATTGCAAGAGCACTTTCCGTGCAGCCGGAGTTTGTAGTCTGTGATGAGCCGATTTCTGCACTGGATGTTTCTCTGCAGGCGCAGATTGTTCAGATGCTTCAGGATCTTCAGGAGAAATACGGCCTTACTTATCTGTTTATCAGCCATCAGCTTCAGGTTGTACAGAAGATCTGTGATGAGATCGGAGTGCTTTATCTGGGAAATCTTATGGAGATTGCAGATGCAGATAAACTGTATTCCAATCCGTTGCATCCTTATACAAAAATGCTGATCTCATCCATCCCGGTGCCAGATCCAAGAGTAAAAACGCTGGATCAGATCGTTACAGATACTGGTGTTCAGTCAAGAACTATCAGCGGATGCAGGTTCCATAACCGCTGCCCGTGGTGCGAGGAACGGTGCAAAATGGAGACACCACATCTTCAGCAGGTGGAACCAGGGCATATGGTGGCATGTCATAAATATGAGAAAGGAAAAGAAAAAAGTTGAACAAACATATATACGATAACTATCTTTCCATCCTCAGAGAGGAAATGATCCCTGCCATGGGCTGTACAGAGCCGATCGCCCTGGCTTACGGAGCTGCAAGAGCCAGAGAAGTTCTGGGAAAAGAGCCAGAGCGCATCGTGGCAAAATGCAGCGGAAACATTATCAAGAATGTCCGCTGTGTGATCATCCCCAATTCCGGGGGCTTAAAGGGAATTCCTGCAGGCGTTGTTCTTGGTGCAGTTGCCGGAGATGCTTCTCTTGATATGGAGGTACTTTCCAAAGTGACAGATGAAGGACGGAAACGCTGCAAAGAGCTTCTGGATAAGGATATCTGTAAAGTAGAACTTCTTGACACGCCGGTTGTTCTTCATATTATCATTGAGATGGAAGCAGGAGAAGACAGCGTCAGCCTGGAGATCAAATATGACCATATCAATGTAACAAAGATCATTAAGAACAAAGAGGTCCTTCTTGATGCGGATCAGGCTCAGGAAGAAAAAGAAGAGGCAGACCGCACACTGCTGGATCTGGAGAATATCCGGGAATTCGCAGATACAGTGGATCTTTCGGATGTCAGAGAACTTCTGGATACCCAGATCCGAAGCAACATGGCCATTGCTCATGAGGGAATGACAGGAAAATATGGTCTTGGCATCGGCCGCGTGATCCGCGAAAATTACTCTCATGATATGCTTACCGGAATGAGAAGCCTTACAGCAGCAGCTTCTGAGGCAAGAATGGGTGGCTGCGACATGCCGGTTGTGATCAACTCCGGAAGCGGAAATCAGGGAATTGCCTGTTCTGTTCCTCTGATCGTGTATGCAAGAGAGATGGAATTACCGGATTACAGTCTTTACCGTGCCCTGGTATTTTCCAATCTTTTAACTGTATATCAGAAGTATTATATTGGCAAGCTTTCAGCCTTCTGCGGTGCAGTGTCTGCTTCCTGTGCAGCAGGTGCAGCTATCACCTACATGGTAGGAGGAAGCATTTCCCAGATCAAAAAGACTATTGAGAACACTTTGGCCAATATTCCAGGAATCATCTGCGATGGCGCAAAGATCTCCTGTGCAGCAAAGATCGCAGCCAGCCTGGATGCAGCTTTTCTTGCACACCATCTGGCTATGAACGGTCAGTCCTATGCACCGTACACAGGAATCCTTAAGGAAGAAACTGCCGAGACTATCAGCTGCGTGGGTCAGATCGGTAAGGATGGAATGAAAGAAACTGATCGGGAGATCCTGAAGATCATGCTGGAGCAGTAAAAACATAATATAATAGAATGAAATCCTTCCGTTTGCATTTATGTACTGAATAACGGAAGGATTTTTATGTTTCCCGGGACTGCAGATGGTTTGACTTAAAACGGTATTTCGGCTATACTGAACAGGAACGATGCCGGAGCGGAGCTGGCATACGGCATATATCATATAGAAAAGGTTGGATTTATGGACAACGAATTAAGAATTGCAATACTGATCGATGCAGATAATATATCAGATAAATACATCAAGATCATCGTGGATGAGGTAGCTAACATCGGAATCGCAACATACAAGAGAATTTACGGGGACTGGACAAGTGCCCGTCTTTCCTCTTGGAAAAAAGTCCTTCTGGAAGATTCCATCATTCCCATCCAACAGTACAGCTACACAACGGGCAAGAACGCTACGGACTCAGCCATGATCATTGATGCCATGGATATTTTGTATTCTGGAAATGTGGATGGTTATTGTATTGTCTCATCTGACAGTGACTTCACTCGCCTTGCAGCAAGACTTCGTGAATCCGGGATGCTGGTACTGGGAATGGGCGAGGAGAAAACACCGAAACCATTTATCTCTGCCTGCAACCAGTTCAAATATCTGGATCTTCTCTACCGCAACCAGCAGGAAGAGGAGAAGAAAGAAGCTCAGGCAGCAGCAGAGGCGAAAAAAGCCGGAAATAACGGCGGTAAACAAAACAGTTCCGGATCTAAGAAAAACAAAGATCTAAAACGTGTGCGTAAGGCTATCAATGCCATTATCGAAAAGTTTTCAGATGAGGAAGGCTGGCTTTCCTCCGGCCAGCTGGGGGATCAGCTTGGCAAACGTCTGCCTGATTTTGATGTGCGTAATTATGGTTACTCCAAGCTTACTCCATTTATCAAATCACTGGGAAATTATGAGGTTGGCAGAATCCCTACAGGCAGCGGTGGAAGAAAGCAGATCTATTTTCGCATCAAGGAGGAGCAGTGATGAAAAACTATATGGCACCAATGGAGGGTGTTACCAACTGGGTTTACCGCAATGCGTATCATGATTGTTTTTATCCCATGGATAAATATTTTACCCCGTTTATCACTGCCAAGCCAAACAAGAGACTAAGCAGTAAAGAAATAAAAGAAATATCCCCGGATACGAATGGAAATCTGCCTGTGATCCCACAGATCCTTACCAACAATGCAGAAGATTTTATCAAAACAGCCCATATTTTTCGGGATGAATACGGCCATAAAGAAGTGAATCTGAACCTGGGATGCCCTTCCGGTACTGTGACAGCCAAGGGAAAAGGTGCGGGTTTCCTGGGAGAGCCGGATAAACTGGACAGATTCCTGGATGAGATCTTTAAAGGAACAGATATGGAGATTTCCATCAAGACAAGAGTGGGGACTGACTATGAGGAGGACTGGGAACGTCTTCTTGACATCTATGCAAAATATCCTGTAAAAGAACTGATCATCCATCCACGTCTTCTGAAGGATCATTACAAGGGCACACCAAGATATGAACTGTTTCAGAATGCACAGGAGAAATTAACGGTTCCCCTGGGATATAACGGGGATATTTTTTCTGTGGAAGCATATCAGGAGATCAGGGTAAAGTTTCCAGATGCAGACAGCTTTATGTACGGACGTGGTGTGATCGCCAGGCCGTATCTTCTGGATGAGATTATGAGAACAGGCGGAAATGAGGAGAATTTCAACCGCCAGGAAACTTACAAGCAGAAAATGCGCCAGTTCCATGACCGGATCTACCACGATTATCAGGAATATCTTTCAGGAGAACGAAATGTACTGTTTCGCATGAAAGAACTGTGGAGCTACATGGCTCCAGGATTTACAAATTACGCAAAATATCTGAAAAAGATCAAAAAGTCTCAGCATTTCGGAGATTATGAGGCAGCTGTGATGAGCCTTTTTGGAGAACAGGAGATCATCTGAATATGGATATCAAAGAGAAATTTGAAGAATTTATAGCCCAGTATCCGATTTTTGAGTACAGGCTTTTAAATGCAGCGGATGTTTCTGTACATGAACGTGTGCGGACAATCTGCAGGGAGGAATGTGAGCGCTACGGAAGTACCTGGGCCTGTCCACCGGCAGTGGGAGAGCTGTCGGAATGTGAGAAAAAGATCCACAGCTATTCCAAGGCGATCTTCTTTTCAAGTGTTGCGGAAGTATCAGATATTATGAACATGGAAGAGATGCTTTCAACAAGAAAAGCCCATGAAGAGCTTACAGAGAAGGTTGGAGATTTTTTTAAAGAAGAAGGATATGAAACCTTCATTCTTTCCACAGAATCCTGCGATTACTGTGAACGATGCGCTTATCTGGATGGCAAACCCTGCCGTTTTCCGGAACACATGCACCCTTGTCTGGAAAGCTATGGTGTTGTGGCAAATGAAATCGTAGAGAGAGAGCAGATGGAGTATAATCTTGGTGGAAATACCATTCTCTGGTTTTCCATGGTGTTGCTCCGGAAATAACAGTCTTAAGGCATTCGCCCGAAAAATACATACTGTCAGATCCTCCGGCATAGATTAGTGATAAAGGCCGGGGGATTTTTTATGGGAAAAATAATGAAAATGCTGGAACTTCCCGGTGAGACTGTCTTTCGGGAGACCCAGGTGATCCTCACAGGAAAACGCCAGGCATTGATCGAAAATTATCGGAGTATCTTAAGCTGTACCAGAGAACAGATCGTGGTCCTTACAGCATCCGGCCGGATGGTTATCTCTGGAAAAAAGCTGGAGATCGTCAATTACACGAAACTTGAAATGTGTATCCGCGGGCGGATCGAGAGTATGATTCTGGAGGAGGGGCGGAAAAAATGATCCCAGGTTTTGTGCGGGTGTCCGTCATAGGCGAACAGTGCGAGCGTTTTCTGAATCTCTGCAGAGGTAGGGATATGGAACTTCGAAAGATTATAAGAACCGGGGAAAAAGAATTTCAGGCTACTCTAAAAGTGAAAGATTTCCGAAAGATCAGTCCCCTTCGGCGAAAAACCGGCGTACATATCCATATCCTCCGGAAAAAAGGCCCTGTTTTCTGGCTTCTGGCTGCCAGCCGGCATAAAATGCTTCTGTCCGGGCTTTTACTGGCGGTCTGCGTATTTATTTTTCTTTCCGGAAGACTGTGGAATATACATATTGAGGGGAATGTTATGAATCCTACACAGCAGCTTCTGCAGTTTCTGGAAGAAGAAGGGATCACATATGGAATGAGCAAAAGAAAGATTCGATGTACCAGCCTTGCAGAAGCTATGCGGAGAAAATTTCCGGAGATCACCTGGGTATCCGCGAAGCTTTCGGGAACTCAGCTGATCTTTGAGATCAGGGAAGGTACACTCCCTCCTAAGGAGCAGAAAGAGGAAGACTCCTGCAGCCTTTTTTCGGAGGTGGAAGGCACTGTGGAAAAAATTGTCACTCGCAGGGGGACGCCTCTTGTAAAAGAAGGGGATTCTGTGGAAAGAGGACAGGAACTTGTTTCCGGGATCTTAAACATCACGGATGACAGCCAGGAAGTAATGCGGTACGAATACGTTCATGCAGATGCAGATATTTACATCCGGCATAAAGTTTCGTATTACGACACGTTTCCGCTGGACGTTGAGAAAAAAGTTTCCACTGGAAAAGCAAAGAAATTTTTTTTCCTGCAGATAGGAAGCCTGCGGCTGGATCTGTCTCCCGGTGAAAAGAAAAAAGAAGACCGGCTGATCCAGGAATATCCGGCCAGGATCACGGAGAATTTCAGGCTTCCGCTGCTGGCGGGAACTATTATGGTTCAGGAGTATACACTGAAAAAGGAAACTCTTACAGAGCAGGCGGCAAAAAAACAGGCGATCCAGAAGCTTTATATTTATGAAGAAAAATTAATACAAAAGGGGGTTCAAATATCTGAAAATAATGTTAAAATAGAAATAAATCATCAGGACTGTGTCAGCAGAGGGACTCTTTGCGTTATCGAGAAGACCGGAAGAGAAGCCTCCACGGAAAAAAAGACACAGCCCAAAGAAAGGACACCAGAGGATGGCTAGCAGCATTATCGAATTATATGTGGATGTGCCGGCAGACCGCCAGGCGAATATTTTCGGACAGTTTGACG
>JABLTR010022019.1_pt1 | contig 80510 bp, 60 predicted proteins | sample 7160071 | NCBI WGS metagenome assembly JABLTR01 (sample SAMN14651230, study PRJNA627086) | human gut metagenome | isolation source: feces | host: Homo sapiens | reverse complement strand
TTAGCCTCCTCTAAAAAACTAATAGTTTTTTCGTGTCATTTAGAGTGTGGCACAAAAAGACTAATTAGCCAAGGCGCAGGATTTGACGTTTACTTTATTTGATACATTATATCATCCCCCAAACACGGCTACAAGTTCATGCGTCGGCTTTGCCGATGCACATAAAAAAACTCAGCCCCTTGTAAACAAGGGGCTGAGCAATAAAACCATCTTATACTCAAACGTATTTAATTACTCGATGATTGTAGCAACACGGCCTGAACCTACAGTTCTACCACCTTCACGGTCTGATTTGGTCGTATTTAGAAACTTATTTGTTACGGTTTTTGCCGTTTTGTGACTCATTTTATGGGTATTTTACCTATTATTTTTGGTTATTCAGGAGGAAATGTTGCAGATTCGTATCACGGTAATCCGCTATTTTCCGTCCACCTAAGTAATAATATAACATGGGCGAAATAAGATGTAAATTGGGATTTTTAACAAAATCCGGGTTATGATACACATTTTAAGGGGCGTGATACACGTTTTTATGTATCAGAGTATGGTGTGATCTATTTTTTAATGCTACACAGGTACCATGATGCACTTCTCAAAAGCATTTCTACACATACTTTCATTTTATGTATACCTTTGCTCAATTCATAGGGGCATACATAATTACTGTCAAATCCCATATTGTACTAAGATTCAATATCAAATCCCCTTCAACTTATGATTTTTCTCTGCTATCATTTTACACAAATGAATACTCTGATCAGACAAATATTCAACCACCTCATCTCTACTGATTCCATACTCCTCAAAACACTTATAATATTCTTTCAAGGCATGCTCTGATGGAGAATAATCAATCAATAAATAAAAATCCTTAGTACTAAAATTCTCAGAATAAGTTACCCTTGCATACACTTTTTCATTATATCCATGCCTTTTCATTGCGCATATCCTATGCTTTCCCTCTTCCGCAATATATTCACCATCTCTAACTCCAATATGAATCATATCTCTTTCTAGCAAATCATCCCCATATCCTTCTTTTACAATCTTCTGATATGTAGAATAGCATCTGCTATTTCTACATATCTCAATAAAATATGGAACATTCTTTGTTTGTTCAACAATATCTGAATCTCTAATAATATGATATGCGTGCGAATTCTCTAAAATATGGAACAACACTACAACCGCCACATTCACCACCTCCAAGATTATCTGGGTATGATATAATATCTAAATCTATCTCTTCATTAACAGTTCTACTTTTTCCCATTTTTCCTATCTTTTTATCGTCAATAGACAAAATCTCAAATCTATCTCTTTTGTTTATCACCTCAAAATTTACATGTATGTATTCTTGTCCTGTTAATACACGAAATAGTTTTTTAATACCTTTATCCTCTTGTAGCGATATTAATACCCCTGGAAAAATTTCTATCGGAAGTCTATCCATATTTTTACTAATATACATTCGAATATAATGTCCCTTATATCCTTTGTCTTGAAAAACAATCACTTTATTTATTAATTCATCCATTCCAATTTCCAAAATCTCGCCCCACTTTATCATGGATTCAAGTATAAATACACACGAAGGACAATCATGTGTATCTTTACCCAAATCATCCACGCACTCTTCTTACATGCATGAACTTACCTGTGACTTGCACGTCAACTTGCATGTGTATATGCAAGTCTACATACAAGTTGTTGATATCATCTATACTTTGGATTACTTAATATCTTTAAATTTAACTATTTCTATACCCGGATACTTTTTTTGTAATACTCCTTATAATTCTCCGTAAAATCTTTGTCATAGAAGAATTCATACTTATGCTCAGCTTCTATATTACCTGCAAGACGCTTTAAATCTGCAGCAAGTTTTCCATTGCTTTTATAGCTTGTGGCAGCAAAGCATTCTGCAATAATTGTTCCGTCCGCCGATTCAATATCATATCCAGGAACATTTCCCCAGTTAACAATAAAGGCTTGTGCCGGATATATCTTGTATAAATACTCCACAGCCATAATAGATATCAAATATGTATGAGCCTATCACTTCAATAAGATTTTCCGGGTTGCCAGAAAGCGGTTCCGTTGCCATTTTCTCAAACTTGAAAATTTTAAATGCGTTCAACGCATCACTATTACGCAACACTTGCTGTAGCATATTAACACTATTATTCAGATTATCCAGAATAGTATTCTTGTATTTATCCTGTTCATCTATATTATGTACGACTATTTGCTTTGACATAGTTTAGTTCCTCTTAATCCAAAACTTTTATATCATCTCATATAAATTATCCAGAATATAATTCTGCGCTCTTTCGTTATATAAATTTACCTCAATCTCTTGTCCTCTTTTATCTGTAATCATCCCTACATCTATGCCTAATAACTTCCCTTTCAGAGTTGGCCTTTTTTTATCCGAATCAATAATAGTCAAATAACCATTCAGCGTCAAATAATTTGTTATTGTCTCAGTTCGCAATTTCTGCATATCCTCTTGGCTAAACTTCGAATTTAAGTCTTCGACTAACTTCGAAATCGTAATCTTTTCCATGCCAACTTTATATCTTATTAAATCCTCTTGATATACGTAAAACTTTTTCTTTTTCATACTAATATTCCCATAATATTGTGTCTAACTCACGCAAAATTTTCTGTCCAAGTTCCTTATCAACCATATTAATAAAATATGCTTTTCCATACATATATTCTTTAAAAAAGCTTTTATGATTTTCGGTCTTCTTAAGATGTGATGATACACCAAACTTTTTACAATAATATATTTCTTTGTTCAATTCCTTAAGATACTCTTTGGGAACGCTTACTTTTTTATTAACGATAAGTCCTGTTACTTCCTGTTTTTGAAAATAATATGAATATCTCGTCTTCTTTTCATTCACTAAAAATGTCTCTTCATGTATTATTTTATTTATGATTGGTATCATATTTTTAATATTTGATGCTCCCGAAAATGTAAGATCATCTGCATATCTTGAATACGTAGCTCTATAACATTTTGCCAATTCACTCAGTCTTTTATCTAAATGTAGTGCAACAATATTTGAAATTTTAGGGCTTGCAGGTGAACCTTGTGGCAACACCCCATCTTTGGTCAACAATTTGGCCAAATAATACGATACCCTCTTTGTATATCCCTTTTGATAAAATATATTAAACACATCTTTTTGCGTGATAGATGGAAAAAAATCTTTCAAATCCATATTTAATACACACTCTTTACCTACATGCAACAGAGCATTATCATATATTGATTTTCCTTTAGTGAAACCATAACACGCTTCATGTACCTCTATATTTTCCAATACATTACGCAAAATCCAACGTTGAATACTTTTTAATTTATCACTTGGAATTTCTATTTCGCGCATTCCACCACTTTTCTTTGGTATTTTCATTTGTGTATAAAAAGAATCCTCTGGTGCAAATAAGTAGAATGCGAGTTCTGACGGTTCATATCCCAAAAGTAATGATAAATGCTTAAAATCAAAAATAACAGGTACACTATTACTACACAATTTCTGTGCATAAGATACACACAATTCAACGTAGTTCTCATCTGCTCCCTGTTCAATCATTTTATCTTTTAATTTCTGTACATAGCCCATACAATCACCTTTCGGTGAGGCTATATTTGCTACCCCATCTAATTGAAAATTCTCATTACAACTGATTGTCAACCAATCAGTTGTAATGATAGTAACGTTATGAGAGCAGTTGCTCCTGCGAGCATAACGTTACTATCAGGAAAAGAGCATTACCCTTTTCCTGATAATAAACGTATGAAACATTTTCGCTTTGAAAATCAACTTGATTTTCTTTTTCTAACAAATATAGCCTCTAATTAATATACTACATTTTGAACCCAATTGGAACATAAGGTTCCTCAACACTTAATCGTTCTTTTTCACAAACTTCTTTTTTTCTTTTATTGAAGAAATTAATAATCTTTCGCTCTTCCAACAGTTTCTCAGCATCTTTTGATAATACAAGACACGATTCAATGCATAATAAATAATTTAATTCAAGTAAATGTTCTATACAATCTCGCATCTCAACGTAAGTCATTCCCATTATTTGTGCAATATCATTAAATTCATACTTTTTATAATGTGCTTTAAGGTATGCTAATATCAAAAGTTCTTGATACTTTAAATCATCATTGACACTTTGATTCATACTGTTCTCTACTTCGTCTTTTCTTTTTTTCATTACTCAATTTCCATCCTGGCTTTTCTTCTAACTCTCTTGGAAAAATTGGCTTATTCTTTTTGGACATAAACCAAAACAATCCCAACGTATCATTAGGCGTGTTATTGTAAAATGCCATAAGCGCTTCTGCTTTTTCAAAGCCTAAAACATAATCCTTAAAAATCTCTTGTTTTTGAGACATCTTATAAAACAATTTTTTCTCTTGTTGTATCATATTTTTTAAGGCTTTTTCTTTTGTATTGTACACAACTATTTCGACATTTAATCCTTGCTTTGCTAATTCACTTTTTATGTATGACTTCGCGTCTTCCACAGCTTCAATTACCACCAAAATAATTTGCTTATTCTCAAAAGATTTTTGCTGCCTTTTTATAAACTTCGTAAATTGTTCCCCGGTTCCACAACAATCATCGAGGTATACCACTTTATGAATATTCTTCCAATATTCTTCAGCAATATCATTTATTGAATCACAATACATTCCTTTTCCAAAACCGCTTATCATACGATGTAATAACCAATATTCATATGAACTATTAAGTTTCCCATCCGCTTTTCTAACAACACTTATTACACTATCCTCAGAAGAAATTCCATATTCTTTCAAGATTTTGAGGTTTAATTGTTCCATTATTGCAACTATACTACTATGTGAGTAATAATCAAAATTTTGCAATAATTTTACCAAAAGTTCTTTTTCCTCTTTATCATAATTGCTTATCCATTCATCAAAATTATCTAAAGCAAAATTAATTCGATCATCCAACTCGTCTTTTGCCCACTTATCTGCACAAGCAATAAAAATATCATTTATATCCATTGGCATCATCTCCTATGCCTTTATTTCTTTTTGTATTTTCGCCCTTTAATAGTTCCATTATCTACAAGCAATCCATCTTCAACAAGTGCTCTGAGCAGTGCTTTGGTTCTTGTTTCTCTAACTCCCAATACGTCTACCAATTCGCTTGCCTTATACCATACATCATCTTTCATAAATGAGAGAATCATATCATAATGGGCTTGTGTTTTTACTGTCACTTTTTTACTGTCACTTTTTTCTGTCACTTTTTTACTGACACTTTTTTCCGACACTTTTTTAAAAAAAGAAAGCGACAGTATCGTTCTGTCCGGATCAAATCTCTCCTCAATCACCGGTTCTTCCCAGCCTTCGTCTTCCCAAACATTAAAGATATTCGGAACACCACTCCCGGCACGTTCACCGATATTGATAAGATTAAACATTTTCATAAGAGCCTTATTTCGCGGATCGGATTCGCCACCAAGACGCATCTGCTTTTTACCCGTTCTGACATAACCGGGATTTGCTAACACCAGCTTGTCAGGTTCCTTACGGATTACAACGCCACGCAAGCCATGGTAATCTGCATTAATCAGGCAGTTTGCCAAAGCTTCACGGAGTGCCTTGTGTACCGGAGTATCGTCAATACGCTCGCCTCCAGACATTTTAAAAGGCACCTTAACATCTTTGATAATCTTGTTGTAAACCCTAAAATAAAAATCACATACATTTCCGGACCATTCACCGGAACTGGACTGTAATCTGTCGCTCCAACGTGTAGTCTGGTCTAACTCTTCTCTGTAGTCCAAGAAATATTCTGGAAAGTGACGCACAATGTTATATTCGTCCCCAAACATCAGCATACCTGCTGCCGTAGGATGCAACTTTCCGTCTTCCTCTGAAATAGCAGCCGCACCAATGCTTCTTAAATACTCATGGTCGCTCAGGCGTTCAAAAGGATGTCCTTCTTTTAAAGAACGATGACTGTTGCGATATCCATGAATGGTATCGTAATTCAAATCTTCCATCGGAACCTTATCAAGCACTTCCATATCCATAGTGCGCTCGGTCTGATCACGAAGCATGGTCTTTACCTGCAATCTGGTACAATGATAATCGCCCTCGTAATTACGACGGAAAGTGCCATTAAAAATGTCATTGTTGATGTACACCGGCTTCTGCTCACGCTTCGCCATGGGCACATAAATCACCATAATAATATCTTTGTTGTCGCCGACTTCATAGGTCTCCACACTATCTTCTGTCAAAAGATTGATATTTACCTTTTGAGGATTGTTTATGTTATCCCAAAATTCCTTGCGAAGCTTAGACGCATTCTGAAGACCGGTAGTTTTCCAACTGCCATCTTTTTCTTCTTTAACTCCAAGGATAATAACACCGCCATAGCAGTTTGCAAAGGAAGAATATGTGTCCCACAAAGATGTTGGTAAACCACCATTTGCTTTCTTCACTTCTCTTCTGTTGTCTTCTCTGTATTCATCAAATTGTGAAAGGTCAAAAGTATTCTCCAAAAATCTCATCTCGCTTTCTATTTTGCAAAATATAGATTCTAATTATTAACTGCTAAATTCCCAATTTTTCAAATAAAACTTTATTTCGTTTTTCGGCATCCAAAATAAGTTTATCGTATGAAATAAGCTCTATATATGCGCGCTTCTTTTCATGATATTTATACATCCCTAGCTTATCCGGAGTTTCAATAAAATCCCTATCTTCTGCAACTTTAATCATTTTTTGGGTCAGATCACATACAGCATATAGATAAAACTGAGTATTACTACCAACCTTAATGAGTCTTCCATTTTTATCCGTCACTTTATTCGTACATAGTTTATCTACATATCCTAATAGTTGTTGAATGGGATTTTCTTTTGCATCATAATCATCACGCATTGGTCTTTTCAACTCAAATATAACTATTGTTTCAAATTCTCTTCCTGTATTATTTTCGTCTGATAATGCTATTGGATGATCTAACATCAAAATATCAGTACGCTCCTCTTTAGGATTATTATCAAACGGAATATCAGAAGAAATATATTCACAATATGCCAATCTTTCATCAATCAGCCATAAATTATGCGCTTCATACTCAATGTCTTCTGAAGTTTTTCTCATCGGATAAATTAAATTATGGATATAAGACTCTTTGTTAAATCTTCCATCCTCTTTCAAATGAATTCCTTTTCGTAACATCTCTAGAATAATTTTCCTATGATAGACATATTCTGCAAGTGCCGACTTATTTGCTTCACTTATCTTCTCAAATTGTTCCTTGAATTTTTGTTCATATTGTCCTAAATCATCTATACCAGTTGACATTTTATCCAGCATATCTTGATTTTCTTTTTTTAATTCCACATCAAATTTTCTTTTAATTCTATATAGTTCTTCGTCAAGTTTCGCATCACTTAATGTAGGTTTAATCGCATTTATTGAATCAGGCATATACTTCAACAAATGACCAAATTGCGGTGCACTACTCGAAATATATTTTCGTATTCTTGCATCCTTTTTTTCACGAACTTCCAATAAATAATCTTTTAAATACTCTTCAACCTGTTCTTTTGCCTTTGAAACAATATCATCCATGGATATATCATCTTCACCTGCAGTTTCTGAAATATCAAATGAAGTTCTATTCATTTCAACGTTATCATCCAAATATTTTCCTGTTAATATTCCTACATAATAGAACCCCTTATCATCATATATATTTTTATCTAAATCGACTAAAGTTTTATCTAGATCCACAGGTTTTACCATTCTATCATTAGCATATAGATAAATCTTACTTCCACCAACAGATGCATCTTGGATTTTAGCATTTACTAAAGAGAATTTTTCACTTCCAACAACAAAATCAATCGGATTATCCTCTCTCTTTATTCGTTTTTCAAACATATCATTAATACAATATCTTTCATCATCAATAACACTAATAATCGGGCAATTCGGAGACATAAGATATATCATGCAATGCTGCATAATTTTTGTTGCTATAACTTCTGGGCTTTTTCCAACATGCTTCCTATATACTGGTTTATAATCAATTAGTTCTACCGTTGTACAATAATCTCTTTCTTCTGCTTCTTTTAATGAATCATCAATATCCAATTTATCTATTGAGAATTCAAACTCTCTTTTTACCCATGTATCATCATCTTTATAAATACTAGTAATTTTTGTATTATCAAATGCCTTTAACCACGAAAATCTACCAACTCCTTTTCCTCCTTTTTCTGCACGATATGTAGAGTCAGACTGCAAAAAAGATTTCATATTATTGTCGTCTAATCCAATGCCATTATCAGAAATACTGAAACCAATTATTTCATTAATTGTACTATTTATTCCTTCCACTGGAGCAATTTCCTGTGGTTCTCGTATTATCCTTATATCGATTTTACCCTTAAAATCCTCACGTTCCATCCTTTCTTCAATAGCATATATTGAATTCACAACCGCCTCAAACAATGGAATTAGTGGTTGTGTTTTTGGCAAATCAAAATTCTTAACTCTACCAGCCAGATCAATTGTAAATCCTGCCATAACAGCCTCCTATATCTCAATTAAAGTAATCGATATTAAAACTCTTCCTCAATCGCTACCCAATGTTCATCTGCCATACTTTCTGCAAACTCGGTATTATTAATATACAACTGTTCATCTTCATCCCTTACAAATCCCCATTTGAGACCATATTGTTCAGCATATCGTTTAAATGCTAAAAATTTATTACCCATTTGCATATCAATATTTTTACTGTGTCCGGAAGCCTCGCCACCTTTTGTTTCAATAAGCCATGTTTCTCCGTTTTCTTTTTGCACAATGTAATCCGGATAAAACAACCACTGTTTCTGCAATGCATCTGTGTATACGATTGACAAATACTGCTGCCCAGCATCTCCATTCTTGTAAAACCACTTCACCTCACGATTATTTTCGCAGTAACGCTCAAATAATCTCTCGGGTAAAGATCGTGTTCTATCAGTACAAAATGCTGTTGTGTATTTCCAATATGCATATAAACGGAATTCTTGTTCTTTCTTAACTTCACTGAACTTATACATTTCTTGTTCCGGAATTGTGAACTTATCTGTCTTTGGTTCCAAAACAAAAGATTCCTGAACATTCATCTGACTGGTAACATGTTTAAAATCCATTTTTAACTTCTGCGTATTGTTAATAATAAATGCATAAAAAGCGTTCGTATCTAATGCAAGGAATTGATATTTATTATTCTTTCCTTTACGAAACATTCTTTCCAGAATCGCTTTTACCTTTTGTGATTGCATACCGGTTACCTTCTTTATTTCATCTACCGCATGTAGCAAATATATACCATGCGTATGAGTGTTCACCTGCGTTTTCATCACTATCTGTCGTTGTGCATCCTGCTTTGTCAATTCCTCCGTTGTACGAAAAATTCCACGCAAAATGTGACTATCAATTTCTTCGTCAAAATTGTAGCCTGCTCCTGCCAAATTTACTTTGTTATTTTCTTTATTCCCGGTTAATGAATAAGTAGTTTTAAAGTATTCATGCACTTTTAGAAGCGTTTCCCGTTCACCCAATCCATCATAATCCAAATTACGCAATTCTTTGGTAAGCGAAAATCCTTTTACTTCATCTTTCAAAAATAAGCGCCGCAACTGATATGCCTTATCCAAGGAGGATAATAACCCTTCCTTATACTTTGTATCCAACGTATACAAATAACAAAAGTCCAATACATTTATACCATAATGCTTTCGTTCCGGCATTCGTCTTATACGCCCAATCGTCTGAATCTGGAATTCCTCGCTTCCGCCTTCTCGCAACTTAACAAGTATCTTTGCCCGTGGACAATCCCAGCCGGTAGATATAGCTTGCTTCATAAGCAAAAATGCAGGTGTACCATCTAAAGCTGTCAAATCATCCGACACCATCTTGTCATCACTCATCCAAATATTAACCATGCCATTGTCATATGTATATCCCATGGACTCCAATTTTTCCTCAACAGCTTTAATAGTTTCAGGTTGTCCGGCAGGAAACTGAATCAAAACAAGAGGACGGATATTGGCTCCTACCAACTTATAATTTTCTGCAATTACTTTACGCTTCTCATCTGCCAAATCAAGCAGATAGTCATAATCATTTACAATCTGTTTGTCCTCATCTACACCTTCATTCACATAAATTGCACGAGTAATCAGTCCAGCATTTATAACTTCATCTTCCGGTATTTCATAATACTCCTGATGACTTACTTTATTCGCTGTTGCAGACACACGTATAATATTCTTTGCTGCAAAAGCATTTATAATATCGTTCGCCTTACTTGTATTATTAGTATGTTCTTCATCAATGATAACCACAAAGTTTGTTCCTTCTTTGTGGGCATCTGCAATTCTATCAAACAGATTTTGTCTCTCACCATCCTTAAGCGCATTATTTCCACGCTTGGTTACAAGTTCCCAGTTTACAAAAGTAATGCTTCCCGGCGTGAAACCAGTTAATAAGGAATACAATAAATTTCTCGTATCTCTCTGTGGCGTAATGCGTTCCATTTGTTCCTTACTTTGTTCTTCCAAGTCTCCTTTACCCGGACATAGCCAAACAAATGCTGTATTATTGTCTGTATTGTTCAAATATTCATCAATATATTTAATCAGAATAATTGTCTTTCCCGCACCGGTTGGCGCCTTAACAGTAATCACTTTCTTGCTATCTCGTTCTACCGTCTTTTGAATCAGGAAATTAACACAATCATTCTGAAATTCAAAGTCTTTTATCCCTTTTACCATAATTCCCCTGCCTCTCTTAATTCAAAGTTAAAATAATAATCGGGTATGATGTAGGTATCAACACTTCCAAATAGTGCCTCTTGCGATGCTGTCAGCAACACATCCTGCGAAACATAAATCGCTTTTATATCAGTATATTCATTCCATTTCTTCTCCAATTCATCAGCCTCTTCATCACTCATAATCATGATATAAGAATCATCATCAATTCTAACTCCATGTTCCAATTGCATCATTTCAGTTACATGATTCATCAAAGAATCTGCTAAATATTCCTCATTTTTAGGCACAAAATCAGTATGATAATATTTTAAGTTTGCAGGTATCCCTTCGGAGTATTCACTTCCATCTTGTCTTTTTCCTGTTATAACCGTTTTAATTCTTTGATAGGTTATTTCTTCACAAATATTATTTTCATTATTGGTACAGAGAATAAACTTACGCTGCCCTCCATCTTCCTCATTCAATTCCAAAACTGCTTGTGCTGTAGTTCCTGATCCAGCAAAAAAATCTAAAATTGTGGCCTCCTTGGCACATGCAATTTTAATAATATTACACAATAATTCGACTGGTTTTGGATGAGTAAACACCTTTGCTACACCAAAAATATCTTTTAATTCTTGTGTTGCATCCGAATTCATGCCCTGTTTATCCCACCATGACTCTGCTTTTCTTTTTGAAATTCCTCTATCTTTTGCAAACACACGCTGTACCGGTCTTGCATTACCGCTTTTCCCAAAAATAATTCGCCCATCTTCTATACGCTTATTCACTTCATTCTCATTAAAAACCCAATATCTTCCTTCAGGAGGATAAAATGATTCCCCAGTTTTAGGATTTGTAATCATAAAATACGGACCGACATGATTAGCTGACAAATCCGTTGTTGTCCATGGACCTCGTGGATCATTGTCAGGATTACTATATTTAGACATAATATCTTGCTCCGATAATTCATATCCCATGTCAAAAATGCTTTCAATTGATTTAGAATAGCACAAAATATAGTCATGTACTGGCGGCAGCCATCCCATATTATTTCCATTTGTCTTCTTTTTCCACAGAATCATTCCAACGAAGTTATTTATCCCCATAATCTCATCACACAATAACTTCAATTGTGCCATTTCATTATCGTCAATAGAGATGAACATTACACCTGAATCTTTTAACAAGTCCCTAGCTAATTTTAATCTTTCATACATGAACGATAACCACTTACTATGTCTAAATCCATCCTTCTCATCAATAAAAGTATCATCATATTTAAAATCTTTTCCACCTGTATTATAAGGCGGATCAATATAAATAACATCCACTTTTCCTTTATGCGTTTTCTCAAGCAAATGTAAACTATGCAAATTATCCCCTTCTAACAGGAAATTATAGTCTTCACCCGGCACCATACATATTTCACGTTCTTTCACTTCCGTAAAAACCGGAATATTATCACGCATCATAACATCGACTGCTTCCTCATGTTCTTCCCACACAAGTCCATAGCGTTTTGATACCAGTTCTTTTTCAATCTGATTAATTGCAATTAACGACTCATCATCACTATGTTGTTCTTTTAAAGTTTCCAAAAACTCTATCATTTTATCCCGACGGATTTTAGACAAATTGCTCATACGTTTCTCCTGTTCTATACTTCATATTCCTGCTTTTCCTTTTTACTTAAACATAAATAGTTCAGGTAACACTTCTGACATTTTTCCTTACTACATTTTCGTGACAAATCATTCTTTCGTATATTCGATGCAGCATCTCTAATATCACGGCTTACATTATCAAGTAATCCTTCTGTTACTCTCTGACGTTCACTTTCAGAATTATCCAAATTATAGATCTCCAAATAATCTGCAATTTCCCCAGTTAGTTTCTGATAGCCCAATGCATATATTTTTAACTGTTCTGCATTAATACACTCTGTAACTTCTCGACTAGCCGTTTTAAAATCAACGATATAAGTTTTTTCTTCACCGGATATTTCACGACGCTTCACCAGGTCAATTCGTCCATTTACCTTTATTCCATCTCCCATATCCAGTTCAATATCAGCTTCCGCCATTGTTATATTTGCAAAATCGTCCTGATTTTTAGTTACATATCCAGCTATGGATTTTTTTGCACCTTCCAACATGTTGTCTTGTAGCTTAGGATTTGCATAAGGTAAGTAAAAGCTATCATTCACAATCTGTTCAATATCCTCAGATGACAATGTTTCTCCACTTAAGAATCTTCTATGTATGTTCATAACAATCTCATGCATTGCCTTACCATACCCTAACGCCGGTACAATAGGTTGTACAAATCCGTAAAACATGGACAACTTAAAACGATATGCACAATCAAAGTAATCCTGTAATATAGAAAAGTTTAGATTGAGTGGAGCTGCATCCTCACTCATAGGTGGAATATGAGCATTTGTATATACCATTTTTTCATCAAAGCCAAGCATATATGGAGATTCTTTCGCTTCTACCATAAACTCTGATACTTTCTTCTCTCTTGTATTCCCAGGAGATCGGGTTAGGAATAAAAATTTCTTTGCACGTGTAATAGCAACATAAAATAACTTACGTTCTTCTTCTATGCCTCCTGCAAACCGATCTGCATTTGGAATCCAATCTTTATCTATCACATGCCAAATGCTCTTGCCTCCCATCTTTGCAGACGGAAAGTTATTATGATTCATCTGTGGAATAAAGACCGCAGTAAACTCCAATCCTTTGGATTGATGCACTGTCATAATATTCACCGCGTCCGGTCTAATATATGTATTCGCAATATGTCCTTCTGGATAATATCCATCTGCGGTGTATTTTAAGAAATTGCAAAAGCTACTAAGCTTATTAGCAGGTATTGTGGTGTAATAAATCGTTTCAAAATCATTAATTACCTGACTAAACTTTCCTAAATTATATAAAATAATCTCTGATGAATTGCTCTCATCTACAATTGATATTCTACGTAAAAAATCATGATATACCTTCTGTAATACAAACTCTCCATAGAATTTTTTGGATTTTACATCAATTACATTTAGCGTAGCAATTGCTTCTGCTATTTCCTTCTCATCTAAATCATAATCTATATTTTTCCAAAGCTGAAATAATTCCATCATTCCGATTGTACCGGCAAGGTAATCAAATATTCCCTTTGCCGCCTGACATTCAGCAGTGCTAAACAATTCATTTACGCCTTCAATAATGTACGGTATCTCATATTCGTCAAACATTTTGGCAATATCTGGTCCATGCTTACGTTTTCGAAGCAGAACAGCCACCTCAGAATATTTAACACCCGAATCATGTAATGCCTTTATTCGCTTCGCAATGAATTCATATTCTTCATCACACTCATTAAACTCCCTATAAACCGTATCGCCTTCTTCATATTTTACGAGTTTTCCTGATTCCATTACCTTCGATAAGCGCTTTTCATTATTTACAATAACACGCTTTCCAATATCAACAATCGCTTCTGAACTCCTATAATCTGTTCCCAAAACAATATACTTATTGATTCCATATCTTTCTCTAAAAGTGAGTATATTCTCCGGATCACTTCCTCTAAACTGATAAATCGTCTGATCATCATCACCAACTATGCACAGATTACATCCACCTTGTTTGATAAAGTGAATCAACCTTTCCTGTATTGGATTTGTATCCTGATACTCATCTACTGTCAGATACTTTATCTTACTTAAGATGATATCTGCGAAATTCTTATTGTTCTCCAACTGATTAAGCATCTCCTGCATAATCAAAGAATAGTCAAAATAATTCTTTCTATAGAATGTATCTTTGTATTTATCAACTGCAGTTCTTGTTTTTTCATCCCACTTGTCTCTTTCAAACCAATTTTCATTTAATGTACTAATTACACTCAAGAATAAATTGGTCTCTGTATATATTTTCAATCCCAAATCCGGCATACCACAGAAGTTATAATTTTTCTCAATATATAGCTTCGTCTTAATTTCATCTAAAACTGTAAATTTCTGAAACTGAACAATATATTCCTGTAACATCTTCAAGCAGAAACCATGTATTGTACCAATATACATATTGGCAAAGCCCTTCGTATTTCCCAACACTGCTTCACCATATTTATAAACTCTGCTCTTTAATTCTTCTGCTGCTTTCTCCGTAAATGTAAATGCAACAATATTCTCAGGCAAAATATCTGGATTTGATTTTAAAATATTAATAATTCTACGGCTAACAACACCGGTTTTACCGGCACCTGCACATGCAATTATTTCCAAGTCCTCATCAATAGTTTTTACTGCTTCAATCTGATTATCAGACAGATTTTCAAACAAATCCATTGGTTATCCTCCTCGCCAAGTCTAAAAATATTAAAGACTATTTATTCAACATATAAGTATACAGGAAATGGTGTCCAAAAATCCGGACTCATTCCTTCACATATTCCATAATATCTCCATAGTCCACATCAAGCGTCTTGCAAATCTTGCCAAGCACACCCAATGTTACCTCTTCATCTCTCCTAAGCTTAGTCATTGTATTAGGTGCAATTGCTGCCTGCTTCCTCAAATCTGCTTTGCTCATTTTTCTATCCACTAATAACTTCCACAATCTGTTGTATGATACAGCCATAATATGCCCTCCATCATGCATCAAAAACTTAAAAAATTTCACTAAACATTATATCACAACCATTCTATACCTTCAAGAAACTTTCGCACAACCTTGCGAGGTGTCCAACGTGCAATTTCTGTATTATTTCAGCTCCAATTTCGCTATTTTCCGCTGTTTAATCTCTTACTTGTGCAAAACAAAATTCCACCTACTCCTTATTACTCATTTCTCAGTTATTCTTCTTGCCACTCACCAGTCCTTCGCCAGATACGCACTTTGTGCTCACAGGTCCCCTCGTGCATTCAGTCAGGGTGCAAAGCCCCCTAAACCCCCGTTTCCATATAGGTGCTCCACTTTTTGGAGCCATATCATCAAAATAACTCCACTTTTTGGCGTCACTTTTCAAAAGATGCTCCATATTTTGGAGCCACTACAAAATTATCAAAATATCTGTCATCTGATGGTACTCCACTTTTTGGAGCCATTTTTACAAAAGCGCTCCATTTATTGGCGTCATTTGCTAAAAGGTGCTCCAAAAAGTGGAGTACCTATGTTATATCCAAAGGGTTTTAGGGATTTTTCCCTAGCCAGTACAGCATTTTGCCCCGGATATCCAAAATGCGTATCTGGCAGAAGACATTGCTAAATTCACCTGTGTCATTTTATAATATAGAAATACCATTTCGACACATAGAAAAAACGACTGGATTTCTCCAGCCGGTCCTACCCCCGCTTATCTTTCTACCACACACTCAAATCATCCAACGCATCCAGCCACACCTGCATCTCCCCGCTAAGCATTAACCTCACATACTCCACCGGGTCCTCAATAGCCAGTGCATCCATCTTTCCTTGGGAGTTGGGAGTGGTTCGAAGACCCTGCTCCCATTTCCCACAATCAAGACTTATGATGTGATTGGTGTCGTAGTGAACCACATTCACCGTATTATTCTGCTCGTTATAAAATCCTCTTACAATTCTCATGACCATCCACCTGCCTTTCTGTACCGCATCTCAGTTGCCATGTCCACCAGTTTGCTTTCCGGTTCCCCGGTAGCCTCCGCATTCAACATATCTGCCACCTGCTTCTGCTTGTTTGGATAGAGATGTCCGTAGATATTCATGGTTGTATTCACGGAATCATGTCCCACCCGCTGAGCGATGACCAACGGCTGCATCCCCTTCTCTATTAACAAAGCAATGTGCGACTGGCGGAGGTCATGCACACGGATAGGCTTTAGCTTCGCCTGCTCCGTCTTTTGTTTCATCTTCTTCTGAATTGCCCTGTCTGTAATGGGGAAGATTCGGTCCTCCAGTGTCAATCCATATTGTTTGTCCACAAAATCCTTCATCTCCTCTACCAGAAACTTTGGAATAGTAATCTTTCGATTAGAACTCTCGGTCTTTGGTGGTGTAATATAATCCGTCTGGTTCCTCCTGTAATAAGTCTTGGAGATGTTCACCGTTCCGTTTTCAAAATCAATATCCTCGCTAGTAAGTGCCAGCAATTCCCCTACCCTGCATCCAAGCCAAAATAACATCTGAAAGATAATCTGGTACATCCCCTCATCCGGACTAAAACATTGTATAAACTGTTCATACTCATCTTTGGTCCAGAAGTTTAACTCCTTAGCATTCGGACGCCCCATTTTATCCACCTTCTTGCAGGGATTGTCCTTCAGATCATAGAACTTCTCTGCGTGGTTAAAAAGTGCAGTTATCTGATTCTGTATCATCCTCAGATACGTTGGCTTGTAATCCTGATTTAGAAGTGCATTCTGCCACTTGATAATATCCACCACAGTAATCTCATTCATCTGCTTTTCACCAAAGTAAGGAATGATCTTAGTTTCAAATAGTGTCCGCTTTGTCATTATGGAACGCTCCTTCAGTCTCGGTGCCTTATCCTCAAAGTACACTTCCACAAAGGAAGCAAACTTCATATCCATGCTGGCACTCTGCTTCTGTAAAAAATCACGTTCCCACTGCTGGGCATCCTTCTTGGTGGCAAATCCACGTTTCATCTTGGACTTACTCTCTCCAAGCCAATCCTTATAGTTGCACTTACAAAACCAAGTGTTTCGTTTCTCGTCCTTATAAACCTGCATACTCATTACCTTTCTTTCTTGTAGCCGCCACACCCGGAATTATTCCAGGTATGGCTTATTCAGTTATCAAAGTTCATCTATTGCGCTTCGCCATACCCATAGCACTTCTTTTCGAAGTAGGCTCTAGGAACGGAACCTGCCTTGGTAAAATAACCCTGTGCTTTCAGTTCCTTATTCCATCCACGAATGACTGCGTAAGCGGTTGATTCTGCAATTCCCAGAAGTTCTGCAACTTCCTTAGCAGATAAATAGCGATTCGTCATACTCCTTCCTCCTTTCCTCTAAAACTTATGTACGCTCTTGCACATGGCACTCACCTCCCATTATTTAATTAGTAACTATATTGTTACTGTTTTGTATTTTTGATTATACAGTAACATTTACGTTTCTGTCAACAGATTGGCGAAAAAGCTATTATATATTTCTATTTGCTATACAGTAACATTTATGTTATTGTATTATCAGAAACGATATTGTTACTATTATAAAATTAGAAGGAGATACACGATGGCTATTGGTGAACGAATAAAACGGATCAGAAATTTCCGCAAATTGACACAGGCACAGCTCGGCGAGGCTGTAGGCTTATCCGACGTGCGAATCCGTCAGTATGAAATCGGCAATCGCACACCCAAGGAGGATATGATACAGGAGCTGGCAAAAGCCCTAAACTGTAATTACCGCTCCATCTACGAGCCTTCCCTCTACGCAGCGGAAGATGTAATGTACGCTCTCTTTGAACTGGATGAGCACTACAATATGCCCCTCTACGAAGTTACAGATTCCGAGGACCCTACCGAGAAACATATCGCTGTTGGTTTTAATTATTCTTTACTGGATGATTTCCTGAATACCTGGAAAAAGAAAAAAGAGGACTTAGCCGACCGTAAAATTACCAAAGAAGAGTATTTTGAATGGAAGATTAACTGGCCGCATGCTGAAGATTAGAAACCCGTGTATCACACGCGTATCACAAGCCCATTTTGAGTGAAGAACTTAAAAAGGGCTTTTTCTTTGTTCGTTAATCTTCTCTAAACAAAAGAAAACCGCAACTCCTCATAAAATGAGGAATTGCGGCTTGTATTTAAGTTTCTATGATACGAAATCTAGAATTACTCGATGATTGTAGCAACACGGCCTGAACCTACAGTTCTACCACCCTCACGGATAGCGAATGTAAGACCCTGCTCCATAGCTACCGGGTGAATTAACTCGATAGTCATCTCGATGTTATCACCAGGCATGCACATCTCTGTACCAGCCGGAAGGTTGCAAACACCTGTTACGTCTGTTGTTCTGAAGTAGAACTGCGGACGATAGTTGTTGAAGAACGGAGTATGACGACCACCCTCGTCCTTTGTCAGAACGTAAACCTGAGCTGTGAACTTGTGATGGCAGGTAACAGTACCCGGCTTAGCAAGAACCTGTCCACGAACGATCTGGTCACGGTTGATACCACGAAGTAATGCACCGATGTTATCACCAGCCTGAGCCTCGTCTAACTGCTTACGGAACATCTCGATACCGGTTACAACGGTTGTCTGAACATCATCCTTAACACCAAGGATCTCAAGGTTATCATTCAGATGTAATGTACCTCGCTCAGCACGTCCGGTAGCAACTGTACCACGACCTGTGATTGTGAATACGTCCTCGACTGGCATAAGGAATGGCTTATCTGTGTCACGCTGCGGATCCGGAATGTACTCATCAACTGTATCCATGAGTTCCATGATCTTGTCGCCCCACTCGCCCATTGGATCCTCAAGAGCCTTAAGAGCAGAACCCTGGATGATCGGGCATCCCTCGAAGCCGTACTCCTCAAGCTGCTCGGTAACTTCCATCTCTACTAACTCGATGAGCTCCGGATCGTCTACCATATCGCACTTGTTTAAGAAAACAACGATGTAAGGTACACCTACCTGACGGGAAAGTAAGATGTGCTCTTTTGTCTGAGCCATAACACCATCGGTAGCAGCTACTACGAGGATAGCACCATCCATCTGAGCAGCACCAGTGATCATGTTCTTTACATAGTCAGCATGGCCTGGGCAGTCAACGTGTGCGTAATGTCTCTTCTCTGTCTCGTACTCGATGTGAGCGGTAGAAATTGTGATACCACGCTCTCTCTCTTCCGGAGCCTTATCGATGTTCTCGAAATCTGTAGCTGTGTTACCAGCAACTCTTGCAGCTAATACTTTGGAGATAGCTGCTGTTAAAGTTGTTTTACCATGGTCAACGTGTCCAATGGTACCGATATTACAATGTGGTTTTGTTCTTTCAAACTTAGCTTTTGCCATTTTGAATATCCTCCTTAAAATGATGCCCCTTGCGGGCTATAGTTATTATATAAGAATAACTCGGCTAACTCTGATTATATAAAATAATCAGCGGTTTTTCAAGCTATTTCTTACCGGATTTCCCCTGTTTATGGGAAAATCCGGGATTTTTACAAACTGCATACAGAAAGCCTATTTGGACTTGTCAGCCAATACCTTCTCCTGTACACTCTTCGGTACCTGCTCGTACTTCTCGAAGAACATCGAGTAGTTACCACGTCCCTGTGTCTTAGAACGCAGGTCTGTAGAATAACCGAACATCTCTGCAAGCGGTACATATGCCTTTACAAGCTTACCGCCGCCGATATCATCCATACCCTCGATACGTCCACGACGGGAGTTGATATCACCGATAACATCACCCATGTACTCCTCAGGCATTGTAACCTCAACCTTCATGATCGGCTCGAGTAATACCGGGTTTGCCTTGTGCATAGCTTCCTTGAATGCCATAGATCCGGCAATGTGGAATGCCATCTCGGAGGAATCGACCTCATGGTAAGATCCATCGTATACGTTCGCATGAACACCGAGTACCGGGAATCCACCAAGGATACCTGCCTGAGCAGCTTCCTCGATACCTTCGCCGATTGCCGGGATGTACTCCTTCGGAATCGCACCGCCGACTACGGTAGACTCAAACTTGAATGTCTCTTCACCGTTCGGATCCATCGGGTCAAACTTCACTTTACAGTGTCCGTACTGACCACGTCCACCGGACTGCTTTGCATATTTGTATTCAACATCAACCGGCTTTGTAAATGTCTCTTTGTAAGCAACCTGAGGCGCACCAACGTTCGCCTCAACCTTGAACTCACGAAGCAGACGGTCTACGATGATCTCCAGGTGAAGCTCACCCATACCGGCGATGATTGTCTGACCAGTTTCCTGATCTGTATGAGCACGGAATGTAGGATCCTCTTCTGCAAGTTTTGCAAGAGCCTCACCCATCTTACCCTGTCCAGCCTTGGTCTTCGGCTCGATTGCGAGCTCGATAACCGGCTCCGGGAACTCCATGGACTCTAAGATTACCGGATGCTGCTCATCACAGATGGTATCACCTGTCGTTGTGAACTTGAATCCAACAGCTGCAGCGATATCTCCGGAGTAAACTTTCTCCAGTTCCTGACGCTTGTTGGCATGCATCTGTAAGATACGTCCAACACGCTCTTTTTTGTCTTTTGTTGCGTTCAGTACATAAGAACCGGAGTTCATAGTACCGGAATATACACGGAAGAATGCAAGCTTTCCTACAAACGGGTCCGCCATGATCTTAAATGCAAGTGCGGAGAACGGCTCTTCATCGGAAGAGTGTCTTACAACCTCATTGCCATCTAAGTCAACACCCTTGATAGGCGGGATGTCGGTCGGAGCCGGCATGTACTCGATGATTGCATCGATCAGCTTCTGCACTCCCTTGTTTCTGTAAGCAGATCCGCAGCATACAGGTACTGCAGTACACTCACAGGTAGCTTTTCTTAAGACCTTCTTCATCTCCTCAACGGATGGCTCTTCACCCTCGAGGTACATCATCATAAGGTCATCGTCCAGCTCGCAGATCTTCTCTACCAGCTCGCTGCGGTAAAGCTCTGCGTCGTCCTTCATATCTCCAAGATCATCGGTAACGGTGATATCATCACCCTTATCGTCGTTGTAGATATATGCCTTCATCTCGAACAGGTCGATGATTCCCTTGAAATCATCTTCCTTGCCGATCGGCAGCTGAAGAACGATTGCGTTCTTACCTAATCTTGTACGGATCTGATCAACAGCGCCGTAGAAGTTCGCACCTAAGATATCCATCTTGTTGATGAATGCCATACGCGGTACGTTGTAGGTATCAGCCTGACGCCATACATTCTCTGACTGAGGCTCAACACCACCCTTTGCACAGAAGACGCCGACAGCGCCGTCCAGTACACGGAGTGAACGCTCTACCTCAACCGTAAAGTCAACGTGTCCTGGAGTATCAATGATGTTGATACGATGCTCCAGAGCACCCGGCTTCGGCTTTGTGAACTCTTCCAGAGTCCAATGGCAGGTCGTAGCGGCTGATGTAATGGTGATACCTCTCTCCTGCTCCTGCTCCATCCAGTCCATGGTAGCAGTACCCTCGTGAGTATCACCAATCTTATAATTAACACCGGTATAGTACAGAATACGCTCGGTCAATGTGGTCTTACCCGCATCGATATGAGCCATAATACCAATGTTTCTGGTTCTCTCTAATGGATATTCTCTTCCAGCCAAGGTATTTCCTCCCTAAATTAGAAACGGTAGTGAGCAAACGCTTTGTTTGCCTCTGCCATTTTGTGCATATCTTCTTTCTTCTTAACAGATGCACCTGTGTTGTTAGCTGCATCTAAGATCTCATTAGCAAGTCTCTCTTCCATGGTCTTCTCACCGCGGTTACGGGAGTATGTTGTCAACCAGCGAAGTGCTAAAGCCTGACGACGGTCTGGTCTGACCTCGATCGGTACCTGATAAGTAGCACAACCGATACGTCATGCCTTTACCTCAAGAACTGGCATAACATTGTTCATGGCCTCTTCAAATACCTCGAGAGCCGGCTTCTCAGCCTTCTCCTCTACTCTCTTGAAAGCTCCGTATACAATCTTCTGTGCTACACCCTTCTTACCGTCTAACATAATGTTATTGACAAGCTTGGTAACCACTTTGTTATTGTACATTGGATCTGCTAATACGTCTCTTTTCTGAGTATGTCCTTTACGTGGCACGGTTCTTCCCTCCTTAATCATAATTTACTATACAGAACTCTGTCTGCATTGCCCGGTCTCCAGTCTCTGGATCCGGAGGACTTCATTTCGATTAATTCAACGGTACTCACAATGTAGTGGCAGATATCTGCCCTTCGTGTTCGTGCGGAAATATATCTCTGTGTGAAACAATTCCAACACTTACCATGTGATACTATTGGTTCGCTGAATTACAGTAACTCTACACTACTATTTTGCAGCCTTTGGTCTCTTAGCGCCGTACTTGGAACGAGCCTGCTTTCTGTTAGCGACACCGGCAGTATCAAGTGTACCACGGATAATGTGATATCTTGTACCTGGTAAATCCTTAACACGACCACCACGGATCAGAACAACGCTGTGCTCCTGTAAGTTATGTCCCTCACCCGGGATATAGCTTGTAACCTCGATTCCGTTGGAAAGACGTACTCTGGCGATCTTTCTAAGAGCTGAGTTAGGTTTCTTAGGAGTAGCTGTCTTAACAGCAGTACATACACCTCTCTTCTGCGGGGAAGAAGTATTGGTTGGCTTCTTCTGTAAAGAGTTGTAACCTCTCTGAAGTGCAGGTGCTGTAGACTTCTTAACAGATGTCTGACGTCCTTTTCTTACTAACTGGTTAAATGTTGGCATTATTTTCACCTCCTGTTTTATTTGTATGAGATCATAAATTGATCTCGGCGTACGTATGCACGCTAAATCATTATATTAACCCTATCTTTTTTTGTCAAGTTCTTTTCCAAAATTTCCTTGAATTTCGCGGAATACGCGGGTAAAAAAGAGTTCTGCATGCAAAAAGAAAAGATGGAAAACTCCCAACGGATATCTTCCATCTATTCTTCCACATTTTTACATGTTTATACCAAACGGTCAGCCATTTGCCCGTTTTCTCTGCTTCTCCTGTCTCTCACTGGTCAGAATCATATAGATTCCCAGCAGCATCACACCGATGCACAGAACATATTTCGGATTTAACGACTGTCCGGTCTTCGGCGTCTCATCCTTTACCTGCGAGTCATCCGCCGCCTGCGCATTATCCGCCGGCTGCTCCGTCTCCGCCGCTTCCGTCGTCTCTGCCGGCTGGCTTTCCGCCTGGCTTCCGCCTGCCGGTGTAATCACAAACCCGGAGGTTGCCTGCGCCGTTGAATCCGAGTGACGCTCATCCACTACGATGACATAATCACACGCATGCACAAAGGAAAATGACACATTGCCGTCCGCATCTGTATCAGACTGTCCCATATACTCCAGGATCTGATTATCTACATTATAATAGAACAAAGTGCCCAGCTTATTGGCGTTCGCCGCACCGACATTTACGGTCAGCTGCGCCGTCAGGCCAAACAGGTTGTCGTGCGCCAGATGCATCTGCGTTGACCATCCGCTTCCGGTTACTGTGCTCTGCAGGTTCGCCGGCACATTGCTTGTTCCCAGTTCCACGCCAAAATCCGTATCTGCTACAACGCTTGTGTCAATGCTGCTTCCGTCAATCGTCCATGAGATTCCATTTCCCATATCCAGAACCAGCGTCAGCTGCTTATCTGCCGCCAGTGTCAGAATATCCTTCGGCACAACCGTGGTGCCGTTCATGGTAATATAGATCGTTGAACCTGGATCCGCCACCGTCATCTGCGTGTAAATCGCATCCCAGCCCTTCAGTTCCTCATTTCCGGTGATATATGCGGTTCCCTGCTCTGCAAATCTGGTCGTCGCAGGCACTTCCGCCGCTGTCGGCTGCACATCTCCCTGTGTCTCCGCCGTCGTCGCTGCCGCCGATCCGGTACCGCTGCTCTGTGCGCCTGCCGCTCCGGCACTGCCCTTTACCGCACCGCTGCCTCTTCCACTGCCGTTGCCGCTTCTGCTGCCTCTTCCAGATGATGTGCCGTTACTCTTTCCGCTGCTGCCGCTTCCGCTGCCCGTACTGCTGCTGTTATTACCACTGCTCGTGTTGCTGCTGTTATTGCTGCTATTGTTATTACTGCTGTTATTGTTATTGCTGTTGTCGCCGCTGTTATTGTTGTTACCGCTGTTATTATTGTCGTTGTTATTGTTGTTATTGTTGTTATTGTCATCTGCCGGTTTTTCCGTGTCCTCGGTCGGCTTCTCCGTATCCTCCGTCGGCTTTTCTGTATCCTCGGTCGGTTTCTCCGTGTCTTCCGTCGGCTTTTCCGTGTCCTCGGTCGGTTTCTCCGTATCCTCGGTGTCGTCCGGCTTATAATCCGTCACCACAATCGCACCGTACGTCTCCACCAGCTTCGGTGCAGCCGGAGCGCTTCCCGGCACTTCAATCGAGTGGATCTTGAAAGAAGTATTCTGCTCGCCAAACGTTTCTAAGGCTTTGCCAAGGCAGAGTGTCTGAATCTCACTGCCGTCAAACGCACCATCTTCCACGGTTGTCACGCTCTCCGGAAGTGTGACTTTTCCAAGCTTGCAACCGTAAAATGCATTTTCACCGATCATCTTGGTACCGTCATACACCTCGATGGTTCTCGCCCCCTGCGGGCAGCGGTATAACGTAACCCCGTTCGCCGTGTAGAGTGCATTGTCGTATGACATAAAGTAAGTATTCGTCTCTTCCACGTCAATGGACTGCATGTTGACACATCCGTCAAATGCGTCCGACGCAATGGTTTTGGTCGCCTCGGGTATCACGATACTCTCGAGGGACTCACAATTTTTAAATGCTTCTTTTCCGATCGATGGAAGTTCCCTGGAAATACTTAAGTCCGTCAGTCCCGCACACTCTGCAAATGTGCCATCGCCGATTCCTTCCTTGCTCTCCCACGTTGCACTTTCCAGACTGGTACAGCCGTAGAACACATTGTCTCCGATCTTTGTCACGCTGTCCGGAACCGTAACCTCGGTCAGATATTCACATCCTGCAAATGCGTTATCTCCGATGGTTGTCACACTGTCCGGGATCTCCACCGATGTGATCGTCGTATTGAGGAATACATCGTCATCAATTTTCGTGATGTTATCCGGAATGACAACTGCGTTCTCCGCTCCGACATACCCCTGCAGGGTTGTCCCTTTTATGACAAATCCGTCCTCCTGACCGGACGCTGCACTGAGCTCTCCGGGATAGATCATCACCACAAGCATGGCAACGACCAGCACATAACCTATTTTTCGTTTTATCCGGTATTTCATTAGCACTCTCTCCCATCATCCTTTATTTCGCCGCAGCCCGCCCGTAAACCTCACGCGCGATCCCACGCTTTTACTCTGCTTCCCTGCATTTCTTCGCCACCAGAAACAGTCTTCCGTCTTCTGTAAAATTGTTACAGGTCGACAGGGTCAATAGCTCGTCCCCGTAGACCGGCAGATCTGTTCCGGTAAACACCGAGAGTTGTATGATATGATCGAGGTAGTCGTTAAACGCCTCCTCGGAATCCGCCTGTATAAAATCATAATAACGAAATTCCTGTGAATTTCGGTACTGCACCTTTGCCAGACAGACGGCAAACACTTCATAGGTGCCTTTCTCATAAATTGTATCAAATCTGATCTGCGCGTGCTCCCTCCAGTAATCTTCATCCAGATACTTCTTGAGACTTCCGAACATCGCACCGCTTTTCATGTTGTGTCCGTAGATAATAATATTGGTGCTGCGCTGCACCAGATCCGTTCTCGGATCCATAAACAAAGTTCCGTTGATATCGTCCTCCCCGTTTACATTGCGCTTCAGATAATAATCCCCGTCATTCGGGGTAAGCATGACCGGATAGTCAATCTTCGTCCCGTCAATGGTGATCCATCCGGCAAAATCGCTGTGTTTCGCCACAATGGCTTCATATTCCGGCAGAACCGGAGGAGGCGGTTCGTTCTCCCGCTCCGTCTGGTCTAAGCCCGCCGCAAGTTCCGGTGCGTCCTCTGAAAAAAAGGTGTCATTGTCCACCATCTCTGCGGCTTCTGTCGGATTTTCTTTTAACATCTTCAAATACTCATTCGCCTGACTGCCGCGGTGATTCGTGTAATCTGACCAGAAATACCAGCCAAAACATAGAAATGCGGCCGTCACACACACCGCACCGAGAATCTTTCTGCTGCGGTCCTGCGCCCCCTGCCGGGGTTCCTCCCCCGCCTGTTGTTCCGGTGCCTGTGCCTGCGTCATATTCTTCGCCGCGGATTTTGCCACGGCATCTGCAATATCAAGAAAAAATTTCTTGCCGACTTTGCTGCCGAACTTGATCTTCCCTGTTCGGATCAGCCAATAGAGGCGTAGAGCGGTTTCCGGTTCATTGAGATCGACGGTGCTCTGAATCTTTTCGATTTTCTTCGCATCTTCGAGTCCTCTGGCATATTCCTCTTCTGTGTCAAATGTAAAATTCCCTATCTTATATGCCGCCATGATCGGAACCGCTCTCCCTCCTCTCTGTCTTTATTTTGTGGTTGTTCCGGTAACTGCTCCGGTAAACTTACCGTAGTAAGTCTCGCCGTCCGCCACCAGGTAGCTTCTTACTTTATAAGAGTATGTTGTCTCTGCCGCAAGCTTTTTATCGGTATAGAAAGCGTCTCTGGTACGCGTTACCTGCTGCCACTTTCCATCTGCGCCGGCACGGTATACTTCGTATCCCGTCACGGCACCGTCGCCCGTCCAGCTGATGGACAGACTGTCTGCGGATGTACCTGTCACAACTGCCGCACCCGCATCACACGGTCTGATGTCAAACGTCAGGTTCTTTGTCGCGGTGTAATTGCCCTTTCCTGCAACTGCCGCCACACCGGTACCTGCCTTGCGGTTGTTGGAATACATCAGTGTATAGTCGCTTAAAAGTTCCAGCGTTTTGCCGTCGTCTTCCACCGTCACGGTCGGCTTGATGTCAGATCCGGTATATACCTGTGTCTGAATCGAACCGATGTCGCACAGATGTATGCTCTTGCGCAGGATCTGGAAACTCAGTTCCTTAGTACCTGCATAATGGGTTCCGCTTGCTGTGATTACCAGCTTCGCTACACCCGCGTTGATGTTGTCTTCATAGGATACCGTGTAATCCTTATCTTTTTCCAGCTGCACACCGTCTGCCCATACTTCCGGCTCCGGTGTGATTGCTTTTCCGGTATATGTGTAAGTAGAAGAAATACCCTTCACTTCCAGTCCGTCGATCGGCGTCTGGTCTACAGTAAACTGCTTTGTAACGGTTCCTGTATAGTTGCCGGTTCCGGCAGCCTCCATTTCGTAGATCCCTGCCACTCCTGCCGGTCTGCATGTCACGGTATAATCGGTGTCTCTTACGAGTGCGATCTCACCCCACTGGAACGTTACGTTCTGTGTAATCTGCTCTGAGTAGGATACCGTGTCCTCAAATCCGCTCATCACCACATCTTCATCGGTGATGTCCTTCGGTGTAATCTCGATGGTGCATTTCCTGGTTCCGCCGTAGCTTCCCTGACCGATCAGAAGAAGGGTCTGCGTTCCGGCGCTCATGCCATCGCTGTTGTTGTCAAATGCAAAGCTGTAGGAGTCTGTTGTCAGAACCGTCTCGCCGATGCGTACCTCTGTAATGCCCAGATCATCCGGCGTATAAGCGCTTCCCGTGAACGGGTAACTGTCACGCAGTCCTACAATCTCCGCCGGACTGATGTCGCTCGCAATATGAAATGTGGTCTGGCGGTAATTCGTAAATCCGCCGGTTCCGTTGATCCGCATCAGCACAGTGCCGATCTCTGTGTTGTCCGTGTCAAAGCTCAGTGTATAGTCCTCACCCTGCTTTAAGGTGTAATCGCCGCAGGTCACTTTGACTTCCGGAATCACCGGCTGACCTGTGTATGCCTGATTCGGAATCGGATCCACCGTAACATCCGCAGCTGCAATATCGTGGCTTACGATGGTAAACGGTGCCGTTACGCTTCCCGCATAGCTTCCTTTTCCTGTCACGGTCACAGTTGCGGTACCGCACGCCTTGTTGTTCTGATAAGATACCTCATAATCCGTACCCGCTGTGAGTACATTGCCGTCCAGTGTTACCTGCACTTCCGGTTCCACCCCGTTGTCGCTTCCCATATACGGATAGGAAGTTCCGTTCGGGAACGTGACAATCGCTCCGTCAAAGCTCTTCTCCGTAATCGTGTATTCCACGGTGCGGGATCCCGTATAATTTCCGATACCGGAAATCACCGCTGTCGCTGTTCCTGCATGGATATTGTTGCTGTATGCAACGGTAAAATCGCTTCCCTCTGTCAGCTGACGTACCTCAACCTCTGTTCCGTACTGATATGTCACAAGAACAGTCGGCTTCTTTTCCGTTCCGTCATAAGAAAAGCTGTCCGGAATCACTTCTACCGCAATCAGGTCGGTGCCGGATGACGGTTTTGCCAATGATTTCGCCACGATCTGGAAGGATACTTCACGGCTTCCGATTACGTTGCTTCCATCACCGGTAATCACGACTGTACCGGTTCCTACATTCGTATTATCCGCGTCTGCCTTCTTTGCAATGGTATAGCTTCTTGCCGGCAGAATGTAATCCGTTGATCCGATGGTTGTCTTCAATGAGAACTCCGGCACAATCTCCTTACCGGTGTACTCTCTGCTTCCGATCGCGTTCTGCGTTCCGTCAAGCACCTTCAGGTCGTCCATCTGAAGTGGATTAATATCAAAGGTTACCAGCTTGATCAGACCAGCATACTCGTTCTTACCCTTTACCATAATGCTTCCGCCGTCTGTTCCCGCCTTGATATTCTCTCCATAGGTCACATCATAATCGGACGTGGACAGTGTCTTGTTCCCTATCTTAACGGTAACCTGCGGGCGGATCTGTGTTCCGCGGTACAGGTAGCTGCTCTCTACACCGCTTACCTCCAGAATTCCCGCATTTGCAACAATGCTGAAATTCTCTGTGAGTGTTCCGGTAAATCCGTTTTTCTCATTTCCGATTACCGTCACGCTCGCAGTCTTATCACCGATCTTCACGTTGTTTTCGTATGTATGAATCACAAAGTGCTTTCCGGATGTCAGCTCTGTTCCGTAGTAGCTGATGCTCGGGATTGCCTCCACCGGATCTCCGGTATACTGCTGATCTCCGATTGCCACCTGGATGCCTGCCTCCGAAAGATCCGCTTTGATCGGAACCGTCTTCTCCACGCTTCCCGCAAAGCCTCCCATACCCTTGATGGTAACTACTGCGTTGCCGACCCAGCTGTTGTCTGCATAGACCAGCGTATAGTCGGTATCTTTCTGAAGTGTTGTTCCGTTCAGCACAACACTGATCTGATCGTCAAACGTGATGTTCTTATCGCCGATTGCAATGTCCGTCTCTCCGGCATTCACATAATCTTTGAACCACAGTTCATCCGGAACGGTAATCTCGGCGTCCGCAATGTTTGCGCAGATCTTAAAGGTCTTCTTCACGCTTCCCGTGTAATTGCCGATTCCCTTGAGAATGACAACCGCGTCGGAGCCAATGCTGTCATTCTTCTCATAAGTACAGATATAATCCGTACCCATGACAAGTTCTGTTCCGTTATAGTACAGCTTCGGCTGCGGTGTTGCCGTTCCGTCCACCAGCGGCTGCGGTTCGATCGCTCCGATCTTAAAGCCGTTTGCCGGTGTATATCCGCCATTGCCGATACTTGCAAGTGTGATCGTAAAGGTTGTGCTTCTCGATCCTGTAAAGTCCGTACCGTCCTTTGCCGTTGCCGTCAGCGTCACGGTTCCGCGGCTGGTATGATCCGCCCCGTAGGATACCGTGTAATCCGTCGTGCTGATCTTCTGTCCGTCATAAGTAAGCTCCACTTCAGGCTCTACCGGGCTTCCGGTATACTGTGTCTGATAACTTCCATCGGTCACTCCGCCGACAGAGAGCTCTACGCTGCTGTCCGTAAGATCTCTCGGTGCAATCGCAAAAGTCTTCTGCCATACACCGACGTATCCTCCCAGACCTTCCACGCTTACCGTTGCGGTTCCCGCGTGGATATTATCCGTATATGTCACGGAATAGTTAGAATCTTTTACCAGCTTTTTGTTGCCCTCGATCCGTGTTACCGTCACCTCCGGCTCAAATGCACTTCCGTCATAAACATACTGTGTGCCGTCGGTGAGTGCCGGGCAGCTGATCGTAAATTTGGTCTCGTTTGTGATGAGCTGGCCAATTCTGAATTCTGCCGTCTTGCTTCCGGTAAAGTTGCCGGTTCCGGTCACTGTCACCGTTGCGGTTCCGGTTCCTTTGTTGTTCGCGTAAGCCACCGTGTAATCGTTGACCGGGCTTAACGCATAGGTTCCGTCTCCAAATTCATAGCTTACCGACGGTGCCGGTGTGACAGCCATTCCGTTGTACTCCTGCGCGTCGATCGGTGCGATCTTTACCTCCGGCTCTGCCAGATTCTTCGGCGCAATCGTATAATCTTTCGTAAAGGTTCCCTGATAGTTTCCTTTTCCGGTAATCGTCATCGTCGCGGTTCCGGCATCCACATTATTCTCGTAGGAAATCTTATAATCATCCTTGCCAAGCTTTTTCTTCAGATCTGTGCACTGTACCGTAGGTACCGGTGTAATCTCTTCCGAAGTGTAAGTGTAGCTGGACTTTAATCCGCCAAGCGTGCAGTTGTTGTCCAGGCTTCTCGGCAGAATCGCAAATGTCAGTGTTCTGTCATCTGTTCCGTAGTAATCTCCCTTGCCGGAAACGGTGATGGATGCCTCGCCGGCATTCAGGTTGTCCGCATAGGAAGACTCGTCGTACGCGATCACTTTCTCGATCTCATCGGCTGTCGTAAGCTTTGTTCCATCGCTCAATGTCAGTTCGGTGATCTTCGGGTACAGGCGCTCGCCGGTGTAGGTTGTCTCGTTCTCGTCCACCTTCCAGCTGATGATCTCATCCAGAGATTTTCCGCTGATCGTGAAGACAATAATCTTTGTTCCTGTATAGTTGCCGTTTCCCTGTATGGTTACATTCGCCATCGGTCCCGGTTTCTCGTTGTTCGCATAGCTTCCGGCCACGATCGAATAGTCGGTCGGCGCAGTCAATGTCTTCTTATTATAACTAAGCTTTATCTCACTTTCTGTAAGGGTCACTGCATTTCCGTCGTACGCTTTCTTGATCGCCTCGTAGGAAACACCGGTTGCAATGTCCTTCGGACGAATCGTAAAGGTTGCACTCAGTTTTGTGGCGCCGTCGCTGTACACATAGCATCCGTTTGCCGTCGGCTGATCCTCCAGCGGGATCTGCTCTACTGTAACCGTCGCCTCCCCGGCATTGATCGCCTGATCCGCGTTGGTTCCGTCACTGTAGTTGACCGTATAATCTGTTCCCTGCTCAAGGACGCTCTTCCAGAGTCCGAATCCGCCGTCCGATACCGAAATCTCATCCGTAGCAAGCGTAATCGGATCTCCTGTGTATACCGGGTTTTCTGCCGGATTCACCGATACATCATAATCCTCATCAAGCTTGGATGCGAGCAGATACTTGATCTCCTGCTTGCCATAGAATTTGCCCTTTCCGGTAATCGTTACCGAAGCAGTGCTTCCTTCTTTTGAAATATCCTTGATGCCGTCATACTTTAATTCGTAATCAGTTCCTTTTACCAGCGTATTGCCCTGGTTATCCGTGAGTGAAATCTCAAGCTGGTTATCGTTTTTATTGCTGGAATACCACAGCATTGCCCAGTATGGTCCGTCATATCCTGTCACCATCCTGTCCGCGCTGTTGGTTACCTTAAGGTTCTTGTCGTTGATCAGTGTCTGGATATCTACCGCTGTAACCTCAAACGTCCTGGTAACAACGCCTGTATAGTTGCCGCTTCCGGTAATCGTCATCGTGTAGGTTCCGATGTCTTTTACCGTTGTCGGTGAACATGCCACCGTATAATCGGTTCCCTTTTTCAGTGTATGATCTGTCTTTGATGCGGAATGATATACAACACTCTCTGTCGGAAGCGCAATCTCTGCTCCCGTATAGTCAAACAGCTCTCTGTCAATGCTGGCAGTAATCTTCGTGCTTGTAAGATTGCACTGGGCAATCGTATACGTCAGACGTTTCGTTGTACCGGTCTTAAAATTGCTGTTGGAATCGCTCGGCGCAATCTCAACGCTCGCCGTACCTGCAAATATCTTGGTATCCGCAGAATAGGTCAGCTTGTAGTCCGACTCCGGAAGTGTTACCATGTCCGCGCCCTGCGCAAACTTTACAACCACCTTCGGCTTCACGTCCGCGCCGTCCGGAGAATATTCCATCTTATAGTTTGCAGTGCTTACCTCGGAGCCATCGGCATCCACATAGTAGCATACCGCCTTTGACATGTCCGCCTGCTCGATTGTGAATTTACCAGTCACAGCGCCGCCGTATGTTCCCATACCCTGCAGCGTAATGGTTGCTGTTCCTGCATTCGTGTTGCTTGCATAAGTAACGGAGTAATCCGTTCCCTCAACCAGCCCCAGATCGTTGTTGCCGCTCTTCCAGGTAATGTCCGGTTCCGGTGTCTGTGCATTGCCGTTATAAGTTACGGTTGCTGCCGTCACTCTCTGAATCAGATCCGAGAGATCAGCGCCTGCCGCCTGATATTCCACCGTGTAGGTTCCCTGATAGTTTCCGATACCGGTGATGACCCGGCGGTAGGTTCCGTTTCCGGCATTGATAATATCTGTTCCGACGGTGTAATCCGTTCCCTTTTCCAGCGTCATGCCGTTGTAGGTTGCAGTGATGACCGGCTCCTTGTCCGCTCCTCCTGCCGCAGCAGCCGTCACCGTCACAGCCATACCGACTTCTTCCTGATCCTTGTTGCCGATATCTTTTGCCTTGATCTCAAAATTTACCGTCTTTGTTCCGTAAAGGGAATTCTTTCCGGTAATCGTCAATGTGGCTTGTCCGACATTGACATTGTCGGAATATACCGCATCGTAATCTGCCTGGGAAATGGTCTCCCCGTCCACCAGAAGCTGGAATGCCGGTGTCCACTCACTTCCGGTATATACATAGGAAGTCTTGTCAAAAACAATATTCGCGTCCGCCGCATTGCGCGGTGCACCGCAATATCTCTCTCCGGTATAGTTGCCGGTACCGGTCAGTGTAATTCCTCTGCCTGTCTGGCTGAGGGAAAGTGTGTAGTCCGTTCCCTCTGTAAGATTCTTCACGCCGTCTACGGCATCCGCGTCTGCGCGCGCCGTATCCTTTACCTCTTTGATGCAGGAGGCAAGTGTGGCAGAAGCGTTGTCCGGATCTGCCGCAGCAGCAGCCAGCACCTTATCCCAGTCAATATTGTCCTGCAGTGTCACTTCCACCGTCGCGTCTGATACGTCTTTCTGTGCAATCACGTATTCCTTCTGAATCTTTCCGCTGTAACCGTTCTGTCCGGTAATGTACAGGTAATAGGTTCCCGCATTCACAAGCACGGTCGCATCCGTAGCCGGGTCAAAAGTTGTCGCCGCACCGCCAACCATCTGCGAATAGGAAAGCTGGTACTGATCGTTCTCTTTTAATATGGTATCTCCCACCTGAACCGCAACGCTCGGAATCTGCTGTCCGCCGTTGTATACCGGATTCTCCGGGCTGACTGTCACCGCATCCTCCGAAAGATTCGGTGTGACCGTCAGATTACAGGTGTAGCTTTTTCCTGCATAGGTTGCCGTGATCGTCGTGCTGCCTGCGGCAATACCTTCGATGGTTGCCGGGTTGCCCGTACTGCTTACTTTTGCCACCGTTTCATTGCCGGAAACCCATGTTACCGTTCCCGTGGCATTCTGCAGTGTAAGATCCTGATCCGTCCATCCCTCACCGATGGTCATGCTGTTCTTGTTCAGTGCTGCGGCAGCACTCTTCTTCACATTGCTGCTCTGTGCCGCCGTCTGATTATCCGAACCGGAAGAACTTCTTCCGGTTGTAGCAGTTACATCATAGGTGTATGCAGTTATCGCCGCACTGCTTCCGTTTACTGTATACATATCCTGCCAGCCGGCATTACCGAGAATATAGCTCTCTCCCTCTGCCGTACCGCCATATACATAAAAGGACGCCCCGTTCAACCGGACGATCACAGAAAACCTGGAACCATTCTCCATTACCTGATTCGCCAGCCCTGCGGAATAAGTATTCTTTCCTTCCTTCACGCTGACTTCTTTTTGGAAAATGCTCGTTCCCGCATCCGGCGCCATGCCTTCTACATCCTTGTAATATTCCACGGTAGCCGTTGCCTTGCTGCCGTCATCCACATGTGCGTAGAAGTCAATACTGTCTAACAGTTCTGCTCCGTCCGCATTGCGGTTCGCTGTAAATACCGCAGCTACAGCCTGGGTCTCGCACGGTGCTCCCGCCAGTACCCCGTCTCCGTTCTGATAGGTGTTTACCGTTCCCTGTCCTGCCCAGACAGTCGTCGGCCATTCCACCATCGTCACAATCAGGCATACTGTCAGCATAAACGCCGAAATTCTCTTGCATACATCCTTGTACATACGCGCCATCTCCTTTGATCTATCCCTTTAGCGTTCGTCCCATTTTATGAAACTCTAAATTATACCTTATCTATTTTATCGACATCTTTTCACGGTTCTTTAACATCTTTTCTAAAAAAATGGGCCAGCCAAACATTGTCTGGCCGCCCCATTCTGTAATGCAGATATAATCTGCGCTTTATTCTTCTGTATCCTCGGACTCTTCCGGCGCATTCTCCTCTAATGTGTAATTCTCATCTGCCACATCAGTGTCATCAAAATCGTCGAAATCATCGAATGCAATCTCCTCGTTCTCATCAATATCCGAGCTCAGCTTGATATTGCGGTATCTCTTCATACCGGTACCAGCCGGGATCAGCTTACCAATGATAACGTTCTCCTTCATACCAATGAGCGGATCAACCTTACCCTTGATGGCAGCTTCCGTCAGAACCTTTGTGGTCTCCTGGAAGGATGCTGCTGACAGGAAGGAGTTGGTTGCAAGAGAAGCCTTTGTGATACCAAGCAGTACCTGCTTGCCTTCTGCAAGCTCCTTGCCCTCTTTCTCCAGAAGCTCATTTGTATCCTCGAAGTCAAGCGTATCTACTAATGTTCCCGGGAGCATATCGGAATCTCCGTTTGTCTCCACACGGACTTTCTGCAGCATCTGGCGCACGATCACCTCGATATGCTTATCGTTGATCTCAACACCCTGCAGACGGTATACACGCTGTACTTCGCGAAGCATGTAATCCTGAACGGCACGCACACCCTTGATCTTTAAGATATCATGCGGGTTGACAGAACCTTCCGTCAGCTCGTCGCCGGCCTCTAAGACTGCACCGTCCATAACCTTGATTCTGGAACCGTAAGGAATCAGATATGCCTTGCTCTCTCCAGTCTCATTGTTTGTCACAACGATCTCACGCTTCTTCTTGGTATCTTTGATATTGGCAACACCGCTGAACTCGGTAATGATCGCAAGTCCCTTCGGCTTTCTTGCCTCAAAAATTTCCTCGACACGCGGAAGACCCTGTGTAATATCGGTACCGGCAACACCACCCGTATGGAATGTACGCATGGTAAGCTGTGTACCAGGCTCACCGATGGACTGTGCCGCGATGATACCGATTGCCTCACCAACCTGTACCGCCTGACCGGTTGCCATGTTGGCGCCGTAGCACTTCGCACACACACCCATGTGGGAACGGCAGGATAATACGGTACGGATCTTCACCTTTGTAAGCGGTTCTCCGTTCTCATCCACACCCTTGCTCATAACAAGTGCTGCGCGCTTCGGTGTAATCATATGATTTGCCTTCACGAGGACATTGCCCTCGGCATCGCAGATGGTATTGCAGGAGAAACGTCCTGTAATACGCTCCTGAAGGCTCTCGATCTCTTCCTTGCCATCCATGAATGCAGTTACCCACATACCAGGGATCTCTCTGCCTGTTCCCTCACAGCAGTCAGACTCACGAACGATCATATGCTGTGATACATCTACCAGACGTCTGGTCAGGTATCCGGAATCGGCGGTACGAAGAGCGGTATCGGACATACCTTTTCGCGCTCCATGCGCAGACATGAAGTATTCCAGTACGTCAAGACCTTCACGGAAGTTGGACTTGATTGGCAGCTCAATTGTTCTACCGGTTGTATCTGCCATAAGTCCTCGCATACCAGCAAGCTGTTTGATCTGCTTATCGGAACCACGGGCTCCGGAATCCGCCATCATGAAGATGTTGTTGTACTTATCCAGTCCGGAGAGAAGTGCATGTGTCAGCTGCTCATCCGTCTCTTTCCATGTCTCTACGACTTCCTTGTAACGCTCTTCCTCTGTGATAAGACCACGCTTATACTGCTTTGTAATGCGGTCTACGGTATCCTGGGCGTCCTTGATCATCTGTGGCTTTTCCGGCGGCTCGGTCATATCGGAAATGGATACGGTCATTGCCGCCCTGGTGGAGTATTTGTAACCCATCGCCTTAACAGCATCCAGCACCTCGGCAGTTCTGGTTGCGCCGTGAATATTGATGACTTTCTCAAGGATCTGCTTATTCTGCTTCTTTGCTACGAGGAAATCGACCTCGAGCTTTAATTCATTGCCCGGAATGCTTCTGTCTACAAAGCCCAGATCCTGCGGGATAATCTCGTTGAAGATGAAACGTCCCAGCGTGGACTCTACGATTCCGGTAATCTTTTTTCCATCCGGCATGGTCTTGCTCATGCGGACTTTGATTCTGGAATGAAGTGTTACCGCGCCATTCTCATAGGCGAGGATTGCTTCGTTGACACTCTTGAAGAATTTGCCTTCTCCCCTTGCGCCCGGTCTCTCCTGTGTCAGGTAGTAAATACCAAGCACCATATCCTGTGAAGGAACGGCTACCAGTCCACCGTCAGACGGCTTTAACAGGTTGTTCGGAGAGAGCAGCATGAAACGGCACTCTGCCTGTGCTTCCACAGAAAGCGGAAGGTGAACAGCCATCTGGTCACCATCGAAATCGGCGTTGAACGCGGTACACACAAGCGGATGAAGCTTGATTGCCTTACCCTCTACGAGGATCGGCTCGAATGCCTGAATACCGAGACGGTGCAGTGTAGGAGCACGGTTCAGCATAACCGGATGCTCTTTGATGACGTCCTCGAGCACATCCCAGACCTCAGTCTGAAGTCTCTCGACCATCTTCTTCGCACTCTTGATATTATGAGCGGTTCCGTTTGCAACGAGCTCCTTCATAACGAACGGCTTGAACAGCTCGATTGCCATTTCCTTCGGAAGACCGCACTGGTAAATCTTTAACTTCGGCTCTACGCAGATAACGGAACGTCCGGAATAGTCGACACGCTTACCAAGCAGGTTCTGACGGAAACGTCCGGACTTACCTTTTAACATGTCAGACAGAGACTTGAGTGCTCTGTTACCCGGTCCTGTAACAGGACGTCCGCGGCGGCCGTTATCGATCAGGGCATCTACAGCCTCCTGAAGCATACGCTTCTCGTTGCGGACGATGATATCCGGTGCGCCAAGCTCTAAGAGTCTTCTCAGACGGTTGTTACGGTTGATGATTCTTCTGTACAGATCATTTAAGTCGGATGTTGCAAAACGTCCGCCATCCAGCTGTACCATCGGGCGCAGATCTGGCGGAATGACCGGGATGACCGTGAGGATCATCCACTCCGGCTTGTTGCCGGACTCGCGGAATGCTTCTACAACTTCCAGTCTCTTGATGATGCGCGCGCGCTTCTGACCGGTTGCGTCTGCAAGCTCTGCCTGAAGCTCTGCGGAATCCTTCTCAAGATCGATCGCGTGTAACAGTTCCTGGATTGCCTCGGCACCCATTCCGACACGGAACGCATTGCCGTACTGCTCTCTGGCTTCCTGATATTCGCTCTCGGAAAGCACCTGCTTATACTGTAATGCCGTGTTACCGGCATCCAGTACAATGTATGATGCAAAATATAATACCTTCTCAAGAGTTCTCGGTGAGAGGTCAAGAATCAGTCCCATGCGGGACGGAATTCCCTTAAAGTACCAGATATGGGAAACCGGAGCTGCAAGCTCGATATGTCCCATACGCTCTCTACGAACGCTTGCTTTTGTAATCTCAACGCCGCATCGGTCACATACCACACCTTTGTAGCGGATCTTCTTGTATTTACCACAGTGGCATTCCCAGTCCTTGCTCGGTCCGAAAATCTTTTCACAGAACAGACCATCCTTCTCAGGCTTTAATGTTCTGTAGTTGATCGTCTCAGGCTTCTTAACCTCGCCTCTGGACCACTCATGAATCTTCTCCGGTGATGCCAAACCGATCTTAATGGCATCGAAAGAGATAGACTGGCCTGTTGCCTCTTTATTCATTGTCTCTGGCATTTATGACACTCCCTTCTATCTATTCTTCGTCAAGAACGTCGTCTGATGACTCATCAAAAAACTCAGAATCGTCTTCATCCTCTTCCTCATCTTCTACGTCTACCAGTTCCTCGTTCTCTGTATCAAACTGCTTCTGGGAGAATCCCATCTTTGCAAAGGACTCGCTGTCTTCAAATGCAAAATCCCTATCGCCGGAAATGATAGAATTCAAATCGGTATTACCGTACTCACTGGTCTCCATGAGTTCTACTTCGTTGCGGTTCTCATCGAGCACTTTGACATCCAGTCCGAGGGACTGCAGCTCTTTTAAGAGAACCTTGAAGGACTCCGGAATACCCGGCTCAGGGATATTATCACCCTTGATGATCGCCTCGTAAGTCTTCACACGTCCGACCACGTCATCGGACTTCACTGTCAGGATCTCCTGTAAGGTATAAGATGCACCGTAAGCCTCGAGTGCCCATACCTCCATCTCTCCGAAACGCTGTCCACCGAACTGTGCCTTACCACCTAACGGCTGCTGCGTTACTAAGGAGTAAGGACCGGTAGAACGTGCATGGATCTTATCGTCTACCAGGTGATGCAGCTTCAGGTAATGCATGTGTCCGATTGTAACCGGTGAATCAAACGGCTCTCCGGTACGTCCGTCACGAAGCTGTACCTTTCCGTCACGGGAAATCGGCACGCCCTTCCACAGTGCCCTGTGTGCGCGGTTGTCATACAGGTACTTCATGACTTCCTCGTTCAGTGTGTCTTTATATTTTGCTTCAAAGTCTTCCCACTCGAAGTTGACGTAATCATTGGCAAGCTCCAGCGTATCCTGGATATCAATCTCCTTCGCACCGTCGAATACCGGTGTCTCGATGTTGAAGCCAAGTGCCTTCGCAGCAAGGCTTAAGTGAATCTCGAGGACCTGACCGATGTTCATACGGGACGGCACACCCAACGGGTTCAGCACGATGTCAAGCGGGCGGCCATTCGGAAGGAACGGCATATCCTCTACCGGAAGTACACGGGAAACGACACCCTTGTTACCGTGACGACCTGCCATCTTATCACCGACGGAGATCTTTCTCTTCTGTGCAATGTAAATGCGGACTGCCTGATTCACGCCCGGAGACAGCTCGTCGCCGTTCTCTCTTGTGAATACCTTTGCATCCACGATGATACCGTACTCGCCGTGCGGCACCTTCAAGGAAGTGTCACGCACTTCTCTTGCCTTCTCGCCGAAGATTGCGCGGAGCAGCCTCTCCTCGGCTGTCAGCTCAGTCTCTCCCTTCGGAGTTACCTTTCCGACTAAGATATCACCGGCGCGAACCTCCGCACCGATACGGATAATACCTCTCTCATCGAGATCCTTCAACGCGTCGTCGCCGACACCCGGAACATCTCTCGTGATCTCTTCCGGTCCGAGCTTCGTGTCACGCGCTTCTGCTTCATACTCCTCAATATGGATAGATGTATAAACATCATCCTGTACCAGACGCTCGCTCAAAAGAACGGCATCCTCGTAGTTGTAACCTTCCCAGGTCATGAATCCGATCAGCGGGTTCTTACCGAGTGCCAACTCACCGTTTGCGGTGGAAGGACCGTCTGCGATCACTTCGCCAACCTCCACGCGGTCGCCCTTAAACACGATCGGCTTCTGGTTGTAGCAGTTGGACTGGTTACTTCTGGAGAACTTCGTCAGCTTGTATATATCTCTGCCGCCCTCGTCATTCTTGATGATGATCTGGTTGGACTCAGAGCTCTCAACAACACCGGCTTTTTTCGCCACAACACACACACCGGAGTCTACCGCTGCCTTCGTCTCCATACCGGTACCGACTACCGGCGCCTCTGTGGTCAGAAGCGGCACTGCCTGACGCTGCATGTTGGATCCCATGAGTGCACGGTTTGCATCGTCGTTCTGCAGGAACGGAATGGATGCGGTAGCGACGGAAAACACCATCTTCGGGGAGACGTCCATGTAATCAAACATGGTCTTCTCATATTCCTGTGTCTCATCCAGATAACGACCGGATACGGAATTACGGACGAAATGTCCTTCCTCATCCAGCGCCTCATTCGCCTGTGCTACATGGTAGTTATCCTCTTCGTCTGCGGTCATGTAGACAACTTCGTCTGTGACACGCGGATTCTTAGGATCGGATTTATCGATCTTACGGTACGGAGCCTCAATAAATCCGTACTCGTTGATTCTTGCATAGCTTGCCAGAGAGTTGATCAGACCGATGTTCGGTCCCTCAGGCGTCTCGATCGGGCACATTCTTCCATAGTGGGAGTAATGTACATCTCGCACCTCGAATCCTGCACGGTCTCTGGACAGACCGCCCGGTCCCAATGCGGAAAGACGTCTCTTGTGGGTCAGCTCTGACAGCGGGTTGTTCTGATCCATAAACTGGGACAGCTGGGAAGATCCGAAGAACTCTTTTACAGCTGCGGTTACCGGCTTAATGTTGATCAGGCTCTGCGGGGAAATACCGTCCAGATCCAGGGTGGTCATTCTCTCACGGACCACTCTCTCCAGTCTGGAAAGACCGATACGGTACTGGTTCTGTAACAGTTCTCCGACCGCACGGATACGTCTATTGCCCAGATGATCGATATCGTCATCATGACCGATGCCGTACTCCAGATGCATGTTATAGTTGATGGATGCAAAAATATCATCCTTGGTAATATGCTTCGGAATCAGGTCATGCGCATTCTTGTGAATGGCCTCTTTTAAATCCTCCACGTCCGGATATTCATCCATGAGCTGCTTTAATACCGGATAGTACACGAGCTCTGTGATGCCGAGATCCTTCGGGTTGCAGTCCACATAATGTCTCAGATCTACCATCATGGAAGACAGCACCTTGATATTTCTGGTCTCGCCCTGAATCCATACATACGGAACAGCCGCGTTCTGAATATCATCCGCCAGGGATCTTGTCACTTCGGTTCCTGCCTCGGCGATGATCTCGCCTGTGGACACATCGACAACATCCTCTGCCAGAACATGTCCGTTGATACGGTTGCGCAGCATTAACTTCTTATTAAACTTATAGCGTCCGACCTTTGCAAGATCATATCTTCTCGGGTCAAAAAACATAGCAGAAATAAGGCTCTCCGCACTCTCAACTGTCAGCGGCTCGCCTGGTCTGATTTTCTTATATAATTCCAGAAGTCCCTCTTCGTAGTTGGTTGCCACGTCCTTGCCGAAACTTGCAAGAATCTTCGGCTCCTCACCGAACAGGTCTACGATCTCCTGGTTGCTTCCGACGCCAAGTGCACGGATCAATACCGTGATCGGCACCTTTCTGGTTCTATCTACACGGACATAAAATACGTCATTGGAGTCTGTCTCATACTCTAACCACGCACCACGGTTAGGGATGACAGTACAGGAATACAGCTTTTTACCCACTTTATCGTGAGCGATTCCATAGTAGATACCCGGGGAACGCACCAGCTGGCTGACGATAACACGCTCTGCGCCGTTGATCACGAAAGTACCGGTCTCTGTCATCAAAGGAAGGTCGCCCATGAAAATCTCATGCTCATTGATCTCGTCAGTCTCCTTGTTGTGAAGTCTGACCTTGACCTTCAAAGGTGCCGCATAAGTTGCATCTCTTTCTTTGCACTCCGGAATTGTGTACTTTACATCGTCCTCACACAATGTAAAATCTACAAACTCCAGGCTCAGATGACCGCTGTAATCAGCGATAGGAGAGATATCATCGAAAACTTCTTTCAGGCCCTCGCTTAAGAACCACTGATAGGAGTCTTTCTGGACTTCTATCAGATTCGGCATTTCCAATACCTCTTTCTGTCTCGAGTAACTCATACGTATGCCCTTTCCAGCTTTCACTGGACGTATTCTGTTTTTCTCCATTGACGTTTCACCTCTCGTTTTTATTTACACTAAGCTGCCCCAAAAGTGGCAGCAACTGTCTCAATCCACCGTAACCACAAGATACGGTATAGGCACATCCGGCGGCATACAACGCGAAAAGCGCGCAATAAGCCCAATGCACCACAATAGTGCAACGTATATGATAGCACAATAGCAAGTGCCGCGTCAAGGATTTTTTAAAATATTTATTTCTTCTCCGTGAGTACGCAAAAAACGGCGAAGGAAAGCTCTAAAGCCTTCGCTCCGCCGTTCGCTACCGCTTATGAGACAAGAAAATTTGCCGCCGCGCGGGTTCTCTGTTCCATCTGTTTTTTCTGCATAAAAAATGCATATTGCTGCAGGGTCTGCTTCTTTTTCTGTTCGGATACCGCCTGTCCGTAATCCAGATCCTCGAGCCGGCTTTTTCCTGCCGTTACATTCAGCCTGGTGTTGGTACTGTAGCGGTACGCATACTCCAGTGCATTGCTCTGTGCGCCCATACCGCTGCGCCCTGCACTCACTCTGGCAAGCGCATCATCCACCTGCGTCAGATCAAAATCTTTCGTCACATCAAAATCCGCAATCCCAAGTGCCTGTAATGTGGCATCTGCAGTCGTAATCTTCATTCCGTTGCCGGTGGCATCCGTCATGATATTGTACTTCTGCGACGTGCCATCCAGAAGCGGCTTCGTGTTAAAGCTTGCCTGTTTTGCAATATCTGAAATGCCCTGCTTATACTGCTCGATCTGCGCCTGAATACTTGTCCGCTCCGCATCTGTGATCGTCGCCGTATTGGACGCCCGAACACCAAGTTCACGGATCTTCTGAAGATAATCCGTAATCCCGCTCATTGCGCCATCCGCCACATTCAGCATATCTTTTGCCGCGCCAATGTTGTTCTCCCCGACCTTATAGCTTCTGGTCTGCGTCTCCTGCTTCTGGATGATCGCAAGCTCCGCCGCACCGTCTGCTGCCCGGTTCACTTTTTTGCCGCTTGCAAATTTCCCGTAATCTGCATAAGATGTGCTGCTTCGCTGCATCGAAGTAATACCGTTCATAAAAGCCTCCTTTCTGTTCTCAAGTTCCGCTGCTCTCCCTGCCCGCCTTTTCTATTTTCTTTATAACACACAATACCGCTACTCTTCAAGTATCTCCTGAATGTAATACCGGCTTTGTTTTGCGAGATCGACAAAAGTGTCCCCCACCTGCACAAGCGGACATGACAGCTTATATTTGTTAATCATGACCACTCTTCCCATCCTGCCATCATTCAGGATCACGTTGCGCTGGATCATCGTCTCGGCAATCCGCTTCAGAAATGTCATCAGATAGTTGGCGTCCAGACGGTTATACCCCTCATCCTCCATCTTCTTGATCGCTTCAAATGCCGAGATGCCCGCTTTATCTCCCTGACGCATCGTAAGGGCATCGTAAGTATCTGCCACCGCAAGAATTCTGGAAATCCAGTTGATGTTATCCCCCATTACCTGCAGTGGGAACCCGCTTCCATTCACGCGCTCGTGGTGCGTCAGAACCGCCTGTTTAATCCGCTGGTCTATGTTCATCTTCTTAATAAGGTTGTATCCGCTCACGACATGTTTCTCATATCGTTCCGTCTCGTATTCTTGCAGAAATTCCGTCTGTTCCTGCCCGTCCTTCCAGAGTTCAAGAAATCCAATGTCATGAAGCAGCCCCGCCGCCATGACCTCCTCCATCTCCGCCTCGGCGCATCCGCTCCACCGTGCAAGAAGCTGTCCAAAAAGCGCCACGTTAATGGTATGTGCGTACAGACCTGACTGCTGTTTTTTCATATGAAGCAGCATGTCCGCAAGATCTGTATCATCATCTGCTTTTTTCAGCAGTCCGTTCAGCGGCTCCAGCAGCATGGAAATGTTCACATCCTTACTCCGGTATACAATATCTTTCAGTTCTTCCGAAATCGACTGTTCGGCAACCGAGAACTCTGCCTGGAACTCTTTCAGATGCTGTTCCTTCGCCGACGCACTCTGTTCCTGCTGTTCCGGGCGTTCTTTCCTGCCCGTCGGATATTCCACCATCACACTGTCCACAAAATGTCTGGTCAGCAGCGCGACGACGTCCTTCGTGACGACCGCTCCGTCTGGCACAATCACCGCCCCTGTCTTTGAAAACACATCCTCTTTTATCATCATTCCCTCCCGCAGGCGGTTGACCGACATCCTCAAACACGGCATGGTATCTTCTCCTCTTTCCCGTACTTTCATCCTCTGGAAAAGTACTATTTTCCTATAAAGTCTGTTAGTACTATCATATACCAAGTATTTTCTTTTGGGAAGTAGGGAATTTATTTTCCCGTACCGGCTGTCGCCGCGCATAAGCAAAAACGGAGCCATGGCAGGAAATAAATTTCCACCATGGCTCCGTTTCCGCTTATATGCTTCTCGTAGCTTACGCGATTATTTTAAAGTAACCTTTGCGCCCTCAGCCTCAAGTTTAGCCTTGATGTCGTCAGCGGTTGCCTTGTCAGCAGCCTCTTTGAGAACCTTAGGAGCTCCATCAACGAGATCCTTAGCTTCCTTTAAGCCTAAGCCAGTTGCCTCACGAACAACCTTGATAACCTTAACCTTGTTCGGGCCAACCTCTGTTAACTCAACGTCGAACTCAGTCTTCTCTTCTGCTGCTGCGCCGTCACCAGCACCTGCTGCTGCAACTACAACGCCTGCTGCTGCAGATACGCCGAACTCTTCCTCGCAAGCCTTTACTAAGTCGTTTAACTCTAATACGCTTAACTCTTTGATAGCATCAATAAATTCTGCTGTTGTCATCTTTGCCATGATTATTTTCCTCCATTTAATATTGAGATTGTATCACGATGATACGTTTTCTGCCTGCAGATCCCTGCGGCTTTTTTCACTACATTCGATCCGGATTATTCTGCCGGAGTCTCTGCTGCTTCTGCTGCAGGAGCTTCCTCTGCCGGAGCAGCCTCTACTGCCGCGTCAGCTGCACCGCCCTTTTCTGCGATCTGATTAAGAACGCGGGCAAGATTGGTAATCGGAGACTGTAAGCTTCCAAGTAACTTGGAAAGAAGAACTTCTCTTGACGGAATCGAAGAGATTGCCTTCATGCCTGCCTCGTCATAGAAGTTACCCTCAACTACGCCGGCTTTTACTTCAAGAGCCGGAGCTTTCTTAGCGAAATCTGCTAATACTCTTGCCGGAGCTGTTGCGTCTGTCGTAGAAATTGCGAATGCATTCGGTCCCTCAAGAACGTCTCTTAAGCTCTCGAACTGTGTTCCCTCTACGGCACGGCTTACTAATGTGTTCTTATATACTTTATAAGTAACACCAGCTTCTCTTAATGCTTTACGTAACTGAGTATCCTCTGCAACGGTAAGTCCGCGGTAATCAACGACTACAACAGACTGCGCATCTTTGATGTTTTCAGAAATTTCCTGTACGATAGGCTGTTTTAATTCTACCTTTGCCACGAATCGTGCACCTCCTTTTTAGATTTTACGCATATAACAAATCCGAAAGGATATAAAAATCCCTCTCTGCCTGGACAGAGAGGGATCAGAATCTCATTCTCAATGATTGCTCATGAAAGTCCCTCGGCAGGCTCTATGATTACGCCTTACGGCACCTGCTGTCTTCGGCCATTATATGCAATCCACAGATGTGGATCTGCCACTGCTGTGGCATCTGTCTCATGTGAGACGACTGCATCCGTACGGACGCACCGCGTTACAACGCTTCTGCATTATAACACTGTATATTGCGGCTGTCAACACTTTTCGCCAACAACACAAACTAGTTTGTGATCTTGGTTACGTTTAACTTAACGCCAGGTCCCATGGTAGATGTAAGAGTTGCGCTCTTTACATACTGACCTTTTAAGCTGGACGGTTTCGCTTTGTTGATAGCACCCATAAGGGTCTGGAAGTTGTCGCTTAACTGCTCCTCAGTGAAAGAAGCTTTTCCTACTGGCACGTGGATAATGTTGGTCTTGTCCAATCTGTACTCAATCTTACCAGCTTTGATGTCGTTGATAGCCTTGGTAACATCCATTGTAACAGTTCCAGCCTTCGGGTTCGGCATTAAGCCCTTCGGTCCAAGTACACGACCGAGACGTCCAACAACGCCCATCATGTCAGGTGTAGCAACGATCACATCAAAGTCTAACCAACCCTCGTTCTGGATCTTCGGAACTAACTCCTCGCCTCCAACGTAGTCAGCGCCTGCTGCCTGTGCCTCATCTAACTTTACGCCCTTTGCGAATACTAAAACTTTTACAGTCTTACCTGTTCCGTGCGGCAGTACAACTGCGCCACGGATCTGCTGCTCTGCATGACGTCCATCACAACCGGTCTTGATATGAAGCTCGATTGTCTCATCAAACTTCGCTGTAGCGTTCTTTTTTACTAAGCTGATTGCCTCAGCAACATCGTACTGATTCGCCTTGTCAAAAGACTTTACAGCGTCCTGATATTTCTTTCCTCTTTTCATGAATATAAACCTCCTGGTGGTAGTATCGGGAGAGGACCCTCCCACTATATCGTTCCATAAGAACACCGCCGGTGCTCTCTGATGCATTACACTCTCGTGTCTTACTGCTCTACGTTAACGCCCATACTTCTTGCAGTTCCTGCGATCATGCTCATAGCTGCCTCTAAGGATGCTGCGTTTAAGTCTGGCATCTTTAACTCTGCGATCTCCTGTAATTTTGCCTTGGAGAGAGTTGCAACCTTATCCTTGTTCGGTGTGGAAGAACCGGACTTGATGTTGCAAGCTTTCTTGATCAGTACCGGAGCAGGCGGAGTCTTTGTAACGAAGCTGAAGCTTCTGTCTGCGTATACAGTGATTACTACAGGGATGATTAAATCGCCCTGATCCGCTGTTCTGGCGTTGAACTGCTTTGTAAACTCAACAATGTTCACACCGTGCTGTCCAAGTGCAGGTCCGACTGGAGGAGCTGGTGTAGCCTTGCCAGCAGGAATCTGCAATTTGATATATCCTTCTACTTTCTTTGCCATTGGAATTGCCTCCTTAATTCATTCTTTCCTGATTAGGATTGCTCGCTTAATTTGCAAGCTTTACATCTGCGAAACTTATTTCTACCGGCGTTTCGCGGCCGAAAAGCTCAACATTGATGGTCACGCTCTGCTTGCCAGGATTCATCGCCTGAATCACGCCGATGGTATCTTTCCAGACTCCTCCGGTGACAACTACGGTGTCTCCCTCAGCAAAATCAACCTCAATGTTCTCTGTCTTGATCCCAAGCGGTCTCATTTCCATATCGGTAAGCGGTACCGGCTTCGATCCCGGACCAACAAATCCGGTAACACCACGGGTATTTCTGACAACGTACCAAGTGTCATCATTCATAACCATATTGATAAGCACGTATCCCGGAAACATCTTCTTTGATACGGATTTCTTTGCGCCGTTCTTCAGCTCAACGACCTCCTGCATCGGTACGCGGACCTCTAAGATCTGGTCTTCCAGATGCCGGTTCTCGATTGTCTTGTCAATGTTCGCTTTTACCTTATTCTCATATCCTGAGTAGGTATGAACTACATACCAGTGTGCCTCTGCCATAAATCACCTATGCCTCCATTAAAAACTTAAACCAACAAGGAAATCAACGCCATACTGAATCACAAAATCCAGAAGCGCGATCACAAGACCCATTACTACGGAAACAGCAACAACGGCTGCTGTCTGTCTTGCAAGTGATTTGTTGTCCGGCCAAATGATCTTTTTGAATTCAGCCGACAGGCCGCTAAAAAAGCTCTCTTTCTGAGCAGCTTTGTTCTCGGTTTCTCCCATTTTCTCACTCCTTTGCCCAAAAGCCTATTTGGTTTCCTTGTGTAATGTATGAGTCTTGCAGAATCTACAATACTTCTTGGTTTCCATTCTGTCCGGATGAGCTTTCTTGTCCTTTGTCGTGTTGTAATTACGATTCTTACACTCAGTACATGCCAATGTTATTTTCGTGCGCACAACTTCCACCTCCATTAAAATTCTTTGTGCTTTTCTTATGTCTTTTGTTCCCTGCGACCGGGCTTAGGTTCCCCTCAGGAAAGGAGTCCTAAAAAAAGGCATAAAAAAAAGACCTACTTCCATCGCTAGTCTAATATATCACAATCAATATGGAGCGTCAACCACTTTTTTAAACTCGTGCAATGAAGTTATTTTAGCACTACATATAGTGTGCCGCAAGTCTTTTTTCTGATTTTACAAATCTATGGCGTAATTTTTATTTTTACTGTAAATATTTTATATCTATTTACCGATAAAAATTATTAGAAGTATATCTATTGTGCATTTAAAAATACAGTTTCATTATATATAAGCAGGAAGCAATATAAACGGATTTATATCCCTGCATATGCGAAGGCATATGATTTCATGGAAGAAAGGAGGGATTCCAATGGCAGTCATCGACAGTGCCTATCAGTATTACCTGAGCACTTATGCCGGTTCCGGCATGTCTCGCTACGACACGCACAAAAAAAGCCAGCTGCGCGCCGTATACAATAATATTGTCAAAGTTAATAAAGATTCCCCCCTTTACAAAATCAATTTCACCAGGGATACCGGCCGTTTTGCCATCGACATCAAGGAGCAGGCCCGCTCGATCGAGAATTTTATCGCAGCGCTTTCAAACAATGCTCCGGACGACAATGCGGAACACGCTTTTTCCCGGAAGATAGCACAGTCTTCCGATGAGGACGCTGTGAGTGTGCAGTACATCGGCTCGAACATGGACGCGGACAACTCCAAGCAGTTCGATATAACGGTAGAACGTCTCGCCACACCGCAGGTCAACCGCGGCGTGTATCTTGCCCCGGGCGCAAGTGACTTTGTGCCAGGCAATTACAGCTTCGACCTGAACACCAACTTAAGCTCTTATGAATTCCAGTACACGATCAGCGGCAGGGACACCAACGAGACCGTGCAGCGCAAGATCATGCGGCTGATCAATAATGCCAATATCGGCTTAAACGCCACACTGGTCTCCAACGACCGCGGACAGAATGCGCTTTCCATCACGTCGCAGCAGACCGGTCTCGGCGATAGCGAGCAGTACCTGTTTGAGATTATGCCGGCGCCGGACAGTGGTTCCATACGCGCCATGCGCACGCTCGGCATCAACGACGTCACGGAAATGCCGGTCAATTCGCTCTTTTTGTTAAACGGTACCGAACATTCGTCGCTGTCCAACACATTTACTGTCAACAACGCTTTTGAACTGACGCTGAAAGCCCCCAGTGCCGACGGGGAATCCGCAACGATCGGCTTCAAAGCGGATACGGATGCGGTCGCAGACAATGTGCAGTCGCTGGTCAACGTCTACAACAACATGATCCAGCTCGGTCACAATTACCACGGCAGTCAGGAGTCCGGCAAGCTTCTCCACGATATGGAGAGCGTTGCAAAGTCCTATTTCAACGAGTTGGAATCCATCGGGCTGAATCTGCAGCAGGACGGATCGATCCAGATTGACAAGAACCTGTTGACCGACGCCGTTTCCGCACCGGACGCACGCGAAAGTTTTCGTACCCTGAACAATTTCAAAAACGGTCTTCAACGCAAAGCCACCCAGGCTTCCATCGACCCGATCAGCTATGTCAGCAAAGTCCTGATTGCCTACAAGAATCCGGGGCACAATTTTGCGGCGGCTTATCACTCTTCGGTGTATTCCGGTCTGATGCTTGATACCTATTGTTAAAGGAAATTGCCGCAATAAGCGTAGTCCTCTTTGGGGTGATAAGTAATATTACAGAAATACCAGAGAACAAAAAAGTTCCAGAATAAACAGACGGCGGCAAATCTTTGAGGCAAAAATCACGTATTTCTTCCATGCCGTGGCTGGCATCCCATTCCGTGTCTTGGCCACGTTTGGGCACTCACGGAGTGTGTCCGACAAGCCGCAGACAATGAGCGGACTTTCTGGTGTCCCTAATGGCACCTCTTCACAGACAATATAAAAACCGCGCGAACCGAAACTCGCCGGCATCTGCTATTGAAAATAAGGCAGATGCCAACTCAGACATCGGCTTCGCGCGGTTATGTTTTGTTCAGAGGTGCCATAAAGGGACACACACAAAAGTCCTAAAATTGTCTGCCGGCTTGCGGACACAGTCCGTGGAGTGCTCCAAACTTGGAAAGACACGGATCATCACGGATGCCAGCTGCGGCATGGTTAGAAATACCGGATTTTGCGGTCAGACTTTGCCGCCGCATGTTTATCTGGAACTTTTAAGTATCTATTTCTCGTAATATTACTTATCACTTCAAAGAGATCTTTGCTTATTGGGACAATTTCTTATATTTTGCTCACCGGTGTGCCAAGCGCTGCACAAAAATTTTAAAATTGTCTTTTGCTGTGCGAACACTCTCCATAGCGTGTTCAAAGCTTGGAAAGACACGGACGATCGCAGATGTGAGAACAGCATGGTTAGAAACCGCCGGTTTTGCGATCGAATCGCGACTCCCGGCAACCGGCAGAATCCGGCGGATTTCTCCGGCCGCCGTCATAATATACCAAAGCGCCCCGGTTTCTGCTGCGTCGCGCGGGCTAGAAGATTACCGTCACCTCGGTGCCCACGCCTTCCTCGCTTGAGAGTTCGATCTGAGCTTCGTGCTGCACGACGATATGCTTTACGATCGCAAGCCCGAGTCCTGTGCCTCCCGTGGACTTGGAACGGCTCTTGTCGACACGGTAGAACCGCTCAAAGACACGGTCCTGCTGCTCCTTCGGGATGCCGATGCCGGTGTCGCGTACTGTGAGCGCCGGTCTCTGATTCTTCATGCCCGTAATGACAGTCACACTGCCGCCCTTCTTATTATAGCGCACGGCATTGCTGCACAGATTGTAGAGCAGTTCCTCGATGAGCGTCTTGTTGCCGTTGATCGTGACCGGCCCGCCTTCCTGCAGCAATGTGACCTCGTTCTTCTGCGCCGCAATCTGCATCTGATCGATGCAGGTCGTCGCCAGCGCATAGAGATCGATCGGCTCAAACTCCAGCCTAAGGTCGCTGTTGTCCAGCTCCGAGAGCTTGATAATGTCGTTAATCAAAGATTGCAGACGCTCCGCGCTCCGGTGAATCTCATTTGCAAAATGCTCGGTGTCGCGCTCGTTGGTCATGCCGCTTGCGATCAGTTCCGCGTAGCCGGAGATCGCCGTGAGCGGGGTCTTGAGTTCATGCGACACATTTGCGGTAAATTCCTGCCGCATCTGCGCATGGTTTAAGATATCCATATGCTGCTGCTTGATCATCGACACAAACGGACGCATCTCCTCGTATACTTCCCGCTCATCGACAAGCACAATGTTGTCCGCCATCTTTTCGATCGGCTCCACAAAGCGCTTTGTCATGCGTTTTGCAAAAAAGGCGCACACCAGGAATACACACAATCCCACACCCAGCGTAAGCATCGTCATATTCCATGCCAGATGGTAGATGCTGCCGCTCTCTTTTCCGATTCTAAGAACATTTCCGTCTGAGAGGCGCATCGCATAATAGAATGTGTGCTCCGCGGAAGTCGTCGATTTGCGCATCCCGCGGCCTTCCCCGACTGCAAGCGCCCGCTCGACCTCCGGACGCCCCCTGTGATTCTCCATCTTCGTCTCGTCCTCCATGCTGTCATAGAGAACCGTTCCATCCGTAGCAATCAAAGTGATCCGCAGCCCATCCCCGGAAAGCTGATCGCACACTTTCTGCGACGCATCCTCAAAATCCAGCCGGGAGATCACATGTGCATTTGCCTTTAAGTCATCATAGATCTGTTGTACCAGAATGCTGTAAAACAGCCCGATAGAACATACGGCAGTCACCAGAATGGCGATTGCCGCAATCAACATAAATTTGGAATTTAATTTTTTCTTCATAGGTTTTTGTCTACTCGATCATATATCCCACATTGCGTATCGTCTTGATGCAGCTTCCCGCCGCCCCAAGCTTCTGGCGCAATGTCTTGATGTGCATATCCACGGTCCGGCTCTCGCCCTCGTACTCAAATCCCCATACCTGATCCATGATCTTGTCTCTGGACAGGACAATCCCCGCATTGATCATGAGATATTTCAACAATTCGTATTCCTTGAACGTCAGCTCACACGGCTCATCCCCGACAAATACTGCGTGCTTGTCGTTGTCCATCCGGATCTCACCGCGGCAGATCTTTGTCTCCTCCGCCGCACTCTGCGTCCTGCGCAGCAGCGCTTTTACTCTGGAGATCAGCTCCATCACGCCAAACGGCTTCGTGATATAGTCATCCGCTCCGAGATCCAGTCCCTTGACCTTGTCCAGCTCACTGGTCTTTGCGGTGACCATAATGATTGGAATGGCTGCCGTATTTTTATTTGCCCGGAGTTTTCCCAGAATCTCCAGACCGTCTTCATCCGGAAGCATAATGTCCAACAGCAGAAGGGACGGAACCGCGCGCTCTAGCCGTTTAAACAGGCTTTCTCCGCTCTCGAATTCCTCCACTTCATATCCGCTGTTCTTCAGCGCATAGCGCTCAATCTCACGGATGTTGACGTCATCTTCCACAATATAAATTGTTGCCATTGTTCTCCTCTCTTCCACAGCTTCCTGTGCACACCAGATCGAAGATACGAATTACAGAGCGTACCTGCTTCCGAACTCATCCAGCAGTCTGGTGAACTCTGCGCTCTCCGCCTCATCCAGCTGCTCTGTAAAGCTGTGCTCCTCCAGCTGTGTATCCTTCAGCTGCATCATGTACACGGCAATATTGGAACAGTGGTCTGCCACACGCTCATAATTCATGGCGAGATCCGACAGAATCAGTCCCAGTTCCATACTGCACTTGCCCTTGCGCAGCCGCTTCATGTGATGCTTCTTCACATCTTTATTTAATTCGTCAATTACTTCCTCTAACGGTTCCACCGTATGCGCCAGCGCCTGATCGTTGTTCACAAAAGCATCCGTGGTTCTTGTCAGGATGTCACGGATTGCCGCACCGTAGAGATTCATCTCCTCTTCACCCTTCCTGGAAAACGTCAGATTTTCCTTGCGCATCTGCTGTACGCTCTCCACCACATTGATTGAGTGATCGGAGATACGCTCAAAATCCGTAATACAGTGCAGCAACGATGTCACCTGCAGGCTGTCCTTGTAGGACAGATTTTCACTGCTCAGCTTCGTCAGATATGCGGTGATCTTGTCGTCATAGACATCGACCCGGTTCTCCTTGTCAATGACATCCTGCGCTTTCTCCTCTGAATACGCTCCCAGCACGTCCATCGCCTCCAGAAATCCGTCTCTTGTCATCTCCGCCATCTGGCTTACCAGAGAGCGGCACTGCTCGATTGCAAATGCAGGGGATGAGAGAAATCTGTCATCTAAGATTACAAACACATCGTCTGCCGTCTTCTTCTCATCCTCTGTCTTCGGAATCGTAAGATATGCCAGCTTCTCCAGTCCTTTCGTAAACGGAAGCAGAACCAGAGTGGTAAATACATTAAAAATACTGTGAACCAGTGCAATATCCGCTGCATTTACGACATCGTTCGTAAACGGGAAGCTGAAAATGACATTCCCCAGATAAAACAGACACAGGAAAAGAACCGTACCGATCATGTTAAAATATAAATGTACAAACGCGGTACGTTTTGCACCCTTGTTCGCACCAATTGCGGAAATCATCGCCGTCACACAGGTACCGATATTCTGTCCCAGAATAATCGGAATCGCTGTGCCAAACGTAAATCCACCAGTTACCGAAAGCGCCTGTAAAATACCGACAGAAGCAGAAGAACTCTGGATGACCGCCGTAAGCAGCGCTCCTGCAAACACTCCAAGCACTGGATTCTTGAACATAGTAAGCAGGTTCGTGAACTCCGGCACGTCCGCAAGCGGCTCCACCGCACCGCTCATCGCCGACATACCGTACATCAGCACAACGAATCCAAGCAGAATCTCTCCGGTAATCTTCTTCTTATCGCTCTTGCCGGACATCAGCAGAATAATACCGATCATAGCCAGAATCGGTGAGAACGATGTCGGCTTTAACATATTTATAAAAAGGTTATCTCCCTGAATCCCCGTCAAGCTGAGCAGCCATGCGGTAATCGTCGTACCGATATTGGCCCCCATGATGATTCCGATCGCCTGTGAAAGCTTCATAATACCGGAATTTACAAATCCGACGACCATAACCGTCGTCGCGGAAGATGACTGTATGACCGCTGTGACGCCTGCACCGAGCAGTACCGCTTTCAACGGATTCGATGTCAGGTTCTCCAGGATGCGCTCCAGCCTTCCGCCTGACATCTTCTCCAGTCCCGCACCCATCACGTGCATTCCGTATAAGAATAATGCCAACCCGCCAATCAGGGACAGTACTCCAAAAATATCCATTCTAATCTCCTTTGCATCTCATTGCTTTACATCTTTTTTACATACGCATACATAATCATTTATAACGTATTTTTTGACGTTTTGCAATTACAATCCAAGGAGTCGGTAAAATTTTTAATTTCCAGGTAATTTTCCGGTAAGCTTTATGTAAAATCTGTGTAAAATCACGGTTTTTAGACCGATTTTCTACTTCTCGTGCTCTCCCGTGATCGAATAGATGACCCACTCGGCAATGTTTGTCGCGTGATCGCCGATACGCTCAAAATATTTTGCCACCATCAGCATATCCGTCGCCTGCTCGCCGTTTTTGACGTTCTCATTGATCTTTTTGATCAGCTGCTGCTTGAAGTCCGCGAACAGATCATCGACCACGTCATCCTGCGCAATCACCGTGCGCGCCAGCTCCAGATCCTTGTTGACGAACGCATCCACGCATTTGATAACCATATCGGTGGTCTCTTTCGCCATGCTCTCCACCAGATCAATATTGATCGCGCTGCGCTCGTATGTCGCGTCGGACATCAGAATCGTCATCTCGGAAATATCCGCCGCATGATCTCCGATCCGCTCCATATCGGTAATCATCTTTAATGCCGCGGAGATCAGACGCAGATCCTTTGCGACCGGCTGCTGCTGCAACAACAGCTTCATGCAGAGCGACTCCACGGTCTTTTCCTGCCCGTCGATCTCCTCGTCGTAGGCGATCGCCTTCTTCGCCTTCTCCACATCCTGGCGCACCAGTGCGGAGATTCCCATCTCGATCGCGCGCTCAATCATGCTTCCCATCTGGATCAGTTCATTGTTCAGTTCCAACAGCTGTCTCTCAAATCTGTTTCTCATTGTTCGCTCCTTTCGTCAACCGAAACGTCCGGTAATGTAATCCTCTGTCCGCTTATCCTGCGGCACAGAGAACAGTTTTTCCGTATCTCCGCTCTCGATAACCTCGCCGAGCAGGAAGAATACAGTCTTATCGGACACACGCACCGCCTGCTGCATGTTGTGCGTCACCATGATGATCGTATATTTTTTCTTCAGTTCTACCGCAAGATCCTCGATCTTCGAGGTCGAGATCGGGTCAAGCGCAGACGTCGGCTCATCCATCAGAATCACTTCCGGATCGACCGCCAGCGCACGCGCGATGCACAGACGCTGCTGCTGTCCACCGGACATTCCGAGCGCACTCTTTTTCAGCCGGTCTTTGACCTCGTCCCAGATCGCCGCATCGCGCAGGGATTTTTCCACGATCTCATCCAGCTTTGCCTTGGAGCGGATGCCATGCGTGCGCGGTCCGTATGCGATGTTGTCGTAAATGCTCATCGGGAACGGATTCGGCTTCTGGAATACCATGCCGACACGCCTGCGCAGCAGGTTCACATCCATGCCGCTGTAGATGTCTTCCCCGTCGAGCAGCACCTGTCCTGTGATCCTACATCCCTGTACCAGGTCGTTCATGCGGTTCAGGCATTTTAAAAAGGTGGATTTTCCACAGCCGGACGGACCGATAAATGCGGTAATTTCTTTTTCGTTAATGGACAGATCCACGTCCTTGAGCGCGTGGAAATCGCCGTAATACAGATTCAGATTCGATATATTAAACTTTTCTCCCATGTTTTCCTCATTTCCGCGCTGTGCGCTATTCTTTCACTGCCTCAAACCGCTTCGCGATCAGGGATGAGACTCCATTTATCAGAAGGACAATGACAAGCAGCACCACTGCAGTCGCATTTGCCTCGTTTTTATGTAAACCTTCATTAGAAAGCACATACATATGGATGGCGAGCGTACGCCCGGAATCCATGAGTCCCGCCACACCGGTCACGGTACCCGCCGTGTAAATGAGCGCCGCGGTCTCTCCGACGATACGTCCGATCGAGAGAATGATACCGGATAGAATTCCCGGGATTGCCGCCGGAAGCACAATCTTAAAAATCGTCCGCAGTTTTCCGGCGCCCAGTCCGAAGCTTCCCTCTCTGTAGGAATCCGGCACACACAAAAGCGCCTCCTCCGTCGTTCTCATGATTGTCGGCAGCACCATGATGGCGAGCGTCGCCGCTCCGGAGAGCATGGAATAGCGCCAGTGCAGTGCAATATTGAAAAACAGCATACCGAACAGACCATAGATAATGGAAGGAATACCGGTCAGCGTCTCCGCGGTCAGACGGACAACCTCCACGAGTTTATTGCCCTTTCTGGCATATTCGATCATGTAGATTGCCGCCCCCACACCAAATGGCACGGAAAACAGCAGCGAGACCACAACCATCTCCACCGTGTTGATGATGGCGGGGAGCATGGACACGTTGTCCGAATTATAATGTAACGCAAACAGGCTCGGCTTTAAGTACGGAATGCCGCTGATGAGAATGTAGCCCACCAGGAAAAGCAGCGTCACCACCGTGAGCGCGGCAGCAATCAAAACCAGAAGCAGCAGGATCAAAGATCCGGGATGTCTGGTATAGGATTTCATTTTATCTTTCAATGTAACTTTGTTGATTGGATTTATCTGCTCCATCCCCTACTCCTTTCCGCTTCGCTTGATTACTGAGAAGCACAGATTGATGATCAGGATAAACGCGAACAGCACCACGCCAGTAGCGATCAGCGCCTCCCGGTGCAGATCCGTCGCATAGCCCATCTCCATGACAATGTTCGTCGTCAGTGTGCGGACGCCCTGCAGAATACTGTTCGGGACACGCGGCTGGTTGCCCACAACCATCATGACCGCCATCGTCTCCCCGAGTGCACGTCCGACGCCGAGGATGACCGCCGCCAGAATGCCGGATTTTGCCGCCGGTACCACGACGGTAAAAACGCTTCGCTCATGCGTTGCCCCGAGCGCCAGCGCTCCTTCGTAATAACTCTGCTCCACTGCGCGGATCGTCGGTTCGGACGCTCCGATGATGGTCGGCAGGATCATGATTCCCAGAAGAATCGACGCACAGAGAATACTCTGTCCGTTGCTGTTCTTAAAATGCTCCCGGATGAACGGTACGAGCACAACCAGTCCGAAAAACCCGTATACGATAGACGGAATGCCCGCGAGCAGGTTCACGACCGGCTTTAAGAGCTTGTACAGTCCTTCCGGACAGAATCTTGCCATAAAAATAGATGTCAGCACGCCGACCGGCACACCGATGATCAGCGCGCCTCCGGTGACGTAGATACTTCCCAGTATCATCGGGAAAATACCGAATTTATTGTTTCCCGGCTTCCACTTGGTTCCGGTCAGGAATTCCACAAATCCGATTTTCTTCATTGCCGGGATTCCGTTTGCAAACAAGAATATGCAGATCAGCGCCACCGCCACGATGGAGATGACCGCAGCCAGCAGAAATACATATTCCATGATCTTCTCTCTTTTTTTCATCAGAGCCTCCATTTACAGGTTTTCCTAAATAACGTGTATGTTCCACGAAAGGACCGGAAGAACATTCTGTTCCCCCGGTCCGTCCTGCTATGCTATTTTCAGCTGTCCGTCCTAGTTTGCTGCATCCCAGGTTGTTGTTCCGCCCGTGAAGATACCCTTTACAGTGTCGGAGGAGAGATCCTCTACCGGGTTCTCCTGGTTTACGATCACTGCGATACCGTCCATGGCGATCTTCGTTGCGGTAAGTCCTTCCTCTGTCTCGGAATCCTTTAACTCGCGGGAAGCCATACCGATGTCAAGTGTGCCGTCTGCTGCGCCGGTCATACCTGTGGTAGAATCACTTGTCTGAAGCTCGATCTCCACGTTTGCATTGACTGCCTTGTAAGCCTCGATCAGTTTCTCCATTACCGGAGATACGGAAGAGGAACCGCCGACTACGACTTTGCCTTCTGCTCCGTTGGACTCGAATGCTGCTGCGGAATCATCTCCGATATAACCGTTGTCGGAGATTACTTTCTGTCCGTCACCGCTCATGATGTAGTTGATGAAATCCTGTGCAGCCTCGCTGACCTCGCCCTTTGTTGCAATGTTGAACGGTCTTGCGATCTTGTAGGTGCCGCTCTTGATGTTCTCTACGGTAGCCTCTGCTCCGTCGATCTTCACTGCCTTTACCGTGTCGTTTAAGGAACCGAGAGATACATAACCGATTGCGTAGGTATCACCTGCTACCGATGTGAGCATAACGTCCGTGCTGTTGGTGATGATCGCTTCCTCTGTGGTATTATCCACTTTCTCACCGCTCTCATCTTTTTCTTCCACACCGAACAGCTCAATGAATGCTCCTCTTGTGCCGGAACCATCCTCACGGGAATATACGGCGATTGCTGATGTATGATCAAAATCTGCATTCTCTGCCGGTGCAGCTTCGCTTGTGGTATCTGCTGCGTCTGCGGTAGCTGCTGCATCTGTGGTTGCTGCTGCGTCTGTGGTGGTGTCTGCTGTCTCACTGCTGCCGCATCCTGCGAACATGCTCGCTGCCATAACACCTGTCAATAACATACACATTACTTTCTTCTTCATTTTGAATCCTCCATTCAATTTTACGGAATCTCTTCTCCGTTTTTTCTTTTACCTCGTTTCTTAGAACATGGTTTACTTTACGGGAGGAATGTAAAATGCAGAAGAGCACTTATGTAAAACCTGTGTAAAAATCCTGTCACATCATTTCAATCTGCCGGCGCAGCTCTAACATCTTATTGTCCACCTTTGCGATCACGTCCGAGTAGCCGCGCGTCTCGCGCTCCACATTGGCGATCTGACCGGCATCCTTCTTATAACACATCTGCGTGTCCAGCTCTGCCCAGTAATCCATCGCAAACGAGCGGATCTGAATCTCCACCCGGATCTCCGTGACTGTGTCATTGTACGTCACCGGAACACCCGCAATCACATGAATACTCTGATAGCCGCTCTTCTTGGGATTTTTCACATAATCCTTTTCTTTGATAATGTGAAAATCCTTCTGCTTCTTGATGACATCCGCAATCCGGTAGATGTCGTCGCAGAAAAAGCACACGACCCGGATGCCGGCGATGTCATTGAGTGTCTGCACCGCCTCCTCAAAGGAGACTTCCCGCCCTTTCTTTTTGAGTTTTTTGATGACGCTGTCCGGCGTCTTGATGCGGCAGGACATATTGCGAATGACCTGGCGGTGGCATTGTTCCGTCAGGTCAGCATTGATCAATCTTAATCGTGCCTGTACGAGATCCATGGCTGCGGCATAGGATAGCTGCACCATCGGCTGTAACAGTTTCTCACTCAACAGGTCCTCATTCGGCAATTTTTGTTCTCCGTTTTGTTTTTCCTTTATTTCTATTCGCTTCTTTTTCTTTTTAGAATCATTCTTTGGCAAAACCCGCTGCGCCTCCCATCGCACCGCTCTGTGACGTCTCCCCCGCCATGCACCGGCGTTGCATCTGAAAGCAGATAAATCCCACAACAAACATGGCGGCGATCGCTGCCACACCGGCTCTTGATGTATCAAACAACTGCGTGGTGATTCCCATCAGCATTGTTCCCATAAAGGAAGCTCCTTTTCCAAAAATATCGAAGATGCCGAAATACTCCGTCGACTTTTCCTTCGGGATGATCTTGGCATAGTAGGAACGGGAGAGCGCCTGGATGGCTCCCTGAAATACGCCGACAAACGTTGCCATCATCCAGAATTTCCACGCCGCATCCAGCCATAGTGCATAGACCGCAACCACAAAGTAGGCACCGATGCATACCGAAATGAGTTTTGAAGATGCAAAGCGCTGGGTCAGTTTTCCGAACAGAATCGCGCACGGGAATGCGACGACCTGCGTGAGCAGCAATGCCATCAGAAGGCTGGTGTCGCTGATTCCGACGTCTTTTCCGTAGGAGGTCGCCATCTCGATGATGGTATACACGCCATCAATATAGAAGAAAAACGCTGCCAGAAACCACAGCACCTTTTTGTCATCCCGGATCTCCGCAAAGACTTTGCCGAGTCTGGAAAAAATCCCGCGCACATCGGTGCCGCCCGCTTCCACATAGTATTTCTGCTGATAGTTCCGCAGCAGCGGGAGTGTCACAACCACCCACCATGCCGCGTTGATAAAAAATGCAATCATCATCGCAACCGTGCCGGAAATGCCGATCGCATCCGCGCCGAGGATCAGACCGAGGCTCGCCACAAACGGCACGCAGCTTCCGATGTATCCCCACGCATAGCCCTGGGAGGACACCTCATCCATCCGCTCATCCGTCGTGACATCCACAAGCATGGAATCATAGAAAATGAGGCTTCCGGAAAATCCGACTTTTGCAATCACAAAAATGGCAAGGAACAGAATCCATGTCCGCGGAATCGCAAGCGCCGCACAGCCGAGCACTCCCATCATCATGAAAAATGTAAACAGCGGCTTCTTGCGGTTCTTATTGTCGGCAACCGCACCGAGCACCGGTCCTAAAACCGCCACAATCAGCGTTGAGATCGAGATGGCGTAGCTTAAATATGCGGTGGAATCCGAGGCGCTGATGCCGTTTGCTGACGCCATGTTTTTGTAGTAGATCGGTATAATCGTCGACACCAGAAGTGTGAACGCCGAATTTCCGACATCATACAGTACCCAGAATTTTTCGAGTCTGCTCATTTTCGTTTTCATAATCTTTTACCTCTTCTTCCTTAATAAAGCGGAATATTTCATCATAATATTTCGTACGCGTCCGCTCATCCGCATTAAAAATCTCATGTCTGGAATCCGGCATAAAGAAAATCTTTGTCCGCTCCGTCTCCTCCGCAAACCGCTTGATCGCACCGTTATCCACCATGTGATCGCGCCCTGCCGCAAAGAGCAGCACCGGCACCTTGATCTTTGCCAGATTCTCACGCCGCATCTGTTCGCGGCTGGCGCGAAGCCCTGCGCGAACCCAGGCATAACTTCCGCCGTAGGTTCGGTAATGTTCCTCTAAGAGCCGCTTTTGAAACATATAGTCATAACGCTCTCTTGAGAGACAGCTGCTCCCCTCAAACTGCGGTGTCTCTGAAAATCCCTGCTGCCCCGCCAGTGTGGCAAAGCATTTTCCTTTTCCGGCCAGACAGCAGAACTCCGCCAGCAGCCGTGCAGCAAACCGCGGATATTTTCCGGTCTGCATGGCGCACATCGGTGCGGAGAGAACTGCCGCCTCAAACAGCTGTGGATAACGTTCCAGTGCAAGGATCGCAATGGCGCCTCCCATCGAATGTGCAAACACGATCCGGTGTTCCTCCCCGGGACTTACGACCGTCTCCACAAACCGCGCGAGATCTGCGGCATAGCAGTCATAACTTTGCACATGCACCAGTTCCGGGTCATCCACCTCGCGCCCGGAATACCCGTGTCCCCGGTGTTCCGGCACATAGACCGAGTATCCCGCCTGCAGAAAACGGTATGCGACTTCGTTATATTTTTCCGCGAATTCGCAAAACCCGTGGGAAATCACAACACATTTCCCCGCATCCGGCAGAAAATAGCGCCGGTAAGCGATCGACATGCCATCTTCCATCTTAAGATAGCCCTTCTCGCCGTGCTCTTTCAGATAAGGTTCTACCGTCTCTGCCATCCAGGCTGCATAAGCAGTCTTCTCCTCTTTCGCACAGCTTTTATCCTCCGGCATCATCCCTGCTTCCCCTGCTTCTTTATCACGCGCACCAGCTCCGGTGTCAGCGTTCCGTCCAGATACTCGGCAGCGATCCGCCTGCCCACGTCCGGATAATTCGTAATCATGGCGTCCACCTGCATCTCGCACACCATGCGCATGTACTGCTCCTCGTTGACCGTCCAGACATGCACACGCTTTCCGTGCTTTTTACAGTCTTCCATGTAATTCGGGTACTGCAGATTGTAGAGCGCCGGATGCATGGCGTCCGCGCCCACGACGAGCGCGCCGTAGCTGACGGGATTGACAATTCCGTCACAGTAGAGCATGCCGGTCTTCGCCTGCGGATTCAGCTCCTTGATGCGCTGCACCGTGTAGTGGTTAAACGACGAGTACCACACGCGCTCCTCCAGTCCCATACGGGCGGTCAGGTCAAGCACGCGCTCTTCGATCTCCGGATAAAAGACCACGCCGGTCTTCAATTCCACATTGATTATAAGTCCCGTCGGCTTTAGCAGCTCATAGACTTCCTCGAGCGTCGGGATCATCGCCCGCTCGTACCCTTCCTTATGCGTCCGGTTGTAATTAAACCTGGAAATTCTCGCGTATGTAAAATCCTTAACCCAGCCGCTGCCATCGCTGGTGCGGTCAACCGTCTCGTCGTGGATGACAACCAGCTCTCCATCCTTTGTGAGCTGCACATCCAGCTCCACGCCGTCTGCGCCCATCTCAACCGCTTTCTGAAATGCTTCCAGTGTATTTTCAGGCGCGTAGCCGCTTGCACCGCGGTGCGCCCATACCAGTGTCTGTTTTTCCATGTATACAAAAACCTCCGATATGATAGCTTCTTATTTCTTCTATCATATCGGAGGTTTGTAAAATTGCCCGGGTATGTTGTGTAAAATTTAAAAGGGAAATGTAAAATGTCTGTAAGATTGTCCTAACTGGGAAAAATGCCGGTCAGCATTTTCCCCGCTTTATCATTCCGCGCAGAATCTGTGCGGCTCCGCCGCCGTTTCCTTTTTTATATTCCTGCCCCCGCAGGTAGAGCTGCTTCACTTTGACGGAAGCCAGTTCCTCCTTCGGGATGTCGTAAGGATTGCGGTCCAGCAACACCATGTCCGCTATTTTCCCCGCTTCCAGACTTCCGCGCTCCCTCTCATCAAAGGTCGTGTAATATCCGTTGTAGGTACACATGCGCAGCGCCTGCTGCACGGAGATGGATTCTGCCGGATTGCTGTGATTGCATGCCTTATACATCCATAAAAGCGGGTCCGGATCTGTGCAGGGTCCGTCCGATCCCGCACTTAAAATCAGTCCGTGTTCGCAGAATGTGCGGATCGGATTCAGCCTGCCCGCACGCTCTCCAAGGATCTGCTCCAGATAGCTGTCCGGCTCCTGCGGCCAGTCAATGAACGCCGTCTGCACTGCCAGATTGATGTGATACCGCTCACAGACCGCAATCTCCTCCGCAGTCGGCAGACATGCATGGATGATCGTATGTCTGTGATCTTCTCTGGGCAGATCGTCAAGCGCCGCCTTGATGGCACGCACCGCCTGCACAAACGCCTTATCGCCGATCGCGTGCATCTCGATCTGCAGACCGGCGCGGTTTGCCGCCTTACAGAATTCCGTCACTTTTTCATCCGAATAGTAGAGTACGCCGCAGTCCGACGTGTTTTCATACGGCGAGAGCAGTGCCGCATCCATGGAACCGAAGCATCCGTCAAGCGCTGTCTCAAAACAGCCCCCGATTCTCGGAAGCTTCCGCTTTACCGCCTTATTCACATCGAGCGTCTGCATAAACACGCGCATCTGCATGCCGTTTGTGATGCCGCGCGCAAAAAAACGCTCCAGATCGACGTCCAGATCTCTCGCAAAGCCGACGCCGCTGACCGTATGGATCATGCCGATGCCGCGCGCAGCCAGATCGTCCAGCGCCTTCTGCATGTGCGCCACCAGCTGCACCGTAGAGAGCGAAGCTGTGATATAATCCGAGACGGCGAAAAATGCCTCCTGGTTCATCTCCCCGGTATCCTCATGAAAACCGCGCAGATGCTGCACCTTGCCGCGCACTTCGTTTAACAGCACCGTGTTGACGACACACGCGTGACCGTCATACTTTACCAGAAAGAGCGGTTTATCGGGACACACCTCATCCAGCTGCACCCTGCGCACCAGATGTCCGTCTGACACGGAATACGGCGATGCGCCAAACCCGATCACCAGCTTTTCCTTCGTTTTCTTCACATGCTTCCGGAGCATCTGAAGAATCTCCTCATTGCTCCGCGCATTCATGACATTGAGCCCGGCATGAAACGTCGCGTAACTTGCGAAATGGATATGACTGTCCACAAACGGCGGAATCAATGCCCCCTCCCCGGTGGACACGCGCTCCGCCGCCACACAGCCGGCCGGCAGCTCGTCCCCGCAGTAAAGGATTTTCCCCTGATCCTCCAACAGATAATGTGCAATCCGGTTCTCTTTGTCACAGGTTAAAATGTTACCCTCATAAAGTCTCATACCGTGCTCCTTTCCAATCCCTTAAATTTTAAAATAAGATCGGAATAATGTAAATGCCAAGTGCTATCACCGTCACAAGGATCGTTCCGGCTTTCCAGATCCGGTACTCCTTGTCCATCTTTGCCTTTTCCTGGGGGGACGGCTCCTCGAGGATACCGATCTCCTCCTCGATGGACGGAATCTTATTCTCATGCTTTCTGGTGAAAAGCGCCCAGTAGACAATCGCCGCCACAGTCACAACCGCCGCCGTCAGAAGCGCTATGCGGTCTGCAAAAATCAGAATAATGGTGTAGGCTACGATCGTGACATAGCATCCGACCGTTCCTGCCGGCGCCCTGTACGGCCGGTTCATATCCGGATAGTGTTTCTTTAAGCCAAGGTAAGCCAGACAGCCGATCATATAACATACCGCGAGTGAGATCAGCGATACCGACGCGATATAATTGATCGACCCGGTTGCAATCAGGATAATATTGATGATGCCGACCACAAGAACCGCCATATACGGCGTCTTATACTTCGGATGTACCTTGCACAAAAACTTCGGCAGGGAACCGTCCTCCGCCATCGTGTAAATGTAGCGCGCCGGTGCGGCAATTCCCGGATTGATGGTGGAGAGATCGCCGCCGAATGCAATGCCGATGCAGAGCAGAATGATCGGAAAGCCCACCAGTCCGGCCGCCCGGAGTCCCTCCGCATACGGTGCGTCTGCCACTGCAAGGATGTGGTAAAACTCGTGTGGCACCAGTCCGACAAGAAACCACTGGAATAACGCGTTGACTGCAAATACAAGGAATACCGATACTTTTAACGCTCTCGGAAGCGTATACTGCGGATATTTCGTCTCCGCCCCCATCGATACACAGGTCTCAAATCCGGTATAACACCACCATACCAGCCCGAAAATGTACATCATTTCCTTAAACGGCGGCAGGGAATCCATGGCAATCCCGCCGAAATAGTCCAGGTGGATGCGCGGTATCATATATAAGAACCATGCCACGGCACAGCCCCAGAAGAAGAAAATGAATCCCGTCTGCGCTTTTCCGGACATCTCAATTCCCCGGAAGTTTAAGATCAGGAAAAACAGGACCAGAACAATCGCAATGATCCGCGAATCCACGCCCTCGATATTGATGCCGAGTTCTCCGAACAGAATTTTAAAATAATTGGAAAATGCCAGTGTCTCGCCCGCGCCGATACCGACCACGGAGATGATGTAATGCCAGCCTGCCAGATTCGCCCAGACCCGGTTGAGTCCGCGCTTCGCATAATTGTAAGTACCTCCGGCACACGGAAGTGCCGCCGACATCTCACCGTAGATCAGACAGGGCCAGATCGAGATGAGCAGGGATAAAAATGTAATTACAATAATCCCCGATCCGACATATCCAATCTGTGAGGAACCACAGGTAAACAGTCCCACTCCTACTACCGTTCCTATCGTCATACTGATCGACTCTTTCAGTCCGAGAGCACGCACCAGCTGACCTCCTTCGTTTTTCTCCATAACGTATCCTCCTTTGTCTGTCTTGCTGCTTCTATAGAAAAAGAGCACAGACGTCCCGCCTGTGCTCCTTCGCAACCATGTCTTTATTCTGCTTTTGAAAATTCTACACCGCTTTTTTTCTTTTCCAGGATCTGTGCGATCAGATCCGCAATATGTGCGGCTGCCTCCACCGGCGGCACACCGTGCCTGCTGATATTCGATACGACCGTATACTCCGACTCAAGCATGTCCGGTCTCGCGTGGTAGGCGATATATGCCGACATGCTCTCTGACGTCAGAAGACCCGGGCGCTCTCCGATGAGCACGCAGGTCACCTCCGCATCCAGGAGCGGTCCGATCGTCCGCGCGGTATTCACTCTGCAATACCGCACGAAAAACGGCGTCCCGACGGTAATTCCCTTATCCTCCAGACCCATTTTTATGGTTGGAAACAGATCCGGAATGTTCGCCCTGATAGACGGCGAGCACAGCCCGTCGCCGAAATAGATCTGTATCTGCGGATGATGAACACAGTTTTCCACAATTTTTTGTCTGGCATCCGGCAAAAACTCCCTGCCCCAGTCCGGGCGGAGGAGCATTTCGTTTTTATTGGCGCATCTTGTCCGCACCTCAAAAACGCCAAGCTCCTTTACCACTTCCTCCGGCACTTCATTGAACACCGCGTCGTTTGCCGCCGCATGTGCCGCCAGAAACCGGAGCTGCGCCTCGGTCGTGTAGCGTGCGCCGCACCGTCCGATCCCGATCCGCGCGGGCGTCGCATGCTTCATCTTCCAGAGTTCCTTTTCATTGTGCGGGTGCTCCACCTGCATATATTCCATAATGTCTGTCTCTGTAATATCGCGGAGGCAGGCGGTCTCTTTTTCACTCATAAATCCCGTTCCTCCTATTTAAAGAATATGGACGGATCTCCGGCGTTCGGGCCGAGATGCCCGTTTTCCCAGATGCCCCGTTTTTCAAGCCATGCCTTAAACTCCGGTATCGGCTCCTTTTTCAGCAGCTGCCGGATACTCGCCACATCGTGATAGCTGGTGGACTGATACATCAGCATAATATCATCCGCCTGCGGCAGTCCCATCACATAGTGAACGCCCGCCGTTCCCAGAAGTGTCAGGATCGTCTCCGAGTCGTTCTGATCGGTCGGCATGTGGTTCGTATAACATACGTCGCAGCCCATCGGCAGTCCGTGCAGATGCCCGCAGAATACGTCCTCAAGCGCCGCCCTTGTGAGCTGCTTGGTGTCGTAGATATACTCCGGCCCCATGAAACCTACCACCGTGTTCACCAGAAACGGATGATAGTGCCGTGCCAGACCGTAACATCTGCATTCCATCGTCTGCTGATCGCTGCCGAACGCCGCCGAGGACGACAGTTCCGAACCCTGCCCGGTCTCAAAATACATGACGTTGGGTCCCTTTGCCGGTCCCTCCTCCCGAAACAGCATCTCCGCCTCCGACAGCATCCCGGTGTTGATGCCAAACGCCGAGAGCGCCGCCTCCGATCCCGCAATCGACTGGAAACACAGATCGGCGCTTCCCTGCCCGGTTCTAAGCGCCTCCATCTGTGTCGTCACATGTGAGAGCACACAGGTCTGTGTCGGAATCTCATATTTATCCCGGATGTCCCCGAGCACTTTCCAGATTGCAAGCGTGCTGTCCACCGTATCAATCGCCGGATTCAGCCCGATGACAGCGTCGCCGATGCCGTAACTGAGTCCTTCTAAGGTGCTGGCTGCCACGCCTTCCACATCATCCACCGGATGATTGGGCTGCAGTCTCGACGCGAGCACGTTTTCTGTGCCGATCGTGGTATTGCAGGTCGCCGTCACCCGGATCTTGCTTCCAGCAAGAATCAGATCCATATTGCTCATGATCTTGGAGATCCCGGCAATCACTTCGCTGGTCATTCCCCGGCTTGCGCGCATCAGCGCCCCGCTGTCTGTGACGTCACAGAGAATCCACTCCCGCATCTCCTGGATCGTTCTGTCCTTGATCGTGCCGTAGACCGTTTCATCGATATCATCCTGAATGATCCGCGTCACCGCATCCTCCTCGTAGGGCACCACGGGATGCTCTGTTAAATCCGCCACGGTCAGCTGCGCCAGCACCTCCTTAGCGGCAATCCGCTCTAAGGCGCTCTCCGCTCCCACACCTGCCAGCTCGTCTCCCGATTTTTTCTCGCTCGCCTTTGCCAGCACATCTTTTACATCCTTAAATTCATAGGTCTGCCCCAGCATCCGTGTCTTTAATATCATAAGCTACTCCTAACCATTAAATATCAATGTCTTTACTATCACGGGAATGACGTTACCCGATGCAACCGGTTCGCCCAGATCAATAAAATCTCCGCTCCCGCAGCTGATTCCATCGATGCAGATAACGCTGCACTTCTCTTTCAGTCTGTGATGCAGCGCCTGCCCGATTGCTTTTCCGATATCCTCCTCAAGCACCAGGATCAGATGCCTGCCCATGCCGCACTCCCTGACATACTGGTCTGCAATCAGTTCTGCTATTCTTTGTACCTGTGCGAAAGTAGGGCACTTTAACCCCTTCATGGCAAGCGCCACCTGCCGGTCTTTTTCCTGATCCTCCCGGTAAAGCTGCAGCGCCCGGTGCATGTTTTCCGGCAGTTTTTCAATCTCTTCCTCACGCTCCAGCAAAAGCTTCACCACCGGAATATTTTTTAACGGAAACGGTTTCGTCGTGTACTCAATCGTACTTCCGGAAATGTTCATGCTGTAGTTTCCCGCGCCGATCACCGTCGCCCGCATGGTTTCCCGCGCATCCGTCACTGCCGCCCGGCGAAACGCTTCGTTCTTCCGGATCGCCTGCGCCAAAAGGATTCCGATGTCCCCATAGCGGAACAGATCCTCCTCTTCCCCGAAGCATGCCGCCACCCCACCGGAGAACATCACAATATCGGGCGGCGTGCCATCCGCCAGAAGATGGTTGGTCTGCATGTAGGAAAGCTCTGCTGCCTCCGGCGCCAGATGCACTGCCTCCGCAAGAAGTTCCGCCATCGCAGCGGTGAGTCTGCGCAGCTTTTCCAGTTCTGCCGTTCCGCCCTCCGCAAGATCAATCTCAAGCCTGCCGCACAGCCATTGCAGCTTGGGCGCCATGTAGGTCACCCTGCCATCCTTCACGCGGATCAGTCTGCCGCCGATGTCGAGGCATGCCGTATCAACCATATTTCCGTTCTCAAAAACGCAGATATTTGTCGTGCCGCCGCCGATATCCAGATTGACTACCCGCTTCCCCGTCTTTTGGGACAAATCCGCGGCTCCCGCACCTTTTCCTGCCAGAACAGACTCCAGATCCGCTCCCGCTGTCGCCACGACGAACTCTCCCGCCACATCGGCGATCGCCCGCACTACCGACTCGGCATTTCTTTTCCGTGAAGTCTCCCCCGTGATGATGACGGCTCCGGTTGCAAGATCTGCCGGACAAACGCCCGCCTTCTCATATTCCTTTTTTATAATCTCATGCACGCGCTCCCCGTCAATCTCCTCCCGGGATGACAGCGGTGTAAAATAAATCTCACTCTCGTAGATGACCTCCTTGGACACCACCTTGATCTGTGGAATTCTGCCAAATCCGCCTGTGTTCTGGAGAATCATCCTGCTGAACACAAGCTGCGTCGTCGACGTTCCAATATCAATTCCGGCACTTAAAATCTCTTCCGTCTGCATTCTTCTCCTCCTCCAAAAACTGTTCTTTTTTGTCTGTGTCTACCGCTCACCATATAATTGCGCGGTGGTTTTTTATCTGCGGCAGCCCGGCTTTCACATCTTAGTGCAATCTGGTATTTCCTATGGAATAAATAAGAATCCTGCCTGCAGGATTCTCCGCCTACGGCGGGTCGCTCTTGCGACATCTTTCGTCTCCGCCGCAGTGCGCATCCCCGCGAAGCTTTTTTATGTAATAGGAACGAAGTTTCCTAATTACATAAAAAAAAGAGAGCAGCCGCTACCGCGGTGCTCCCTTGCACATGTCATCTGATATCTGAATTTAGAAGTTATTATAGCATGACACTTTTTGTTCAGCAATTTCCTTTTTTAACAAATATTTTACCGGCTGCTCATATATTTTTGTCTTTTTTGTACCTTTTGTATGACTTCTTCCAGCCTTTTTGTACGGATTCAGGCAGCGTTTTTTGCCTGCCTTACATTGTAGACCGTCGCCGAACCGACCACCAGCAGGGCGCCGATGACAGCAGTTGCACCGATTGTCTCCCCATAAAAGACAGCCACCAGAATCGGATTTAAGATGGGCTCGATCGTCGAGGTCAGCGACGCCGTGACCGGAGAGACCGCATCCAGTCCCCGCGACAGGAACACATAGGACAGACCAAACTGCACCACGCCGAGCAGCAGCACGAAGAACCAGATATGCAGTGACATCTCGTTCTCCTGCCCGTAAAACGGGATTCCGATCGCCGCGCTCAGCGCACAGGATACCAGAAGCGACGATTCAAAGTCCGCTCCGCGGAATTTCTTCTGCATCATCACAAGCGCATAGGCAAGACCTGAGAGAATCGCAAGCAGATTCCCCGCCATGGCTCCGGCATCCAGCGACGTATAAAAGAAGCAGAGAATCCCTGCAAAGACTCCCGCGCAGGCAAACACCGCATCCCGCCCCGGCTTTTTATGAAAGATCAGCCACATCAGGAGAATGACAAACACCGGCTCTGTGAACTGCAGCACGATCGCATTGGCAGCCGTCGTGAGCTTGGTCGCCGCCACAAAGGCAAACGCCATCACCGTATTGCACACCGCACCGAAGAGCACCGTCTTATTCCACACAAACTTCTGGCGGCGCAGAAGCATGTAACATCCCACAACCAGCACCGAGAAAATACTGCGCGCTCCCTGGATCGTCACCGACGACCACGGAATCGACTTGATTAAAACGCCTCCGGTGCTGAAACAGACTGCCGATAACAGTACGCGGACCGTTCCCCGCAGACTTTCCGCATTCATTTTTTTATCACTCATATCCATTCCTCCCATCCGGGTTTCTGTCGTATTCTCCATCCGCTCTTCTGTCGTATTCTCCATCCGCTCTTCTGCCGGATTCTCCCATCTGTGCTACTGCCACTTCCTATGAGATAAAAACATAGACCAGCACGAGTACTGCCAGAAACAGTACGTTTGCGATCGTAAACCACAGGAGATACCGCCCCTTGGTCTTATTATAATTGTGCGCGTAGATCTTATAAGAGATCAGGCTCGCCATCGAAGCGATGAGCGTTCCCAGTCCGCCCAGATTCACGCCGATCGTAAGATTTTTCAGATCGTGCGTAAAATCTGCCAGAAGAAGTGTCGCAGGAACATTGCTGATGATCTGGCTCGCACCGATGCCAACCGCCAGTTCCCTGCCCGCCACAAGACTTTGCAGGACAGACCGTACCGCCCCGATATTCCCCATATTGCCGATGAAGATGAAGAAACTGATAAACGTAAACAGCAGACAGTAATCCACCTGCAAAAACACCGCGCGATCCGTAAAAATGAGTACAATGAGCACCACGACGAGCATCAGCTCCCACGGAAGCACCCGCGCTACCGAAAGCAGGCTTAACACAAAGAGCGCCAGATAAATCCCGTTTTTCTTCCTGCCGGCTGCTCCGGACGTCTGCAAAAGTGCCCCCGTCTCCAGCGAGATCCGGCGCTTGCCCGCGCTGAGCACGAACACGACAAGCAGCAGAAGCACACCTGACACGAGCGTATACGGTGCCATCCATCCGACAAATTCACCCAGCCCGGCACCGGAGATGCTGTAAAGATATAGATTCTGCGGATTTCCGATCGGCGTCAGCATGCTCCCCAGATTCGCTGCAAGCGTCTGCAGCACAAACGCTGTCACAATCAGCCGCTCCTGGTGGCATTTCTGCAGGATTGTGCACGCAAACGGCACAAACGTCAGAAGTGCGACATCGTTTGTGATAAACATGCTGGAAAAAAAGCACAAAAAAACAAGTACCAGCATCAGTTGCGCGGTATTCTTTGTCTTTGCCAGAAGCCGGCTGCCGATCGCATCGAACAGTCCGTTGCTCTGAAATCCTGCCACAATCAGCATCAGCGACAGCAAAATGCCGAGCACGCGCCAGTCAATGTAGCCCACGTACTGCGGACCCGGGTGCACCCAGAATGCCGATGCCACAGCGAGGGCTGTGGCGATCGTGAGTACCGTTTCTTTTTTTATAAAATCTGTGATCTTCTGCAACATGTTGTCCATCATCTTTTCTGTTTCATTGTAAAAATTCCTTTCCTATTTTACTTCTCTTTTTTACACTTGCATAGGATTTTTTTCTGAAAAAGCGGCATACTACCACAAGATAGCCTGTTATCGCTGCATGCGCACAGCCGGTGTCTGGTATTTTCCCATGCACGGCTGCCCGCGCAGGAATGGAGATTTACGTGAAAAATACATTATCCTTACCTGTCACAAATGAAAACGGTTCCTATGAGATCCGCCTGGAGAGCATCGGCGGGCTGGGCGCCAATCTCTGCGGAAAAATGCTCGGAGAGCTCGGCGCACTGTCGCTTTCGCTCAATTCCTTAAGCTTTTCCAGCTACGGCTCCGAAAAGCGCGGTTCACCGGTCAAGGCGTATGTCCGCTGGTGCGCAGACGACCGCCCGCTGCGCGTCAACAGCCCCGTGACCCGGCCACATCTGCTCGGCATCTTTCACGAAGGACTGATCGGCACCTACCCGGTCTTGGACGGCGTCACCGTAGACACCAAAATCGTATTAAATACCCCCTTGTCCGCTGACGAGGCGGCAGATAAATACCATATTTCCATCGGAGAACTCTATTGTCTGGATGCCCTCGCACTTGCGATGGAAAGTCATTCCCGCATCAACATGGTCATGCTCGGCGCTCTGGTGCGCGCCAGCGGCTTTATCCCACGGGAAGATGCCGAGACGCTCTGCCGCGATACGGTCGGGAAAAAATACCCCGCACTCATCGAAGCCAATCTCTCGGGTCTGCGCCTGGGATATGAAAATGTCAAAATGGCTCAGGGTGACCGCAACCTCGCCCCTCTGCCGGATGCCCCGGCGGACCGGTATGTCTGGGGCTATGCCAACGCTCCGGCCGGCGGCGTCAATCCGCGGATCGGCAGCACCGTGTCCAACGATCTGACCGCCTCGCGCGAAGGGTACATTCCCCTTTTTATCCAGGAAAAATGTATCAACTGCGGACTGTGTGACACGGCATGCCCGGATATGGTCTTCCAGTTTGCTCCCGGCACCTACCGCGGAAAAAACTGCATGGTCAACCGGGGGCTTGACTACTATCACTGCAAGGGCTGCCTGCGCTGTGTGGAAGTCTGCCCCACCGGCGCACTCGTGCCGGCACTCGAAAAAGATTACCCGGAAAAACCGCATTTTCTTCCGAATCAGCATCTGCTGCCCGACGCCATCCGCTATCAGACCGTCGGTGCGAATTCCTGGATCACGAGCGATTCTTTTACCGACGAAAAGCGGGTCGACGGAGGCGTCGTATAAATGCAGGCAGCACCCGTGAATCGTACCGGCGCACAGCGTCTGCAGAATGGAGAATGATATGGAAAAACAAAAAATTATGTATGACAGCGGCAATGAGCTTGCTGCATTTGCCGCAAAGCAGATCAACTATCACGTCATGGGGTATTATCCGATCACGCCCTCTACACAGATTGCGGAAAATCTGGATGTCATGGGCGCGGAGGGGCTTCACGACATTGCCCTGATCGCCGCCGAGGGAGAACACAGCGCCGCCGGCATCTGCTACGGCGCCTCAGCCGCTGGAGGCCGTGTATTTAATGCCACCAGCGCCAACGGGCTTTTGTACGCCTTAGAACAGTTTCCGGTGCAGTCCGGCACACGCATGCCGATGGTCATGAATGTTGCATGCCGCACGGTTTCCGGCCCTTTGTGCATCAAAGGCGATCACAGCGACGTCATGTATCTGCTCAACACAGGCTGGATCATTCTTTTTGCCGATGAACCGCAGAAAGTCTATGATTTTAACCTGCTCGGTCTAAAGCTTGCCGAGGCTGTCCGTCTCCCGGTCGCAGTCGCGTTCGACGGCTTTTTTACGAGCCATCAGAAGCGCAAGTGCCTTGTATTTGAGAATGATGACACCGTCACCCGCTATATCGGGGAAAAGCTTTCCTGTGACAACCCGAAGGTCTCCGCATTTGCCGGCACCGGCACCTGCGGCGCCGCCGGGGAGCTTCCTTACGCCAGCGTCTTAGATCTCGCGCATCCGGTTTCCATCGGTTCCTATATGAACGAGCCGGATGTCATCAATAACCGCTACCAGCTCCATCTCGCCATGGAAGCCGCGAGAAACAAGCTGCCGGAGCTGTTTACAGAATATGCCGCCCTCTCCGGCAGGGAACTTTCCTTCTGCGGTGCCTACCGGCACGAGGACGCCGAGGTTCTGCTTTTCGTGCTCGGTTCCTCCTACCATACCGCCATGGAAGCCGTCGACCGGCTGCGGCAGGACGGCATAGCGGCAGGCGTGATCACCCTCTACGTTCTGCGCCCGTTCCCCGCTAAGGAACTTCGGGTGCTCTGCCACAATGCTTCCACGATTCTGGCAGCAGACCGGCAGGACAGCTACGGCGCCGGGGGCGGCAACATGTCGCTTGAATTAAAGGCCGCTCTCTCTTCCCTGCCGCACCCGCCGCGCATTTTAAGCCGGATCTACGGTCTCGGCGGCAAGGACTTTTTCGTGGAGGACGCCCTCGCCCTCTTTAAAGAGGCACTCTCGCCGGACGCTCCGGCGTTCGATTACTACGGCGTTACTGCCGGCACGGAAGCTTCGGATGAGGCAGATTCCGCAGGGACATCTTTCTCCGGGACAGACGCGGTGACGGCGGTTTCACACCAGGCAGCCTCTATCAACGAAGATATGATTTCAAGTGCCTCCGGCAGGGCTGACCGCACAATAGCGGACCAGGCTTCGGGCACTTCCGGCAAGGCTGACCAGTCGATGGCAGCTCCGGCGATGCAGCCGCAGTATTTTAAGCCTGTCACAAAGGAAGAATCCTCGCCGGGTCTCACCACCTGCACCTTTGATCCCGCAACCGGGAAAATGAAAGTCTCCGGCGGCTCCGTAAAAGATACGACCGCCATGCCGATGCGCGTCGCACCGGGACACGGTGCCTGCCCGGGCTGCGGCATTCCGATCAATGTGAACCTCCTGTTAAAGGGCATCGAGGGAAATGTCGTCCTGCTGTTTCAGACCGGCTGCGGCATGGTAGTGACAACCGGCTACCCCAAAACCGCGTTCCGCGTTCCATTTCTGCACAATCTGTTTCAAAACGGCGCGGCGACCCTAAGCGGCGTTGTGGAGGCGTTTCACCAGCGCCAGAAGCGCGGGGAATATCCGGACGGCGAGATTACCTTTGTGATGGTGAGCGGTGACGGCGGAATGGATATCGGTATGGGATCGGCACTCGGCACCGCCCTGCGCGGTCATAAGCTGATCATTTTTGAGTACGATAACGGCGGCTACATGAATACCGGCTACCAGCTCTCCTACTCCACACCGCTCGGCGCAAAGAGTTCTACTTCCCATGTCGGAAAGACGCAGTACGGCAAGAACTTCTTCCACAAGGACACACCGGAGCTGATGGCCGCAACCCACATTCCCTATGTCGCCACGGTCGCAGAATCAAATCCGGCCGATTTTATCCGGAAAGCGGCAAAAGCCGCCGCCTATTCCAGAGAGTTTGGCACTGCCTATATCAAAGCGCTGTCCGCCTGTCCGCTGAACTGGAATGATAAGCCCAATCTGGAGCGGAGCGTCATTGCCGCCGCCGTGGACTGCTGCTATTTTCCGCTCTACGAAATCGAACGTGGCATCACAGCGCTGAATTATGATCCTGCTTCGAGCAATAAGAAAATCCCTGTCACAGAATGGCTGGGTATGATGGGACGCACCAGGCATCTGCTGAAGGAGGAGTACCGCTCCGTGACCGAGGAGATCCAGAAGGAGATCGACCGGCGCTACGACCGCCTTAAGGCGCGCGCAGAGCATCCGCTTCTGTAGGCACACAGAGAGAATCCGGTCGGCGGGATGCTGTGTCCGGAAGCTCATAGCCAGACCGGTAATTGAAAAAGGGGCAGGAATTTCTTCCTGCCGCGCTCCCCATTTCATTCCATGTCTCTTGCCACGCTTTAACACTCCGTGGGTGTGCCCACAGCCGCGGAGCGCTCAAAGCCCGGATAGACACGGAGCATCACAAATCAAAAGGCAAAAGGAAATTCGAACTCTTCTCCTACAGAAAATGGAAATTCCCCGTATATTTCCGTAACTTTAAAACTTGCGCCATTCCATCCGTCGATTTTGATCATTCCTTTTACACTTCCGTCTTCTGATGTAAAGCTCAGTTCTCCATTTCCATGATCCACAAAGCTTCCTTCCATTTCCCCCTGTCTGTAAATAGAGATCACCGCTTCATCTTTTCCTTCCCAATTCTGTCTGGTGATCAGGGAACTGTATATATCACCGGTTCCCTGATTATCTACAAAGGTTCCGTACTTTGCGGAAACTTCTGGCATAACAAAGTCTTCCTCTTTTATCTTCGCCAGCTCTCTTGCAAGAACATACGCCCTGTTTTTTGTAATTTCCTCCAGATAAGAGTCCTGTAAAAGCGGATACATACTACCGTTTTCTTCTCTGGAACCAATATTTAATAAAGTCACTTCTTCTTTCAGATCTATCCAGTTTCTCTGCTCTGCCAGAAGCTTCTCCTTCGTCTGCCGGTCCGCTGAACTACTCAATCTGCTCCAGAGATTATTCAGTTCCGTATCCCATATCGTATAGAGCCAATGAGCGGCTACATTCATTTCGCCCTGCGTTTGTGCCGCCTCAGCTAATGGCGTATACTTTTGTGTGACCTTCTCCATATTCGTCAACTCTTCCTGCAGAGATGTGGAAGCCGCTACTACATCGTCTACATCTTCCTTAATATCCTCAGAATAATCGCAGGTAAAATCTATATTCAGTTCATCATCCAAATGAATCTCATCGTTTTCACTGCTTTCGGATGTAGTTTGTTCTTTCATGCAGGAATTTTCGATTTCTGTATTCTCTTTACCACATCCGGTACAAATTCCCATGATTAGCACCAGTACCAGCAGAAAGATTGTTTTTTTCATAGTAAACAAAACTAAATCTCCATCACAGATGGCCTTGCCGGGGCAATTATTTATGCCGGACACTGTAATAGCGTGCCGATCATTAAAGTTTATCAACATATATCTATATCTATACCTCTATCGCTTTTTTGAGTAATGCCAATGCCCTATCCATGGATACGCAATCCGCATAGCGTTTTGGCCAGAGAAACTCATTATAGTAATGGTAGCTCTGCTCCCCAGTCATGTACTCATTGTCCAGCGTGGAATTTGCATAGGCAGGAACGATCATGTGCAGTCCATGCTCAAAACCGGCCTCTACTGTAGCATTGATGCAGAAGTCGGTCATAATGCCACAGACCATCACGTCTTTTTCGCCCTTTGCTGTCAGGTACTCCAGCAGACCACTCTCTTTCTTGAATGCACTGCTTACGGTCTTGACGAATCGTTTTTCAGCGGGCATCGGTTGAAACTCAGAATAGACCTCAAACGCATCGTCCCCGATGGAAAACCCAGTACCCGGCCCATCATCGTGTTGAATATAGCAAACTTCTACCCCATGTTCTCGAGCGGTCTCAATCAGCTTCCTGATATTACTGACAAACTTCTCGAACGCATATAAGCGTTCATCCACGATGCCTTTCTGTACATCGACAACCAATAAAACCATGTGCGATCTCTCCTTTTTTCTTTCGCTATATCCCACCACAAATTACAAGCCGCAGATCACTACATTGTCCGCCGCGCCTTTCCCTGTTTCTAATCAGTCAAACTTGAATTTGTTACTCTTTTGTATCGTAAATAATTTTGCCCGTAAAGTAAATTGAAATGTCCATTTGAACTAAATCTTCTGTTTCTAAGATAGATAAATAACCAGAATAGCATTAAGCATAGCCATGTAGACTATATCACTTCCAAATTCAAATAATCGCGTGCTTTTATAGCTCGCCTCTCAAACGTGCTTCTATATCAGATGCCGTGTATAACACATCCGTTACAATTACCCTTTCGTCACGGATTGTGTAAAACACTGAATAATTATCGACGAGCATTCTACGCAACTCCATTCTATTTTCCGGCTCAGAATCCATAATCCTAAATCGTTCCGGGAAAGTGTCTAATGTAAGTATTTCATCAGCAATGCGATTATATTGCCCCATTGCATTATCCGGAGCAAGCAAATCTATAGCAATATAATTGTATATATCTTCCATATCCTGCAAAGCTTCTTTTGTAATCTCTACCTTATATTGCTTCATTAATGCCTCTCTCTAAATGCCACAAACGCACTAGCTGCATCCTCAACATTTCCTTTCTCTATATCGGCATATCCTTTTTCTAACTTTTGATGAATCTGTGTAGCAGACATCATATCTGCATTCACTGAATTAGCTGCTTTTGGTAATACAATAGAAAAGGGAATTCCTCCTACTAATGATATTTGTTTTAAATACATATCTATAGCAGTAGCCATTGGTATCCCTAATTGTGCCAATACACTTTCTGCATTTTCTTTTACATCTGGATTTACTCTTATATTTAATGTTGCTGTTTTTCCCATAGAATACACCTCCATCTTTCTTTTATTGTAACGTCTTTTGCGTTACAAGTCAATCTATGAAATATATTTTCGATGCGATAGCTTCACATTGTTTTGATTAACCATTGCATATCTGAGCGTTGTATCTATTTGCTCATGTCCCAGAATTTTCTGTACCTGTTCAATCGGCATACCTTTCTCAATTGCTCTGGTGGCCATAGTCCTTCTGAACTTATGTGGGTGTACCTTTTCTACACCTAACTTCTTCCCCATTTCTCGTAATCGTAACTCCACACCGCTTTCAGTAAGTCTACTGTGTGGTTTGTTTAACGACACAAATAACGCTATATTATTATCTGTCCTTGATTCAATATAATTCAACAAATGAATTTTGGTCTTAGCATCAAAATATGCTTTCCTCTCTTTGTCTCCTTTGCCATAAACCACGCATTCCCGCTCAGAGAAATCTATATCATCAATGTTCAGCCTTACCAATTCGCCTACTCTAATTCCTGTTGAAAGCAGAAAATCAATCATTGCCCTATCACGCAGATTATTACAATTATCTCTAAGAATTTCTATTTTCTCATCCGGAATGGTATCTTTTACAATAACGGCAGTCTTTACCTTATGAATTCTTTTCATTGGGCTTTTTATAATATAATCCTCTTCCTCTAGCCACGAAAAAAATGTGGAAAGACTTCTACGAATATTATCAATAGTTACCTTTCCACAATTATTTATCGTTTGATACTCTACAAGATATTTTCGTAGCATCTCGGTCGTTATCTTTATGACCGGAATATTTATTGTATCCAACATCTTTTCAATATTACACCTATAATAGCGTATTGTTTTGTCAGAACACCCTTCTAAATGCTTTGCAGTTAAAAGCATATCTAGAAAGTCCATATTCGTTGTCTGCAAATAATCATATACGGCATTTTCAGATAATCATTTCACCAACACCTCTTGTAGTTTCTGCATCTGCGATGCATTTAATACTTCTGCCATGTCATTGATGATGTCATAAATTTCTCTACCCATAAGAGCACACTCCTTTTTGAAGGAGTATATCGTAGAAAAATCAGCACATCAACAGAGCGTATTACTG